>Ga0209187_1000119_pt1 | contig 175483 bp, 135 predicted proteins | sample BantaG_FD_187430 | JGI IMG/M metagenome (GOLD analysis project Ga0209187, IMG submission 187430) | Marine algal microbial communities from Bantry Bay, Ireland - BantryBay_4 metaG (SPAdes) (version 2) | ecosystem: Host-associated > Algae > Red algae > Unclassified | place: Bantry Bay, Ireland...
TTATAAATGGAGTCGATGCTGATGGTAATACTTGTGAGGCTACCGCAACAGCTTCTGTATTAGTTGATCCTGCATTGACAGCTCCTGTATTTGTAGATTGTAATGCTAATAATACTGGCGTGACATTTGAATGGGGCCCAGTGGCAAATGCAAGTGCTTATGAGATACTTGTAGATGGAGAAGCAGTGCCAGGAACACCACAAGATTCTACGACATATATGATACCTGCGGTACCAGGAGAAAGTTTTAATATAGAAGTTATCGCTATCAGTGATAATAATTGTCAAAGTGTATCTAATACAGATGACTGTACAGCAACGAATTGTGCACCAGCGACATTCGCTAATCTTGAAGATGTAGAGATGTGTCTTGATGGTACGGAGATGGAAGTTCAGTTCGATGCATTTATTATGAATGCACCGGCAGGAAATCCGATTGCTCCAGGTGCTTGGTCAGGAACGGGAATTAGTCCTACTGGTCTATTTAATCCTGCAGGGCTGAGTCCAGAAGAAAATATATTATTGAGTTATTCTATAGAGTATCCTCAAGATTGTATCTATAATACAAATGTATTTGTAACGCTATTTGAGGCGCCACAAGTCACTAATATAGTACCTACTAATCCCGATTGTTATTTGGATCAGACAGGTGGCGTAGAGATGACAGCGACTGGAGGTACGCCTCAATATAGTTATCAGGTAGAGAACTTGCCAGCGCAAGGTAATGGAATATTTTCACCATTGAATCCAGGCGTGTATAATGTAACTGTAACTGACGTTAATGGCTGTATGAGTGATCTACAGTTTGATATCATATCAGCGGTAGAGCCACCACTTAGTATAGATGGAGAGATAACTCTATTGTTAGGAGAGGTAGGAACTTATACTATTACGGATTTTCCGAGTGACTTAGAGATAGGAAGTATATTATGGACTGCAACACCTATAGATGGTGGTGAGGTTATCACAATATGCGATGACATAGATTGTGATCCAGTAACTATTGATCTATCGGATTACCCTACATTAGCTGGTGGTTTTGATCTTGGAGTTACTGTAATATTCAATGACGATTGCTTCCAAGAAGCTATGATCAGAGTAGACATCGTCTCTACTCAGAAATGGTATATCCCGAATGTATTCTCTACAAATTCTGAAGGAGCAGAAGATCAGAGATGGCAGATGTGGGCCGTAGGAACAGATGTTACTGTCAACGATGTAAGAGTATATGATAGATGGGGAGAGTTAGTCCACCAGAAATTAGAAGGATTAGAACGTGATCCTAATAACAATATTGATCTTGGATGGGAAGGTGTATGGTCTGATACCGATGGACTCGGCGAAGAAGTAGAACAAGGTGTCTACGTCTATATGATCAATATGACGGTAGATGGTAGAGAAGTTATAGAAGCCGGAGATGTTACGGTTCTTAGATAATTGGAATATCTATAAAGAATATATGATAGCAATCAGGTTTTCCTGGTTGCTATTTTTATGTAAAATATTTGGAATTCTTCGAATGCTATTTTGTGTGAATAGAGTTAGAGGATTTAAATTTTAAGAATGGCAATGCCGAGTGTGGACTCATCCGACCCAAACTGTGTTTGGGCCACCTTCTCTTGAAAGAGAAGGGTTGTAAGGGGTGTTCAAAAATTTGTAATAGTGGAATTGGACTTGTGGATTGATAAGTTTGTGATAGGTCTAAGAGCGTTTCTTGCTCAAGGCAGAAAGGAAGGTCTCTGACCTCTCCTTGTATGTAAGAGTTATATCCGAACTCTGAAATAAGCATGTTTAAATCTTTTCGATTCTATGCCGCGATATGACAAATTCTGAGTATGGACTCATCCGACCCAAACTGTATTTGGGCCACCTTCTCTTGAAAGAGAAGGGATAGAGATTATTTTATGATATTCCTTCTGTATCCGAACTCTGAAATGAGCATGTTAAAATCCTTTCGGTGTTATGCCGTGGTATGGCAAATGCTGAGTGTGGACTCATCCGACCCAAACTGTGTTTGGGCCACCTTCTCTTAAAAGAGAAGGGTTGCAAGGGGTGTTCAAAATTTGTAATAGCGGAATTGGAAATGTGGATTGATAAGTTTGTGATAAGTCTAAGAGCGTTTCTTGCTTAAGGTAGAAAGGAAGGTCTCTGACCTCTCCTTGTATGTAAGAGTTATATCCGAAATGAAATGAGCATGTTGAAATGCTTTCTGTTCTTCTGAGATTATGACAATTCCGAGTGTGGACTCATCCGACCCAAACTGTGTTTGGCCCACCTTCTCTTGAAAGAGAAGGGTTGTAAGGGGTGTTCAAAATTTTGTAATAGTGAAATTGGACTTGTGGATTGATAAGTTTGTGATAAGTCTAAGAGCGTTTCTTGATTTAAGGCAGAAAGGAAGGTCTCTGACCTCTCCTTGTATGTAAGAGTTATATCCGAACTCAGAAATAAGTATGTTTAAATCCTTTCTCTTCTATGCCGTGGTATGACAATTTCCGAGTGTGGACTTATCCGACCCAAACTGTGTTTGGGCCACCTTCTCTTGAAAGAGAAGGGTTGCAAGGGGTGTTCAAAAGTTTGTAATAGTGAAATTGGACTTGTGGATTGATAAGTTTGTGATAGGTCTAAGAGCGTTTCTTGATTAAGGCAGAAAGGAAGGTCTCTGACCTCTCCTTGTATGTAAGAGTTATATCCGAAATGAAATGAGATACGAGAAAGTAGATACCCCAATATATAAAATGGGCAATTACGATATTATCGTAATTGCCCTTTAGTATATGTTAGTGAAGTACTATTGATTTACCTTCGTTTTGACTTGTAAGATCCGCCTCCTGAGCTTTTTCGTCTGCTGCTGCCGCCCGAACTTCTTCTGCTTCCTTCTGAGCTTCTGCCACCTCTGCCAGAAGCACCGCCTCCACTTCGTCTTCTATTGCGATCTCTTCCGCCACCGCCGCTACTGCCTCTTCGGCCATAACCGCCACGTCCGCCGCCTCTTCGGCCACTTGATCTATCGCCGCCTTTAGAGTTGTCATTAAGATCTTTAGAAGCTCCGAGATTCATATTCCTCATCATGGCATTAAGGAAGTGACCTATGATCTCTTCTTTGTCTAAGTCAGCTAATAGGAGGTAAGCTTGTGCAAGCATATCTTCAGGCACTCTGATCTTAGTGTCCTCGTCGAGCATTTTATCAGCCCATCTCTTAATACGTATTCTTGCTATCTCTTGAGAATCTGGAATTTCTATTTTCTCGACTTTGATATCGAGCATTTTTTCTATACGCCTTACTTTATATTCTTCATTTCCATTTACAAAAATTATAGAAGTACCTTTCTTACCAGCTCTTGCGGTACGTCCACTTCTGTGTGTAAAGTAAGAATCATCATCAGGCAATGAATGATGGAATACATGTGACAGATCATTGACATCGATACCTCTTGCAGCTACATCTGTAGCGATAAGCATCGCTAATTCTCCTTTCTTAAATCTTTTCATCACACGTTCTCTCTGTGCTTGTGAGAGATCACCGTGTATAGCATCAGCTCTGTAACCTTTAGATAGTAAGTCTTCAGCAAGTCTCTGTGTATCCTGTCTTGTTCTACAGAATACGACACCTTTTATGTCTTCATAGATATCTATGAATCTTGTAAGTGCCTCCATCTTATCCTTATTCCTTACTTTGGTATAAAGGTGTGTGATATTTTTATTAATCTCTTGTTTCGTATTGACCCTGATGTCTATAGGGTCTTCCATGTAAGTTTTGACGATCTTTTTGATATGGTTAGGCATTGTTGCTGAAAATAACCAAGTCAATTTTTCTTCTGGAGTGTAACTAAGAATCTTCTCCAGTTCGTCTTTGAATCCCATATTCAACATCTCATCTGCCTCGTCAAGTACTAAGAACCGTAGTTCGTCTAAGTGTACAGCCTTTCTTTTGATGAGATCTATCAGTCTTCCTGGGGTAGCGATGATTATATGTTGTGGCTTTCTAAGTGCCTTGATCTGATCCATAATAGATGCACCACCATATACTGCTAGCACATTAATCTTAGTCAAGTACTTACTGAATAGGTTGAGCTGCTCTGCTATCTGCTTGCCCAGTTCTCTTGTAGGTGCAAGGATGAGCCCCTGTGTAAACTTCTCAGATGAATCTATTCTCTCGATAAGAGGTAGTCCAAAAGCAGCTGTCTTACCTGTACCCGTCTGTGCCAGGCCGATCATATCTCTGTCCTCAGCAAGCAATCTCGGTATGGCAGCTTGCTGTATTTCAGTAGGCTCCTCGAACCCCATCTCTGTGATGACCCTTACGATCTCCTCAGAGAGACCTAACTTTGTAAATTTTCCCAATGGAAGCTATTTTTATGAAAAGAGCCACAAAGGTATGCTTATTATATAGAAGTCGTCTAAAAACCTAGCATAATATAGATTGTATCTGCTTGGTTTTCAAGACGATGCTCTTTTTGAGAATGATAGCCATAGCTGTGTTTTGATAAAAAGCAGAAGCAGGACTGCCGGTAGGCCAGGTATTGGGAATCAATGGGATGCAAAATAAATAGCTTATGTGTCTAAACGACTTCTTAAAATTCTCAGCTACTTATTTAATTGTTTCTCAAAGTTTTAGCTTAAGCTAGCTTGATCAAGCAAATGAATTGTACGAGAGAATACTGGACTCATAGGTGCAGTAATATCTATCAGCCCGTAATTATTATGCGTAAACCTCAGGTTCTCAGCATGTAAGAGCATGGTAGTCATATTGAATTTTTGTAACCAGAAGCGATTCTGCTTATTACATCCATGCGGCCTATCTCCAATGATTGGATGTCTGATATGTGCCATGTGCTTTCGTAATTGATGGTAACGCCCCGTCTCTGGAGTGAGATCTACTAAGCTGTATCTTGATGTAAGGTGATTGCCATGCGGCCAAGAGACCTCATAGCGACTTACAGTTTTGTAATGAGAGACGGCATCTTGTACTTTGAGTTTGTCATTCTTTAGCGGATAGTCGATGATGCCTTTATCCTCAGTGTAACCTCTGACTATGGCCTTGTAGCTTTTACACATTAGTTTATCTTGAAATAAGGAAGATAAGTATCTATTCTCTTCTTCGGTTTTAGAGAATAGAAGGACACCAGAAGTCTTTCTATCAAGTCTATGAGCTAAGTGAACTTTGGTGTTACAATAATCTCTTACCATCTGGAGAGCATATTCATCAGCATCTTTGGCTATAGGAGATCTGTGGACGAGGAGCCCATGAGGCTTATTTAAGGCAACAATGGTTTCGTTTTCGAATATGATTTTGGTGCTTACATCCAAAGAGAGACTTTCATTTTATGTTTTGACATTAAATATATAGCCAATTATTACAGATTAAGTCATTATAGTAACATAGTCTCAAGTTTAGATTATAGGCTAGAAGCTTAGCTAATTGATGACCAGCACACTATCTCCTGATTTGGACTTAGGTCAGTATAATTTGGCTATTTTTGTATTTTGAATTTTTATAATATAAATATGAAATTGATCATTTCTTAATGTCAGGTATTCAATAAAATATTATCAATAACACATGAAAGAATTCTTAATTGCACCTTCAATATTAGCTGCAGATTTTGCTAATCTCCAGAGAGACATAGAAATGATTAATCAATCTAAGGCAGATTGGTTACATGTAGATGTTATGGATGGTCGATTTGTACCTAATATATCTTTTGGGCAGAATATTGTAGCGACGATGGCTTCACATTGTGAGAAGACGATAGATGTGCACTTGATGATAGTAGAACCAGAAAAGTATATTCCTTCTTTTGTACAGGCAGGCGCAGAAGTTCTTACGTTTCACTTAGAAGCGACTAATCATGCGCATAGAAATATCCAGACAATCAAAGATGGTGGTGCTAAAGCTGGTATTGCATTAAATCCACATACTTCGGTGGATTTATTAGATGATGTTCTTGAAGATCTTGATATGGTCTGCTTGATGTCTGTTAATCCAGGTTTTGGTGGGCAAAAATTTATATACAGAACATTGCATAAAATACGTTCTCTTAAGAGTAAGATAATCGAAAGAAATCTACCAACAAAAATAGAGATAGATGGTGGAGTAGGCTTGCAAAATGCTACAGCCATATTAGAAGCTGGAGCCGATGTGCTTGTTGCTGGTAGTAGTGTATTCAAAGCCGATGATCCAATCAAAGCAGTAGAACAATTAAAAGCGATAGAGATAGGCAATTATGATCTGTAATTTTAGTAAGGTTTATCGATCACTCAATGTTGTATTGAGTGTGATTTTTATTGTCGTATTTGCAAGTCAATTGCGAGCTCAAGATCCTGTCGTCTTCGGTGTTATTAAAGATATAGATACAAAGAAGGCGATAGAATTTGTCACAGTCTATATCGATAAGTCTAATGATGCCGTAGAGACTAATGAATATGGTGAATATAGAATAGCTCTAAAAGCTGGAGAGGAAGCCATAATAGTATACAAAAGAATTGGTTATGTAGAGGCTAAGGTAACAATAGAGCCAATGTCCTCTGGTATTAAGCGTAATGTAAACATAGACCTAGCGCCGCAGTTATCAGATGTAGATATTGTTATACGGTCGAGTAGGATAGAGGATGTCGGTATGGTAAGAGAAGAGGTGACAGAATTTAAGAAACTCCCCACTGCCTCGGGTAACTTTGAGAGTATCCTGCCTTCTATTGCATTAGGTGCATCGAGTGGTACTGGTGGAGAATTGAGTTCTCAGTATAATGTAAGAGGCGGTAATTATGACGAGAATCTTATCTATGTAAATGACTTCGAGATATTCCGCCCACAGCTGATACGTTCAGGTCAGCAAGAGGGATTGTCATTCCCTAATATAGATTTGATAAAAGAAGTATCATTTTCTTCTGGTGGTTTTCAAGCTAAGTATGGTGATAAAATGTCTTCTGTTCTTGATATAAGATATAAGAGGCCTGATGAATTTAAAGCCTCAGCGACAGCAAGTTTCTTAGGTGCTTCTATGCATATGGAAGGCAGTAAGAAAATAGGTCCTAATGCTTATAACAAATTGCGCTATCTCTTCGGAGCTCGATATAAAACGACACAATATATATTAGGTTCTCTTGATGTTAAAGGGGAGTATACGCCTAACTTCGGTGACTTACAATCCTATATAACTTATGATATAAATAGAGACTTGCAAATAGGACTATTAGCTAATTATAATGTAAGCCAATATGACTTCATTCCTGCATCGCGGGTATCCGCATCAGGTTTGTTTACTCAGGTGCTGCAATTGACAACAGTATTTGAAGGTCAAGAGAGGAGTGAATTTGAAAGTGCTTTAGGTGGTCTGTCATTGACGTACGTACCTGAGCGTGATCGTAATCCTATCTTTATTAAACTGCTGGCGTCTTACTATGATAATTACGAAAGTGAAAACTTTGATATCATCGGATTCTATAGATTAAGTCAAGTAGAAATAGATCTGGAAGGTGATGGTGGTCTTAATGAGGTCGGTGTATTAGGAGTAGGGACGCAGCAACTCTACGGTCGTAATAGACTTAAGAATAACATAGGTAATGTCGAGCTTAAAGGTGGGATAGAACTACAAGCGGAATCATCTAATGTCAATAACTTCATACAATGGAGTGTCAAGTATCAAGAAGAGAATATTGATGATAGATTGAATGAGTGGGAGAGAATTGATTCAGCTGGATATTCATTACCATTTAACCAAGAAGAGGTTCTACTTAATGAAGTCATCAAATCCGAGAATGCAATCAACTCCAATAGGATACAAGCATATGTACAGAATAGCCTTAGTATAACTAACCCCGGCGTATCTGAAATTAAAATCACTGGTGGCGTACGAGCTAATAGATGGTCATATAATGGTGAGACGAATATAAGTCCACGTGCACAGTTTTTCTATAAGCCATTAAACTGGAAAAGAGACGTAACATTTAAAGTAGCAACTGGTATCTACTATCAGCCTCCTTTCTATAGAGAATTAAGAATGCCATCTGGAGCGATCAATCCTGATATTATGGCTCAGAAATCTACACATATCGTAGGTGGATTAAGTTATGATTTTAATTGGTCTCGGATCAGTAGAAAGAAATTTAGATTGATCGCCGAGTTGTATCATAAGCGATTGGATAATCTAATTTCGTATGAGATAGATAATGTTAGAATCAGGTATGCAGGTATTAACAATGCGTCAGGGTATGTGACAGGTCTCGACTTTAGAATCAACGGAGAATTTGTCCCTGGTGCAGAGTCATGGATTAATGTATCTATTCTTAGTGCTAAAGAGGCTATCGATGGCATAGATCATAAGAGAAGATTCTTAGGTGATAGCACTGTGACTATTGTTAAGTATGTACCTCGACCTACAGATCGATTATTTAACTTGTCGATGTTCTTTCAAGATTACCTACCAGGTAATAATGATATGAAAATGAACTTGAATCTTAGTTTCGGTTCAGGACTGCCATTTGGAGTAAAAGGCAACAATGAAGAATTTAGAAATACTTTCTCATTTAAGAATTACCAAAGGGTGGATATTGGATTTGCTTATCAGGTATGGAGTGAAGCAAAAAGAAAAAAGAGACCATATCACCTATTCCGATGGACAGAGAATACGTGGCTTAGCCTTGAAGTATTTAATCTTCTTCAGATCGCAAATGTGGCTTCTAATACATGGGTCAAGACCGTAGGTAATCAGCAGTATGCAATCCCTAACTTTCTTACATCAAGAAGGATCAACCTGAGATTTAGGGTAGATTTTTAGGTTGCATCGGCTAAGTAGTTGGTTGTCAGTAGTTAATGGTTTTTTCGTAATACGATAGTGGAGTATATTATCTCAGTTAGAGGTTTATTTACAAAAAAGATAAGATAGCTTGCAGCGTTATGCCTATTCTGGCCTTTATATATGTGTAAAAGACATAATACTATGCGTCAATTAATAACTTTTCTCTTTCTTATTATCTTATGCTCAGCCTGTTATGAGGATTATGATAATTCTATAACTACAGAGGACAAGAAGATGCCTGAGACGACTATGGAAAGTGGTCTTACAGGTAGAGCATACGGTAACGATGGCACAGAACTCAGTTCTTATACATTAAGAGTCAATGGCCAAGAATATAATTATGAAAACTTTCATTACCAGCATATTCTTGATCTTAGAAAATTTGGTCAAGTTACATATCTTATAAATGATCAAGAAGTAATAGGATTCAGTAACAACTTGTTATTAGAGAATGATATTAATAGCGTAGATATCACAGCTTTTCCAGATAAGAAACAATCCACTATCGTAGCAGAAAATGAAATTATCGAGATAGATAGTGATCTTACAATTACAATAGATCGTCAGCAGCTATTAGATCAACAAAATCGATTACCGCAATCTGATATTGTCGTAAGTCACTTATCAACTGATAACCAAAAAATATTGTCTCAAGTAGGTCACTTCGGATATGATGATACTCAAAACTTACTTGTCCTTAATCCTATCAGATTTTTTATGATAGAGATAGCATCGGAAGGGAATAAATTATCTATAGATACTGACAATCCATTATCGCTCGATGTAAAAAATTCAAGTGCAAGTTTATTTTATATGAATGACAGAGGGTACTGGACAGAATTGCAGAATAATACTCAAGTGCCTCAGACGGGATATTACTTAATAGCTGATGCAAGCCCTGGAATATATAATGAAGGTACTATCACCAAGTCAGATAAGCCTGTGTCATATATTGATATGGACTATAAGCATGACATAGATAATAAATCTTATTCTACTAAGTCGACATCTCTCGGTAAGTGGGCAGTCGTCGCTTATATAGACGAGTCACTTAAGATAGATTACACAACACCTTGTGGTGATAGAATAGATGCATCAGTTATTGCAACTACAGATGTCTCTCAATTAGATATCGTAGATGAAATAGAATCAGACATGCATATCCTCGAAGTCACAACTCAAGTAATAGATTGTAATGGTGATATATCAGAGTTACCAACCATCAATGTTCAGAGTGATAACAAATCTTTTATATATCCTTACTCTGCTAATAATATAGATACATGGATCGCTGTGTGTCAAGATAAAGTTGATGTCACGGGTTTTAATATTCTGGATAAGCAAGAGGGGCCACTTCTTGATTGGAGTATTGATATCGAAGATGCCATAAGCTACTTGTCATATTGCGATAATTATAAAGATGGTTTTAGTTACATAAAGATCAGAGATGATGCGATGGTTTATGATTCTCCTAATTTAGAATTGGATGGTAATAAGACCAAGCTTATGGAAAAGGACAATAGATTCAGAATGAATTTTGATGGCATGAATCTCGGAATTTATGGGGTAGAAGATGTTCGTATTTTCTTAGAAGATAGAAATTTTGGTTCTAAGGGATATAGGATAACATGTGAGGATTCTCCACAAGGATGTGGTATAGGAGATTTTTCAGTAACTCATTACGATAGCACTAATGCAGGTTGGACGCGGATATCTTTCTCAGGAACTATATGGATGCAGACGATAGATCCACCACTTGTAGGAGACTTTAAAGTTGAAGGTGTGATATTGAGAAGGTAGCATCGCTTTGACCATTTTAGACAATACTATAACCCAATTATTTAAATAAATAATAACCCCACTTTTGACAGAGGCTGACATCATAAAAGGATGTAGAAAAGGAGAAGAACGAGCATGTAAAGCTTTAGTAGAGGCTTACTCGGGTTATGTCTATACGATATGTCGTAGGTATGTAAGAGATGAAGATGTAGCTAAAGATTGTATGCAAGAGGCATTAATCCAAGTTATCAGAAAGATGGATAGATATGAGGAGAGGGGGAAGTTGAAATCATGGATAAGTACAGTGACTGTCAAGAAATGTCTTGATATAATAAGAAAGGAAAAGCGACATATATCCAGTGATATGGATGCAATAACAGAACCTTACGTGAATGAGAAAGTGACAGAAAAACTAAATGCTCAGGATGTGATGGTAATTCTTAATCAATTACCAGATCAATATAGGATAGCCATTAATATGTTCTTAGTAGAAGGCTATTCTCACAAGGAAATAGGAGAGCGATTAGGAGTGACTGAAAGCAGTTCTCGATCGATAGTGTCTCGAGGAAGAAAGATGATCCTCGAAAGTTTTGAATTAGAAAATAGAAGAGAAGAAAACTACATCTCAGGTCAGAATAGGATCGGAGGTTTCAATACAAACAAGGTTTCAATAAAGTAATACGATTATGGACAATCAATTAAATAACCAAGAAAAGGAATTCAAGAAAGTACTTGAAGGCATATCCTTCGATGTCAACACATCGGATGTGTGGCATGATATCAAGGATCGACTTCCTTTAGAAAAAAAGAAAGAAAGAAAACCTTTTTGGTTATTCTCTTTGGGACTATTAGGTCTGGTTTTTCTAAGTGCTACTGCCATGTATACTATACTGCAAGAAGAAGATAATGTATCTCCGACAGAACTTGTAGCTTTTAAGAAAGTTGATACATCTACTCCCAAGAGTAGCGTGGTTAGCAACTCACGAAAATCAAATTCTAACATGGCGCATGAATCAAATCCAATTGTGTCAGAGAAGCAAATTGGAGATTCAAATACTACAGATACAAAAGCATATAGTCCAACATTCAATAATAATACTCCGAGCATAATCGTAAATAATACATCATCTACAAATAGAAACAATTCATTAATAGGTCAAAGCCTTACAAGAAATATTCCATTAAAATCATATAGATCAATGGCTATCGAATCTAAAGAAAATCTACTAAATAATTCGGTTCAGCTTTCAGAGATATCTAATGTTGATGATGTTGCATCTTTAGGATCTATGTTAAGTTACATTGTTGACGGAGCAGAAGTTCCTTTGCTGAGCTTGGCTTTTGATAATAGTATAGAGCCGGTGTTGATTAATGCATCCAATTATAAGTTCTTCGGTAGTATAAGATCTGGGACTAATTTTGGCTTAGCTAAGAATTCTATCGTTGATATTAATTCTGAGTTTGATGGTTCAAAGTTTAATAATGAGTCATCACGATTTGGGATTAGTAATGAATTAGTATTAGGGATGGAAACATCCAAAGCTTGGAGATTCTTCGCTGGTGTATCTCATACTAATGAAGTCTATAATTACAGTAATCAAAGTATAGAGCTTACACAATTGTCAGATATAGGTGTACAATCCATTCATATCGATGCTCAAGGTTTTGAGAATGAGATTTCTGGGCCAGTATCGGTTACAAGAACAACATCTTATGATAAGAGTGTGCATCGTAGACATCAGAGTATAGGGCTTAATTTAGGTGTCGCTAAGCGTGTAAGTTTATTGAAGAGACTTTCAATTATACCAGAAGTAAGCCTACAATATAATCTTAAGCAAAGTACCTCAGGATATTATTTCTCTGCAGATAGCGGAGATGTTGACATACTTGCTTCTGCTCAGTATAATCCATACACAAGCGATCAGTTCATAAGATATAGAGCAGGGTTAGGTGTTGATTATGACCTTGGTAGTTTTTCAATAGGAATTTTAGGAACATATATATATAATCCAAATAATTATCTCAAAGAACCGAATTTTTATCAATCTAAAAGTGATCTTCTCAGTTTACAATTTAGCGTAAGCTATTATCCTAACTGGTAGATTTTTTTTTCACATTAATCATTTTATAATATCAAAAATTATGAAACACATTTATACTTCCATTTTATTTATACTTTTTTCAGTTATTATGTTTGCGCAACCTGTACAATTTAATTTCTCCAACACAGGAGGACAGGTAGCTTCTAATGATTTAATTGACGTTGATATCAGAGTATCTGATTTTAATAATATTGCAGGTATGCAATTTGCAATTCATTGGGATGATTTCATGTTTCCAGTAGAATCTGTCGAAAACATTAATACATCAATTGTAGGTTTTTCTCAAAGTAATATAGCATATGGTGACCCCAATTTATTCGGTGCTTTAAGGCTGTCTTGGTCAGGTGTGACAGAGGTTACCTTACCTGATAATGCATTACTTTTTACACTAAGGTTAAGAGCTTCAGGTCCTCTCTGTCAGTCGAGCGGATTTAGCATCTATGGTTCAGATGCTTTTCCGATAGAGATCTTTGATTTTGATCTTAATCTCAGAGAGTATTGTACTAATACTTATGTGGCTCAGATTGCTGGCCCTGATTGTAGTTCAAATACAACACTAACTTGTAACGATAATTTCAATGTAAGTATAGGAAATTCTAAAGTCGTTTTATTATTACCAGATATGGTGCTGGAAGGAGGTCCTTATGATTATACGAGTATTAGCGTTTCTCCTTCTAAAGTAGGTTGTAGTAATGACGGTCAGACGATCACATATACTGCTACAGATGCAGTTACTGGTAATTCTTGCTGGGGTAATATAACTGTAGAAGATATAATTGGAGTATGTGATGGGAGTGGAACTGGTATCGGATCACTCGTCTGTAATGCGACCGTTAATGTATCATTAAGTCAATTTGGTGGTGATACACAGATTACACCTCAGATGGTATTGTCTGGAGGTCCTTATGATTACAGCACTATTAGTGTAACGCCATCTGTAGTTACATGTACTGATATAGGTAATATGCAATATACTGTAAGCGATTCTGAAACTGGTAATTCTTGCTTTGGGGTTTTATCTATAGAGGATAACACACCTCCAACAGTAGTTACGCAGCAGAATATAGTTGTTTCTCTAACAGATGAATATAGCGCTAAGGTATTCATAGCAAATATTGATAATGGTTCTTATGATAATTGTACTCCTATAGACGCCTTAGTTTTTGAGCCAGATTTCTATGAGTTTGATTGTTCTGACATAGGTCTTAATACTGTATCATTGAGAGTTACTGATCAATACGGCAATTGGAACGAGGTCTTTACTACGATATTAGTTGAATTGAAAAATCCAAGCGGATCATTAAGTTGTCCTGAAGATATCATCGTTGATTGTACAGTAGATATCAATGATGGTAATACAATAGAAACATTGTTAGGTCAAGCAACTTTAGATCAAGGATGTGTTGCTGCTTATTCAGATGTATTAGGTTATGATGAGAATAATGATGGTGACTTAGATGATAGTTTCGTATATCAAGGAGAAACTTTTAGTGAAAAATATCTCACAGCTTGTAATACAGGTGTTGTAGAGAGAGAATGGTACATTAATGATAATACTAATTGTACTCAGAGAATATATATAGGATCAGGTAATACAGCATTATTGGAGTCGGAAATTATTTGGCCTTCTGATCAAGATTATAACTGTCTAGATTTTAAGATAGAAGATCCAATATTTCCTGACAGGGTTTGTTCTCCTATTGGATTTAGTATGGATACAGAAACATTTGTAATAGCTGATGCCGAATGTCTTAAGATGCTTGTAAATTATACTGTGATTGATTGGTGTAATTTTAACTCCACTACTGGGGAGGGATCATTTAGCCATACGACGGTGTTAAGGTTATTGGATAATGAGCCTCCTGTTGTAACTGTAACTAATCAGGTCTTATCTGGCTGCCAAACAAGTAGCTATAACCTATCTGCAACTGCAACTGATGTAGGTTGTGTTGATAAGAATTTATCTTGGGAGATTTCATTAGATGTAGATAGTGATCTTACTGAAGATTATACAACTTCTGGTACTTCTGTTAATGGTAGTCCATTTGTTTTTAATGTACCTAGTAATATATTAAATCCTGTAGGTACCCATAGTGTAGTCTGGAAAGCGATAGATAATTGTGGTAATGTGAGATCTATAACATCTACCTTTACAGTGTCAGATACTGCTGATGACCTTGAAGCACCTACGCCTTATTGTATTAACTTGTCTACAGCCCTTTTAACTAATGGCCAAGTAGAATTGTATGCTAAAGATTTTAATGTTGGAAGTTTCGATAATTGTACTGATGCCAATGATCTTAGATATACTTTTGATGACATATCACCTTCTTCCGATCCTTCTTTCAACAATGCTATAAACTCTTCGGTAAGAGTTTTTACTGAAGCAGACTTGAATGGTATGGACGAAGCTGTAATTTCAGTTGGTATGTATGTATGGGATGAGAGTAACAACAGAGATTTTTGCATAATTAACTTAAGGTTAATCAATGGTTCTAATGGTTCTTCAGACTTAAGTTTAAGATTTCCTAATGTAAATGCCAATGAAAACGATGTCGTATGTGTACCTCTGTTAGCTGATGGATTTAATGACGTAGGTTCTATTCAGGGGACAGTATCTTGGAACGCTCAAGTACTACAGTATAAGAATACACAGTCTTATGCATTACAAGGTATGAGTAGTAGTGCATACAATAATTCATCTGATAGTGAGCTAAGGTTCGCTTGGTTTGATAATACAGGTCTAAATTCAGCTACCTTACCTGATGGATCATCAGTCTTTGAAGTATGCTTTGATGTAATCGGTAATAATGGCCAATCTTCAATTGTACAAATACTCGATAATGGTCCGACGACTGTAGAAGTCGGTGATAATAACGGACAGAATATTAATGTAGAATTACGTTCAGGTTCTGTTACGATTGGTCAAGCTTCAGACTGTATAAATGATACAACACCTCCAATTGCAATATGCGATAATCAAGTGATAGCTTCTACGACTAATGGTAGTGTGACCTTGTCTATAGATGCATTCGATAGCGGAAGTTATGATAACTGTACATCGGGCAATAACTTGTTACTTACATATGATGATGGGACGACTTCCAAAGAGTTTAATATAGTTAATGCTGATTCTAATGGCGAGATTACTGTTGTTATGAATGTGAAAGATGAGAGTAATAATGTCAGTTCTTGTTTTACAACATTAGTCTTAAATGATAATGATTGTGTTATTGATAAAAATGATATTCTTTTTCCTACTGCCTTATTAGATGTCAATGTTGCTATAAATAATATTTCTGAAGTAGGTGCAATGCTTTCTCCAGATGCATTGCTTACACTTGCTGGAATTGAGAATGGAGATGTCTATCCGACATATTCTCAGACAGGTTGTCCTAATATATTAGAGACTTATGAGGATAATGTATTTATAGTAGATGCAGCTTTAGGTTGGTATAAGGTTATACGTAGATGGACTGTTCTCGATTGGTTAACTGCAGATGTGTATACAGGAGATCAAGTTATTAGAAACTATGTACAAGCTGATGAATACATCTGTGATACACTTCCTAGATCAGCGCCAGATGGTGATTGTGCATCAGGTCATACATTCTCGGATGATGTAGAGTGGCCTAATGATCTCAATATCGCTGATCATAGAATTAAGCCAAGCGAATTAATCACTGCATCTATGGTTGACTCATTAGATGCGAGGCCTAATTTCTATGGAGATGCTCAATTCTATACACTATCTTATGTAGACTTTGTGAGTGATTTGACTCAGGAGACTTTGATTATGGATAGAGAATGGACGGCAACAAGAACTGATATTATTGGCTTGTCTTGGAATTATACTCAGAAGATAACGATTGACCTAAGTACATTCGGTATGTTAGTCACAGTCAATACCTTAAATAATAGACCAGTTCCTGATGTCGATGTCGATGGATTCAGTATGACGAATGCGCAAGGTCTTGTATACACAGATGGTAGTGTAGATCCAAGTAAGCCCGATGCTGCTATTAACGGATTAAATATACTTGACTTGATCCTTATGCAAGCACATCAGTTAGGGATTAAAGATTTTGATGAATTTCAATTAATGGCTGGAGATATAAATGATGACCAGTCTATAACTAATTCTGACCTATCAGCTGTAAGAAAAGTAATCTTGGGAATCGATGATCAGCTGAGTTCTGCATGGACTTTCGTAGATATGACTTCTGCGACAGAATCAGGCTTAGAGCCTAAAGGGCACTATGTTGCATTAAAGCCAGGTGATGTTGATGATACAGCAGTATTATCTTCGGACATTGTTATAGATGCGACAGAGAGGATTATTATAAAGGATACTATTATTAATGCAGGACAGAATTATTCTATTCCTTTATTTTTCGATAGAGACATTAGCTCATTAGGTGCTGAGTTACATTTAGATTTTGATACTGATTTCTTAAGTATAAGAAGTGTGAGTTCTACAGATGCATTCGGTGAGATCAGTTGGAGTTTTGATGGTGATGACAAGATTGTTATTCTTAACTATAATGGTGATGGACAATCTGAGATGATAACATCAAGGACTCCGATATTAACAATAGAATTTGAAGCAATTCAGAATGGAACGCTTGCTGGTCTATTCGACATATCAGAAGAAAAGAACTCTTGGATAGTAAGCGAGAACTATGGACTCCTATTGATAGATGGAGAAATCAAGAATCAAATAGGAACAGGAACAACGCCAGTATTAGAGAACCTTGGTATTAATGTGTATCCTAATCCAGCATCTAATCTTGTTGTCTTTGATATGAATAATACAAATATATCAGGAGATTACAATATTCAGATAATGGATATCACAGGAAGAGTTGTTATCGATAGTAATAATGAATCTCAGATTAACTTATCAAATGTAGATTCAGGAATGTATCTCTATAAGATAAGGATAGCCGACCAAGCTCAGACAGGTAAGTTATTGATTAAGAAATAGTATTGTTGATTATAATCCCCCAGAGCCACAGCATGATAGTCATGTTGTGGCTCTTTTTATTTAGAACAATTTGTTTTTTGTAGTAATTATCGAAGCCAATCAAAGTTTCCCTCATAGACAAAACTGAAAAATATAGCGACCACTACCGGGACTATGCAGAAGATGATCATCCATATAAAATAGCTTTTGGGTACTTTAGATTTTTCTACCATTTCTGCAGCTAAGGCAAATAATAGAATTCCTCCAGAAATGAAGCTTATTATGAGGCATAATAAAAGGCCTAAGTATTCATCATAGAACCAAAGTAAAGCATAGAAGATAATCTGAATCAATATTGTAATGATGTAATTCAATTCCACATTTTTATTGATCAGCAAGGTAAGATTTTGCCTATATACTTTACCATTTTATATTCTTAGATAGCTCATAATATTGGATAAGGGTGATCGCTTATTTTAATAATAGTAAACATCACAGTTATAGTATAATACCATTTAAATATTAGAATGTCGGAAATTTTATAATAGAATTTGTCAATCTCTGCGTTAAAAATACTCGCCATTATGACTCAGCCCACCCACTTTCGTGGTTCACTTTTTTCGAGTATTGTCATACTCGATTCGTCTGCATCGAAATCATTCATTCATGCCTTAATCTTAACACATTCTCTTCTATAATCTTTTCCGACACCTTAAACTTAGATGGTATAAAATCACTGAGTCAAATGCTCGTAATGAATTAATCAATTGTTAATCAGAGTATTAGCTTGTTGTATGCTTGATAGAGTATTCTCCAATATTAAGCTAATGTTAATAGAATTCTTTTTGATTTAATATATAGATAATGAATCATTCATAGTGAGGATATAATGTGCCATTACATTTGTGACCAATTCGAGATAGAAAGGAAAAATTGCAAGCTCAATTTCTTAATCGAACTCTTAATTAATTACAACTATGAAAAGTATTCTTAATCTATTTTCAATTTTAGTCTTAATATCATTCAGTTTACTTATTTCATCTTGTGGAGATGAAGACGAGTGTACAACAACATGTCCTGCGGGTCAAGTTCTTACTGCTGTATGTACATGTGTAGAAACTAATGTAGTTAATTGTGCAGGAATTACATGCCCTGCTGGTCAAATATTAACGGCAGATTGTGATTGTATCGATGAAGTTGTGGAGACTGAAGTTATTGTCACAACTAATGTAACTGAAAATACAACATGGACAGCAGACAAATGCTGGATTCTTGGAGGTAGAATAGCGGTAACCTCAGGTGCTACACTTACCATAGAACCAGGTACAATAATAAAAGGTCAAGCTGGTGCTGAAGAAAATGCTACTGCACTTGTAGTTGCTAGGGGTGGTAAGATTATGGCTGAAGGAACTGCGGCAGCTCCTATTATATTTACATCTATCGCAGATGAGATTCAATCTGGCGAAGTAAAAAGTCCTAACCTTGACCCGAATATTAATGGTCTATGGGGTGGTGTTATCGTTTTAGGAAATGCTCCTATATCTGCTGATGCAGTTTCAGTACAGATAGAAGGTATTCCTCCATCTGATCAGAATGGCCTTTATGGTGGTACAGATGCGGCGGACAACTCTGGAGTTATGACATATGTGTCTATCAGACATGGTGGTACTGATATCGGAGAAGGAAATGAAATAAATGGATTGACCTTAGGTGGCGTAGGTACGGGCACTGTTATAGATCACGTAGAAGTTGTTTCTAATGTCGATGATGGAATTGAATTTTTTGGAGGATCAGTTAACTGCACTAATCTTATCGTATACAATCAAGGAGATGATGCATTTGATGCTGATCAAGCTTACACAGGTACTGTAGATAACTTTGTTGGTATTGCAGGTCCTGAATCTGATCACTCATTAGAATTTGACGGTCCTGAAGGTGCTGGCACTGGTACTTACACTTTCAGAAACGGTAGCCTTAAAGGTTGGAATGATGGAGGGACTGATGGTGGTGAGTATGCTGATATGAGAGATGATGTTACTTGTAACATTGAGAATTGTTACTTCTTTAATTACTCTGAAAATTCTGATTTTGAGTTGGATGGTGATCCAGAATCTATAAATTATACTGAAGGATCTATTGTATTTACTGGATTACAATTTAATACATCACACTTAACTGATGGTAAATTATTAGTATCAGACATTTTCGTTGACAAAGGATCTTTAGATGCTTTCTCAACAAAGCCAGCTGATGCTACAAATGTCTCTAGTGGTACTGTAGGTGCTACTATTACTGAATTTGCATCTTGGACGATGGTTGACGCAGAAGGTTTACTTACAGGATTCTAATATGGATCTTGATAAAAGATAATTAACTAATCAATTATGAGAGTGTCTCGATGGAGGTGCTCTCATTTTTATATTTTCGAAAATAATAGAATTATGAAAAATTGCATTTTTTTAATCCTAATGATTATTTCATACTCTGGTTTAGCACAGACAGGCACGATCAGAGGTTACCTTTATGATCAAGGTAATGGAGAACCCATATTATTTGGTAACATATTAGTCTCTGAAAATGGTACAGGTACCACGACGGATTTAGATGGTGCTTATGTTCTTGATTTATCACCAGGAACTTACTCATTAGTATATAGTTTTATTGGTTATACTTCTACAACTATTAATGATGTAGTCGTTACGGCTGGTGAGCTTACTACCCTTGATGCACAGATAGCAGAAGAGTCTCAAGTAATAGAAGAGGTTGTAATTACAGCTAAGCAAGCTCGTAATACTGAAGTTGCACTTGCAACGATTAAGAGAAAGTCGACTAACTTATTAGACGGTATCTCATCAGCGAGTTTTAAGAAAATAGGCGATTCCGATGCTGCTGCTGCTGTTAAGAGGGTCTCTGGTGTATCTGTAGAAGGTGGTAAGTATGTATATGTGAGAGGTCTTGGAGATAGATATACTAAGTCTATTCTTAACGGTATGGATATACCAGGCTTAGATCCTGATAGAAATACTATCCAGATGGATCTATTCCCTACAAGCATCATCGATAATATTATTGTACTTAAGTCATTCACTGCAGATCTTCCTGCTGACTTCACAGGAGGTATTGTGGATATAAATACTAAAGACTTTCCAGAAGAAAGAAATGCATCTGTTTCTGTCGGAATGAGTTATAATCCTTCTATGCATTTTAATAATAAGTTTCTTACATATTCAGGAGGAAGTACAGATTTTTTAGGATATGATGACGGAACGAGAGCGATCCCTACTGATAGAAGAACTGATATACCTACAAGGGTTTCTGTATTAATAGATTCTGAAAATCAAGCAGAATTCAGTTCTATTTTAGGCAACTTTAATCCACAATTAGGTGCACTCAGAAGTAGTTCTATGATGGATTATAGTTTAGGATTCTCTCTTGGTAATCAGTTGAATAACAATGAAGGTTCGTTAGGCTATACATTTAATGTGTCATACAAGAACTCAACAGACTTCTATGAAGGTGCAGTATTTCAGAGATATGGTAAGGGCAATTCTGGCGATATCTTAGACTTACAACAAAGAGAGTCTCAGATAGGAGATTACGGAACGAATAATGTTTTATTAGCAGGATTAGCAGGTCTTTCTTACAAAAAGAAAACAAATCGATTTTCACTTAACTTAATGAGACTTCAGAATGGAGAATCTACAGCGGGTCTTTTTGATTATATAGGATCAGATCAAGGCTCGAACTTTACAGCTATACAACATAACTTACAATACAGCCAACGATCAGTCACTAATGCACTTTTAAGTGGCTCACATTCTCTTAGTCAAGGCAAGTATTCAATAGACTGGAAAGTATCACCAACACTGTCTCAGATAACTGATCCAGATATAAGATTCACACGAGTAAGAAATGATGGAGATGACCTCTCTATAGGTACAGAGTCTGGTGTTCCTCAAAGAATATGGAGATACCTGGAAGAGCAAAGTCTCTCAAGCAAAATTGATCTGAGCAATCATTACACTTTAGCAGGTAATAAGGCCAAACTGAAAATTGGAGGGGGATACACATTAAAGAATAGAAATTACGAAATTCAGAATTTTGCATTCTTCACTGGTACGACGGATATAAATGATGATGTAAATTCATTATTCGTGGAGGATAATTTCTTTGATTCTGAAAATATCGGGGGTATATATTACGAACCTCAGTTCATACCTATTAATGCTAATTCTTATGATGCGGAAGTGACAACTATTAGTGCATATGTCTCTAATGAATTTGAACCTGTTGATGATGTAAAAGTAGTCTTGGGCGTAAGAATGGAGGATTATACTCAATTCTACTCTGGTGTAAATCAGTCAAGAGAATTTTTTGATAATGTAAAAGTCTTAGATAATTTGGATTTATTTCCTACTGCTAATATTATCTTTGCTGCTAATGATAATACTAATGTGAGGTCTTCTTTCTCTAAGACGATAGCGAGACCTTCATTTAAGGAAGCTTCATTTGCAACGATTATAGATCCATTATCTGGACGTACATTTATTGGTGGATTCTTTTCAGATATAGATGTAGCTACGGGCGCTCAGATATGGGACGGTAATCTTCAGAGCACTGATATATATAACTATGATCTTAGATTAGAATACTTTAGCTCACGAGGTCAGAATATTTCTATAAGTGGATTCTATAAGTCATTTATTAATCCTATAGAAATTGTACAGTATGTACAAGCAACTAACAATTTCCAACCACGTAATGTAGGTAACGGTCAAGTAGTAGGTGTAGAGCTTGAATTTATGAAGTACTTAGGAGATTTCGAATCAAGGTTAGGTAATCTTGGTGTAAATGGTAATATCACATTAGCGTCTTCTAAGATAGATATGAGTGAAACGGAATATACTTCTCGAATCAATAATGCTCGAGTAGGTGAGGAAATATCTAACACCAGAGTCATGGCAGGTCAAGCACCTTATATTATCAATGCAGGACTTTCGTACAGAACAAGAAGTAATAATATTGAAATCGGGACTTTCTATAATGTAAAAGGAGAGACTCTACAGTTCGTCGGTATCGCAGATAGACCGGATGTATACACTAAGCCGTTTCATAGTTTAAATATTTCTGGAAGCTATACTTTCGGAAGTGACGATAGAATCAAGGCAAGATTTAAAGTTGATAACTTATTATCAAGTGATAGAGAATCTGTATTCCAATCTTTTGGAACTGATGATCAATTGTTCTCAAGTTTATCACCTAATAGATCTATATCATTAAGTCTGAGTTACAATATATTCTAAGCGTGATCTAAAAAATAAAATAGCCCTTATAAAAGGGCTATCATAATGCAATTTTTCCATTCTTCGGAATGAATTTGTCCTGTCAGTGTCTGCTGACAGGACTTTTTTATTTTCCATTCTTAAGATTTAAAATCACCACTAAGTTACGTAAATGTTTAGAGTAAGTTAGGTTAATGTGTCTCCAATGTTAACTTAATGTTACCCAATCCTTGCTTATCAGTTGATTTGTTTATACTTTTAAAGAGTAAAACATCAAATTGTATTGATAATCAGTGAATTATACATTTAATAAAATATTGTTTTTTATTCTCTTGTTGACATTAAGTTCAAATGGCTTGATATCATCAGCTACAGTTGTTAAGATTCCTTTTGTCAAGTCTGATGGTCTAATGCTTATAAAAGCAAATGTGGATGGTGATGATGGTTACTTAATTTTCGATACCGGAGCTGATGCTTTGATTCTTAATAGGCGAGCAGATCATGATGCCGTTACTTTCAATACTGTAAGTGGAACAACATCTATGTCAGAGCACAAAGTGGAGGCTTTATCTATAGGTCAGTTTTCATTTGTAGACATCGATGCTTATTCACAAGACCTTAGCCAATTAGAAAGAGAACCTAATATTAAATTGTTAGGTATTATTGGAGCACAATTATTTAGCTCAGAGCTGTTACATATAGATAATGAGCGTAATGTTATTCAGGTGCTTCCTCGATATAATCTAAGCCAACTAAATAGCGATCAGTATATATCTGCTGATATGCGACTTGTAGATGATATAATAGTCGTTCCTATAACATTGTCTGGACAAAGCTTAAATTTTATACTTGATTCCGGGGCTACTACATCGTTTGTTGATAGATCTGTAAGTGAGATATATGGTGATCTTTTTGAGGATACATCTAAGCAGAGTAATATTCTTACAGCGAGCAGTACGGGGGCATCATGTGATATTGTAAAAGTATCTAAAGTAAAAATATCTAAACTTTCCATTCTTGATCTTGAATTGGCTGTGACAGATCTAAGTAAATTCTCAGATGAGCTAGGTATCAAAATAGATGGTATATTAAGCTTAGATCAATTACCTATAGATGATGTCCTGATTGATTACAGTGCTTCTAAAATCTATATCGCTTTATAGATATTTCAGATTTTTTTGCAATTTACTTATGAAAATTAAGTCCCCACTTATACTTCACTGAGAAGTATCGTATCAGTATCACAGTGCATATAGAAAGTATGATACTTATGTCTTCTTGTAGATTGACGTGATGTAATATGAGGTAGATAATACCACCGATAATGCAGGCTGTAGCATATATCTCTTTCCTGAAAATAAGAGGAATCTCATTAGTCAACACATCTCTAATGACACCACCAAAGCATGCAGAGACAACACCTAATATTAAAGCATTTTCAACATTGATTCCATATGAAAGCGATATCTGTATCCCTAATATTGTAAATAATCCAATACCTATAGTATCGAATATGAACATGCTTCTTTTCAGTTTTATAACAAGCGGTTGTAGGAAATAAGCTATCATAAATGCCATGAGAATAGTTACAAAGTATGATCTATCTGTCAACCACCCCACAGGAAATCTACCTATCATTAAATCTCTAATAGTCCCTCCACCTATCGCAGTTACAAATCCGATGACTAAAGAACCTACAAGGTCGAACCTCTTTTCGATAGCAGTCAGTACTCCTGATATGGCGAAAACACCAGTTCCGAAAAGGTCAATAAAATATATCCAACTCATCTATATTAATTACTTTATAGGAAGTAAAATTAGCTTTTGAATTTTGTAATCTATACAATCTTCAAATGTAATAAAGCAATTTCTCTATTTGTAGAAAATATTAAATAGCTATGCCTTATCTACTTTCAATTATGACGTGTATGTTCTCATACTCTATACAAGGTCAGCAAGTTCCAGATGGCACAACTATGCGTTATTAAATTATAGCTAATTCTATATATCATCTTATTTCAAGATACTTAATTATGATACCTTTGTCATATGAGCAGTGAAGTAAAGACCCAGAAAGAAATGTTATCTAAGTTAGGTATAGAGGCCTTGACAGAGATGCAAGAAGAATCGGTACTGGCTATTAAAAGCTGTCCTTCTGTAATGTTGTTATCACCGACTGGGACAGGAAAGACCTTAGCGTTCTTGTTACCGATAATAAACGAACTGAATCCGAGTACCTACGCTGTACAGACCATAATCATAGCGCCATCACGAGAGCTCGTCCTTCAGATAGAACAAGTCGCAAGGAATATGGGAAGTGGCTATAAGATTAATGCATTCTATGGTGGTCGTAATTTTAGTAAGGACAGACAAGATCTTAATCATACACCTGCAATAATAATAGCGACTCCAGGAAGATTGGCAGATCACCTGAGAAGGGAGACCTTCGATATAAGGCATATCAAGACATTAGTGTTGGATGAATTTGATAAATCATTGGAGGTCGGTTTTGAAGATGAGATGTCAGAAATATGCCATGTCTTATCGGGTATAGAAAAGACTGTACTTACATCTGCGACTAAAGGTATAGAAGTTCCACAATTTGTAAAATTTGATAAGCCAGAGATTATTAATTATCTGACAGATGGTGTCGCTGAGTTATCCGTCAAAAGAATAGTCTCTCCTGACAAAGATAAGTTAGAAACTTTGCTCAATGCGTTATGTCACTTAGAAGCTAAGCCATGTATTATCTTTTGCAATTTCAAAGAAAGTATATCGCGAGTCAGTGAGTTCTTAGATAACAATGGGGTAGAGCACGGTTGCTTCTATGGAGGAATGGAACAGAAAGATAGAGAGCGGGCATTGATCAAATTTAGAAATGGGACTTACAGAATTGTCATAGCTACGGATCTTGCAGCCAGAGGAATCGACGTACCTGAGATTCAGTATATAATACATTACCATCTTCCTCTTAGAGCAGAAGAGTTTACTCATCGGAATGGTCGTACTGCTCGTATGCACAGTGATGGAACGGCCTATGTATTGCATTGGGAGCAAGAGATCTTGCCAGAATTTATAAATACAGAAGAGCTCGAAGATCTGACACGACATGAGTTGCCTGAGAAGACAGGATGGATAACTTTATTCATATCAGGAGGCCGTAAGGATAAAATCTCTAAAGGCGATATCGCCGGTATGTTCATCAAGCAAGCAGGCTTAGAATCTTCAGATATTGGACTAATAGAACTTAAAATTGATTGTGCATTTATTGCCGTTAAGAAAAAGCATTTCTACCATATCATGGAGACCTTAGACAATCAGAAACTAAAGACTAAAAAAGTCCGTATCAATAGAATCTAAGTCGACCATAATGGCAAAGAATAAATCTGGACTGCATCCGAAGAGTAAGCATCACGGGACCTATAACTTCGTAGAATTAGTAGATTGTAATCCTGAACTTAAAGCTTATGTGCACATGGCGAAATCAGGAAGATTGTCTATACCATTCCATGATGATCAGGCTGTCAAAGCATTGAATAAGGCCTTGTTATATAAGTTCTATAATCTTGAGTATTGGGATATTCCAGATGGATACCTTTGCCCTGGAGTGCCAGGTAGAGCAGAGTATGTCCATCATATAGCTGACTTACTTGCTGTCAGTAATAATAACAAGAATGTAAAGCCTGAAAATATCAATGGCTTAGACATAGGGACAGGAGCAAGTTGCATCTATCCGATAGTGGCAGCTGTAGATTATGGTTGGTCTATGGTAGGGACAGATATAGATAAGACTGCTTTACAATCAGCTCAGGAGATTGTAAGTAAGAATTCTAATTTATCAAGTAAGATAGAACTTAGATTACAAGAGGAAAAACTATCTATTTTCAAGAACGTTATTGTTGCAGATGACTACTTTGATTTTACGATGTGTAATCCGCCATTCTTCAGCTCAGCGGAGGAAGCCATGGCTGCTTCTACAAGAAAGAATCAAAATCTAAATCCCAAGGCACCACAAACAAAAAACAATTTTGGAGGTACAGCATCAGAATTATGGTGTGATGGCGGCGAGTATGTATTTATCCGTAAGATGATCAGAGAGAGTAAAGTATATGCCTCTTCATGCTACTGGTTTACTACTTTAGTCTCTAATATAAAGCATCTCGATCCGTTAAGGTCAGAGTTAGAAAAGCTTGATTGTGGAGAGATAAAAGTCGTAGATATTGTACTTGGTAATAAAAAGACGCGTATTCTATGTTGGTCTTTTCTGAGTGTGAAACAGCAGACGGCATGGCGAGATTTGAGGTGGTAGATTTTATTGCACTTTAGTAAGGATATAAATACTTAGATTTTACATCATAAAAGCCATAGAATGCATCTAATAATAGTTGTAATATACATTTATTGATATGGTTATCTTTTCTGATTTTTTTAAAACTACAGTCATGAGATTTTTACTTTTTTGTATTCTTTTTTATTCGACTATTCAATGCATTGGGCAGAATGATAAATCAAGGCTTATAAATAAATTAGAGTCTTCACCAGAATGTTTAAGTGTATCCTCATATGTACTTGCCTCTATATATTTAGAAGAAGGTAAAATTGATTCAACAGATTATTATCTAAATATGTCAATTACTTGTGATAAAGCAACATTGTGTAGGTTTGTGATGTCTGAAAAACAAGCTATAAGCCAAGGGATTAAACCTCCGCCAAATACATTTTTAATATATGCTAAGAAATCCTTTCCTTTAATAGCAAATTCTTGCTTTCAATCGGATATCGATAAATACAAAGAGAGTCAAAAGAGTAAAAAAAAAATTACAGAAGCTAATATTGATAGCACATTATTAAATACAATAAAAAGAATAAAATATGAAGATCAAATGATCAGGAAAGACAGTTTTTACGAAAGAAATCTAAAGATTGCACAGAGAATTGATTCCATACATCTTCACGAAATAGATTCTATAATCCACAAATATGGTAGATACCCAGGAAGAAGTTTAGTTGGAGAAGATAATGAAAGCGTTGCAGCCATGGTGATCCATCACAATTCTATTGAAGCTGGTAGATATCTTGATATATTAAAGAATGCAGTCCTTTCTCATGACCTAGGTTCTGATTGGTATCAAATTGTTTTAAAACGATACCTTTCTGTTAAGTATGGTTTAAACTCAGAGCAAGTTAATTTAATCATGATTTCAGATGTAATATTATCGGATTGGGATGATGATATAAAAGATACCTATATGGAAATGAAACCTTTTATTAATATCAAAATAAAATGATCGTTTATCTTTTATGAGTATCGCTATACGTTAAGCAATAGGTAAATCAACTATATTATTTATGTAAAATGATAATGTTTTCTTAGCTTAGATATTTTCATAAGCCGTATTATAATGAAACAACTAACCTTAATAATATCTCTACTTCTTTCAGTCAACTGCATCTATGGACAAAAGCAAAAATCTACAATTGGAATAGTTGCTTCTAGTACAACGGTAGCAGCAGAACCACAAGAGTCTGTTAAGATTGTAGAAGAGATGCCAAGATTCCCGGGTTGCGAAGACGAATCTGACGATAAAAAAAGATCAATATGTGCTCAAACTAAACTGCTCCAGTATGTATACTCTACTCTCAAATATCCTGAACAAGCCAAAAAGGATAAGATCGAAGGCACTGTATATACGAAATTCAAAATAACTGAAAATGGCAAATTGTCTGATATAGAAATTACGAAAGATATTGGAGGCGGCTGTGGGGATGCCGTTATCGATCTTCTTAATACCATGAATGAAGAACACACATGGGTTCCGGGTATGCAGAAAGGAAAGCCCGTAGCTGTTCAATTTATATTGCCTGTAAAGTTCAGCTTGTAGTTAATATTTGGAAAATGACGGACCTATTAGTGGAAACTAATTTAGTCAGGGGATGATTTAGGAAGTGACTGAGCGGAAGCATGAAAATATTGTTTGATAAACGCATGTACAGATTACTTGGATACCTTGTAGGCAGAAAAATATTCTGGTAAGAGTATCGTTGACTTTACATATGAAATTCGATAGATAATTCTAAGTTAGCTGAAGACATCTTTACGTAGATTAAACCTTACTTAATCATTAAATTATATTAAAAATTATCATGAGTAAAACAATTATTATCGTCACACTTTTACTTACGTCATTTTCCGCATATACATTAGGCCAAGATTCTATATTATCTGCACCATTGAATCAGAATGAAGTTATTCCATTTGAGATTGAAATTAGCGAAGACGATAAAAATCAAGTCGTTCTCAAGTGCAATACATGTGCTTGGGAAGAATTAAGTTTTACACTGGAAAGTGAGTATCAGACTTTTGATGCTATAGGATTGATCCACCGCGGAGCCGCTTCTCGGGTGAATGCTGAAGATTTTCCAGATTTTCTAATTTCAATACACCGTAACGGCAATCAGTTTAAATTAAGCAGTGACAGAGGAACGAATTGGGATTCAGTAGATTTTCTAACATCTTGTAGTAGACGAAATTATCTCAGTCATCAAGGAATCACTTTAAGGTAAGGTAATTAATTCTGTTATTAGAATTGTGACTGAAAAAAAAAGAGGCAATAGGTTTATACCCATTGCCTCCCATAGTTATATATATCTAATACCATTTAAATATTAGAATGTTGGTTATATTATAATAGAATTAGTCAATCTCTGCGTTAAAAATACTCATCATAGCTACGGCTATGACTGCGTTTTTTGCCTTAATCTTAACAAATTCTCTCCTATAATCTTATCCGACACCTTAAAATTTAAATGGTATAAAAAGAATATTAAGCCATATTCTTATTCTCTAAATCAAATCTATCCGCATTCATAACCTTAGTCCAAGCTGCAACGAAATCAGTAATGAATTTCTCGCCAGCATCATGACTACCGTATACTTCTGCTATAGCTCGTAACTCAGAATTAGAGCCGCAGATAAGATCTACTCTTGTTCCAGTCCATCTAACTTCGCCAGACTTTCTATCTGATCCTACAAAGATATCTTGACTTTCAGTTGTGCTCTTCCAAGTGGTACCTAAGTTTAGGAGATTAATAAAATAATCATTACTTAAGGTGCCAGGTCTATTAGTGAATACGCCGTGCTTAGACTGATCATAATTCGTACCTAAGACTCTCATTCCTCCCAGTAATACGACCATCTCAGGAGGCGTAAGAGAAAGAAGATTAGCTTTATCTAAAAGCAGTTCTTCTGCCGAGGTAGAATATTTACCACCGACATAATTTCTAAATCCATCACCTAATGGTTCTAAGTAAGAAAAAGAATCTACATCCGTCTGCTCCTGAGTTGCATCTGTACGACCTTGTGTGAAAGGTACGTCAATGTCATGGCCACCAGCTTTAGCTGCTTGTTCTATGCCTACGCTACCGCCTAATACGATAAGATCTGCAATTGAAACTTGCTTTCCTGAAGTTGATTCGTTGAAAGATTTCTGAATGTCTTCATACGCCGATAGTACACCTGACAGTTCAGAAGGGTTATTGACTTGCCAGAATTTCTGTGGTGCTAATCTTATTCTTGCACCGTTAGCCCCACCTCGCTTATCAGAATTTCTATATGTAGATGCGGACGCCCATGCAGTCGTGACCATATTTGATATAGTCAATCCTGAATCTTGTATTTTTGACTTTAATTTATCTATATCACTACTGTCTAATGGTTGTGAACTTGACTTAGGAACAGGATCTTGCCATAATAATTCTTCTGTGGGCACTTCTGGTCCCAAGTACCTCTGTATAGGCCCCATATCTCTATGTGTTAATTTATACCATGCCCTTGCGAATGCATCCTTGAGCTGATCCGGATTCTCGTGGAATCTACGTGAGATCTTCTCGTAAGCAGGATCCATACGTAGAGCTAAGTCAGTCGTCAGCATCATAGGCGCATGCTTAATTGAAGTATCATGAGCATCTGGTACTGTATCTGCGCCTCCGTCAGATTTAGGCTTCCACTGATGTGCCCCTGCAGGACTCTTAGTTAATTCCCATTCGAAACCGAAAAGATTTTCAAAATAGTTATTACTCCATTTTGTAGGCGTCGTCGTCCATGCACCTTCTAATCCGCTTGTGATGGTATTGACACCGTGGCCAGAACCTAAGTTATTTTTCCAACCCATACTTTGGTTTTCTATACCCGCTCCTGCTGGTTCTCTTTCTATATGTTTCTCAGGATCAGCAGCACCATGAGTCTTACCGAATGTATGACCACCTGCGATAAGTGCCACAGTCTCCTCATCATTCATAGCCATCCTTCCGAAGGTCTCTCTGATGTCTTTAGCTGATGCTAATGGATCAGGATTACCATTGGGGCCTTCTGGATTGACATAAATCAATCCCATCTGGACAGCCGCAAGAGGATTTTCTAATTGTCTCTCGTTGGTATATCTCTTGTCACCAAGCCACTCCGTTTCTGATCCCCAGTATATATCCTGCTCAGGTTCCCATACGTCTTCTCTGCCTCCAGCGAAACCAAATGTCTCGAATCCCATTGTCTCTAAAGCAACATTACCTACTAAGATCATAAGGTCTGCCCAGGATATCTTATTGCCATACTTCTGCTTCACTGGCCACAATAATAATCTTGCCTTATCTAAGTTAGCATTATCAGGCCAGCTATTTAATGGTGCAAATCTCTGCGTGCCTGAAGAAGCGCCTCCACGACCGTCGGCAACTCTATAAGTACCTGCGCTATGCCATGCCATTCTAATAAAGAATGGACCGTAATGACCATAATCTGCAGGCCACCATTCTTGAGAATCTGTCATGAGATCAGCGATATCCTTTTTTAATGCTCTGAAGTCTATTGACTTGAATGCTTCAGCATAATCAAAACCCTTATCCATAGGATCAGACTTTTGAGAATTTTGCCTTAGAATATTTAGGTTGAGCATATTAGGCCACCACTCACGATTGGAAGTTCCACCTCCTGCACTTTTTTTCATAATTCCACTGCTGAATGGGCACTTACTCGCCGAGTTAGTATTGTAGCTTTTGCCATTCGAGTCATTCATGTCTTTTAATTCTGTCATGTATGATTATTATTTTATATTATTAGAAATATTTTCGATTAACATTTGTCTGTGAAATTAAGATTATTACCTTATAGATAAAAACGAATTAATCTATATCTTTATCGAAAATATCGATGACACGAAGGCAGATAGAGTATGTTCTTAGTTTGGGCAAATTACGGAATTTTGGATTAGCTGCTGAAGCATGTTTTATATCGCAATCTACTCTCAGTGCTATGGTCGCCAAATTTGAAGAGCAAGTAGGTGTAGAGATTTTTAATAGGAAGACAAGACCAATTACAATATCTCCTCAGGGAGAGCGAGTCCTTAAATCCCTCAAGAGCATCCATCGAGAATATCAATTGCTTGATGAGAAGATCAGTGAAATTAAAGGTGTAGAAGTAGGGGAGTTAAGTATAGCGTGTATACCTACGGTAGCACCTTATCTTTATCCACTTGTATTAAATAAGCTCTCTGTTAATCATCCCAATGTTAATTTCTCTATACATGAATTAAGGACAGAGAACATAGAAGATGAGATATTAAATGGCGCCATAGATGTGGGTATCGTATCTCCACCTCTTACTAATAAGAATCTCATAGAGTATCCCCTCTATGACGAAGAATTTTTTGTCTATGACTGTGGCGATAAGACAAGATCTAAAAAGTATAAAATCTCAGACATCGACATCGATAGATTATGGCTCCTCGAAGAAGGCCACTGCATGCGTAATCAAGTTGGAAAAATTTGCGATTTAAGGCAATCCAATAAAATGAACGGTAACATTATATACAGCTGCGGTAGTATTTTTACTCTTATAGAAATGGTCAAGAAAAACAAAGGCGTAACCCTTATACCACAGCTCGCCTTATCTAATAATCAACAGATAGATATGACTCGAATCCATAAAATATCTAAGCCTGTGCCTACACGGAATATCGGATTGATTACGCATAAGAATTTTATTAAGAAACGTATTCTTAATAGTCTGTCGAGTATTATTGTGAAAAGTGTGGGTGGACAGATGAGTCAGGATCATTAAGTCTGTCTGCGAGGGCGCCAACATCAACCATAGTTATGCGTCTATTCGTGGCGAGTTTTTTTTATCTGAAGTTTGCAAGTCAGACCGAAATATGATATTTCTTTGAAGTCGCAGACTTCAAACAGCGAGGGATATACTATATTACATGTAATTAACTGTGTAGTTGTTGATTGTCCGCCTACGTTATGCCCAGAAGGTCAAACTCCTTTTTGTCAAGGTGCATTTGAATACGATGAAGTGACAGAAAGATGTATTTTACCAGAAATCTATACAGGTGCCACCGTTGGATCAAATGGATGTGTTTGGGTCGATCGTTTAAATGGAGATTGTCCTGGAGTTGCAATGGATGTAATGGCTGATCAATGTCTTTTACAATGCTTTATGGCTGGCAGTGAACAGGTTCCATTTGTTGATGGTGAAATGAATGTCTTTCTTGTACCTATCTGTCAATAGAGTAATTAATAAAGAATAAAACTATCTATGGTAACGTTTTGTATTTTATAGTTAGGTTCTGTAGGTAGTTTTATTCTTATAATTTAAAGATCATATGATTTCAAAAACTAATTTTCTCTTACTTATAGTTTTTTTTATTGCGTCTCTTAGTTCAAACAAAGCCAGTAGCCAATCTAAGTTTACTTATGGAATAGGATTTGGTGTCAATGCAAGTAAGATTTTTTTATCTGGTGGAGATCAACCATACCCAGACCCTTGGGGAATAAATTTAGGTGTTAACATACCTCGGGTATTTGTAGAGTACAATTTAGGAAATAGGGTAGTAGTCAATCTTCAAGGTGGGCTATCCGTGATGGACTCCAAAACCACTATTAATTTTAAATCATCTCATCGTGATCTCATATTTTCATCGAGGTATTTAGTCAACAAAAATTTGTCGTTTGGAATCGGCGTAATGTATCAAAAGCTTACTAGCTTTAGGATAATCAGGGATATAGATTTAATATCTCTTACGTCAAATGAGCATTTTATTAATCCTTACATAACATTTAATTATCGGTTCAACGAGCTGATATCTATGAATATAGAAATGGCATATACTCCAAGAGAGTTACTAAAGACAACAACTCCAGATTATAATGGTATTCAAGTTTTCGGGATTTCTGGAAGAAGACACTTTATAGGTTTCAATGTTTTCCTTAAGCCATTTATATTCAATAAATCTAAATCCAAGAAAAGGGTGAGGTAGTTGTTGCTTTCTCCCGATATCCTTAGAAAGATTATCGGAAATACATGATACCGAAAATGAAGAGAGTAAGGACGTACAGAAGCTATTCTCAGTCCCAGAGGGTGATATTACCATAGAGAATGTATCGTTTAGTTATACACCGATCTCAGAAGAAGTCTTGCATGATGTTTCTTTTACCATTCCTAAAGGTAAGACCACAGCTATCGTAGGCATGTCAGGTAGTGGCAAGACAACACTCATTAAGTTAATATTAGGATCATACAAACCTACTAAGGGCCGTATAAGAATAGGCTATCAAGACTTATCCAGTACCAATCTCGATGTATGGAGAAAAAAATGTGGCGTAGTAATGCAAGAAGGATTTGTATTCTCAGATACTATAGCCAGCAATATAGCAGAAAGCGATGATCGCATCAATATAGCCAAAGTTTTATCCGCAGCGACCACTGCTAATATCATGGACTTTATCCATGAACTACCATTAGGTATCAATACTATGATAGGCGCCAAAGGCAATGGAATAAGTCAAGGCCAAAAACAACGCTTGTTCATAGCTCGTGCAGTATACAAAAATCCAGATTTCTTATTCTTTGATGAAGCCACTAATGCCTTAGATGCCAAAAACGAAAGTGTCATCATGAATAATCTAAAAGACTTCTTAGTAGACAAAACCGCAGTAGTCGTAGCTCACAGATTAAGTACAGTAAAAAATGCAGATCAGATAATAGTATTAGACAAAGGAAAAATAGCAGAATCAGGAACACACAGTGAGCTCATAGAAATAGAAGGCATTTACTTCAACTTAGTAAAAGATCAATTAGAATTAGGTAATTAAAATATGAATGTAATAAAGGTAGAGAATAACACAGTATTGAATTAAGAAGATACAAAAAAGACCTTTGTCTATATGCCAAAGTTATAGAAGCAGAGCCAATGCCAAATTACGGTGGGTGGCGGGAGCGGCAAAGTGCATAGCCATTAATTTGGCTTGATTTTTTGTTTCGTTTTTCATCTAAGGAAAAATGAAAGCCGTCGGCGAGACAAAATGTAAAACTAAAGAAGAATATGTTTAATAACTGAAGAAATGCTACGACCTTAAATTTAATCTAAATAAGAACAAAGCGGACAATGCCAGAAACAGCAACATACATAGAACAAGAAGAATTCACAATAAACGAAATCATAGGAAACATCCCTGGAAAATTCCTATACTCAGGAATAACCATGATAGCCATTGTAACGGCAACGATACTAATCATGTCCCACTTCATCCATTATCCAGATAAGATAGTAAGTACGGGTACGCTGACATCAGACTCACCACCGATAGAAGTAGTCAGTAGAACCAATGGTTTTATAGAAGAGATCGTAGTAAAGAACGGAACCTATGTAGAAGAAGGAGAGACGTTATTATATATCCATAACACAACCAATAAAGAAGAACTCAACCAATTACAACAATGGGTCATGAAATATGAAAAAATAACAGACCCAAGAAAATACTTGCATCTATCATTCCCAAAACAATTACAATTAGGCTCAATACAAGGTGAATATTCCAATCTACAACTGCAATACAACGAACTCATAAGAACCCAGAATGATGATATTGTTTTCGCGAAAATGAAAAACATAGACAGAGAAATCTCTAAGATAAGATTACTTAATAATTCTGAGCGAGATGTAAAGGGTATATATAAGGAAGAATTGGCACTTAGTAAAAAAGATAACGATAGACAAAAAGCATTGCTCGGAGATGGGATCATAAGCGAGATGGACTTGGAGAAATCTCATACAGCACTACTGCAGATGGAAAGACAATATGAAAGTATGGAAAATGGAATCATCCAAAACAACATCAGAATAGAGCAACTTGAATTAGAAAAACTTAAACTCAAAGAGGAAAGAGTTAATCTAATCAAGAACTATCAATTTTCGATAGCAGGTATATTAGCTAATGTCAGATCAGGAATACAGAACTGGACGGATACATACTCTGTACAAGCACCGCTATCAGGTAATGTCACTTATATGATCAATGCCAAGCAAAAGAAATCTGTGCAGAATGGGCAACCTTTACTATATGTAGCTCCTGAGAATACAGAGCAGAATTATATATCAGCTATATATCCATCATATAACATAGGAAAGCTCAATACAGGCCAGAAAGCCATCATTAAGTTTGATGCATTCCCACATAAAGAATACGGCATGGTGATATCAGAGGTGGCATCAGTATCCTTACTACCTGAAATAGATGAAGAAGGTATGAGCAATTACGAGATCATAATTCCAATACCAGACACAATAACCACAGATTATAATAAGAACATAGATGTCAAACCTAAGATGACAGCCACTATAGAAATCATAACAGAAGACAGGTCGATACTCCAAAGAATATTTGATCAGTTTTTAAGTTTAATAAACACAAGTACCTGATGATTGTTTAGAGTCCATTGAATTTTTCATTCTCGCAAAGAGCCTGTACTGAGCTTGTTGAACGTACGGGAATCTAAATAATATAGATGAAATTATTTAATACAACTTCCTAAATCAAAAAATAGTTAATCATGAAATTTTTAGAAAAATTACAAGTGATAGAAAGGGTGGATCAGCTTATACGTATGAAGGCAACGGGGTCGCCCGATGCACTCGCTGAAAAACTCAATGTGTCAAGAAGATGTGTCTATGATATCATAGATGTCATGAAAAGAATGGATGCACCTATATTATATGATAGTACTCGCAAGTCTTTTTATTATTCTCACAATTGTGATCTTATGATAGGCTTTGTAGATTCTAATAAAGTCCGAGGAGGAAATAATATTTTTAAAGAAAATATTCCGAGTGCAGATTTTTTGCACAACTATGATTCATATTTGAGTATAAGTAAAAATTATTAGGTCGACATAATATATTCTTTTACTTTAGGGATATTCTCTGAACCCTTTGATAGAGGAGGCAAAATTAAAATATTTATCATGTTAAAATTACAAGATTTTAGACAGACTGAAATAAGTCTAAACTCAATTAGTACAGTTACAGGTGGAAAGGATAAAATTACTTGGAAAGGCCAAAGGGAGTATTCGGGTGGATTACATAATATTTGTGACATTATGGTGGAAGGTTATGGAGAGGTTTGTAATGTAATTGATGATTATTAAGAAACTTTATGCGGTGAACTTTTTTACAGTTCACCGCTAATTTTACAATAAAAATAGAATGAATTATTTAGTTTTAATTTTTGTAGGAATCCTATTTATATCGTGCAATGCGAACAGAGAAACTATCGTCAAATCTGAAGAAACTGAGAGTCCTTTTACAAAGGTGAATTTAACTCATAGAGGTTATCCGAAACATATTATTCCTTATGAATCGTGGGTTAGGATAAAGCCAGAAGTAAAAGGTTGGGATCTCCAATATGGCAAATATTCAGTGGGATCTAATTCCTTTTCAATTGGCATTTTTGATAAAAATGACAATTCAATATTTGGAGATGTTGGTGAAGATATTATTTTCGTTGGATCAGTGAATGATACCACTTTTGCTTATACGCCTGCCACATCAAGTAAGGCAGCTATAATTAAGAGTAACGTACTGCTGCAAACTGACAAAAACGTTTCTTTCAGTATCCATGTCAATGGTGATAAATCATTAGAAATTAAGAGGCTAAACACTTTTGATAAAACGTCTTCAGATTTAACTTTCTATACTCAAATACCAGAAATACCTTTAGTTGATACTATGAACGGAGAATCATCCGATTTTAGAGATTTGTTAGGAACAAAACCAATCAAAATTGTTTTTTGGGCAAGCTGGTGTGAACCATGCATCGCGGAGCTTGACAGAATTTATAATCAAAATATTTACAAAGAAAAATTAATTATTGCTTTAAATATAGAAGAAGATACAAATGACGCAAGATACTTTTTGTCTGATAAAAATTATCCTTGGTTATTCTTTAACTCTACAAATGAATTAAACAAAATTTTTGATCAGAATGGAATCCCATATGAAGTTAATTGTGATTCTGATGGTACTATATTAAAGTAATTTTAGTGCTATTAATATTTACAAAAGAATCTGATGAATTAACTAATGCTGTTATCGAGCTAATTGATGATGAAATTGAAGTATTTAAACTTTTAGTAGACCAGCCCAGTAATTTTCCCAAGATAAGATGTGAAATAAATAACTCCAACAATCATAAGTTATTAATAAATGATGTTGAGGTAAAAGTAGTATGGTTTAGGAAGTCCTTTAGATTAGAATATCTTGATAAAGATTTTATGACCAATCATAGTAATCCGGAAATGAGCTTTGTTTATATGGAATGGAAGAAAATTTATGAAAATCTTCATTCTGTTATTAAGCTTATAGATTCGATTGATGTCGTCGGGGGCTCTAAATATTCTGATTTTAATAATATCAATAAGTTGGAGGTTTTAGCAATAGCTAGTTCAATTGGAATTACAATTCCAAATTCACTGATGACAAATGTATTGGAAATCAAACAAAATACCTCTTACATTACGAAACCTGTTAGTGAGTTTAAGTTTATTACAAGGCCTAATAAGTTGACAGGATTGTATACAAGAAAAGTTGATAGTTCTATTGATTTTGAAATAGCTCCATCTTTGATACAAGATGAAATTGAAAAGATTGCTGATATAAGAATGTTTTACCTAAACAAAAGAATCTATACTGGTGCAATAATACAAGCGCATGGCGTAAGGGATTCTCAAATTGACTATAGGAGATACCAAACCGATAAAATGCCTTATTGGAAAAGAGCTTTGATCCCAGTCAGTTTATGGAGAATGGTGATTGATTTAATGGATAGGTTACAAGCTAATTTTGGTGTCATAGATTTTGTAACAAATGATTTTAAGAATTTTACCTTTTTAGAGATAAATTTGGGTGGACAGTTTAGCGATCTTTCTTCTAATTGTAATTATAATCTTGAATTAGAGTTCGCTTCATACCTTAACCATTTATATAATGAATCCTAAACTACGGCCTTTAATATTAAGTCTTCAAACCGAATTACTGAAGAACAATATTTTTAAAAAAAGAATTAATAAAAAGATTGAAAGACCTATCGATAGACGCATTATCAGGAAAAAGAATAGCAATTCATAGTCATATTGTCATGACAAAAGGCTTTTCTAAGTCTATACTGCTAGATCACAGAAATTCCACTTGGTTCGACATTAATCATGAGACACATGATATAATCTGTGAATGTCAAACATCCATTGATGATTGTTTAAATAAAAGATCGATAATTGATAAGAAGTTTATTATTGAATATATCGATGTTTTAATACTGAATAATATTTTTTTCTTAGTTGATGAGAAAATAATTTTTGAATCTTTTGAAAGTAGAAATAAGCTCAGTGATTTTGACCAATTGATATTGGTCATTGGAGAGAATAGTACATTTGATATAAATAAGGCACTATATGAAATTAATAATTATTCCTTTAATTGTATACTAATTGACTTAGATGGTGTTGCTATTCCTGATATAAATTCTATAAAAAATGTCTATTTGATTTTAAGAAGTGATTTCAAGAAATTTATCTTTTCACATTTGGAATTCGCGTCAACTATATTTTCTGAAATTCACTTCTATAACTCACCTAATGAGGAAGTACTAATGGTAAATTATTGTAAAATAATTTATTATCAAAATGGTAACGCTAATGTTACTTGTGGTCAAATATCTGAGTATTGGTTTAATGTTGATTCTAATGTATACAGTAACAGAAAATATAACTCATGCTTACAAGGTAAAGTGACTATTGACGCAGAAGGCAACATTAAAAACTGCCCCTCAATGAAAGAATCCTACGGAAATATCAAAGACACCACACTTGCAGAAGCCATAGAAAAGCCAGGCTTCAAAAAATATTGGGATATCAATAAAGATAAGATACACGTTTGTAAGGATTGTGAGTTCCGCTATATCTGTACAGATTGTAGAGCTTATATAGAAGATCCAGAGGATATTCTTAGTAAGCCTCTTAAGTGTGGGTACAATCCGTACACTGGAGAATGGTCAGAGTGGTCTACAAATCCTCTCAAGCAAAAAGCCATAGACTTCTATGGTATGCGAGAGATGGTGGAGGAGATGGATGTTTCTGATTCTGATGCAACATGATTTGATCTATTATGAGGGATTGATTAATGACTTCCTTACTGTATTTGTTTTCAAGTAACCCTTGACTTGTAATCATAGTATAGAATATCTGGTGTTTGTATCCTGTGTTATTTCTGAATACTGTTTCTTTGAGGCGTAGTTCTGCGGCATATTTTTTAGTGATGACATATGGAGCGTTATAGAATTTTACTTCTACTATATGTAAGCAATTATCAGCTCGTTCTATGATCAGATCTATCTGCCCGTTCGGCGTAGGCTGAAGTTAAGCCTTGTGTAAAGAGCCTACGTCGCTTCTACATTCAAGATTCTGTCTTGAGAATGAACTTATAGGAATGAGTAATAATGATTTTCATCATTCGCTGTTATGTTTTGCTGATACGATTTAATTAATTGTATTTTTAGTTATGGCTACTGAAAACAGAATTTTCAACTCTAATAACGACGTAGGCGTCGTTGCTTATATGCTATGCTTCAAGATAAAAGGGTAGATATAGTGTTCTGAAGACCTCTCCACAAGGTCGAGGTGAAAAGAACTCCCGTTGGGCGTAGGCTGACGTTCAGCCTTGTGTGCAGAGCCTACGTCGCTTTCACATTCAAGATTCTGTCTTGAGAATGAAGTTATAGAAATGGATAATAATAATAATAATAATAATAATAATTCTCATCATTCGCTGATAAGTTTTAATTAATTGTATTTTTAATTATAGCTGTTGAAAACAGAGATTTCAATGATTATAATGACGTAGGCGTCGTTGTTCATATGCTATGATTCAAGACAAAAGGGTAGATATTGTGTTCTGAAGACCTCTCCACAAGGTCGAGGTGAAAAGAAATGCCTTGCTTTATTCATTAACGAATTCTTCATCTGATTTTTAGTAAGATGGTAATTTATGAGATATGTCGGCGGGGACACCGACAGTACGACAGTCAGTAAATTCGTAATCATCTCTATATCCCTAATTGGGATTATCATCAAACAAGGCAATCGAATTTGAGCATAAAAACTAAATCATTCCTTGATTATTGCGTCAAGAATATAATTCAATCTTCCTATACTGAAGTAAGGAAGATTTATAAGCGTATACGTTTTACCCTTAGAGCTTGTAAGCCCTTCTATGTTATGAGTATTGGCTAATAATCTTACAGCATATCTGTGATTGGTTCTATCCATATATTCATGTAGGGATCGTAGTCTACCTTTGGCACCTGATTTTATTTCTATTGGGATGAGCAGGTTTTTATAGTTTATAATTAAGTCTACTTCTGCATTAGAGTTGGCATTCTCACGAGTCCAGAACATAGGTCTATAATCGATTCTTATAGATGAGGCCATAAGCTCTTGTATGATCATATGATTGGTGATATAGCCTTTGTATAGACTATTGAAGTCTTTGATACCTATAAGGGTACTTTGTATCCCTGCTGCATAATTGAGTAATCCAGTATCTAATAATTGTAGTTTTGGTTTTCTTCTGATGTTGGGTCTTGCTGGAGGGGAGGTATCATTAGTAGGGTAGATTGTTCTTACAATACCAGCATAATCAAGTTTGCGTAACGCCTCTTTTATTTCTTTTGATTTATAAGATGAATTTCCAAATCCATTTAAAGTAATCCTGTCTCTGATATATGGTACATTAGCAATAATATGTCTGAGGATTTTTTTTTCACTTGGGTTCTTTCCATATTTTTCTATATCTCTTATGTAGGTGTCCCATATAGATCCATAGACAGCGCTTAGAGAAGATGTTTTGCGTGCATTTTGAATGTAACTACTGACGACTTCAGGCATTCCTCCTACGGTTAAGTATTCATGATAGAGTGACATCAACTTATCATAAGCTACCATAGATGTAGGCTGCTCCCTGTAATATTTGAGTGCCACAGTCTCATGTAATCCTTCCATGAATTCTTCAAAATCTAATGGGTACACAGGCATTTGTTCTACTCGTCCTACAGGAAATGAAGGGACATCATTGATCACAAAATCCAATAGTGATCCAGCTGCTACGACATCCAATTCTGGCATCTCCTCATAGAAGTATCTTAGTAGTGATATCGCATGAGGTGCTTCTTGTATTTCATCAATAAATAGCAAAGTCTCATTAGGAATAAATTGGACATTCTTATCAAGAAGAATTTTTTCAAAGGTAGTTTGCACAGAAGCGCTTGCATCAAACAATTGAGCATCCTTGTATTTCTCTAAGTTGAGCTCTATGTATTGAGAATAGTGTTTTCCCAATTCTCTGGCTATGGTAGATTTTCCGACTTGTCTGGCGCCTCTTAGGACGATGGGCTTTTTAGTAATTTTAGACTTCCAAGTTAGTAGAGACTTAAATATTCTTCGATATATCATAACTAAATATATCAATAAAATAGAAAATTTACAATTATTTGGGACTTACATGTGTTGTGTTTTGGTTCAAATAAGGGGTTATTTGAGACATGGTAGTTATCGTATAGAGCTTTATTTAGGTATAAAATAATCTCCTAAATCAGCTATAAGTGCTTATATTTCCTACTTTTAGCTGATTATGAGTCAGCTGACATGTTTAGATGCTTTGTTACCGAAAATGCTGACAAAAACCATAGCTATTCTTGCAAACATAGCAGACTTTACTCGTTATATATATTTTTTGTAAAATATCTATCCTTTGAATACGTTCAGCCTTGTGTATGGAGCCTAAGTCGCTTTCATATACAAGATTCAGTCTTGAGAATGAGGCTATAGGAGTGGATATTAATAATTCTCATTATTCGCTGATAAGTTGAATTAATTATACTTTAAATTATAGTTGTTGAAAACAGATTTTTCAACTATAACAATGACTTAGGCGTCGTTGCGCATATGCTATGCTTCAGCCTACGCCGAACAGGGATTTGGTGTGATTCTAAAGATTTTTTCTATGACAACATTCCTGAGCTGGTCTCACCGTGTTTGAAGTAAAGATTTCACATGTTAAATTTCATTCATTTACAATATCCAAAATGCTCTTACCATAATCTTCTAACTTTTGCTTTCCGATACCTTCTACCTGTATAAGTTCGGTTTTATCTTTTGGTTTCATGGTAGCTATTTGCTTTAAGGACTTGTCTTTGAAAACTACATAGGCAGGATAGTTTTTTTCTTTTGCGACTTTGGCTCTCCATACTTTTAGTCTTTTGAATAAGAGATTGTCAATTTCGCTGAGATTTACTACCGTTCGGCTTAGGCTGTAGCTAAGCTTTGTGCAGTGTCGCCTATGTCGTATATTAAAATCAATATTCTGTCTTTCGATTATCATTATTAAATTAGTAGCAGAATAAGATTAAGAGATTACAAGATGACCACGATTTAAGATGTCGAAAACCTATATCCTTTGAATACAAGAATCTTGTCCATCTTATAATCTAATAAATCATGTTGAAGACAAATTAATGGCAGAACAAGATTAAAGAATTGTAAGATGTCCATGATTTGAGATGTAGAAAATCTCTATCCCAGGATACAAGAATCTTGTCCATCCTATAATCTTATAAATCGTGTTCAAGATTGATTAGTGGCAGTACAGGATTAAGAAATAATATGATGACCAAGATTTAAGATTTAGCAAACCCATATCCTTCTGGATACAAAAATCTTGTCTATCCTATAATCTTATAAATCGTGTTCATGACAAATTAATGGCAGTACAGAATTAAGAGACTACAAGATGCCCATGATTTAAGATGTAGAAAACCTATATCCATCTGGATACAAGATTCGTGTCTATCCTTTAATCTTATAAATCCTGTTTAAGACAAATTAGAGGCAGTACAGGATTAAGAGATAACATGATGACCAAGATTTGAGATTTAGCAAACCCATATCCTTTTGCATACAAGAATCGTTTCTATTCTATAATCTTATATCTATCTACAGTCGGATAAGAATCTTGTCATAAGAAAGTTGTCAGCTAATAATTACTATAAAGAACAAAAGCATCTGACTAAGGATATACACATTGCTATGTTCCAAAGTATGGCTGAAGCGTTTTTAATTATAGATACCTTTGAATGTACTCTAAAACTTTAAATTTTTCTTTTTATTATAGAGATAGTCTGACCTTCTTTATTGCATACATATATTAAGCTATTAAAAGCATAGACATCGCTTGGTTGACTGACTATTTGAGTGATAGAATCTTGGAGCATGCCTAATCCATTGTAGACGAGTACTTGGTTTGTGCCTGCATCTGCGACATACAAATTGATCCTGTCAGAACTAATTCCAGTTGGACTAATCAAATCATCTTCCTCTCCAAAATTATCTAAGTACTTTCCTGCAGTATCAAAAATTTTAATTTTTTTATTACCAGAATCCACAACGTAGTATTTATTAGAATGTAGGCATACGGCTGTAGGTGTATCTAATTGTTCTTCTCCTGAGCCATACTGACCTACAATAGAGAACTCACCTTCTTTATTAATAATGAGGCGATGATTTGACTGATCTACAAGTGCAAAGTTATTAACATTTAATCCATCAAAACAAGTGGGATTATTAAGCTTTATAGGTAATTGGAATTTATAATAATTTGGATCGCCTCTATAGACAAAAACAGAATCTTTGTTATATACTGGCATAATGATCTTAGACATTCTCTGATTTATATAACACACTTGTAAGTCATTGGCTATTGTGTCAAGCACGTCATGCTCGATATTATATTGTATGACAATTTTTTGGGTAGTATCAGTGACAAAAATTTTATTATCTAATGCAGATATTCCTACAGGATTTATATCACTGATTTTATAACTTTTGACAATTGTATAATTGCCTTCAGTTTGACCTACCGCTTCACCTATTACAACACTTTGTCCAGGTTGATCTTTACAAGATGATAAGATTAGGAGCGCATTTATTATAAAAATCAAATTATATATTGTCTTCATTGTTATGCTTGGTGATAAGATCTATTTTGAACTAATAATCTAAATTAGAATTATGCATATATTTACAAATAAAATTAATAAAACTACATCTCAATATGCCCATAAAGCTACTGTTTCAGTTGATATTGTTTGCATTTTTAATATCATGTAATCAAGATAGCCAAAAAGAAGTCACTTCTACATCTTCTTCATCTTCCTCTCAGGCTTCAGGATTTACGAAAATTAATAATTCAATTTCTGGGATAGACTTTATTAACAGCTTAGAGGATAACCCACTCTCTGATAGAAATGTGTTGTCTTATCAGCATTATTTTAATGGGGCGGGTGTAGGCGTAGCAGACTTTAATTTAGATGGACTGCAAGATATTTTCTTTGCAGGTAATGAAGTCAATAATGAAATCTATATCAATAATGGTGACATGAAGTTTGAAAAGCTCCCAGCTACATCTGGAATTAATAAGAATAAAGTATGGAGTTCTGGAGTCAGTATTGTAGATATTAATTCTGACGGATATCCTGACGTGTATGTATGTCAACAAGGTCCATATGAAAAAGACCAACGTAAAAATTGTTTCTATATTAATAACGGTGATTTGACTTTTACAGAGTTAGCTGGTGAGATGGGGCTTGATGATTCTAATTATTCTACACAAGCTACTTTCTTTGACTATGATAAAGACGGAGACTTAGATTGTTATGTTATGAATGTATCTAAGTACGCAGGAATAATATTAGCAGATGTCTTTAAAGATCTCAAGAAGCCTGAAAAAATGGAAGAAGCCAGTGGCAAAATGTATGAGAATAAAGGCAACTTAATATTTAAAAATGTTACTCAGAAAGCAGGAATGCTTAAATATGGTTATGGATTAGGTCTCGCAGTCTCTGACTTCAATGGAGACAATTGGCCAGATGTATATGTTGCTAATGATTACACCGTACCTGACTTCATGTATATCAATCAGAAGGATGGAACTTTTAAAGAACAAGTAGCAGATTACACAAGACAGACATCTTACTTTGGTATGGGATGTGATGTTGCAGATATTAATAACGATGCGTTGGTAGATATAGGTGTAGTCGATATGGCTGCAGAAGATCATTTTCGAGATAAGACTCTAATGGCAAGTATGAATGTAGAATTGTTTGATTATTACTTTAATCAATTAGGGTACCACCTTCAATACATGTTTAACAGCTTACAGTTGAATAATGGCAATAATACTTTTTCTAATATAGCTGCGATGGCAGGGGTACTGAAAAGTGACTGGAGTTGGGCTGCGATGTTTGTTGATTTTAATTTAGATGGTCATAAAGATTTTTATGTCACTAATGGATTTAGAAGGTATGCAAGAGATAATGACTTCAGAAAGAAGATGGAGAAAATCCGTAATGCTAATCAGGGAACAGTACCTCTTAATAGACGAGCTGAACTCTACAAGCTTATGCCTCAGATTAAACTAAAGAACAAACTCTATGTACATGACGGTGACCTTCATTTCAATGATGAATCGAAAGCGATGTCTCATCCTGATATAAAAACCTATTCTTACGGAGCTGCACACGCTGACTTTGATAATGATGGAGACCAAGATCTTATTATCAATAACATAGATCAAGAAGCCTTACTGCTCAAAAATGAAACAGTGGAAAAGACATCTCATAATTATATAAAAATTAGTTTAGATGAAATTAATAGTGCTAAAAAATTAGGTGCTAAGGCTACAATTAAGGTTGGTAATGTAAGCCAGTTGCAAGAGTATTATTTTGTGAGAGGATATGAGTCTACGATGGAAGAAAGTCTCAACTTTGGTCTAGGTGCAGCTGATAAAGTAGATGAAATAAAAATTGTTTGGCCTGATAATAATGTCCAGATATTAAAGGATGTGGCTGCTAATCAGGTACTTAAAATTAAATATGCTAAAGGTACAGAATATAAAATACCAAGTAAGAATGAAGGATTTTTTAAGGAAGTAGCAGCGGCCTCATTGGGTATTGATTTTGTGCACAAGGAGAATCCATTTGATGACTTCGATAAGGAGATTTTATTACCTCAGAGACAGACAGCATTTGGTCCAGCGTTGGCTGCAGGAGATATTAATGGTGACGGGTTAGATGATATCTATATCGGTGGCGCTAAGGACCAACCCGGGACTTTATATGAGCAAAAACTTAATGGCCAGTTTAGCCAGTATGCATCTCAGCCATGGCGAGCAGAGGCTTATAGTGAAGATACTGATGCAGTTTTTGTAGATGCTAATCAAGATGGTTATATGGACCTCATCATTCTAAGTGGCGGAAGTGGAGATTTTGTTGGCGAAGAAGTCAAGTTACTGGATCGATTCTATGCTAATGATGGGAAAGGAAGTTTCTTTCGTATTGCCAATGTGCTACCTAATATATATATGGCATCTAATAAAATTATAGTGTCTAATATAGACGACGATCCAGATAATGAGTTACTAATTGTCGGTGGTGCTCAGCCGGGTAAGTATCCTATGCATGAGACATCTCTCGTTTTAGATTACCAGAACAACAAATATATGGATGTAACATCAGAGATTGTCCCGGAGTTAAATAAGCCCGATGGTATACTTAGAGATGCCATCTGGACTGATATCAATGGTGATGGTATGGTCGATCTGCTCACTGCAGGAGAATGGCAGAACATTCGGTCATTTATTAATACAGAAGGAGTGTTCAGAGAACAAACTAATTCTTGGGCTCTTGCTGATAAGAAAGGTTGGTGGCGAAGTATACAAGCGGGCGATTTTGACAACGACGGAGACATAGATATTATCGCTGGTAATGTAGGTGTTAATTTTAAGCAGAAAGCAACTGATAAAAAACCTCTCTTCTTATATTCTAATGACTTTGATAACAATGGTACCCTTGATTGTGTACTCGCCAAAGATTATAATGGAACAATTGTTCCTGCAAGGGGTAAAGAATGTTCTTCTCAACAGATGCCTTTTGTTAGTGAAAAATTCCCGAGCTATACAGAATTTGCCTCAGCTTCATTAGTTGATATTTATGGAGAGACAAAATTGGAAGAGGGGATAGAGCTGGAAGCTAATGATTTTCATTCTTATGTCCTGTGGAATGATGGTGGGCAATTCTCATGGAGCCAACTACCTCAATTAGCTCAGAGTGCACCTATTTCTGATATTGTTACATTAGATGTTAATCAAGATGGGAATCTTGATATCTTATTTGCAGGTAATGATTATAATACAGAATATGAAACGCCGCGATTAGATGCAGGTAATGGTATGTTGTTATTGAATAAAGGAAATCAAAAATGGGAGACAACAACGATTACAGAATCAGGTATTTATGCTCCTGGAGAAGTCAAAAAAATAGCTCCTATCAAAACTCTGAAAGGATCCCTATTTATATTTGCGAATAATAATGCAGCACCGGTTATTTTTTCTAAATAATGAAAGTTAACTGAGGTTCCCCCCATTCTAAGGACAGTTTTAATACTATAATCACGTTCGCAAATTTAGGGAGCTGGAACATTAATGGCAGAAGAGGATTAGCAGATTACAAGATGACCGAGATTTAAGATTATGGAAATCTATATTTTTTTGAATACAAGAATCTTGTCTATCCTATAATCTTATAAATCGTGTTCAAGTCAAATTAGTGGCAGAACAGGATTAAGAGATAACAAGATGACCAAGATTCATCCCTTAGAAAATCTATAACTTTATGTATACAAGAATCGTGTCTATCCTTAAATCTTACAAATCATGTTCAAGACAAATTAATGGCAGAACAAGATTAAGAGATTATTAAAATGACCAAGATTCATGACTTAGAAAATCTATATCTTTTCTATATACAAAAATCTTGTCTATCCTATAATCTGATAAATCGTGTTTAAGACAAATTAGTGGCAGAACAGGATTGAGAGATTACCAAGATTTCAGATTTAGCAAACCATTATTCTTTGAATACAAGAATCTTATCTATTCTATAATCTTATAAATCGTGTTCAAGACAAATTAGTGTCAAAACAGGATTAAGAGATTATCAAGATGACCAAGATTTAGGATTTAGAAAATTTCCATCCTTTGAATACAGACATCTAATCTATCCTATAATCTTATAAATCATGTTCAAGACAAATTAGAGTCAGAATAGGATTAAGAGATTATTAAAATGACCAAGATTCATGACTTAGAAAATCTATATCTCTTTGAATACAAGAATCTCGTCTATCCTATAACCTTACAAATCATGCTCAAGGCAAATTAGTGGCAGAACAGGATTAAGAGATTATCAAGATGACCAAGATTTATGACTTAGAAAATCTATAACTTTATGTATACAAGATCGTGTCTATCCTATAATCTTACAAATCATGTTCAAGACAAATTAATGGCAGAACAGGATTAAGAGATTATCAAGATGACCAAGATTTCAGATTTAGCAAACCTTTATCCTTTGAATACAAGAATCCTATCTATCCTATAATTTTATAGATCATATTCCAGACAAATTAATGGCAGAACAGGATTAAGAGATTATCAAGATGACCAAGATTCATGACTTAGAAAATCTATATCTCTTTGAATACAAAAATCGTGTCTATCCTATAATCTTATAAATCATGTTCGAGACAAATTAGTGGCAGAACAAGATTAAAGAGATAAACAAGATGAACAAGATTCATGACTTAGAAAACCTATATCCTTATGGATACAAGAATCTTATCTATCCTATAATCTTATAAATCATGTTCAAGACAAATTAGAGGCAGAACAGGATTAAGAGATTATCAAGATGAACAAGATTCATGACTTAGAAAATCTATATCTCTTTGAATACAAAAATCGTGTCTATCCTATAATCTGATAAATCGTGTTCAAGACAAATTAATGGCAGAACAGGATTAAGAGATTATCAAGATGACCAAGATTAATGACTTAGAAAATTTCGATCCTTTGTATACAAACATCTTATCTATCTTATAATCTTATAAATCCTGTTCAAGACAAATTAGAGGCAGAAGAGGATTGAGAGATTATTAAAATGACCAAGATTCATGACTTAGAAAATCTATATCTCTTTGAATACAAGAATCTCGTCTATCCTATAATCTTACAAATCATTTTCAAGACAAATTAGAGGCAGAACAGGATTAAGAGATTATCAAGATGACCAAGATTGATGACTTAGAAAATCTATATCCTTTTGCATACAAGAATCGTGTATATCCTATAATCTTAAAAATCATGTTCAAGACAAATTAGAGGCAGAAGAGTATTAAGAGATTACAAGATGACCAAGATTCATGACTTAGAAAATCTATATCGTTTTATAGTTTTCGTAGTGGTTCATCATTTATTGGTAATGCTCTTGGTAACAAAAATAAAAAAGCCTTGTAAATCAACGATTTACAAGGCTTGTAGTAGCGGGAGCAGGAATAGCCAAAGCGTAATATTACTTCTCTGTCATACTATGTATGCGAATTAATCACCTATTTATCAGTAAGTTATGATATATAGGATTATGGAGGCTCACAGTCTAATATGTATAAGCGACAGCAGGTATTGCGATTTGCTGTCGTTTATGTATCTTTGAGATTCAAAAAATAATATATGATAAAAGATACTAAATCATCAAGAAAGAAGACTCGTATTCCAACACTCGATGATATCAAATTCAATTTAAGACATAATCCTAAGGATAAGCGATCAGCGTTAAGAAGAAAGGCGACTGATATTTTTGCAGTATTCAGATATGACGGGAAAAGGTTAGTATACGCAACCCAACAGAAAATAGCTCCACAAAATTGGCTGCCCAAAGAATACCGACCTAAAAGTGACTATCAATACTACGATGAGTTACAAGGAGAACTAAATAAGATCAAAAAAGCCGTACTTGATACTTATAAAATAGTAGGAGATGTCCAGCTTGCTAAATTTAGAGAATTCTTAGATAGGGAATTAGGGAGGCTTGATAATGATTCAAGTAATGTTGATTACTCATTTATAGACTTCATAGAAGATTTCTCAAACAGAAAATTAAAGCTTGGAGAATTGTCAGCTAACACCGTTAAAAAATACAGGACTGTAAAAAAGAAGCTTGAAACGTATTCAAAGAGTACTGGTAATAGGATCGATTTTGATGATATCACGCTATCATTCAAGGATCACTACCTCAACTGGATGTATGAACACACAACGTCACAGTCAGCAAATACAGCCAATAAGGAATTTGCAACTATTAAGATACTGCTCAAAAAAGCCTATAAAGAAAAGTTACATACTAATTTGATCTTTGAAGATGAGGACTTTGGAGTCAGTAGGGTAAAGACATCTAAAATCTCATGGAGTGAAGAAGAGGTCCAGCAGTTATTTGAATACAAAGTTGTAGGTCACAAGAAGCTTAAGGCAAAAAATATATCTGTACCATTTGCCAAGAAGGTCAAAGATTGGTTCTTGGTTGCGTGTTACTCATCGTTAAGGTGGTCGGACTTTACTAATATTAGTAAGGATAATATCACTAGCATTAATGAAGATCTATACATTCATACATGGACTCAGAAGAATAATGAAGAAGTCTACATCCCTATCAATAAGAACCTATTAGCGATATTAGAGGAGTACAACTATCAAAGTCCGTCAATGAGTTCTCAGCGCTTTAATGAAGCTATTAAGGTGGTGGCTGAGATGGCAGGGATAAAGGCTAAGGTGATCTTGAATACGAGCGTAAAAGGTAAGCCAATGCCAGTATCAAAAAGGAAGTGTGACATAGTAAGCTCACATGATGGGCGGAGAACGTGGGCGTCGATTAACTATTCTGAAGGCTTTTCAATCTTGCTACTTATGCAGGTGACAGGACACCGTAAGGAGTCAACATTTTTATCTTATATAGGGATGAGTAAAAAAGAAATGGCAATTAAATTAATGGAGCAGATGAAAGCTCAAGAATCTAAGTTGATGGTGGTATGATTGAAAAGACTGACTTCGATGTATTAAACGACTTCATAGAAGAATGGATAATAATCCAAGACTTTAGTGAGGCTTTTAAGTCTGATATAGGCCAATACATCAGATCGTTTATTGGAAAAATAAGTTTAGATAAGGATCAGATTTTTCCTGATGGACCAAAAAAAGATGTTGTTCGTGACCTGAAACATAATATGCACCTTTTATTTAACTATTTAAGAATTGAGCAAACACGAGCAAACACTTATCATAAAGATGAAGATTTAAAGAGCATTAACAAGCTTGCAGAGTACGCAATTCATTTTCTTTTAGAGTACCAAAAGAAGTTAGATTTTATCTGGAGAATTAGTACTGATGAAAGAGTGCACATTAAGGATAGTAAAGAAAATACTTCAATAATTTCCATTGTCAAGCAAGAAGAAAAATCAAAAAAAAGCGATCAAGTAAATGAATCTACAGTCTTAAGGGCTTTTACTTTTTTGGTTTTCTCAGAAGGTAGTAATATTAAAGATTCATATATTGAATTGAATGAAGATTTGAAGAACATAAAGGACCTCAATAGTAAACTTAGAAGGCACTACTCAAAATGGAAGACTGATGATGTTTCAGATTTACTTCGAGAGTCAACTCAAGAATACATTGAATCACACATCTACTTAGGAAAAAAAGATCTTAACTGTATTAGGTAGTTCCTATGCATATGCATTAGTCTACGCATTAATGCACGCATTAATGCAAGGTTCTCTGTAGTACTACCAACATATCTTTGGGTTATCAAATACTTAAAGAATGAAAGAATTAATAGTTATTACTCCTGAGGCACTAAAAGAGATTGTGTCTTATGTAGTTTCAAAAGAGATAGACTCTATTAAGGAAATCCTAACTACTCAAAGCAATGGATTGGACAAAGAATGGTTGACCCGAAAGGAGAAAGCCAAAAAAGAAAATATCTCTATCTCTATGGTAGATAAGTTAGTCCGCTTAGGAAAGTTTGAAAAAAAGAAAATTGGTCGTAAAACCTTAATAAAAAGTTAGGATGTACGACTCAATAAATCCCTATTTCAGTAAAGATTATACGGAGTATTCCACTCATGAAAACGGACAAGCTTGTTTTGGTTCTCTGGAGTTGACATTAAGCTATATCATACTATTTGGATGCCATATTTTACCCTTTATAGGTCAAGATGGAATAAACCACTCAGGCCATTTTATAACCAACAATTACAATTAATCTAATGGAAGAAAAATCATATTATTCAGTTATACCTGCGAATGTAAGATACGATAGTTCATTAGTTGCAAATGCAAAATTATTGTTCTCAGAATTAACAGCTTTGTCAAATCAAAAAGGATACTGCTGGGCTTCTAATAGTTACTTTGCAAAGCTATATAAGGTAAGTAATCAATCGGTTTCAAAATGGATAAATCAACTTAAGCGTAAAGGATATATTACTGTAGAAATGGAGATGGAAGGGAAGGTTATTAAAAAGCGTATTATTTCTATCATAGGACATCTACCCGAAGTTGAAGAGGTATCAATAAAAAGTGAAGGGGGTATCAACAAAAGTTTAAGGGGGTATCAACAAAAGTTTAAAGATAATACTACAATAAATATTAAATCTAATATAGATGAACAATTTGTCAATTTCTGGAATCTTTATGGTAAGAAAGTAGACAGGAAAAATACCATAGATCAATTTAATAAATTATCAATTGAGGATAAGAATAGCTTAATTGATAAAACACCTTCATTTGTTAAAGCAAATCCTGACAAAAAATTTAGGCCAAAACCATCGACCTTTATTAAGGATAGAAGGTGGGAAGATGAAATTGAATTAAGCACTCCAATTGATGACGGTACAGATATAGGAAAATACAAAGATTTTTACAAAAGAATCGATGACTATATATCGACACAAACCAACATCAAAAAGGGCTACACGAAAGCTGAGTTTTTAAAACTGATAAGTATAGATTTTTCTCAAGAGGTAAAGTTACATTTTGGTAAAAGAGAAAATCAATATTATAAGGAAATCAAACGGATCATTACAGAACTAAACTCAAATAGCTATAAGGCGAAAGAAGTAGTTTCATTATTCGATTATACAACTACTGAACTAAGTAAAGCAATATGAATTATTTAGAGCAAGCTATACAGTATCATAATGCAGGTTATAGAGTTATTCCAGTAAATAAGAATAAAGCTCCACAATGCAAATGGCGTCAATTCATCGAAGGGCAAACCTTAGAAGATATTAAGAGAATATTCAATAATGACAGTTGGGGTATAGCATTACTTATGGGTAACGGATTGGAAGCTTTAGACATTGATCTTAAGTATGATCTATCAGGTAATTTGATGTTAGAGTTTTTGAATCTATTGGGCCACTCAGGTTTAGGCGAAAAGTTTAAAACCGAATCTTATTTGCAGACAACAATTAATAAAGGTTATCACTATATTTATAAAACTAATTTTAAAGATGGTAGTAAGAAATTAGCAAGTAGATCCGCAACTTCTGAAGAAGCTAAAACAGGAGAAAAAGTCAAAGTATTATTTGAGACAAGGGGCGAAGGTGGTTATGTAGTTATTGCACCTACAGATGGGTATAATGTTCAAATGGGTTCATTGGATTCACTAACAACTATTTCTGATAACATGAGAAACTTTGTGCATGATTGTGCAAGAAGTTTCAATGAGGTACAGGAGACTAAGATTTTAAAGCCTCAAGCAAGAAATAATAATTCAAATATATCAACGGATTCTATTAAATCTTGGGATGACTACAATGAGAAAAACGATGCTTATTCGATGCAGTCTATGTTGGAGGCAAGCGGATGGAAAACAACACATACGACCAATGACAGAATATACTTAAGGAGACCAGGCAAAGACACAGGCATAAGTGGGGACATTCATATTGCCAAGAATCTATTCAAATCATTTTCAACATCTACACAGTTTGAATCTGACAAAGCTTACGCACCATTCGCGACTTACGCGGTTCTATCTCATGGAGGCGACTTCTCACAAGCGTCTAAGGCGGTCTATAGCGATGGCTATGGAAGTAGGCAAGTAAATCAGCCAAAAGTCCAAAAGAAGCCAAATAAGAGCGATTCTAAGGCAAAAATCGACAATATTGTAAGGTTGAAGTTTGACTACGATAAGCCAATAGAGCAAGTAAAAACATGCTTTGATTATGTAGATGAATATAGAAATTATCCCATAGGCTCATTTGGGACAATAGGAGCGATTGTAGGAGAACAAAAGACACGTAAGACTACTTTGATAAAATCTATTGTTACAAGTGCTTTAAAGGGCTCTAAGGAGTTAAATTTTATTTTTGAATTGCAAAATAAAAACATTATCTACTATGATACAGAGCAGCCATATAGTCGTTTCCAAATGCAGAATAGGGATATACTCAATATGTCAGATATCAGAGGGAATGATAAAAGATTTCACGCATACGCATTAAGGTCGCTTAATAGGTATGAGAGGTTAGATTTTATCAAATACACAATACCGAAGTTTGACAATATTGGCTTAATTGTAATAGACGGTGCAGTTGATATTTGTATGGATTACATGGATGCAAAGAGTAGTCAAGATACTTTAGAGTTCTTGATGCAATTGGCAGACGAGACGGGTGCAATGATCTTAACGGTGCTGCATTTAACAAAAGCAGGTTTATTTCCAAGAGGACATCTTGGTACTGAATTAAATAATAAGGCAGATTGGATGATACAGACCTCAAAAACGGATAATTATTCAACGGTAAAATGTAGGGAATCAAGACATAGAGAGTTCCCAACTTTCGACTTCATTAATAATAAGACTACTGGTTATCCTGAATTAATGGCATCAGTACAAGAGAATGTTTTTTAAATGGTAATATACTATTGCACATCTAATACTTTTTTTTACTTAGTTGCAAGCAATTCCGAAAATTCCAATCAAGCCACTCTATGTTCGATTTAAGCAAATCTACAGCTAAAGCATAGTAGATTTCCAAAGAGCACACAAGCTTCAATAGAAGCTACATTAACGTCCGAGGGAGAGGCCTTCAATGAACTACTTTGAATAGAAGAAGAAATAAAGCAGAAAGCATCACATTAAAATTAATGTATCAAAAACTTTTGCGAAGTTATTTCTTTTCCAATACCAACAGTAGTCGCAACATATATCCCTGGTGGGAAATGGGATGTATTCAAGATATGTGTATGGTTACTATTAGGCAAAGTGAACTTTTCAATGATTTGTCCAGACAGTGAATTAATAACAACTTTTACTTCATTGTCGGTACACTGAGAAAAATAAATCCTACTTTGATTTTGAGTAGATGAGATGTTTAAACAATTTTCTTCTTTCGACAATCCATCTATTGTACTGACTGTAGTTGAATCATATATCCCATTACTATCCATCTTGAGAATCAAAGATTGTACCCAAGGCAATGCCGTCGTCGGCGCATCAGAATCCTTAGATCCACCGCAGGCAACATAATGCCCGTCCTCAGATAAGATAACATCTGAAAAATCCTCTACGACAGAAGACTTTACATCTCTGAAACTGTAAGTCCGAGTCCATAGACTATCCCCCTCATAATTTATCTTAGAAATTGTCGCAGTGGGTATATAGGTACTATCAATTTCAAAATTTAATCTATTCTGAGCACCAACAACAATATATCCATCACTTTCCTTAGATTCTATGATGGAATTCCAATGACCATAACCAATAGTATTTCCAGCATTATTTCCTATTATTTTTTTCCATAGAGGTTGACCAGAAGAATCAAATTTTGCAATACATGCATGGTGAACAAATGCATCTAATTGTTCATCAAATAATCTAACATATCCCGTCACAATGATATTATTATATTGATCTATAAGCAGTCCTTTTCCTAAACGCATTTGAATTGATTCAAATCCAATATCAGGATTGAAAACCAAATTTAAATCTTCATCAAAGATTATGATATATGCCTGCGATGCATCATCCTTATCACTAATAGTTACTTTATCAACTCTCATACAAGAGGCTATAAAATTTCCGTTTTCATTTTGTTTAATGGCAATAGCTAAATCATTAAACTCTTCATTAGGAATAGTAAATGTTTTAGTTTCTAATTGCCCTATTCTGAGTAGTTTTATATCTTGATCATTATTAGGTCCTAAATCTAAATTTCTTCCACTAAAGAAAAAATTCTCTTTTTGTTCATCAAATGCAAAACTTGTTGGGGAAAAATCATCTTTTAGTTGATCAAATGATAAAAATGTATTTATAGAAGGGTTGTCTTCTTGATATTGCATCAGTTTCATAGAATTGGCAGGACCAAGTGCTATTGCAAAATAGTTCGTCTCTTTTGAGAGTATGACTGGGGATTCTATGATAAAATTTGTAGTATCGTTAGTTAATGTTAACACTTCAATGAATTCACCTAGTTTTGTGTTACGAGTATACATAGATGTCCATCTTCCGATATCTTGATCAAAATATTGACCAAATCGGAGATACTCATTTTCTGTTTCAATTAATGCTGTGGGTCTGTTTGGTTCGTTTGTTTTAAGTGCTAGTAAATCGTGAAAACCAATCTGAGAATATACATCAAGTTGACATAATATCATCGACAAAGCAATTACATATTTTATATAATTTTTCATAGTTGTTTTGTAAAAAAGCCCCTCACACTTCTTTTTATTTAGTAATTAAATGTGAGGGACATTAGTATTTAGTATAGAATTAATCTATAATAATAAGTTTACTTGCATGTATCGCTTCTCCTGAGACGCTAAAGATAGTGTATAAATATAACCCTGCACTTAATCTATCTTTCAATTCTAAAGTTTCAGATGCATTTATGTTAGCTGAAATCACTACTTTTCCATCAGGATTAAATATGGAAATATTCACTTCTTCGTTATAATTGTTTTTAACAAAAACCAATCCTGATGATGGATTAGGGTAAACATCTACTTTTGAAGAAATTGCTCGATTTGATGTTTTTTGCACCCATGAATCTTTGAAATAAATTCTTTCATTTTTATTACTCGAAATTTCTCTATCACCGAATTCCATTCCAAAATTGGATATTAAATATGTTCTTGCTTTTTCGCCTGCATATCGATGAGGACTGTTCGATGTATTTTCCAATAGATTGAATTCAATATCTGTCAAAGCCATATAATCCAATCCTTCTTGTCGTAATCTTTTAATTACGTTCATGACGGCATAATAGGATTCAGCATCGACTTGTTCATTATCATTCAAATGCTCATTAGAAAGAATGGTTTGCATTACATTTTCCCATGCAATATAATCACCTGCTTCAAAGATATTATCTGCTTTTAATAATAAAACGCCCAAATCATTAGAGTCTTCCAGCCAAATATTCACTTCTGATTTTGGCGATTTATAATAATGTAATTGACTCAATGCAAAACGCTTCAGACGTGATTGCCTATTTTTTACTGCCTTCATATTCCAAATAGTGAAAATATCTGGAGAATTATTTACAGAGTTTCTCATGTTCAATAGCTCTGCTTTATTATCTTCATTAAAACTTTCGGTCCCAAAAACTATTCTGTTGACTTCATTATCATACAGGACTACAGGATTTAAACTTATAACATTAAAGACTTCTTGTTCTGTGTATTCATGTGAATTCTTAAAAATCGACAATGTTCTTTCTGCTGTCACAAAGTCACTATTAGAATTAAGTGTTTCTAATATATCTCCTACTGTGGAGCTATTTTGATTATTCAAGGTTGCATCTAAGCTTGAATTTTCAGATCCAGCAATTAGTTCGTCATGGAGTTGAGCATTTAACGCTTTGTAATAATCATATCGTTCTTTTACATAAATTAGAGGTCGAATTACGATGCTGCTTTCTCCACCATCACCTTCTTCCTCATGCTGTGGACCCTCTTCGTGTATCCATATTCCGGTACATGGATATTTCTGGCCTTTGTGATAATAATAACATGGCTCTGAGCAATCCACATTCGGAGGACATGGTACAAGACAATTAATCCCAGGAGGACAAGGTTCGTCACAATTAATTCCAGGAGGACAAGGTTCTGTGCAATCAATTCCTGTTGGGCAATCAACAGTGCAATCAATTCCTTCTGGACAATCTTCCGTACATACAATTCCTAATGGACAATCTTCAGTACATATAATTCCTTTCGGACATTCTTCATTACACACAATTCCTAATGGACATGCTTGCGAACAATCAATTCCTTCTGGACATGGTTCAGTGCAATCTATACCAATAGGACAAGGTTCACCATCATTTTGACACCACAGTGGTCCTATTATATCACATTCTTCTGCTCCTAAGTCTACTATAGTTGGTTCTACATTATCATTATCTTTTGTGCTAACTTCCTCATCTGGATTATTTAGATGATTGTAAGTGATAGACAACGGAGAATCGCCATCTATTTGAAAGTTTGAAGTTGAAAGTTTATTACCTGATGAAACATCATTAGCCTGTCCTTGGAGATCAGATACTTCATTTTTCCAAAAGAAGTTTGATTGGACACATTCTTCAAACTCGTTACATATAAATGTGGTACCGCTTTGAGCTCCAAAGGTAGTTATACCTGAGTTATTAGCTTTGACACTATTTTTATGAACAAGATTTTCGTCTGAAGATTCTCCGTCTATAGTCAATGCACTACTCCTATTTCCTGCATCAAATTCATTATTTAAGATTTCATAAGAGATAGGATTTATAGCTTTCACTTGGTAACCTGCAAAATAGCAATGCTTCATAGTTAGCATTTTACTTTCTACATCAAAGTTATAACCTATTCCATGAAAAAATCTTGAATTATTCTTCATCAAAACTTCATCCATGTCTCTCAAGTTGATACTCGTTGTTTCTGTATATGTATTTGAAAACAAAGCAATTCCACCATTAGTGAAAATTCCAAGTGAGCCTTGGTTCGGCGCTTTTTTTACAAATGAATTAATTAAGGCTAACCAGGGATCAACACCTCCAGAATCCATTCGAATCGTTCCAGTAATAACACTTTCACTATTTGCAATGACTGAACCGCCAGATTGTGTAATCGCAACTGCATCAGTACTGATTAGATAACTTGCATCTAACTCGACATGAGTAGCGGCTTGGTTACCGCCTTTGATAGGCTCATCACCTTCAATGGAAGAATTGTTGAATAGGAAAATATTATTTTGACCTAAGTGACTTCTAACAATTCCATCATTAATGAGATTCAATTCTTCTCCACATCCAGCATCTCCATTTCTGATAACTTGAGTATTGTTTAACCTTAGCACACTATTCTCTAAATGAAAGTTGGCTTTGTCGTGTAAAGCTACTGTACAATCATTAAGTATAAGCATAGCGTCTTTCAATCTATAAGGACGTCCAGGTACAAGATCCTTTCCATTTATCTCGACTGTTTGTCCAGATATAAAACCACCATTTTCAAAGTTTTCTATTGGATTCTGAGGACATTCAACTTCACCAGTAGGGCCAACGGAAATAAATGCCTTCATTCTTTCACTTTGATCTGATGTGAATTGACCAAAACATTCATCAGATTGTGACATAAAGTTACTAACTATTATTTGCCCGATTGCTACATCATCAGGATAGGGAGTACCAAATCTATCTACTGGTGTCCCAATCAAATCTCCACTACATGCATCATATATTCCCTTGCATGTGGCTGGTGTATCACAACACATATCACCTGTTAAAGTACAATCACATTCCACATTAACTCCATCACAATTAGGGTGATTTGTGTTGACAACATCTGACTTATCTGTAGCAGCACCATTGTAAGGGTGATACAGTCCTAATAAATGTCCCAATTCATGAATAACTGTATTTGGATCACTATCTGACCAACCACAAAGACCAGGTATACTACCATTCACACTGCCTGCAAGACCACAGCAGCCATCTGGATAAATGGCCATTTGATAGCCTTCGACATCACATCTACAAATTTATCTCGAAATTTCACTATTTGCATTAAATTGGCCAGTATTATTGACCTTTCTGTCACAAATTGAAACTGTTATATCAGCTCCGCTATAAGCAGCAATAATAGCAGTTTTAATTGCATCAACATCAGTTTCTCCTACGCCACCAGTGCCATCATCACGGTGCACAATCCAGAGTGTTAGAGGAATTGTACAATCACTACATGATGATTCAGGAGGTAACTCAAATTCGTCATTATCATCGGAACACTGAGCGTTCAATAGAGAGCCTGAACAAAAAAGAAAACAAAATAACAATGGAATATATTTCATAATATTTATTAAAGGTTTAAAAAAAATAATTACTGTTTTGAGTTGAATGTATAAGAAATACTATCTGCGATGGATCGCTAATAGAGCTTACTATACTGTGATATGATATAGATACCTTAATCGATAAATTCTTAGATGATAAACTATATATAGGTACTGAAACTGAGACTGGCATAGAAGAATAAGATACTGGACTTTCTGCGTATTTGAAAAGTTCTGATACGTTTGGATTTGGAGATACAAAGTTCTCTATTCCTGTTTGTGGAAATTGATCATAGGGGGTTAATGAACAACATGCAATTAGTCCTATAAAAACATTTTTATGGATTCTACTTAAATATATGCTGGAAGAAGTATTGCTTTCCCTTACATATTGATTCCTATCTACAAATGCATTGTTGTGCACAAACTTGAGTTTTACTAATGGAAAAACTAAGAAATCCTGTTAGGGCAGGAATGTGTTTTATCTTAAAATAAAAATATAACTTAACTAATCTAAGTAGTTTTTATTTTATTATGCTGATAATAGTGAAATTTAACATATTTAATATTTTTGGGTTTGGGGGTTGTTTACTATGTAATATCCAAATCTATGCTCAAAAGAATCGACAAAATTTAGATTTAGTTCGTTTAAAAGAATAAATCGAATTTCAAAATGATCCTTAAATAAATCGAATGACTGAGCTTGCTGAGAATTTTGGTATTAAAGGTGTATTCATCTTTTGATGAACCATTTTCGTTATTACGTAACCATTAAAACTCAAGAATCATGTCAATATCTTTTTGTGATTTCCGTATGTGCAAAATGACAAGTGGAGATTGCTTAGTGTTTAAGTTTAAAGACAAGAAAAATCTCCGCCATCTTTTGAGCTAATGATTGATTGTTTAGCATTTAATGGGTTGAAAATTAAATTTGATCCATACATTTAAAGAGTTAAAATCAGATGTTGAAGAAGAAGTTAATGCTTTATGATTACTCATAAACATCAAGATAAGTTTATGGCTTCCAAAGATTAATATCTTGATATTGACCTATTAAATATTCTTGTTTAAATCTCTTTCAGTAAAATTAAAGTTTAAGTTATGTGACTATGCAAAATATGTACATGCAATATAGAAATTAGTCAAAATAATATATGTTTTAAGATTGGGTTAATAAAAAATAAGCCTTATTTTAGACATGAATTTTAATCCCTATACAAAATTCATATTAAAAGGTTGTAATAATAAGTTGCGAAAGTTAAAGTAACTGATTTAATAAAAGTTGATGTTCAATTTTTTTTCACCAATATATTAATAATCTTTATATGAAATCTTTCAAACCTATTTTTTTATCGTTCGTATTATTTCAAATTTTAAGTTATCAATTATCATCTCAACAAATTAATTATGATTGCTCAATGGTTGAGGAATGTGATAATTTAAGTTGTTTAAATTTAGAGAATGTTCCGACAGGACCATATCCAGGAGGAATTAATGGCCTGAACTTTGCAACAGTATTAGGATTTTCAAATAGTCCAGATGTGCACTTAAATGCCTTTGAGAACACTAACTATTTGGGAATAGGTGTTCACTTAGAGGAAGGTTATGTGATACCGCTGCAAGCCCCAATTACGCCTGGCTGCAGTATTGTAATAGATTTTGATTATGCCTCCTTCAACATAGGGAGTAAATCAAATTTTGCGCTATTTTCTCTTTCTGAGAATCTACCATGCGACATATCTGATGCTGCTATTGCTAATGATGGAGAATCGCCTAGTAATTGTATGAATTATATTTATGATCCAATTCTTATTGAAACTTTTGAAGCTCCTCATAATACTTGGTCGTGGAGTTTTTTCTCACAATCTTTCGAATCTCAAGCTGTTAGGCATACAATTCTATATACTAATAATACTCAAACTGACCTAAATTATTTGGTAGTACTCGGTGCTGATATCAACAGCACTGGGTGGTTCTACATTAGAGATTTGATAATTCAAGAAAACTGTACATCTCTACCAGAAATAGAAGCAGAAATAATCGCATGTGATACTTACAATTTTAGTGTATCGAATGCGAATCCATTAGGAGACTTTACATACACATGGGACTTTGATGATGGCAATTCTACGACAGGAAGTGAAGTGACACATACTTTTGATGAAGATAGCACTTATGAAGTAACAGTAACGGTAAGAGATCAATGTGGTAATGAGCAATCAAATTCAATTACAGTCAATGTTGAATGTATGTTTGATTGTGCTGGTACAGTATTTCTTCAAGGAACAAGTGAATTGAATGATTTAGTTCAAGCTTTAAGTTTAAATGACTTAACTGATTTGGAATCAGCAGTATCTGATGTAGCTATAAACGGCACTTTAGAAATTAATGTTGATGTAACATTTGGACCTGAATTAAACTTCTTGTTGACAGAAGGGTCATCTATAATTGTAAACTCTGGAAGAAAATTAACTAAGACTGGTGGTTTTATAGGACCTTGTGATGAAATGTTTGAAGGTGTTTTATTAGAAAATAATGCAAGTATTGATTTGGATAACGTCAATATTTATAGTGCAAATACCGCAATCTCACTTCAGGAGAATTCTGTATTAAATGCAGTCAATTGTATATTCGAAGATTCTAATACAGGCATATTAGTAACAGGAGAAGCAGATGTCCAAAGCTTCACAAGCAATACGATAGATAACTGTGATTTTGGATTGCGAGCTAATAATGCAGGAGAACTTAACATAACTGGTCCCAATAGTTTTCTCAATTGTGAAAATAATGGTATTAGATTTTTTAGAACATGGGGTGAAATTGTAGGTAATACTTTTAGTAATTGTCATATTGGAATCCTTTTACACAATACGCAGAGATTTACATTAATAGACGCTAATACAATTAACGGGACAGAAGCTGGAATCGCTATTTATGATTCTCCAGTTTTAACAAGAATTCGAAATAATAGAATTGGAGAAAATTCACCTAACCTTAAGTATGGGATATACTCTGATTTTAGTAGAGTTAGAGTTAGTGAAAACCCTATTATAAAAGCTTCATACCAAGGAATTGCATTTTATCATCCACTTTCATCTGGCGTCAGTGATAATCCAGATATTCAAGTTAACGTTGATGATGATCAAGGCGATAAAGGAGCAGGTGTTTTTATGTTTAAAGGCAGTATTATAGATGGTGCTCTTTCTATTACATTGAATGGCATATCAGGTAGTAATATGCAAGGTTGTGCATTTATTCAGTCTAGTGATAACGTAAGTTTAAACTTTAATAAATTATCAGATGGGGATAATCAGGGTGTAGTGTTGGCAGGTGGCGGCGGCCATGATATTCTGTATAATAAAATATTAGGGAACCCCGACAACGGTTTTGGTTTATATAGTTCTAATGGAAACAGGTTAAGTGATAATGAAATTAGATCTAATAATTTAGGACTTTTAGTATCAAGAATCTCACATACCCAAACCATATCTTGTAATGAATTTCTTACTGGTGGAGTGGCTGATATTAGAACTTTTGCTGTGTTAGGTCAACAGTTTCATGCTGGTAATGAATTTAGAAGTAGTGGATCGTGGGCTGAAACTATTGGGCTAAATGGAGCTCAGGCAGGTGAATCAAGATTTACTGTTGAGTCATGTGTTAGTGGTTCAACTACTTGTAACCATCCAGAGGATTGGGTTCTCCCTGAATTATTTGATATTCAAATGTATGACCCAAATAATCCGAATAATCCGCCTCTGCCTGATCCTATATGTGGACGATTTGATTACTTCTTTGACCTTGAAGATCCTGAAGTACCTGAATGGGACTCACCACCTATTGGAGATCCAGAATATTGGTGTTGGTTATTAACAGAAATTGAAATGTCCAAGGATGTTGATAACCGAAAATTTTGGATAGAGAGATATAAAGCATTAAAGTTGAATGCTTTGAATAATGGAGAACTAATTCCTGACCCTTGTATTCAATGTAATTGTATACCAGATGATGATTGTGGTATCGTGGATCTTATAGAAATAGAAGAGTCAGTTGAAGAAATCATTAAAATTGCGGCGGAGAATAATAATGATTTCCTTGAGCAGATCGTTAATGGAGTTGAGAATATTATAACTGATTTGGATCAAATAGATTGTAACAATGAAACATTTAATCTGTATAAAATTACATATCGAATACTTCTTCGAGATATGGTACATTTACAATTAAGTTATTCAGAGATTAATGAACTTAGGAATACTGCAAGCTTGTGTCCTGATATTTATGGAGACGTTGTTTTTTGGGCAAGAGGAATTTTAGCTCATAGAGCTGATTCTTATAGGAATGATGTTCTTTATTGTGGAAATGGGGGCGAAGAGATTATCCCAAGACAAAAAACAAATGCAGTCGTCGGTAAGGTTTTGGTAACACCGAATCCAGCAAATAACTTTATTTTGATTGAAAATCAAACAAATTTTGAAGAACTTAAAGTTGAAGTGTTTGATATATACGGTAAGAGTTATAAAATTCAAGGAAGTTTAGAAATAAAGAAAATTATTGATTGCAGTAATTTTGCTTCAGGGATATATTTCATAAATATTTCTCATAATACTGGTTATATTACAACAGATAAAATTGTTATTAGCCACTAACTAAAACAAGGTCACTTTTGCAGCTATTAGAATAAAAAATAAAGACTTTATGAAATTACCCATAGTTTTAATCTTGCTAATAAGCACTGCAGCATTGTCTCAAGACAAACGAGATTACATATGGTTTTTCGGTAAAGATCAGCTTGTTGGGTCAGAAATCAGAGCATTAAAGTTTGATTTTAATAATAATCCTTTTGAACCAGAGTTGAGAGATAGTGGATTAAACTTTGATCGAAATAATGTTTCTATTTGTGATAAGAACGGGAAGTTACTTTTTTATTCTAATGGCTGCGCTATAGCTAATCGTAACCATCAAGTCATGATGAATGGAGATAGCATCAATGCTGGCGATTTTTTTGATGATTTTTGGTTTGGTGGAAGCTGTGGCTTCGGATATCCTGGAGCTCAAGATATGCTGATCTTGCAAGATCCTATAAATCTCGAAGGATATTATGTTATTCATAAGCGCTTAGATAAGGACACAAATAAGGTTTCTCATATCTACTCTTTATCTTATACATATGTAGATATAGTACTTGATGGAGGTCTTGGTGGCGTAACGGAAAAGAATATTGATTTCTATACCTTTGACGAGTTTCTTTGGTCTTATCTCACAGCGATCTATCAAGAGAATGGCAAAGATTGGTGGATAATAAATCCAGGATCTGATAATAAGTTTTATACTTTTAGCTTAGACGATCAAGGCTTAAGATTCTCTCATGCGCAAGATGCTTTACATCAGTTTGATCCTATCTATGCATCCGCAGGTGGAGATGCAAAATTTTCGCCCGACGGTAAGCATTTTGCCTATTTTAATCATTATGATGGTTTGTTACTCTATGATTTTGATAGACAAAATGGATCATTATCGAATGTCAGAAAGATTGCTGTTTCTATTCCAGACAATACTGCCTTTGGTACTTGTGAATGGAGTTCTAATTCTAGATTTCTTTATTTAGCTACCAGTGATTCCTTATGGCAAGTAGAAGTAGGTTTTGATAATCTGGAAGATGGGAAAGTTTTTATAGAAGAGTATAACGGCGTAAGAGATCCTTTTTCAACTCGTTTTTTTGTCAGTACCTTGGGTCCAGATTGTAGAATCTATATAAGGCCAGGAGGTAGCAGTTATTCTTTTCATGTTATCCATAAGCCTAATGAGAAGGGGGTTGCTTGTGATCTGGTACAACAAGGAATAAAGTTACCTGAAGTTTCAGCAACAGGTAGCTTCCCCAACTTCCCACGCTTCAGGGTAGACGATGATGAGAAGTGTGATCCTTCATTATTGACAGTATTAGGAGAGACGGTTTATTGGCGCCGTGATCTCAGAGTATATCCTAATCCTGCTTCTGAGTTTGTATGGGTAGATCTGCCAGAAGCTCTACGTGGTGATGTTTTTGTCTTAGATATGGAAGGCCAGATGATTATGCATAGGGAGAGTGTGTATGGGAAAATTGAAGTAGATCTTAGTGGCATAAGTGCAGGAGTATATTCTGTGGAATTTGTACCTGAAGCTAATCAGGATAGAATTGTATATACTTCGAGATTGCTTATTGTAGATTAGTGTATTAGTAATTATCAAACTATTTAAGAACATTTCTTTTAACTGTGCTTATTTTTTCAGCTACTCCTAATATTATTAATGCAAGATTAGGACCAGTTGATGAAAGCATCTGTGACACATCAGGTATAGACAATAACCCAGTAGGACAGTTTAGACTTATCTTATATGGAGCCAACACAATGGGAATAGGATTTTGATGATGGTAATAGTTCTACTGAACAATATCCTGTACATAGTTATGACGAGAATAGTGTCTACAGTGTTTGTCTTACCGTAAGTTAAGATAATAGTAGTGACAGCTTCTGTCAGGTCATTCAATTAGGTACAGTAAGCACTGAAGAAGAAAATAATGATAAACCTTTTGTAAGTATCTATCTTCAACCGACAAGAGACTTCATAAGGGTTGCATTACATAATTACATAGCCGAAGATGCTCGCATACTGATACATGATATCAATTGGAAGTTGGTATTACAACAAAGGCTATTGACTGAAGAAACATCAGTGGATCTTTCTGGTATTTCATCAGGAATCTACAATTATCAGGTTAGGGATAGGGCACTACTCATTGTCTTTGATAAGTTGGTGAAGATTGATTGAACTATCTTGAAGGCCACTTTATAAAAAACTACTTTAATTAATCAATGTATAAGCTTAGAGTTAGGACCACTTTGAATGGCGTTGCTTCTATAGTATTCTGCACAAGGCACATAGGTCATCTTTAAGGCATTATTTTGACTCTTGCATTGAGTAGCCTATCTGTAAGCGGTGTGCTCTCAGGGTTAAATAAAGGGTATTTTCGAAGAGATTAGTTACAATCTTTAGTGTTGGATTAACATAGAACAGTGGACTTTGTAAGTATAGTTATTATCTTGCATTATTCGTAATATTTAAAGTTAGGTAACGAATATGATGATGAGATCATATTGGGTTACAGTAAAAGAGTTAAATTCGGTTAAACATAAACTATGTACATACGTAACTCTCAAATTGAGGTGCAATTACGTATTTGTTATGCTCTATTAGATTAGATATAATGGCAATATTCAAAAGTGATAAATATGAACTAATATGGTTCGATGATACCATAAAGGCTCACTATGTAAAACATCTTTCTCATAAAATTATATCAAAATTTGGAAAGCAAAGATTTGATACATACGAGCAAACAAATGAAATTCTTTTCTTTTTCCTGCATGGACTGATGGATCAAATGAAGTGCACATTAATGGATGAGACATCCTTGGCAATTTATCAATATGTTCAGATACTTCACGATCAATCCAATGAAATTTTTGAGAACAATAATTTATCTGAGCATTTTACTCAAGTAACTGAGCAAGAATTTTCAATCTATAGAAGAGTCTTAAGATTTATTCTTGAGCAGGCTTGTCATTTGACTCTTGTGTTTAAAGAGCCATTAGATGATGCAAAAGTCAGAGCTAAAGTTTGGCTTGAGGAATTGATACACATTGGCTTCAAAATATATACCTACTCTAATCTTATTTCTTCGCAACAGCTTATTGAAGATTCTGTAGAGATTTACTTTAACGAAGACGATTTATATATTATAGATTACAAGCACCATTATAATGCATTAACAGATGTAATTAATGATGAAATGGAATCTCACTTGAAAGAAGGAGTCAAGGTAGATAATGTGTACTCTGACTTCGCAGCAGCATTAACCAAATGTTTTGGAGCTTCATATGGTGATATAGTGAGAGAGGTACATTCACTGCATGAGTGTTTCAAAACTAAAAGTGAACCATATCCATGTGCTATGGCTTTCGACTTGCATTCTTTTGTAGATAATTTAGCCAGTAATTCTGGTATATCCTACTCATCAGCAAAACTGTTAACTTCAGGCTTAATACTAAGCTCTGAAACTAAGTGTTCTTTTGAGGATGGTATTTACAAACCTCAATCAATTAAACGACATATTTATAGACCTTTCCTTGAGTGGAATATCCTCAGAGACGGCAAAGTTAATAAACGAATTATAGTAGGGAAAAGTAGTTTAAGGATTTCTCTCCATTTGATAGCTACGAATTCGATAGGATGGAGGAAATATCCCGAAGAATGGAAAAGTAAATGCTTTGATGATTTTGTTCAGGAAAAAGTAGAATCTAACGATAAGGTATTAGAAGACAGGTTAGAAGTACTAATGAAAGAACATGATGTGATTTATGACAGAAACGTAACTCATCTAAAAAAAGAAAATAACCAGAACACAGATATAGACAATGAGGAATGTGGAGAGATTGACTTTCTCCTTGTGTCGAGGAAGGAAATTTATATTGCTGATTCAAAATTCTTACTTGCTAGATATGATTTCAACAATTGGAGAAATGATTTCAGTGCATTTGAAACAAGGAAAAAGAGTTACAATAAAACCATTGAGAGAAAGGTAGATTACTTGAAGCTTCGAAAAGATCAATTAGAAGAGCATTTTCTAGTTTTGACTGGAAAGAAATTTGATTTCACCTCCTATGAGATATTTCCAATGTTTCTAATTAATACACCGACATTTTATATGTATAACTCGAAACATCTAATTCTTACAATTCGAGACTTCATTCGTTTTCTTTCAGGCGATGTAATTTATCCATCATACAATATTGTTAATGAAGATAGTGGTGATTCTCAAATTGTAAGTCATCCATATTTCAAGAAGCCAAATTATACAGTATTTGAAGAGGAGTAACAAAGCATAACAACCGACGATCATGATCATGCTTGATTCGTCATAACGACGGACGTTTTCGATCAGTTATATATAACCATTTGAATAAAAAATATGAGTAGAATATTGGAAATATTGAAAGATGCTCCGTTGAAAGGAGACCTCTTCGAAAGGGTAATTGAGGATGTTCTCATAGATAGTCGATATATTAATGTAAGAAGACAAAAGAGTGGGAGTCAATTCGGATATGACATAGTTGGTTTTAAAAACAATGAATGTTATAAGATTGAATGTAAAAATTTAAGAGCTGAATCAACTGTCAATGATATTGCCCCGAAATTAATTTGGCATATAGATGATTACAGCATTGACAAGTTCGTAATCGCTTCGGTTAATGGAGTTAGTAATGATCTTTATCATCTATTAGAGACAAAAAGCCTTTCATTCACTATTGAAATTTGGGCATCGTCATACTTAGAGAAACTAATTTCCAATAGCCCACGAGCATTAAAACGTCTTAATATTAAGGAGGCTGAAAAGAGTGTAGTGAATGAGCTTGAACCATTGGTATTCCGTTCTGGTGATGTTAGATTAAATCTTTCATATTCGCGTGGCACTCCTTTTTCTTATGACTACTTAATGATTGATAATGTGTTATCAAAGGCTTACTCAGAAGTTGATTTCAAGCTTACTGCCTCAATTAGTAATTCAACGACTTCAAGTATAATTGTAAAGGAAATAATCGTTCGAACGTTAAAATACGCTAATACTGAAAATAAACGTATAGTTAGACAATATCAACCGAAGGGAATAATACAACCAATTCAATTCTATTTCAGTCCAAGTAAAGAATTAAATGCCGCAGTAAATGTATTGGATGGAAAATATTTAGAGGTGAAAAGTACTTCAACAGAGTACATAGAATTCAAGCTTGATCATAATAGTGAAGCAGGCTACTATAAGTTAGTTGTTGAAATAATCTATGATATAGAAAACACAACAAAATCAATATGCAGTCAAGTATACAATCTACATAAGAGATCGGAAAAATCAAATATAGTTTCTCTTTGTACAATAGGTAGATTTTATAATGAACCATTGGATCACTTATTGAATTTAGATGAAGAAACATGGAATAATTTGAGGAGAGAACCTAAACATTCATTTCAATACTTAGGCCCAACTCTTCTTGATATAGATTTAGATAGAGAATATGGAGATGAGTGGATGGTAAAGGAGCTAATAGGGCAAGAACTAACAAATGCTAATGGGTACGTATCATTTGCAATCTCTCCCAACCAATCAGATAGAATTAAGTATAATTTAGGTTTGGAGATTACTGAAAAGCTTTACTCAAATAAGGAAGTGTGGGATTCTATCCGAAATAAATAATGGATTTAATAAGAACAGAGAAATTATAGATAGAAAAGAGAGGCAATAGCTGATTACATAGACGGTCTCACCAGTGATAAGACGAATTGAGAAGAAGTAGTCTCCTGTGGTTTTGATTGGTCCAAAAGGATTGAGTTAGCATTGTGAACATTAAGTAGATATTATCTTATTCTTTAAGGGTGCATTAGGACATCCCTAAGGCATTTTTGCAACTCTCTTGTAGAAGACGTCAAGTGGAAAGTAAAACTCTTTCAGGCGCGAGCTAAACGGCATTCTGGAAGAGTTTAATACAATGCTTTAATCTCGGATTAATATAAAACAACGTTCTTTGTAAGGATAGTTATTATCTTGCAAGAAATGTGCTTCTCGAAGTCAGGTATAGGTTATGATTATTAAGATCATATTATATAAACAGAAACAAAAAAGCTAAATTTGAATAACGACAAACGAGATAAATGTTAACTCTCAAATTGAGTTGCAATTAGATTAGACGTTATCTAAAACTAAAAAAAAAGATGAAAAGAAATAGAGTATTTAGGGTAAAATCAGACATGCCTGATCAGCTAAAAACTGAAAGGGATAATCACTCAGAACTTTATGAAGCTTTGAAAGATAAGAACAATGATAAATTGAAAAATTATGGTATTGATTTAAAAGCAATTAAAGATGGTCTACGAGTACTCAAGGATAAAAGATAATCAATTCGTTTTTCTTACAAAAAACGATAAAGAATACTATGTTGGTTTTGAATTCTCATCTCAATATTTTGCTCATTCATGTACGCAGTGTCACAAAATTTATGAGATTATAGTTGAGTGTTTAAATGATGAAAACCCACCATTTGATGCTGGCACTATGACAACTGTTATGGCAATAATCAAAGAATACTCAAGTAGTGATAGTGTAGGCGCAATAATGTACAAATGTTATGATGAGGATGGGAAAGGATGTAAGCGTGAAGCTCATTTTGAATGTACATTTGATAATTCAGACTTGACAAATTTTGAATTCTTCTCACAAACTTTTGAATTTGATACAACTACTGATGTCAAACAAGTGAAATATAACTTAATTGCATCATCGTCACATGTAAATTATGATGAAATTGTATCTGAATTCTACGATGCACCAAGCTATTGGGTATCAGGTTGTGATTATGAAGAGGAGTAGCGTGAGTGAAATAGTTAAAATTGTGCACAATGAATTTTCAACTGGATGTAGAGAGGATTACGAATCTCGTATTCGAAGAGTTTGAGAAAGCTTTACATATGTCAAGAACCAACCAAGATCGATTTTAATTGTTGGAGAGGACTATGCGTTATGGTGATAATCAATAATAGTTTTCAAAATACAATTCTATGAATGTTCAATCAAATCGACTTAAAAAATTAAACATTCTTGAAAAATCCTTAGAATTAGAGTGGCTACTGAGTAAAGTCCTTTCTGATTTATTTAGAATTGAAGAACAAAGCACTTCAATTTCGTTTGGTCAAACAGGTCAATCATTATCTTTTAATCAAAAAGTGAACTTACTTCTTGATTCGAGAGATATAGATAAAGCAGCTAAAAAGAATCTTCAATGTTTTATGGAAATTCGTAATAAGTTTATGCATAACCAAGATGTTATTACTTATCAAGACGCATGTACATTAACCAAAAGAAGCAAATACTTAAAATCACAATTTTTAAACTGTTTTATCGATGGAGATATAGAAGAGCAATTTGAAAACTCAATTGAAGAATTATACCGAAGCTGTGCCATTTCAATTATCGAATCAGAAGGTTTAAGCAAAGAGTTGTTTGAAATTGAAAAATATCGAGAACAAGAAATAACTCTCAGAAAAATATTGGTTCAATCAATCAAGGAGTCTATAACTCTAAAAAAGTCTACAATTGATTTAAATAAAATATTTAAAGCTGAAGAAGTCATTGAAATCATTGATGATATAGGCGAACAAATAAAAGCATTATACATCCTACAAGCTATGAATATAATACGTCAAAAGAACAGAGAAAGTAAAATAGATGAATAATAAAAGCATGTAATCGAATAGACGTTCCGAACCGGCGATAATTGATGAAATGCGCTATTATTAATATCTAATATTTGAAAATAGGATAGGAGTAAGAAGTCCATATCATGTCATTGGTCCCAAAGGTTTGTGTTAATACTTTGGTGTATTAACCTGAGGCTACCTCATTCGCATAAGGCGCATGAGACGTTCCTGAGGCGTTGTTTTGATCCTTACGTCAAGTACGCCTATCCGTGAGTGATCCGCTCTCAGGGGCAAGATAAACGGCATTCTCGAAGAGATTAGATTCAGGCCTTAGAGATGGAACTATGACCTTTGTAAGAATAGTAATTATCTTGCAAGAGTGATGCCTACAGAGTCAATATACTTTCAAACGACACAAATACTAACCCAATGGATGACATAACTATTCACAACGTAAGGTCTAAAATAAGCTCTTTCAGAGGTGATATTGCAAGTGCTCAAATTACTCTTGAAACACAGATAGGTAGAATTCTGTTAAGATCTGGGAAGCCCAAAGCTTTTCAACTCAGTTTTCATGATAAGATAGTGTTGATAGAACAAGTATTATTGAGCAACGACATTAGCCCAATTACTACAAATGAGGTGATCAAGAAATTAACTGAAATACGTCATATACGAAACACTATTGCACACGACATCTGGAGCAAGGTAAATGACGAAAGTATAATTTTTGAAGGTAACAACAGGCGAACTATCATAAGCAAAAAATCACTATCAGAACTTAAGTCAAGTTTCAGCTATTTGGATAGGTTCTTTCTGGATTTCTACTTTGATGTTTTTGATCCATATGGCGATCAGGTCAAAGACATACCATCATAATCAGACACTTCTTGTTCGATCTGAGGAAGCTAAAAAGGTAGTCACTTTAGAGGTATTAAGTTTAGAATGTTGCTTTGGTAGGCAAAGCATAGATCGAGTTCGCTGTAACTATCTGTTGCTAAAAGCTTTATGAAATTATACAGTAAAAGTATTCCATTCAAGATAGTTATCATCTTTGCCAAGACATACAACTATAGTCACTATCATATGAAGATTTAGAAAGTGAAAGGGTACAAATTAGGGCAGCACATTTAGAAGTATTGATAGCCTATACCCAAACCAAGTTTGAAGACTTTAGCTGTTGCTCACCGTTCCATCTATATGCAACCAGATAGCCATTCTTAGCAACAGAGTAATCAAGACAACATACATTTGCAGCAAGTAGCTTAGGAGTACCTTTTAACCAATAGTGACCAAAGAAGACAGGCACTTGGTTTTTGATGTAATGGTCCATCGGCTTATCGAACACTTTCTTCTGCATTTTGATGTCAGAAATAACACTCATTTGTTTGTAGGTTTTACCTTGAGGATCATTCCACCACTTTACTCTTATGTCGTGTCGTTCAGTTCCATCTTTATCAAGGAAGCTACTTCCAGATGGTAATGACACTTCTAAGCCTTTACAAGTAATTTCAACTGCCTTATGAATACTTGTAGTACTCTTAGCTGACTTCACGAATTGGTCCAGAGTCAGTATTCCGTTATTAGTTTGCCTATTAAGATACTTGATAGATTGAGAGTCAAAGCAAGCATGGCAAGCTCTATACTCATCTGTCTCTATGTACAAAGGCAAGGTCTTGAACCATTCAATCATATCATCATAGTCTTTTTGCTTACCAAGATGTTGAAGTAGAGTCTCTGAATGTTGTTTGTAGTTCTTTATCAAATGTGGTCTTAGGTAACCGTTCTTACCAATGGTGTTGAATAGGATAGCATTGAATTCATGATTGCCCATTAAGGCTTTAGCAGAACCATTATCAACCATACGTCTGACGATATCAATAACACCTTTGTTATCTGGGCCTCTATCAATGTAGTCGCCTACAAAGACAACTTGACGATCTGGATGATGGAAGCAGCCTTTTGTATCGTTGTATCCTAATTTGTACAGTAGCATTCTTAGCTTTTCTGAGCAGCCATGTATGTCACCAATGAAGTCGATGTTGTTCATATGTATCTTGTTCTACGAAACTAACCACTTCAATATTACTAAGTTCTTTATAGTGTCTGAAATATAGTAAGTAGATTATTACTTTAGTGTACAATTCTAATTCGATCACCTTTGAGTGTTCGCCTATTCGAAAAGAAATGACCTACAAGAATCAAGCTATCGGTGAATCAATACTATGGTGGTATAGAGATGAGTATTGGCTTCACAAAAGTTTACAAAACATCGGAGTGTGTTTAGAGAATGGCACATCCAATATAGTCGCAGAAAAAGTGATAGCAGTGTTCTTGAATAGATACTCAGTTCGAAGGACCATAAAGTCGAAAAAGGGTAATGATGATCTGTTCTTAAGAGAGTTAATAAATTCAGGATTTTTGAATTCAGTGAAAAATGGTGAGATAGGAAAGTTGGATTATTATGCAAGACAATTTGAATCAAGTGCAAAGTCAAGTGTAAAATCTGCACTAAGTAAGTTTGCTGCACTATGTAGGCCAGACCATTACATAATGTATGATACACGTTCGAGAAGAGGTATGCACCGTTTAAAAGATGAAATCTCAAGTATTGTTGAAGAAAGGGTTACGCTCAAGAAAATTGACAACTATTCAAATTACGTGAAGTATGCCAAAATACTCAGCGAACGATATGAGGATGAAGTGCTAAGTGACTACATATCAAAACTTGAGACGTCGAATGTCAAAGATTTCTTAAGCCAAAATTTACTGTCTTTTAAGTTGCGTATTGTTGACAAGTGGCTGTGGCTTGAAGGCTATCATAAAGTTAAGGCAACAAAGTTCAATACCATAGATTATATCGACTTGGTCAATAATGAAAGGTAGTTCACACATAAAGCTGGTGTCTACCTATTGCCAAGTTCTCGATAGTAATCATTTATTGATTGTCTTATGTTATTAGGGGCTACTGTAGTGGATGGTTGTATACTATGTGTTGAACTTGAAGTCAATTGATGTTGTACGTTATTTCTTATGAAATCTCTTCCACAGAACCTACAAATATGAGCCTCTTGCTTAATGAGTTCAGCACAGTGCAAGCATTTCTTCATTCCTTGTATAAGTTGTCTGTATTCAAGCTTCTTATTGTTTGACTTAATAAGGAGCGAATGAGGAAGTGCAATGATGAAAATTGCCACACCGTATATCCACCAGAGTATGAAGCTCTTTCCTTTTGAGTGAGCTACGAATGCAGGAATTATTCCTAAGATAAGTGCAGTAATAAGTATAGTCATAAATAAGTTATTGAGGGTTAATAATTTAGGTTGAGGAATAGATATAGCAATTATTTCAATGAAAATTGAGACACATCAATGTCACCTCATACGTTTTAGCATTAAAAATAACAATACAACGTATACGTTGTAATATAAAATTCGAATTATCTACACCTTAAGGTGTGGACGAAGAACAAATACTAAAGGAATTAGGGCAAAGGTTTAAAGTGCTGAGGCTTAATGCAAAGCTAACTCAAGAAGAACTAGCAGCTCGAATTGATAAGGACCAACAGTCAATTCAACGCTTTGAGAAAGGTAGGATTAACCCAACGATAGTTTACTTGCTTGAGGTATGTGAGGGGCTTGGTGTTGAGTTATCTGACGTTGTAAAGGACGTTTGATCTTCATACATCAATGTTAAATATTCAAATAAGAATTATATTTAGCAACTACAACTAAATTTCCATCCATGACATTCAAGCAAATCCTATCAAATTATAGGGAAATAGCATTCTCAGAACGTGATAAAGGAGATAAATTTGAAAGGTTAATGGCAACATACCTTCAGACAGATCCTACTTATGCATCAAAATTCAAGACGGTTTGGCTTTGGAATGAGTTTCCAGCTAAAAAAGATTTAGGAGGCACAGATACAGGTATTGACTTAGTTGCATTAACCCATGATGGTGAGTATTGGGCTATACAATGTAAATGCTATCAGGAAGGATCTATCATTGATAAAAAGTCGGTTGATAGCTTTTTGTCTACTTCAAGCCGCCAGTTTAAAGGAGTAGATCTAAAGACAACAAGTTTTGCACATAGGTTGTGGATTGATACAACAGGAAGAAGATGGGGAAAGAATGCAGAGCAAGCTGTTAGGAATCAAATGCCACCATTAACTAGAATAGGACTTTATCAATTAGAAGAAGCTCCTGTTAAGTGGGATATAATAGAAGCAGGACAATCTGGTGAAAGTGCAAGGAAAGAAAAATATGAAGTAAGACCACATCAAAAGGTCGCGAGAGATAAGACTAATAACCACTTTAAAGAGCATGATAGAGGTAAACTCATAATGGCATGTGGTACAGGAAAGACTTTTACGTCATTACGAATTGCTGAGAAAGAAACAGGTGGTAATGGATTGGTCCTATTTTTAGTACCATCTATAGCTCTTTTAGGACAAACATTAAGAGAGTGGTCTGCTCAATCAATTAATCCGATTAACGCAGTATGTATATGCTCAGATCCAGCAGTTTCTCGAAAGAAGAAGAAAGATGCAGACGTAGATTTTTTCAGTACGATTGACTTAGCATTACCAGCTTCTACAGATACAGATAATATCGTACGTCAATTCCGCCATATTGCGCAGTACGGTAATGATGGAATGACTGTAGTATTCTCAACTTACCAATCAATAGAGGTTATAGCTAGAGCCCAAAAGGCTTTAGCAAAGGAGAATGACAAATATGGTCAATTTGATATTATCATATGTGATGAGGCACATAGAACTACTGGGGTAAAACTAACAACTGAAGATGAATCGTCATTTGTTAGAGTTCATGATAATAAGTTCATCAAAGGAAATAAGAGACTATACATGACCGCAACTCCGAGGCTCTATGCAAGTGAAGCCAAGAGCAGAGCAGCCAGAGAAGATGCAACCTTATGGTCTATGGATGAAGTTGAGTTTTATGGTGAAGAAATTCATCGTATTGGATTTGGTGAGGCAGTTGGTTTAGATCTCTTGACAGATTATAAAGTACTGATATTGACGTTAAGTGAAAATGATGTTCCACCTTCAATACAGAGAATGATTTCCAATGATGAATACGAAATCAACAGTGATGATGCATCAAAACTAATAGGATGCATAAATGCTTTATCTAAGCAAATTATAGGTGACGAAGGCAGTATTACCGAAACAGATCCTGAACCGATGAAAAGAGCATTGGCATTCTGTCCAAAAATTATAGCATCTAAGAAAGTGACAGACATCTTCAATACTACTTCAGATGAATACATATCTTCTTTGCCAGAAGATAAACGAATAAAAATGACAACCGTAGCGTCTAAGCACATAGATGGAACTATGTCTGCTCCTGAAAGAGATGAGTTAATTGGCTGGCTCAAAGAAGACAGTAATGACTGTAGAGTCCTTACTAATGTACGTTGTCTCAGTGAAGGCGTAGATGTACCATCTCTTGATGCAGTCATGTTCTTATCAGCTCGTAACTCACAGATTGATGTTGTTCAGTCTGTAGGTCGTGTCATGAGAAAAGCACCGAATAAAAAATATGGATATATTATTATTCCAGTATTGGTCCCATCTGATATTGAAGCAGATAAAGCATTAGATGATAATAAAAGGTTCGCTGTAGTCTGGACAGTTCTAAATGCACTTAGAGCACATGATGACAGATTCAATGCAACAGTAAATCAAATAGAACTCAATAAGAAAAAGCCAGAGAGTATAATAGTAGGAACAACTGAAACAGGTTTTGATAGTGAAGGTAACCCTATCAAAAAAGATTCTGATAAAGAAGATAATAGTCGTCAAAATATAAGTCAGCAATTAGCACTACAATTTGAAGACTTACAATCAGTTATGTTTGCCAGAATGGTTAAAAAAGTAGGCGATAGACGATACTGGGAGCAGTGGGCAAAAAGTGTAGCAGAAATTGCTGAAAGACAAATCATAAGAATCACGAAGCTTATTGATGAAGATGAAGTTCACCAGCAGTCTTTCCAAAATTTCTTATCTGGACTAAAGAAAAATATTAATCCAAGTATATCCACCAAGGAAGCGATTGAAATGCTTTCTCAACATATTATTACAAAACCTGTATTTGAAGCTTTGTTCGAAGGTTACTCATTTGTAGATAATAATGCTATTTCAATTAGTATGCAGTTAATGCTATCTCTTCTTGAAGAAGGGGCATTAGATGAGGACACTGAAACATTAAATAAATTTTATAATTCTGTTCGTATAAGAGCCAAAGGAATAGATAATGCTGAGGGACGTCAAAGGATAATAATAGAACTATATGATAAGTTTTTTAGTACCGCCTTTCCTAAAATGGTGGAAAAGCTCGGAATCGTTTATACACCTGTAGAGGTAGTTGATTTTATTATTCATTCAGTTAATGATGTTTTGAAACAAGAGTTTGGAAGATCAGTAAGTGATGAGAATGTACATGTTCTTGATCCATTTACTGGTACGGGTACTTTTATTACAAGACTACTCCAAAGTGGTTTGATTCAACAAAAAGACTTAGCACGTAAATATAAATATGAATTACATGCAAATGAAATAGTTTTACTTGCCTATTACATAGCTGCAGTTAACATTGAGAACACGTATCATGACATACAAAAAAAAATCGATGGGTACGAGTCATTTGATGGTATTTGCCTTACAGATACATTCCAATTAGGGGAATCTGATAATAGCGATGAACTCTTTTCTGAAATGTTTCCGTCAAACTCTCAAAGAGTGCAAAAGCAAGTTAAGGCTCCAATTACTGTTATTGTAGGCAATCCCCCTTATTCAGCAGGACAAAAATCCGAAAATGATTCTGCACAAAATCAATCTTATGAAAATTTGGAATCACGAATTTCTGATACATACGCAAAGGCAAGCCTTGCTGCAAATAAAAATGCCCTTTATGACTCGTATTTAAAGGCATATAGGTGGAGTACAGACAGACTTAATAAGGATGGTGGCGGTGTAATAGCTTTTGTTAGTAATGGTGCTTGGTTGGACGGAAATTCACAATCTGGCTTTAGGAAGGTAATAGAAAATGAATTTTCTATTATTTACGTCTTCAACCTTAGAGGAAATCAAAGAACTTCTGGAGAATTAAGCAGAAAGGAAGGTGGGAAGATATTTGGAAGTGGGAGTAGAACTCCAATTTCAATCACCATATTGGTAAAGAAAACGCAAAAAGACAATAATGCTAAAATTCTCTATTACGACATTGGAAATTATTTAAACAGAGTTGAGAAATTAAAAATAATTACAAATTTTAAAAGTATAAAAAGTATTCCGTTTGAGCGTATAATTCCTAATGAAGATGGAGATTGGATCAATCAAAGAAAGGACTTATTTAAAACTTTCATTAAACTTAATCCTCACAAGAAGTTTAACACAACTTCTGATTCTTTCTTTATACTTAACTCAATGGGTATATCTACTAATAGAGACGCATGGGCATATAATTTTTCAAAGAATACATTGAAAGAGAAGATGTATGATATGGTTATGTTTTACAACGATCAAGTAGATAGATTTAAAGAAAGAATAAAAGAAGATAGTAAAGTAGATATTAAAAAGTTTATCAATAGAGATTCCTCAAAAATTAGTTGGTCAAGCAGTCTAATTCCTAAATTAGAGAAAGGATTAAAGGCAAAATTTGAGGGAGAAAAAATATTTACTGCCTCTTACAGGCCTTTTACAAAACAGTTTCTCTACTATGGAGAAAAGATGATCCATAGAAGAAGTCAAACAGACTCAATATTTCCACAGCCCTATTTAAATGATAATTTAATAATTTGTATCTCAAGTAATTCAAACGACGGTTCTGTAATAATTACAAATAGAATTGCTGATCTTCACTTAAATGGTGATGTTCAAGCGTTTCCCCTCTATTATTTTGAAAAAAATCAAGAAAAAAAAGTGAGTCTCTTTGATGACACTCCTGAAGAAGAATTTATTCCGAAGAGTACTATTAGTGACTATATCTTGGACCTCTCCATATTAAAGTATGGTAATTCAGTAAATAAGACTGATATCTTCTTTTATGTGTATGGTTTTCTGCATAGTGATATATATAAAAAAGAGTTTGTCAATGATCTTAAAAAGACTTTACCGAGATTACCTTTAGTCGATTCACCAAAGAACTTCTGGGCTTTTAGTAAGGCAGGTAGAGCATTAACAGACCTTCACATTAATTATGAAGAAGTAGATGCGTTTTCAGATTCAGTAGTTATGATAGATAGAGCACCTGCAAACCAACTTGAAGTTGAACTGAATTCTGGACAAACGAAAGTCGTAAACTATAGGGTTACAAAAATGAAATTCCCAAAGAAAGGTCAGAAGGATTCGATCATATACAACTCTCAAATAACAATAGAAAATATACCAGCCAAAGCATACAAGTACGTAGTGAATGGGAAATCAGCTATCGAATGGATTATGGAACGATATCAAGTAAAAACAGACAAGAAGAGTGGTATTACTAATGATCCTAATGATTGGAGTGATGAGGTGGGAAATCCAAGGTACATTTTCGATTTACTATTGAGCATAATTAATGTAAGTGTGCAGACTGTAGATATAGTAGAAAGTTTGCCAAAATTGAAATTCGAATAATGTAACCAGTAATTACCACTTTATATTTTATGCAAATTACAAAGTCAAACTTTCTAACATTTAGAAAATGTCCCACACATTTCTGGTTCGTAAAGAACAGACCAGAAGTTTTGGTTCGAAAAGAACTATCAGATTTTGAACAGCAAATAATTGACCAAGGGGTAGAAGTAGAAAGTTGGGCAAGAAAGTTATTTGAAAATGGTGAGATGATAAGTAGTTTTGGAGATGCTGCTGTTGAAATGACCAGAAAGAAGATCATCGACGAGTCACAGACAATATTTCAGGCAACTTTTGCAGCTAATGGTTTGTACTCCATGTCAGATATCATCAAATGGAATTCTGAAACGGAAGCTTGGGATATATATGAGGTTAAAGGAACAACATCGCAACAAAAAAAGAAAGCGGACTATTATTGGGATGTAGCCTTTCAGAGAGAAGTTCTCTTAGCATCTAATGAGCAAGTAGGAAGATTATATTTAGTTGAACTCAATAAAGAATATCAAAAGCAAGGTGGCATTATAACAGCAGACTTATTATCTATTTCAGATATTAGTGATGAGATTGATACTATGAAAGTTGAAATTCAAACTGAGATTGGGGCAGCAAAGCAAACATTAGAGAGTAGTATTGAACCAACTAAATGTGATTGCATCTATAAAGCTCGTGCTCATCAATGTGAAGCATTCAAGCATCTCTATCCAAGTATTCCAAAATATTCAATCTATAACATCTCACGTATAGGTCTATCCAAGAAGAAGCTGGCTGCATTTGTAGATGCAGATATCTTTGCAATAGAAGATATACCAGATGATAATGAGTTATCAACTATACAATCAAATCAAGTATATGTGCACAACATGGATACCGAGATCTTCAAAGATGAAGAGATACGAAATGAACTTAAGAAGATTGAATATCCCATCTACTTTCTTGATTACGAAACTATACCTACGGCAATTCCACTGTACGATGATTGCTATCCTTTCCAACAGGTTGCGTTTCAGTATTCGCTACATATCTTAGATTCTCCCGAGTCAGAATTAAGACATACTGAGTTCTTACACTTAGAGAAGACTAATCCTATTCCTAACCTTGCAACTCAGCTTAGATCAGACATTGGAGATATAGGATCTGTAATTGTTTGGAATAAATCTTTTGAGAGTAAATGCAATAAGGATATGGCTTCTCAAATATCTGGTCTTGCTGATTTTCTAAATAGTCTGAATTCCAGAATGTATGATTTGCTTGATATATTCAATAAGCAGATGTATGTCAGAAAAGAATTCTTAGGTAAAACATCAATTAAGAATGTACTTCCAGTATTAGTACCAGAATTCTCTTACAGTGAATTAGTTATTCAAGATGGTGGAGCGGCATCTAATACTTATAAGAAAATGATATGGGATAATATTGTTAATTCTAAGCAAAGTAATACAGTTAGTAGTTTATTAGAATACTGTAAATTAGATACTCTTGCAATGGTTGAAATATTAAAGCATATTGAAAGTAGATTAGTATGAATCAATTATAAGTCTAACTCATGAAACTTAAGAAAGCAACAATATACCAAGGATCATTTCCACATATCTTAGGAGATGATCATCCTGAAGAAATTCTCAATTTTGAAGACATGGTCCAAGGAGAAGAGTTTTGGGGAGAAAGAATTAATACAGTTGCCGCAATAGTGGGAAATAATGGAAGTGGCAAAAGTTCAATACTTAATGGAATTAAAAATTCAAGAATAGAAATTGATTTTAAAAGAATAAATGGAATGCATTCTGGAAACAATCTGGTGATATTTTACTCATCTTTTTTGGATGATTCTTTTAAATCCTATTCAGGGGGTGTAAACAGTATAGATTTGTCAAAGTTTTATCAAATTGAGATAGATACAGAAGGTGAGAACGTGAATTTTGCTACTACTTACAACATACATCAATCAAAACAAACTCAAAGAATAATTAATCTACTAAGAAATGATACAGATCGATGTATAATAACTGAGGACTTAAATTTACCGCGTTTTACAAGAGTTAAAATTAAAGCTGTGGGACGTTTAATAACTTCTCGGAATACCCCGATGTCTTTTTGGAAATTTTTTAAGGAGTATACTAATATAAGAGATAGAGAAAGACAAGCAAGATATGAAGCTTATCCAAATGATTCTGGTGAAGAAATTGAGCATAAAAAGTTCGAGGTAAGAATTCGTTTCCTTTCGTGTATAATCGATATGATTCATGATGTTCTTGAGAGTAATGATGGTTACCTTCTAAGTAGTGGAGTGATAGTTGATCAAAACTTCTCTTCATTTTCAAATTTATTAAGTGCTTTTAATTATTTTATTAACAATGCAATAATTGAGTTCGATAATCGGACTATCACTTTTCCTGTAGAAGAGATAAACAATTTAGTATCTGTAATATTTGACAATATTCCTGATGAAATTGAAAATACTGCAGAAATTATTGTTGGCTTTGATATAACTTCTGATATCATAGATGCGCTTAATAAATTCTTACTTGCTTTTCCGAAAGATTTCAATTTCAGAAATGGATCGCTTATTACATTTACACCTGAAGAAAGTCTAAGCTCAGGTGAACTCTCAATGTATAATTTATTTTCAACATTACATGATTTTAATTATCATATTAAAAATCAAACTGAGGTATATTACATATCAAATCAGTATGAAAGTATAGAGCCTAAGAATTTACTTTTTCTATTTGATGAAGCAGATTTAGACTTTCATCCATTATGGAAAAAAAGGTTCATTGATGTTATAACAAAAGCTCTACCAAGAATATTTCCTAATTCAACAATGAGCATTGTTTTTACAACTCACGATCCATTAACCCTTTCAGATATTCCATCAAGCAATGTCTTCTATTTAGAAAAAATTAATAACGTTAGTAAATTAACGAAGGGAAAACTCAAAACATTTGCTGCTAACATAAATGACTTGTTATCAGAATCGTTCTTTGTTGAAGATGGATTAATAGGTGATTTTTCAAAAGACAAAATCAATGAAATAATAAAATGGATAAGGACTAATAGAGACTTTGATAAACGAGGACCAGAATATGGTAAAAGCAAAAAGAAGTATACCCAATGGATAGGGCATATTGATGAACCAATTACAAAAATTAAATTAGCTGAAATGATGGGTGAACTGGAAGATGACTCTCTTGAGTTGCGTAATAGAATGATAGATGAAGAAATTGAAAGATTGACAAAGCTGAAAGGAAGAGAGTAGTGAATTACATTGATATTACAGATAAGAAAATTATTGCTGCACATCAAAATCATTTTGATGAATTAATGATTCTATTATTAGATCGCCTTGAAAAGTACCTAACTCCAGTAAATGTTCTTTACAGCGATTGGATTGCGGATAATATTGAAGCTATTCTGTTAGGATCTCCACAAGAAATATTAAATCTTCATTTTAAAGTATTACCATTCAAATATTACGGATACAATCCTCTAATTGAGAAAGTCTTTAATTATACATCTTGGTTTACTTCAAAAAAAGAAACTATTTATGATGCATATGAATTAGCCAAAAATCTTGACATTAATTCTTGTACATACTGTAATAGGCAATACACTAAGACTGTTGTTAAGGGTAAAGATAAGATTACAAGGCCACAGTTTGATCATTGGTTTCCTAAAGAAGATTATCCATTATTAGCATTATCTTTCTATAATTTAATACCCAGTTGTTCAACGTGTAATGCGTCTATAAAAGGAAGAAGTCAGATGACATTAATCGACCACTTACATCCTTATGTAGACTCTGGTCGGAGTATTATTTTCGGCTTTGATATGAAAACTCATAATACACATGACTTTAAAGTTAAAGATGGAGGAGATCGAAAGGTTAGAAATACAATTAACTTTTTCAAGATTCAAGAGATCTATGAGACACACATGGATGAGATAGATGATTTAGTGAAGATAAAGAAAAAGTATTCTACTGCTTATTTGTCCAATCTTAGACGTATCCTGAAAGATACAAGTATATCAAATGAGGAGATTTATAGGTTAGCCTTTTCTACTTATATTAACGATAAAGATTTTGATAAAAGACCTCTTAGTAGAATGAAAAGAGACCTGTTACGAGAGTTAAGGATTATACCTTAATAGAGTTGAAATAATTACTTCATTATAATATATAGTCAACCATATAATTATTCTTATGATTCAAAATTCAGACAATAAGCCGCTATCAGAACTATTTAGTGCAGACAACAAAGTACGCTATCATATACCAAAGTATCAACGAGAGTATGTTTGGAGTAAGTGGAATTGGGAATCACTCTTTGATGATATTTCAGAAAGTAAGGGAGGACACTTCTTAGGTTCAATTATTTGTATCAATACTGAGAAAGACTCACATAAACCCAGTGACTTAGAATTAGTTGATGGTCAGCAAAGAATGACAACCATAAGTCTGTTTTATTTAGCTTTATACAAGAGACTTAAGGAATGTATAACAGATTTGACTGAAATCAAAAAACAAGTCGAACTAGCAACACTAAGAAATAGAATTATAATAGAAGATGAAAATTTGGTAAGACTATCTCCTTCCTACTCGAACAGCAATCTTGCTGATTACAAATGGATATTTGCAGACTTTATTGAAGAAATTAGTTCTGCTACTCGACCTAAGAATTTAGGGAATAGAAGAATGCATAAAGCTTTCAATTATCTCTATAATAGGCTGGCTGAAGTAGATGATTCTGAGCAACCAATTTACTCATACAGTGAGACTAAGAATTTGATTAAAAAACTCAATAGTGCAACACTGGTGAAAATTGATGTCGCTAACCATGCTGACGCATTTACTTTATTTGAGACATTGAATAATAGAGGAGTACCTTTATCTGCAATCGACTTAATAAAGAATAAACTTTTAGGGCAATTAGAGAAGGTCGACAAAAAAGAAGATTCACTTGATAAGAACTTTGAGAGATGGAATCAAATAATTAGTAATTTAACTGATGAGTACAAGGCGCAAGAGAGGTTCTTACGTCAATTTTATAATGCTTTTAGGACAGAAGACAAGATAAGTGTCGAAAAAACGCCTAAGGCTCTTAGATCAAACCTAATACGCATCTATGAGGATTTAATTGATAAAGATGTGCATTATATGTTTGACAGATTAGAAAAGGCTTCTCAGATATACTCTAAGCATATTCAATACGATATTGATGAGCATCCAAAAGAGTTAATAACGTCACTTAGAAACTTGGAGAATGTAAATGGAGCAGATGGATATATGCTTCTGCTATATGTTTCAAAGAAGTATGATATAACTGCTGATCAAAAAATTAACCTCGTTGATCTCCTATGTAAATATTTCATTAGAAGAAATGTCACGGATAGTCCACCTACTAGAGACTTAACTAATCACTTCATGGATATTATAGAAGAAATTGGGAAGCTCGATACATACGATTTTGAAAGGATAAAGTCTATTATATTAGATAAGGGAAAGCCATCTTCTGATACTTTATTTGAGGAAAAGCTGAATGGAGATCTGTATGACGAAAATGTAGGTGCTACAAGATTTATCTTATCAAGCATTGAAGCTGCTAATTCAAATACTAAAGAACGTTATACTAACTTCTATACCAGAAATAAGAAGCTTTTTATTTGGACTGTAGAGCATATCTTTCCGCAAGGTGAAAACATTCCAACTCACTGGGTGGATATGGTAGCTAATGGAGATAATGTGCTAGCGTCAAAAATAAGAAAAGAATGGGTTCATAAGCTTGGAAACCTTACTCTAACAGGCTATAATTCTAAATTGAGTAATATGTCTTTAGATAAAAAGCAAGATCGAAAAGATAAAGAACAGCAGTACATTGGCTTTAAAAATGGACTATGGTTAAATAAAGGTGTAAAGGAGGTTGAGTCATGGGGTAAAACTGAGATTAAAAATAGGACCCAAGAACTTGTAGGTTTTGCAATGGATATATTTTCATTTTGATTGAAAGGATAAACCCAATCGTGTATCTACTGAGTGTTGAAATTGATAGAGAGATAAATAAAGGAACTGATTAAATTCTTAATGTCACCAGAGGAATATAGAATAGCTCAAATGGAGATAGCAAAAGGCATCACTTGGGACATGAGCAGTATAGAGCCAAAAACAGAAGTTAAGAAGTCTGATTGGGATAGGTTAGTCCAAGCTTATAGTGATGATATGGATTGGATGGGGTAGTGATTTTATCTGCATTGTAAATGGGCCTTTACTGTTACTACAATGTCTGAATTAAGACTATCTGTACATACGTAAGTTGTACTTAAAATGCCAACGGGATGATCTATAGGGTTAACATCACATTCACTCAATCGCTCTACTGAAACTTCGTGAAACCAAAAGGGATACTCATTTGAATAACCTGCACATGCAGACATAGCATCCATTTCATTATCTTCTACAATGTAATGGCATGTTAAGCACCCATCATCGGAACATGAAACAATGGCTAATGCGAATAGAATTAGTATGTATTTCATTAGTCAGTATATTAAGAACTAAAGTTAGTGAAATATTCTAATGTTTTATTTTAGTTGGAATATACTATCTTGACTGCATGAAGCTAACCTTCACAATCATTCTTCTATCATTTTGGTGCTATGGCAGTAGTCAAGCTTATGTCGAATGTTGGACTAATGGAGATATACACATACTTCATGAGAAAGCCGTTGAGGATGCTCTTACAAAGCGTTACGATGATGACTATGTCTATCTGGAAGTCCAAGGTGAAACAATCACACACAAGGACAATACATACGTTAGAAGCCAGTTCAAGCAATTAGAGGATGCTATGTTTACCGTAGAGTCTAAAACGGCTATACTGGTGATCCATGAAGATGTGACTATGAAGTTCTTTGGTGAGGTGGGTTGTATTCTTGGAAGGACCAATCTATTTATGAATCGTGTTGATCTATGTTTCTACAGATGACACTTAAAAACAATGAATGAAGAAGACAGCAATTATATCAGAAGACGGGAAGCATAGATTTAGACTGAGTAGAGAATGGGATGAATCACTAGCAAAGGTGCTTTTCATAATGTTGAATCCAAGTACAGCAGATGCAGAAAATGATGACAACACTATCAAGAGATGTATTGGGTTTGCTAAGGATTGGGGCTATGGAGGTTTATGGGTAGGGAATTTATATTCTTATCGGACAGCATATCCAAAGGAGTTAAAGGGGCACGACGTATTCACATCGGAGAACTTAGAACATATATGCGATATGAAAGATCAATGTGATAAGATCATATGTGCATGGGGTAATGGTAGAGGGATGCCAGATTATATATTTGATAAACTTGGTGATGCCTACTATTTGGATCTTGCAAAAGATGGTACGCCTAAGCATCCATTGTATCTTAAGAAATCACTTCAGCCACAGAAGTTTTAATAGAGGATATGATGCTTGGTTACTAATACTATGACTGCCAACCAGAATAATCCGAATATCAAATATTGATTGATACTCAGTTAGTGTAAATTTCATAAGCAATACTTATATAAAGCATCATCAACACTAATACCTTTTACATCAACTACATTCAATCCTTTACCTATAAGTAAGTACACTTCGACATAGAATGTATCAAGCGAGTATAAAGCCATCTTGATGTTATTAGGCTTGTTGTAGGATTCTATAAAGCTACCACGTGTAAATGTTTCGTCAGCTCTTAGGTTGAAAGGTGAGAAGTTGAAGTAGGGTAGTGAGAACATATACCTAAGGTACGAAATCACGGCATTATCAAGGTCATTATGCTGTATTCGACAGCAAATAGGACAGCACCAAAAAATAAAGCCTTGTAAATCAATGACTTACAAGGCTTATAGTAGCGGGAGCAGGACTCGAACCTACGACCTTCGGGTTATGCTTACCAACTACAGCTTTCGCTGCTTCCGTACAATTCGGAATTTGTGGTCTGGACTTTCTCTTCACCATACTCCTTTCAGAATTTAGGTGTTCGCCATCAAGTCTCTACACCTTTTCTTTTCAAATTGAAAAGAACTTGGCTCGGGATTATCATACTAAAGACTTCCCCGAATTTGACGAATGATCACTCCAGAATTTCTTCTGAAGCAGCCCTCTGTTCGATTATTTTCCAAGCATCTCGATATTTAGCCGATTCAGGCTTTCTTTGACGTTTGGTGGTTTCGATTAAGTGTATCTCGGAACCATAACTTATAAATACTTTACTTGGCATGATATAGAAGATGTCTTTATCATCAATTTACAGACCTACAAAATCGAAGTCTGCTTCATTATTAGGTGTACGTACCATATTTCTACGATTCGTTTTTGTTCTTCGATTATCTACAACGTAATTTTGTTTATTACTGTCATACCAAGCACTTTTAACTTGAATCTTGAACAAAACATTATTCACATCAATGATCAGATCATAAGATAATCTGTCTCCGATGGGAATAGAAACACCCCAACCTTTTTTTAGAGATTCCAAAACAAATGCTTGTTCTGCTATATCTCCTTTAAGTTTGGTATTTTTCATAAGTCAATAATCTTGCAGTTAAGAAAAATAAAACTGAGCCCGACGAGCTACCAACTGCTCCATCCCGCGATATTTATTTTTGAAACTACTTTCCATAATTGAAAGTAGCAATTTTAACATACTGCCCTTTCTTCTAAGGGACTGCAAATATAGGACATTTCAGTTATAAGTAAAGTAATTAGAGCATAGAGTACAATTTAATTTAGCATTACCTAATAAAATTGTAATTGCAGCTATTTCTAAATATTTGGAATTAAAATAAAGTTATATCGGATATAGTGGAATATAGTTTCAAAAGATTGTATGTTTTTAAAATTTTATATATCATGACAGTAAGAATAAACAGAAAATTTATTTAGACAACATAGGGGTAGGGCCCTCATTATATGTCTATATATCAAAGGGTGTTATTAAAGGTATTTTAAAAAAAAGCGTTCCACTTACAATAGTGAAACGCTTTTTTTTTGCTTATGCTTATGCTTATGCTTATGCCTATGCTTATGCTTCTGCGAGATGCCCAGCATACATTTCTTTTCGCTGCTGCTTGATATCAGAATCAGCTAAGTATTCATCTATAGTTTTTAATTTATCTATGACGCCTGTCGGGGTGATTTCTATAATCCTATTAGCTACTGTCTGCATGAAATGATGATCATGTGTTGTAAATAATATCGTCCCTGCAAAATTAATCAGTGAGTTGTTGAATGCTGTTATACTTTCAAGATCCAGATGACTTGTAGGTTCATCAATCATCAATAGGTTAGCAGATTTCATCATCATACGTGAGACCATACATCTGACCTTCTCACCTCCTGATAGTACATTAGACATCTTATGTACTTCTTCTCCACTGAATAACATCTTACCTAAGAATCCCCTGATATACTGCTCGTCTTTATTTTCAGAATACTGTCGTAGCCAATCCACTAAGCTCATAGGCTCGTCACTGAAGAACTTATCATTCTCTACTGGAAGAAACGCTGTTGTTATCGTCTGTCCAAATTCGAATTCCCCAGATGTAGGCTCTAATTCTCCATTAAGTATCTGATATAATGCAGAAGTGGCAAGAGAGTTTTTAGATATGATGGCAACCTTGTCTCCTTTGTTTAGTGAGAAATTGACATCCTTGAATAATGTCTTATCATGAGAGCTGTAGCTGAGATTACTGACTTTTAGTATCTGATCGCCAGCTTCTCTTCCTTGCTCAAAGATGATACCTGGATACTTTCTTGACGAAGGCTTGATATCTTCTAATGACAACTTTTCTAACATCTTTCTTCTTGATGTCGCTTGTCTCGATTTCGATGCATTGGCGCTAAATCTCGATATAAAAGCCTGCATCTCCTGTCTCTTATCTTCTGTCTTTTTATTGGCAGACAACTTTTGCTTAAGCGCTAATTGTGATGACTCATACCAGAAAGTATAGTTACCCGTAAATGTATTAATCTTGGCAAAATCGATATCGACAATATGTGTACATACCGTATCTAAGAAGTGTCTATCGTGAGATACGACGATTACTGTATTCTGGAAGTTAAGTAAAAAGTCTTCTAACCATGTAACAGTTTCTATATCCAAATCATTAGTAGGCTCATCGAGGATGAGTACATCTGGGTTGCCGAAAAGTGCCTGAGCTAATAGTACTCTTACTTTTTGGTTACCATTAAGATCTTTCATTAGTTTGACATGGTTATCTTCTGTGATACCGATACCACTGAGAAGACTCGCGGCATTAGGTTCAGCATTCCAGCCATCCATTTCGGCAAATTTTTCTTCAAGTTCAGATGCTTTGATACCATCTTCATCTGAGAAATCTGGCTTAGCGTAGATGGCGTCTTTCTCTTGCATAAGACTCCACATTTCGGTGTGTCCCATAAGAACGACATCTAATACTTTGACTTCATCAAATTCGAAGTGATCTTGCTTAAGGACTGCCATCCGTTTGCCTGGCTCAAGTGTGACGGTACCTTTATTGGCATCTTTATCACCTGCGAGGATCTTCATGAATGTAGACTTACCTGCACCATTGGCACCGATGACACCATAGCAGTTGCCTGCCCCAAAGAAGACATTGGCATCATCAAATAATATTCTCTTACCGAATTGTAGACTTAGATCTTGTACTGTTATCACCGATTGAAATTTGGCGCAAATGTACGAGAACTATATTTTAAAACCTAACTCAACTAAGGGTTGACCTTTAGTGGGTTATCTTTCGATTTTGTCTTTTATAAATTCAAGCGTAGGCTCATATTCTTGTCCTATAATAGCCGCTATTTCCTTGGCCATATTTATAGCTTCTGCGCTCTTAGCATCATCTCCATTTTTATAATATAGTAATGAAAGCAGATCGTACCTCCAGTAGGAAGTACCTTCTTGTATGCTTGATTCCAGAGACTCTGCTAATTCTTCAAAATCTGTAGATCTACGTCGCCGCTTATCTATCAATAATCTAATAACAGATGAGTACAGGACATTATCGTTACTTGTTTCTGGATAGTTCTTTAATAAGTTTACAGAATTATTAACTGATGGGCCACGACCCCAAAGGCAGTATTTGATTTTTATAAAATCTTCCATCTTTTCTAAGTCACTGATCTTATATCTTCTGAACCATCTCTTGAGCGGCTTAAAATTAAAGACTGGTCTACCTCTAGCATCTGATTTTAGAGAATTAATAAATACCTTGAAAGCAATGTTTTCTTTGATACGTAAACTGTCATAGAGTAAGAAGAAAACTTTATTGTTTCGAGAGACGTATTTCATATACTTTTTATCGAGGGTGACGTACTCTTGCAGGAGTTGCATATGTTGTGGTTCGTCCCATTCTTTTTGATGTCGATCAAGATATTTTTTGACTAAGTTTTTTACAGAATAATCATCTCGATAATATGAGATAGAATCTAAGGTCTGTAGGACATTAGATTTATTAAGCGTAAGGACGAGTGAGTCTAAGTTTTCTACAAGGTAGCGACTATTCGATTTGGTCTTAGATAACGTTTTTAATAGCTCTACTTTATTTTTGTAGTGTAACTCTCTGAAGAGAATATTACCATCTGTATCAAAGAAAACATACGCAGGAAATATTGTAATATCATGTTCCTTAGCAAAATTAGATTTTCTGCTGGCATCGATTGAGACAGGTATATAATCTGATTCTATCTCATGTATTATCGTACTGTCCATGAATGTCGTCTCAAACATTTTCTGACTTGCCATTGACCAGTCGGTATATACGAATGTGAAGATGGGCTTGTTCTCTAAGCGAGCTGATCTCTTAGCTTTAGTAAACGATCGAGAGAAATCTACACCTTTGCCTTGAGCTAAGATCGTATTAGCATATATGCATAGGATTATACATAAGACTGCAAATTGGGTATGTGACTTGGTATTCAATATAGCTGATAGATCTGCTTATATTTCACCAAAGTAATTAAAAATTATCCGATATCAGCCTCCTGAGTACATTAAGAAAGAATCCATCCATGCTTTATAGGCATTATTGATGGTATGTTCTTGGGTTTGGATGTATGGAATCTCGTAAGGATGCTCCTTATTTATGTACTTGATTACTGACTTGGTATTATGTCTATTAGTCTTGACATGTAAGCCATATTCTTTTTCTTGACAGTATTTACCTTTCCACACATATTGGCTTGTGATCGGTGTGATATGAGTACATGCAATGAGGTTCATCTCAAGGAGTTCCTTACCGATGCGTATAGCGATTTCCTCATTAGGGAAAGTAGTATAGATTACTGATATCATAATGCGAGTATTTCTGCCATGGTGATCATCTGATTATCGGGTATTTTCTTTTTATTTATAGCATCTACAAATGGGGTATAGATGACTTTCTTATCTACGATACCTATTGCAACATTTGATTGTCCTTCTATCAGGGCATTGACTGCATGGTAACCTAATCTACTCGCCAGGATCCTATCTGCAGCAGTCGGAGAGCCTCCTCTCTGTAGGTGGCCAATGACAGCATTTCTGATATCGATGTCATCGCCTAATCGTTCTTTTACAATCTTAGATAGTTCTTGTGCACCTCCACTTTTATTGCCTTCTGCTACGATAACGAGATTAAATAATTTGTTTCTTCTATTGGACTTCTTAAGGAGCTCTATAAATTCTTCTAAGGAGTTTTCTTCTTCAGGTAGAAATATGTAAGACGATCCAGATCCGATGCCTGTATATAAGGCAATATAGCCGCTATGTCTTCCCATCACTTCTATAAAAAATAATCTTGAATGAGAATCTGCGGTGTCTCTAATCTTATCGACGGCTTCCACTGCTGTATTGATAGCTGTGTCAAAACCTATGGTATTATCTGTTCCAAAAATGTCATTGTCTATAGTTCCCGGAAGACCTACAACGTTGATTGGGTATTCTTCTGATAATTTCATGGCACCCGTGTAAGTCCCATCACCACCCACTACCACAAGACCATCTATCTCAAATGCTTCCATGAAAGCAAAAGCTTCTTTACGACCCTGCTTAGTTCTAAAATTTTCACTCCTTGCGGTCTTAAGTATTGTACCTCCTTTATGTATGATATTGGCTACATCGGCTTTAGCTAATTGCTTGACATCACCATTGATTAATCCCTCATAGCCTCTGTTGATTCCATATACTTTGATGTTGTGGTATATGGCCGTTCTGACAACTGCTCTTATGGCTGCATTCATACCTGGTGCATCTCCTCCTGAACTTAATACCGCTATTCGTTTCATTCTTTTATTTAGTTTTTTAGGTGATACTCAATTAATCCATTCGTAGGATTTTTGATTATTTGTCCTATTTCTGCGTCTATGGCATACATAGATTTTAATAAGTGTTCTTTGAACACGTAGGCTATAGATCCTACAAAGTTAACCTTATAATCTCTATAGTTATCTATTTTTTTAATGTGATTTAAAGTATAGGCATCAAAATTTTCTTTTAGAATTTCTTCTTTCAATGGTTCTGAGCACTCATTGAGGAACTCCGTCATAGATGCTATATAGTAATTAGGTCTTTTATGAGTGTAAATGAGATGGATGAGATCTTCATTTTTACTTAGATATTTCTCCCTAAATAAGTTGTTGTCAGCAGGAGACATAGACGACCTCAAAAAGCGCTTAACAATCAGTCTGCCAATGTTGAACCCTGAGCCTTCTTCCTCAATTATATAGCCCAATGACTTTATAGCTTGAGCGATATTATTTCCATCATATAACACAGTATTTACACCGGTACCTAATATCGATACGATGCTCGTCTTGTCACATGATGTAGATAGGCAAGCGGCTATTATATCTGATTGGAGGGTAGTTTTTACTTGTGAGAAAGATTTGGCGAAAGCCATTCTAATCATATCTTCAGCTTTCTGATTAGATACGCCTGAGCCATAGTAGTAGATGTCTGATATTTGATCTTTATATGGACTTTCAAAATCGATAATAGTAGATATGGATTCAGGCATGGCAACCGGGTTGATTCCTGATAAGCTTTTATTTTCTAATACTTCATCCCCTATAACTACCCATTTAGAATGGCTCGACCCACCGTCTATAACAAGTTTCATAGGATTATGATTTGAAATATTTTATAAATAGTAGATGTATTGAAAGTCCCAACTAAAATCTTTTAATTTCGTAATTATAATACATAAGGATGAATAAATCCAATAACCTAAGTAATCATTAAATATTCGATAATTTATAACATATGAAAAATATAGCGGTAATAGGAGCAGGAACGATGGGTAATGGAATTGCACATGTATTTGCAATGAAAGATTATCAAGTTCACTTAGTAGATATATCGGCGGATAGATTAAAAGCAGCCTTGGCTAATATCGAGAAGAACCTTGATAGAATGCTGACTAAAGAAAGAATAACTTCAGAACAGAAGACATCTACACTTAACAATATCACGACGACTACCGATATGGCTACAGGTGTAAGTCATGCCGATCTTGTAGTAGAAGCTGCTACAGAGAATATTGAACTTAAGTTGAAAATATTCAAACAGTTAGATGAGGCGACTTCTGATGATTGTATTCTTGCTTCTAATACATCATCTATCTCCATAACAAAGATAGCAAGTGTAACGTCTAAGCCCGAGAAGGTGATCGGTATGCATTTTATGAATCCAGTTCCTATTATGAAATTGGTAGAAGTTATAAGAGGCTACCAGACAAGCGACGAGGTCACTAAATTTATATTGGAAATGTCTTCAGGTTTAGGTAAAGTACCTGTTGAGGTCAATGACTACCCAGGCTTTGTCGCTAATAGGATATTGATGCCGATGATTAATGAAGCAATCTATACACTATACGAAAACGTTGCAGGTGTAGAGGAGATAGATACAGTAATGAAATTAGGTATGGCGCATCCGATGGGACCTTTACAGCTGGCAGATTTTATAGGTTTAGATGTATGCTTAGCGATACTTCATGTACTCAATGATGGCTTTGGCAACCCAAAATATGCTCCATGTCCCTTATTGGTGAATATGGTAACGGCAGGCAAATTAGGCAGGAAATCTTCGGAAGGATTCTATAAGTACGTGAAAGGTTCTAAGGATGTCGTAGTGTCTGATTATTTTAAGAAGTAGAATCGAATAGTTAAGATCTGAATTTATGAATTTCTATCAATTAATTTATTAGTCCAAACCTTGTTCTCGAGATACCAGTCTATAGTCTTGGAAAGACCTTCTTCAAATTGTAATGAAGGTACCCAATTCAATTCATTTTTGATCTTGGTTGCATCGATCGCATATCTGAGATCATGGCCTGCTCGATCAGTTACAAAGGTGATAAGTTTATCAGAATGTCCTTCTGATCTGCCCAGTTTCTGATCAGTTAATTTTATAAGTACCTTGATAAGATCTATGTTTTTCCATTCGTTATGTCCTCCTATGTTATAAGTTTCTCCGTGTACACCTTTATTGAATATTGTATCAATAGCGTTAGCGTGATCTATGACATATAGCCAATCTCTGACGTTGATGCCTTCACCATAGACAGGAAGTGGTTTCTCTTCTATAATGTTATGGATGAAAAGCGGAATAAGTTTTTCAGGAAATTGGTTAGGGCCATAATTGTTAGAGCAATTAGAGATTACAACTGGAAGCCCATATGTATGATAGAATGCTCTTACAAGATGATCGCTGCTGGCCTTACTTGCAGAATATGGACTACGCGGATCATAAGGTGTATCTTCATAAAAGAACCCTGTGTCACCAAGCGACCCAAAAACCTCATCAGTTGATATGTGGTAGAATAATTTACCATTATAATTACCTTTCCATGATTCTTTAGCAACTTGCAATAGGGTAGATGTGCCTACGACATTAGTAGTTATAAAAACTAAAGGGTCAGAGATAGATCTATCTACATGAGATTCCGCAGCGAGGTGTATGACTTTGTCAAATTTATACTTATCGAAAAGCGACCTGATTTCAACTAAGTCCCTAATATCTGCTTTTAGGAAAGTATAGTTTTTTTCTTCACTTATATCACTCAGATTATCAAGATTGCCAGCATATGTAAGGCTATCCAAGTTATAGATATTGTACTCCGGATACTTTTGTACAAAAAGTCTTACCACATGTGAGCCTATGAACCCTGCGCCTCCCGTTATAAGTATATTCATATAAGAGTCGTATCTTCTATTCTTTAATAATTACACATTTATTAAGAACAACATCCTGGAGAAATCCCGTGCACATACCTTTTAATTTGATGGGTTGATTAATTTTAAAATCTCCTTTTTGACCAGGTTCTAAAGTGCACAGTATCCCATTCATATCATTATTAGACTTTAGAAACAGAACATCAGAACCATTCTTATCAGTATCAATATCTGTGATTATTCCATCTACTGCGATAGTCTTCCCGAGGTATTTAATATTAGCTTGATTTTCATTTGTACCAAATGCACTATACAAGTCAACTGCAGATATTGTAAAGGCAGCATCTTTGTTTTTGACACTCGCTTTAGGAAGATTCATGACTATGAAGTAACCGATGATGGCTATTAATAATAGCGCTATTATAAAATAAAGTAGTTTTTTCATGTGCTTTATTGTTTGACTTTGTAAGTAGCGTCGAGGTTGACAATGATGTCTCTGCTGATGCCAAGAGATTCAGTATTTATACCTAATACACTTGGAAGTTTATCTTTCATAATTTGATTGAGCTTTTTCATAGAAGCTTCTTCGATACGCATAAGAAATGATGAGTAGGCGAATACTTGTTTTCCATCACCTACACTTGTGATCTGCACTGTAGCTTTAGTTCTTCTTTTTTCATCCCATAAGTATAGAGTGCCATCGACTTCTACTGTTACTTCACTGAAATTATTTAAGTCTAAATCAACAGGTGGAATTTTACCTTCAAATCTTATTTTAGGATATTGCTTGACATTGACTTTATCACTACTGAAGACTCTATCTGCAGCTCCTAATTTAAATTCGAATGATTTAAGTAATCCTTCAAATTTCACATCACCAGTATTTAAATCTACTGTGGAATAAACTTGGTAATTATCGGCTTCTACTTTTTTGATCTTGTTTTCTGAGACCACGTTGATATGCCCGGTCTTAGAGTAAAGGGACTGACTGAAGCTGATTTGCGCAAAATGGCATAGAATTGTTAGTAAAAGAAATTGTTTTAATCTGATTTCCATAATTTTTGTGTTATTCCTTAATAACCTAAGTTAGATAATGAATGTATCCTCAAAAGTAGAGCTTTAAAATAGATTTAACCTCTATCGCTTTACAGTTTTAAAATATTCATAAGTTCTCGCTAATCCTTCTGCACGACCTATTTTGGGTTCCCATCCTAATATTTCTTTAGCTTTAGTGATGTCAGGTTGTCTTATTTTAGGGTCATCCTTAGGAAGTGCTGTGTTGATGATTTTCGATGATGAGGATGTCAGCATAATAACTTCTTCTGCAGCTTGTTTTATAGTTATCTCAACAGGATTACCAATATTGACAGGTTGTGTATAGTTACTTAATAGGAGCTTATATATACCGTCTACAAGATCACTGACATAGCAGAATGACCTTGTCTGAGAACCATCTCCGAATACAGTAATATCATCCCCATCCATCGCTTGTGAGAAAAATGTAGGTAATGCTCTACCATCATCCATTCTCATTCTTGGCCCATAGGTATTAAATATTCTGACTATCCTCGTCTCTAATCCATGAAAGGTATGATATGCCATCGTCATTGCCTCCATAAATCGCTTTGCTTCATCATAGACGCCTCGTGGTCCTATAGGATTAACATTGCCCCAGTATTCTTCAGGCTGCGGATGTATAAGTGGATCGCCATAGACTTCTGAAGTCGAAGCGATAAGCATCCGAGCATTCTTAGCTTTAGATAGACCCAATAGATTATGTGTGCCTAATGATCCGACTTTCAATGTTTGTATAGGCATCTTAAGATAATCAATCGGAGAAGCAGGTGATGCAAAGTGTAGGACATAATCCAACTCTCCAGGAATATGTACATACTTAGTTACATCATGATGATAGAAATTAAAATGCTTATGCGGCATTAAGTGGGCTATGTTGTCCATAGTACCCGTCAGCAGATTATCCATGCCTATCACATCATAACCTTCCGCTATAAATTTGTCAGAAAGATGCGAACCTAAGAATCCTGCTGCGCCTGTTATTAATACTCGTTTCATATTTTGATATTCATTCGTTTTGGCCTTCTTGCTTAAAAGGTTGTTATTGGCTCGAGGAGAGGTCAGGAGACCTTCCTCTCGTTATGCGATTTAAAAAAATATGTTGTCATAGTTCTTTAACTGTTTTTGTTGTCGTCCTTGCTTCCAAGGTTGTTATCGGCTCGAGGAGAGGTCGGGAGACCTTCCTCTCGTCATTTCATTTGTAAAAATATTGTTGTCATAGTGCTTTAACTGTTTTTTTTGTCGTCCTTGCTTCCAAGGTTGTTATCGGCTCGAGGAGAGGTCGGGAGACCTTCCTCTCGTTATTCCATTTATAAAAATATTGTTGTCAAAGTGTTTTAGCTGTACTTGTTGCTTCTTAGCTCGAGGAGAGGTCGGGAGACCTTCCTCTCGTCATTTCATTTATAAAAATATTGTTGTCATAGTGTTTAAAGTGTTCTTGTTGCTTCTTAGCTCGAGGAGAGGTCGGGAGACCTTCCTCTCGTTATTTAGTTTATAAAAATATTGTAGTCATAGGCTTTAGCTTTTCTTGTTACTTCTGATCTCGAGGAGAGGTCGGGAGACCTTTATCTCGTTATTCCATTTATAAAAATATTGTTGTCATAGTTCTTTTAAGTGTCTTGTTTTCTGTTGGCTCGAGGAGAGGTCAGGAGACCTTCCTCTCGTTAATTCATTTATAATAATATCTATTGTCATGGTGATTTAGCTGTTCTTGTTGTCGTCCTTGAATGTACAAGTTTTACTTTATATCTTTTCTACCTATAGAATAGTACTCAAAACCTTGAGACGCCATTGCTGACAACTCATATAGGTTACGGCCGTCAAAAATTAGTTTCTCATTAAGTGAATTGGAGATCTTTTCGAAATCTGGTGTACGGAATACATTCCATTCTGTCATTATAGCCAATGCATCAGCACCGTCTAAGGCATCATACATGTCACTGCATAAAGTTATTTTATCACCATAGCTATTCGCAATATTTTCCATCGCCTCAGGATCATAGGCTCTTATGCTATATCCTTTGCTCAGTAATAGATCAATGGTGTACAATGCTGGAGCTTCTCTGATATCATCTGTGTTTGGCTTGAAAGCAAGACCCCAGATGGCTATGGTTTTAGGTGGAGATAATCGTTCTATTACTCTTTCTGCTATCTTAAGTTTCTGCTTGGCATTGACATCCATAACGGCATCCAATATCTTAAAATCGTAATTATTTTTGTTGCTGGTCCTTGCCAGTGCTTGAACATCTTTGGGGAAACAAGATCCACCATATCCTACGCCTGGGAAAAGAAATCGCTTTCCAATCCGACTGTCTGTCCCCATACCTTTTCTGACCATATCTACATCTGCACCTACTTTCTCACATAAGTTAGCAATCTCATTCATGAATGAAATCTTAGTTGCTAAAAAAGAATTAGCAGCATACTTTGTCAATTCTGCAGATCGCTCATCCATGAAGATAACAGGATTGCCTTGACGTACAAATGGATCATAGAGACGCTTCATAATGCTTTGAGCTTTTTCGGATGATGTTCCTATGACCACTCTCTCGGGCTTCATAAAATCTTGCACCGCAACACCTTCTCTTAGAAATTCAGGGTTAGATACGACATCAAACAGCTTGTGATCTAAATTCTCTAATAGGGCAGACTCTACTTTTTCTGCTGTACCTACTGGCACTGTACTCTTATCAACTATAACCTTATAATCAGTAATAATCTTAGATAAGTCATCTGCTACGCCTAAGACATAGGATAGATCGGCTGATCCATCTTCTCCAGGCGGGGTAGGCAAGGCTAAGAATATTATCTCGGAATCCTTAATACCTTCTTTTAGATCAGTTGTAAAATGCAGTCGACCTTGTTTTATATTTCTTTCAAAAAGAACTTCTAAGCCTGGCTCATAGATTGGAATTTGCCCATTTTGCATTTTCTGAACTTTGGCAGAATCTATATCTATGCACACAACATTATTGCCCGTCTCAGCAAAACAGGTTCCTGATACCAGTCCTACATATCCAGTGCCTATTACAGCTATTTTCATATTAAAATTTGTGCAATATTACAAATTCTGACGTTAAGCGCTTCATAGTTTATTTACTTAAATAATCTTATTAGCTTTATCTATCGATATATAATCAAGGTGTTATGCGGAACATTCAAATGGTAGATTTACAGACTCAGTATCAAAGTATTAAGGATGAAGTCAATCATTCTCTCGATCAGATAATGTCAAAAGGACATTTTATAGGAGGAGCTACAGTTAAGCAGTTTGAGGCTAATTTAAGCCAGTACTTAGATGTTAAGCATGTGGTCGCATGTGGGAATGGGACTGATGCTCTACAAATCGCCTTGATGGCTTTGGATCTTTCTACAGGTGATGAGGTTATCGTACCTGCATTTACATATGTTGCAACCGCTGAAGTTATCGCTTTAATAGGTTTAACTCCAGTGATTATGGATGTCGATCCTGATCATTTTAATGTAAGCTACGAGATTATAGAACCCTATATTACGGATAAGACTAAGGTCATCATTCCAGTCCATCTTTTTGGCCAATCTTCAGATATGGAGGCATTAATGGACAATGCTACAAAGAAAGGGATTTACGTAATAGAAGACAATGCTCAATCAATAGGTGCTAATTACATTTATAATAATAAGAAAGAAAAAAAGACAGGAACAATAGGTGATATAGGCACACTCTCTTTCAATCCATCTAAGAACTTAGGAGCCTATGGTGATGGAGGTGCCATATTGACGGATGATGATGAGCTCGCAGCTAAACTAAGAAGTATAGCTAATCATGGTCAGTCACAAAAATATTATCATGATATCGTAGGGTGTAATAGCAGGTTGGATGCTATGCAAGCGGCAGTTTTGGATATTAAACTTTGTCATTTAGATAATTATATATTTCTGAGAGGCAAAGTAGCTGAAAGATACGATTTAGGACTTAAGTCAATTGGTACAATTAAACTGCCTTATAGAGCTGAATTCTCATCACATGTATTCCATCAATATACGATCATAGTAAGAGAGGGGCATAGGGACCAACTCAAAGAGTACTTATCTAAATGTGGTATACCATGTATGATATATTATCCTGTACCCTTGTACAAGCAAAAAGCATATCGTCAATACGTTCAGAACTATTTTGCTCTGCCTGTGACGGAGAAGCTATGTGATACTGTACTTTCACTTCCCATTTGTCCAGAATTAAAGAGTGATGATCAAGATTATATCATAGAAGAAATTCGTAATTATTTTAATACTCATGGATAATACTTTTGTACATCATACTAGTATTGTAGATGCAGGTGCTGTTGTAGGTAAGGGGACTTCAGTATGGCATTTTTGTCATATCATGAGTAATGCAATTATAGGGAATAATTGCGTTCTTGGTCAGAATGTTTTTATTGCTAATAATGTTCGCGTTGGTAACAAAGTGAAAATTCAGAATAATGTATCTGTATATGAGGGCGTTATTTGTGAGGACGATGTCTTTATCGGTCCATCTGCGGTATTTACTAATGTGATCAATCCACGGAGTACTATAGAAAGAAAAAATGAATACAGAAAAACGATAATAAAAAAAGGTGCTACCATAGGAGCTAACGCAACGATTATATGTGGAAATAGTATCGGCGCATATGCCATGATAGGTGCAGGTGCTGTAGTGGTTAACGATGTTGCTGATTATGCCTTAATAGTAGGAAATCCAGGGAGTCAGATAGGGTGGATAAGCAGAGCAGGATTGCGACTACATTTTGATAAGAATAATCATGCGTTATGTCCTGAAAGTAAAGACACTTATTTATTAGATAATGGAAATGTAACATTAGTGTAGTATGAGTAAGAATTTTGTCATTATAGGTGTAGGGGGATACGTAGCACCAAAGCATCTCAAAGCAATTAAGGATCATGGTCATAAGCTCATCGCAGCATTAGATCCAAATGATTCAGTTGGGATATTAGAAAGTTATTTTCCGAAAGCATATTTCTTCACTGAGTTGGAACGATTAGATAGGTACATAGAGAAAATAAAATTGCAAGGTATAAGCATAGACTACTTTGTTGTATGCTCACCTAATTTCCTGCATGATGCACATATAAGATTTGGCCTAAAGCATGGAGCTGATGTGATCTGTGAAAAACCACTGGTTTTAAATCCTTGGAATACAAAGTCGTTGACTGAAATACAGAATAATTTCAATAAGAAAGTATATACAATTCTGCAATTGCGTCTGCATCCTGAAGTGCAAAAAATTAAAGAAAGAATTTCTTCCTTTTCTAAAGATAATAGAGGAAGACTGACTTTAACTTATATAGCGCCAAGAGGACATTGGTATTATGCCAGTTGGAAAGGGGATCAATCTAAATCAGGAGGTATTGTTACTAATATCGGGATACATATGTTTGATTTATTGCAGTCTCTCTTTAAAGCACCTATAGGAAGTAAAGTTTTTACCAATAATCATAGTAGGGCAGTCGGGACTCTTGCTTTTGAAGAGGTAGATGTAGATTGGTTTTTAAGTATTGAAAATGATTTACCTATTGATCAGTTTCCGTGCATTAATAATTCAGTTAGATGCTTAGATATTGAAGGTGATATCTTTAGTTTTTCTACCTCATTTAATGATCTGCATTTTGAAAGCTATAAAGAGATTTTTAATGGCAATGGATTCAAGGTTGAAGATGCATTACCTTCTATAGAAATAGTCCATAATATAAATTCAGAAGAAACTTATATTGATAAAGATTCTTCTTACCATCCTCTAACAACGGCACTTCAATCAAGTCACCCATTCAATTAATTATGCCTATCGACTTTTAATTACTGATTGTTTTCCATGCTTTTTTTTCCACAGATCTACCGATCATCAAGCATCCTTCTCTATCAAACTATTTACTTATCCCCCTAAAGTACTGGGTTTAAATAGCCATCCCAATGATTTACTTTATAAATATTAAAAATAGAATCAAACTATTTCCCCAAAAATTTACCGATAATCCTTTTAATATGACCGTTTATCATCTACTAACTGTTAAAATTTATTATTTATGATGTTAAAGAAATAAATTTATAATCTAAGATTTAACCCTAATCAACTTAGTCTATTATGAAAAGTTTCCAACCCATTTTATTTTATCTTTTATTATTTTGTATTTTTTATATTTCATCTGCCTTAATTAACCAAACGAAAGTTGATGTCAATTTGCTTGATAACTCTTGCACCCAAATTTCTTCAAATGAGTATTTGATAAACTCTGATTCTGAAAGCAGTTGCATCCTTTGGGGCTATGTAAATGTTAAGGGTAAGATTCAATTAGACATCGAAACCTATGAGACAGATACTAAAGTTTATATGTGGTGGACTACTGGACAATTTTTAATGAAGACACCTATAGTTCAGTTAGATCAAGAATCTAATTTATTAAATATTCCGAAAGCTAAAAAGGCAAGATTGAATATTAAAACTGTCTGTGGAACAGCTAAGGTTACTATTAAAGAGATAAGAAAAAATGCTTCATTCAAAAATTGAATCTATTCGTTAAGAGCATCTCTAACGATCTTAGCACCAATTATATAAATCACAGCAAGAAAGAGTCCTAAGAAAATGCCAATTGCAATTTGTTTTAACCTTGAGGTGGCATTGGTGACTGGAATAAAAGTCCGATCTAAAATCTGAAATTCTGGAGACTTATTTTTGAGCATATATTCCAATTCCTCTTTGTTTTTCCTCACCTTATTGTAGAGTTCTGAAGTCGATGTAAAAGCTCTTTTAAGATCCATTGTACTCAATTTAGAACTTTGATGTTGAAGTCCTACAGTTCGATCTTCTGCATATGCTATTTGACTCTGTAATCGTTTGACAACTTGAAATAATGAATCTTCTCTTTCTGCTAATACTTCAAAATTTTCTAAAGGTCTTCCTACCGTCTGATAGGTATAAAACTTTATCAACTCTTGATAAGTAGTATTTAACATCTCTGAAGTTAGTTCTGAATTTAGACTTGTAACCGAAAGATTAAAAATGTCAGTTTTGTCATTATAGCTAATAGCAAGATTATTCTTTAATATCATCTTATGAATGATAGAAATGGCTCTCAGTTCTTTAATTGAAAAATCCTGAATTTGATTTCCTGAAAAGTAAAAATCAGTCAAATCAAATTCTTTTGCCTTTTCGGATACCTCCACTTGATTCCACCCATCGTGAAGATTATGCAGATTGATAATGTGATTGCCAACATAATCCGGTTTATTATTTACAATAACCTTGGCCAAAATAACATTATGGATGACCCTCGCAGATTTTACAATTTCTGTAACCTTATTTAATGGAATATTGGAACTGACACCTAGTATTGCAGCTATGGCGTCATTGGAATTGTTAGCACCGTCTTCGTTAAGCAAAAAGCTGACCTCGGATGTATAAGTATTCTGATTATTTAATGTGAGTACAAACGCTAAGATTGCACCGATGATTCCGAAAATTATAATGATCAAAAAACGACTTAACAATTCCTTCCAAAACTCTATGATTTTGAGGATAAGCTCCTTGAGAGTTATTTCATCATCGTAGTAATGATGATTGTTATTCAGCTTGTTATCATTCTTATCCAATGCCTCTAATTTATTAGGTAGTTAAATTTATCTTATCCAATCTTATGGCTTCTTTATATCATTCTCAGATGTATTTTCCTTTAATACTTTTTTTTCTTCGTTATCGTACTCTTTAGCTTTATTTTCAATTATTCCATTTTCATATATCACGACACCTTGCACTGTTTTTGGTATTTTGAATCCATTACTCTTCTCGGAAGACATAATAGGCTTAACCCTCTTTTCTTCTATATAGATCATTGATCCTTTCTTTACTTCAGGGTACTTTTTTAAAAATAAAAATTTCTTTGTCTTCTTAACCTTTCCATTAGGGTATTCTACAATAACAACAGATTTGTTGGCCTTAGAGCCGAATCCTCCAGCGTAATTATCAATATACCAATTTGCTTTCTTACCTCTTTGGTAGTGTACGCCCATTATCTTAGTGGGGTACTTTGAAGGATTAAGTTCGTAAATTTTAGTTTGTGTCAATTGTATTCTGATCACATCGTTTAACTTAGGTATCACAATACTATCTCTCGACTTGAGTAGAATATTAAATTTTTCATTAGTAAGTTCTTCATCTCTAATCACTATAGGCGTAAGTAAAGAATCTCCATTACTTCGATATAGTTTTATTCCATCAATGAATGCTTCATTGGTTAATCCACCTGCTTTTTCGATAATTGACTTGAGATTTTCATTTTTTTTTGTCAAAGCATAAGGCCCAGGATAATTTACTTCTCCTTGTATCTTCACAAACGCATGTTTGTCGATATCAGCAGCCACTCTTGCAACAAATTCATCATTAGGCTTTATCTCAAAGTTGGTATCTCCTATGATAACTTTATTATTCTCGTCCACAGAGAGTGACGCCACCACAACCCTTGATGGAACATCTCCCAGTAATTCTAATCTATAGACATCTATTCTACGTGAAGCATCTTGCGTAAATCCAGAACTCAATTCTATAATATTTTCTATACTTAGATTTGGATCGTAATACAGTTCTACATTATTTCTGAATGCACCTTTAGTAGATACATATAATTGATCCGAGATTTCAGAATTTTTGTAGGCTAAGATTTGATCATCTGGTTGCAATCTAATATTCGATTTTCCATTTGGAGTATTAATTGATTCAACAAGATTGATCCTTATATAAGATTTTTTATTACTGTTACTCAAGCTCTGTCTTACTAAGTATCCGATATCTGAAGCTTGGTCATCTAAGCCACCAGCTAGTTCTAAGGCCTTAGCTATAGTAAGTGTAGAGTCTGGATCAAAGGGAAGGGTAACTGGTTTTCTGACTTCTCCTGAAACCAATACTGTAGATTTGGTGATCTCATCGCTTGCGCTTTGGATAAGCAATCTATCATTAGAGGTAAGTTGTAAATTGGCCGGTGAGTTAACTTGCGACAATATACTTTTCAGATCTATTTCTATGATGTCATATGTATTATCTTGATTTTGTCGATACAAGAAAGCTTTATCTGTTTTAGCTTCTCTTTTAAGACGTGCTTTTTTGATAAGATCAGAAATCCTTGGTGTAGATGTCAATGAAAAGTTTCCTTCAACTTCTACTGCACCTTCTATGAATATTTGATTGACAATGCGCCCATTGATGATATTAGCAATGACGGTATCACCTGGCATCAGTAAAATATCTTTAGATTTAATTTTCTTTATCTCTGCATCTACTAAGATGAGTTCGTTATCAGTAAATCTCTTAATTTGTACGAGGTCTTTATTGGCATTTGGAAGTAAGCCTCCTGAAAATTCCATTAAAGACTGAAGTCCCTCATAATCTTTTAACTCATAATCTATGGCTCGGGTAAATGCGCCTTTGGTGTGCACTATCTTATTAGCCAATGGAACTTGTATTACAGCATTATCATCCATGTAATATCTAAAATCCAGAGATGGATCATTCATCAACTGGTATATATCTAGATCTGTCGTTTTGTTATTATTCTTAACTTTAATATTACGAAGGCTGGCATTAGATTGAGGACCACCTGCAGCAATAATGGCATTGAAGGCAGTATTGGTCGCAGGTAAGCTGTAAGTTCCTGGTTTATTTACATTACCAAAGACATTGACAGTTATTGTTCTAGGGTTAGTCAGTGTAATGGCGATTTGATTTTCATTAAATACGGCATATCGGAAAAATCTCTTCTTTATTAGTTCCGTTACTTGACCCCACTGTAATCCTTGGACTAAAATCTTAGGTATTTTATCAAACGACACTTGGCCATTTTTGTCTACGATTGATTTAGCATCATACTGTGACTGGCCAAATATTACTACAGTAATTTCATCGCCTATACCAACTATGTATCTTTCTGGAATTTTATTGATGCTCGATTGATCAAAAATTTTAATGCTATCTGATTTAAATAAAGCATGACCGTACACCTTTTCATTAGAATTGTAATTCTTTAATTTTAGAATTTGATTTTCCAGTGAGTCTATGAGGATTTCCTGAGGTGTCCTTTTATCTATCTGAGCGCTAAGTTTTGTGTAACTAAGAGAAAGAGTTACCAATGTTAATAGGCAAGGTGTGCAGAACTTAAGAAGAAACTTCATGTAATAATTTATAAGCAGTAAAGTTAGACATAATAGTGGAATTGAGTGTGTTAATAAGGACTTAAGGTCTATTGTAAAGCGTAAGTAAAATGGCACTTCAGTTTTATTAATATCTATGTTTATAGGATAAGATGCATAACATAATACTATGGACCGAAATGAAAGGATAATCTCGATGGCTTTATAGAGTCTCTTTCGATTAGGGCATGTTCAGAAGTAAGACTATGACTCCGTAGGTACCACACTATTTTAGCCCAGACCGTAAGTTCTGGGTTGTAAATATAATGTAGAAGTAATTCGGCAAGACAGAATGGTGGTGTAAACCGACAAGATGACAATTGTCATGTTGGAATGATGGAACTCCGATTACCTTCGAAAGTGGGCGAGCTGACCAAAAATTATGACAAGTTCAGTATATACATTATCTCATTATTATTCAAATACAGTCAATTATCGAGTAAAGAGTGAAATTGATTTTACCGAATACGGCATTTAGATAACATGATTTTATTTAAGAGCAGCAGATTAAAGTGGCCTTAGACATTTTAGGTAAATCAGTAATTTATAGCGTTAAATCAATGGCCGTGTCTGACGACCGAAGGGAGGAGTTGGCGCTTGTTTAGCTATAAATAACTGATTTGGCGTTAAGAAATGGGTAAAGCCTTGACTTTTTTGTCTCGTTTTTGTGTTAAGACAAAAATGAGAGCCTTCCGGCGAGGAAAATGCAAAGAAAAGGAAACACTATTTAAATATAATATGAACAAAAAGCAAAGTGAACAAATATGTAATCGCAATTTTGAATGCAATGTCACACAGCACATTCGATTGCAAAGGTAAGTTACGATAAAGTCTATCATCACTGTGTTTATTGGTTCAACCTAAATGACCTATTCAGTGATTTTATATTATTCCCTGATTTCAAAGGGTTGAGGTATTTCTGAACATCCCTAACTTAAACTTTAACAATATAGAATTACCCATATTCAAGCTAATTACTATATTTGAGTAAAATTTTTACTCAATAAGCTAATTTCTTGATAGCCACTCTCATATCTTCTAAGACACGTATTAAGCTATTACTCAAGTTTTTCTTGAATAGTAATAACAGCAGCTATCTGCGTGGTTTGGAGCAAGAATTTGGTGAATCATCTAATTCAATTCGCCTTGAGCTCAATAGATTTGAAAAATCAGGTCTTCTAAAATCATATCTTAAAGGCAATAAAAAGTACTTTCAAGCCAACACGAATCATCCACTTTTCGGTGATATTCACAATATAGTTAAGAAGCATATCGGTTTTGATCAGATCATTCTTAATATCTTAGAAAAATTAGGAGATCTCCAGCAAGTCTATGTTTTGGGAGCATTTGCGAGAGGATTGGATAGTCCAGTCATAGATTTGATGCTTATAGGCGATATTAATAAGTCGTATTTCATTCAGTTGTTAGAAAAGGTCGAGATATTGATAGGTCGTAGAATAAGGTATATAACATATGTAGCTGATATAGAAATTGATTGGGGGCAATATAAGGAGAAGCCACTTTTATTATGGGAACAAACAGTAACATAATATGGATGCTATTAACCAATTGCAGGAAAATGAGCCGAGATGGTTCGCCGTATACACTAAGTATAAGTGTGAAAAATATGTCACAGATAACCTCAATAGAAAAGGAATAGAAGCATATCTGCCCTTATTAAATAGAGTAAAAGTCTATGCTTCTAAGACTAAAAGATATAAGGTGCCATTGATATCGTGTTTCGTATTTGTTAGAATAACAAAGTCAGATTACGTCAAAGTTTTGGAGACAGAATATGTACTTAATTTCTTAAAACAAAGAAGAGATCTTATTGCCATTCCAGATGTGGAAATCAACTTATTGAAACGATTAGTAGGGGAGTATGAGCTATCATTATGCGAAGAGAAAGTAGATTGGAAGCTGGGTCAAAAAATGGAAGTCATAGCTGGCCAATTGACTGGGTTAAAAGGTATTTTAATTGAAAAAAGTAACAAAAGTGATTTTGTTATAGAATTAGATAATATTGGCATTCAGTTAAGAATGCAGTTCAGCAAAGAACACTTAATGCCCCTTATATAGGGGAGAAGACTTTGCTGTAGTATTTATAGTTTTGCATTTTGATTAATCTCGTCAAAAACTGGTTTTAAGTTTTTCATGGGATAGGACAAGTTGATCCGACTTTTCAATGGCGAAGCCATGTAAAGTATTATAGTTTAACTAACTAATTTACAATACGGTTTTATACAGAAAGTATAAAAATCAGTTTTGGATAAATCACATTTATCACAAAGATTTTATGAGTATCTATAAAAAGTTAATTTCAAAAGAGAAAGCAATCTCAGTTACAGGCTTAGGTTACGTAGGCCTCCCCCTTGCTTTAGAATTCGCCAAGCATTTTAGGGTAATAGGATTTGATATAAATCAAGAGAGGGTTGAAATGATGAAAAATGCAATAGATCCGAGCAAAGAGTTGGAATCTTCTGCATTCGAAAACACAGATATTAGTTTTACTACTAATCCAGAGGATCTGAAAGAAGCACATTTTCATATTATAGGCGTACCCACTGATATAGACGAACATAGGGTACCTAATCTTGAGCCATTATTATTGGCATCAAAAAGTATTGGAGCTATACTGAAAAAAGGTGATTATGTAGTCTATGAAAGTACTGTTTACCCGGGTTGTACAGAAGAGGACTGTCTACCCATATTAGAAGAAGGTTCTAGTTTAAAAGCAGGTGAAGATTTTAAATATGGTTATTCTCCAGAAAGGATCAATCCAGGTGATAAGGTAAGAACATTGACTAAGATCCTAAAAATTGTCTCAGGCAATGATCAAGAAGCTTTGAATGAGGTATCAAAAATATATGAGCATATTATAGAAGCAGGTGTCTACAAAGCACCGTCTGTCAAAGTTGCAGAAGCAGCTAAAGTGATTGAGAATACTCAGAGAGATATTAATATATCACTGATGAATGAATTGGCAATTATTTTCGATAAAATTGACATTGATACCAACGAAGTTATAGAAGCAGCTGGTACAAAGTGGAATTTTCATAAATATAGACCAGGCTTAGTAGGAGGACATTGTATTGGAGTAGATCCTTTTTACCTGATGCACAAGGCAAAACAAGTGGGACATGATCCCCAAGTTATCGCCGCAGGAAGAAGAGTTAATGAATATATTCCAAGTTTTATTGCCAAAAGATTAGTGCAAACGTTGATTGAACAGGGAAAAAACCCTGGCTCTTGCAAGGTTTTGGTGATGGGAATCACATTCAAAGAAAATGTAGCAGATATTAGAAATTCTAAAGTTGCGGATTTAATTAGAGAACTAATGGACTACTCAATTAATGTACATGTTGTAGATGAATATGCTTCAGCTAATGAGGTGGCACATGAATATGGAATATCGATGATTGAAAAACCAGATGGACAGTATGATGCTCTTTTAATAGCAGTTGGCCATGATTCTTATAAAAAATTATCAAGCAATGATTTACAACACTTGTCTAAAGATGAAATTGTATTATTTGATATTAAAGGTGTAGTTAGTCAAGATTTAGCGAAAAATTATTGGAAATTATGATTGAGAATATCCAAATGGTTGATTTAGTTTCTCAATATCAGAAATTGAAGGATGAAATTGATGAAGCTATATTTTCAGTTGTTTCATCAGCAAAATATATCAAGGGGCCGCAAGTGCAATCCTTTGAGAAAAATTTAGCCAGCTACTTGAATGTAAATTACTCAATTGGATGTGCTAATGGTACTGATGCCTTACAAATAGCTCTAATGGCCTTAGGCTTACAAACAGGTGATGAGGTCATAGTTCCAGCTTTTACGTATGTCGCAACCGCAGAAGTCATAGGTCTTTTAGGCTTGAAACCAATTATGGTTGATGTAGATCCTAAGACATTTAACGTAACTGCAGATGTTATAGAAAAAGCCATCACTGACAAAACAAAGGCTATAGTTCCTGTTCATCTTTTTGGACAATCTTGTGATATGGAGCCAATAATGAAATTAGCAGATGCAAATAAACTGTTTGTTATTGAAGACAATGCTCAAGCAATAGGTTCAGTCTATAAGTTTTCAGATGGAACAACAACATCGACGGGTACTATTGGTCATATTGGTTGTACATCTTTTTTTCCATCTAAAAATTTAGGATGTTATGGTGATGGAGGTGCACTCTTTACTAATGAGGATGAATTAAAGAATAAAATTCGAATGATTGCCAATCATGGACAAGAAAAGAAATATCATCATTCTGTCATTGGAGTTAATTCAAGACTTGATACTATTCAAGCAGCAGTTTTAGATATAAAACTTAAAAAGTTAAATAGTTTTTCAGAGGCGAGGAACCTTGTAGCTGAAAATTATGACAAAGCTTTTACCAATGTTGATTCAATCGAAATACCATTTAGAGATCCAAAATCGACACACGTTTTCCATCAATATACTATTAAAGTAAAAGGTAGACAAAGGGATCAATTACAGAGTTATCTTAGAGAAAGATCAATACCATCAATGATTTATTACCCCATACCACTTTATAAACAAAAGGCATTCGAGCAATATTATGGTGGGGTTCCGTTTTCTAATACAGAAGAGTTATGTGATACAGTACTTTCTTTCCCAATTCATACTGAAATGAAACAAGATACCCAAGCTTATATAATTGAGAACGTGATTAACTTCTTTAAATAATGAAAGAAGACTTTTTTGTTCATGAAACTGCAGTTATTGACGATGGCTGTTTTATTGGTAAGGGAACTAAAATATGGCATTTCAGTCATATCATGACGGATGCTACTATTGGTAAAAACTGTAACGTTGGCCAAAATGTTGTTATTTCTCCGAAAGTGAGCTTGGGCCACAATGTTAAAGTCCAGAATAATGTATCGATCTATACAGGTGTAGTATGTGAAGACGATGTGTTTTTAGGACCATCTATGGTTTTTACGAATGTGATAAACCCTCGATCTGCAGTTAACAGAAGGGACCAATATTTGCAAACCATTGTTAAAAAAGGAGCTTCAATAGGCGCCAATGCTACTATTGTATGTGGAAATGATATTGGAGAATACGCTTTTATTGGAGCCGGTGCAGTCGTGACTAAACACATTCCATCATATTCGCTTTGGGTTGGGAATCCAGCAAAACAAATTGGTTGGGTTAGCGAGTATGGTCATAGATTAAACTTCAATGATAAAAATATAGCCATATGCTCTGAAAGTGGGGAGCGTTATATTCTAAAACAAGATACAGTAATCAAGTTATGAAAAACTTTGTTTTGATAGGTGCTGCTGGATACATAGCACCAAGACATATGAAAGCTATTAAAGCTACTGGCAATAATTTGATAGCAGCTTATGATCCGTTCGATTCGGTAGGTATTATAGATAGTTATTTTCCCGATGCTGATTTCTTTACAGAATTCGAGAGGTTTGATCGACATATTGAGAAATTAAAACGAGATGGAATTAATGTAGACTATGTTTCAATTTGTTCACCTAATTATCTCCATGATGCGCATATCAGATTTGGCCTTAGGATAGGTGCTGATGTGATATGCGAGAAACCTATTGTTTTAAATCCATGGAATATCAATGCATTGGTTGAATTAGAGAAAGATTATCCTGGTAACATTTATAATATATTACAACTTAGATTGCATCAAAGCGTTTTAGATCTTAAGAATAAAATTGATAATGGATCTAAGGATAAAATCTATGATATAAGTTTACAATATTATACTTCTAGAGGCAAATGGTATCATTTTAGTTGGAAAGGAGATGAAAAGAAGTCTGGTGGAATAGCAACGAATATCGGCATTCATTTCTTTGATATGTTATTATGGATTTTTGGTGATGTTGAAGAAAGTGAAGTAATTAATTATGAAAAGAGCTTGGCTTCTGGAAAACTGAAATTAGAAAGAGCAAACGTTAACTGGTTATTAAGTGTCGATTATGATAGAATACCAGAAAAAATTAGACAAACTGGTGCAAGGACTTATAGGTCTATCAAGATCGGTGAAGAAGAATTTGAATTTAGTGGAGGATTTACAGAACTTCATGACATTAGTTATCAAGAAATATTAGAAGGTAATGGGTTTGGAATAATAGAAGCTAAAAAAGCAATTGACTTAGCTTATAATCTAAGAAAAACATCAAATCAAGCTTAAAATGATGATTATTTACCAAATAATTCTTAAATTTCACCTAAATGGGGGATTTTAAACTCAGTATTAGATTCTATCTTTATATTAAATAATTTTTGAATCATTAAATCAATTAAAAAATAATAATTATGAAAAATATTTTAGTAGCGTCATTTATTATGATGTGTTTTACTGGCTTTGGACAATTAAAAGTAACTACCAATGGTAGGATTGCTGCAATTAATACTACTTCAAATCCAAGAGCATTTTTCGACATCCAACAAAATAATCTTACAGTTCCCTTAGGACAGTTCGGTATGTTTGGAATACAGTCTTTAAATAACACCAATGGCTTCTTATGTGGAAATGGTGCTTGGAGGGGTGGTTCTATTGGATATGAACTATACAATAATGGTTATGGCGGTCTTGTGCAATTTGCAACTAACAGAATTATGTTTAGACAAACTCCACAAGGTGTGCAAGGAGATACTTACGTAAATAATGCTCTTATTAATACTATGACATTAAGAGATAACTCAGCAATTATTAATGCGCCTACTTCAGGTACACTCGCTCCATATAATTTAACTGTTTATGGAACCGCTGGTAAGAATGATGGTAGTTCTGATTGGACAGTATTTTCTGATAGAAGATTGAAGAAAAATATAAAGACATTTGATGGTGGATTGAAAGAGATTTTAGCATTAAATCCTGTATACTTTGATTACACTGGCAAAGCAAATACAACAACTGGTAAAACATATGTCGGATTAATTGCTCAAGAAGCTCAGAAAGTTGCTCCTTACTTAGTTTCTCCTATTGAAGTTTTAGAGAATGAGGTAATAGATGAGGAAACATTTGAAGTTAAGAGTGCTACTACTACTGAGTATCTTTCTATGGACAATACAGCAGTAAGATACATGTTAGTTAATGCTGTGCAGGAGCAGCAGCAAATAATTGATTCTCAGAATGATAGAATTATTCAGTTAGAAGAAGCTGTTGAGGCATTAATCGAGGCAAGAGCTAATACGACTACTGCAACTACTAATGTTACACTTGAGCATTATGAGACAGGAGCTGTAAATCAGAATGTGCCAAATCCTTTTAATGGCGTTACAACTATAGAATATGTAGTTCCAAATAAATCTACAAGTGCAGCCATTCAATTCTTCAATACTAATGGACAATTAATTAAGGCCATCTCTATTGATCATAAAGGAGCAGGAAACTTAAACTTAAATGCAGAGGATTTGCCTTCTGGAACTTATTCTTACAGCCTATTAATCGACAATAAGTTGATTGATACTAAAAGAATGATCTTAACTAAGTAGTATATAAATTAAAGTCAATAAACTTCTAACACTTGGCTTTTAATTATAGATTCTACTAATGAGGTGCTAAAGTTATAAACTTTAGCACCTCATTAATTTTTAATCAAATCCGTCGATAATTAATTCCGTCACTATAGAAAACTATTTTCTAATTCAAAGTGATTAAAATCTAAATGAATCTCCCTTCATTTCAAGACCTTAGGAAGTATTCTAAATCTAAGGTAGAAGCTCAGTTCTCAATTCAGATAGCAGTTCTTTCTGATACATCTTCCCAACTTTTCGTCAAGGCATTAAAGGGATTTGGTAAGAAAGAATCCATCGACCTTGATATATATGAATCTGATTACGATCAGATTCATCAAGAGATATTAAATTCAAGATCCGAATTTCATAGAGAGGAAAGAGAGTATGTAATAATCCTAACTTCTACTGAGAAATTGTTAGAGCTTTATCGAAAAACACCTATTACAGAACGAAATAATTTCGGAAAGAGTAAATCAGATTTTTTTGAAAACTTAATTAACAATATTTCTGGTTTCTCAAAAGTGATCTTAAATACATATCCAAGAAGCCCAGACAGTATTTTTGGCAATTATAGTTCTAATGTAGAATCTTCTTTTGATTTTCAATTATCAGTATTGAATTTGGAATTGAAAAAAATGCAAACCAAGTACGGGAATGCATTACTATGTGATATAGAGGCTTTGCAAAACTTTGTCGGTATCCATGGAAGAATAGATCCAAAGTTTTATATCAAGGGGAATATGGCTTTTCGTCTTGATTTCCTACCGCTATTGACTAAGAATTACTTAGATATTATCAAAGCATCTAAAGGAATTAAATTAAATAAATGTTTGATTCTTGATTTAGATAACACTACCTGGGGAGGAATTATAGGTGACGATGGAATGGAAGGGATTCATATAGGTGACCTTGGTATTGGAAAGGCATTTGATGCGTTGCAACAATGGGCCAAAGATTTAAAAAATCGGGGTATAATTATTTGTATATGCAGTAAGAATACCGAAAGTATAGCCAAAGAGCCTTTTGAAAAGCATCCTGATATGACACTTAGAATGGATGATATCTCAGTTTTTGTAGCTAATTGGGAGAATAAGGCAGACAACATTAGATATATACAAGAAGTCCTGAATATTGGTTTTGATTCAATGGTTTTTCTAGACGATAATCCGTTTGAAAGAAATTTAGTTAGGCAAGAGCTACCTGAAGTAACTGTACCTGAATTACCAGCCGATCCCGTAGAGTATATGCCTTATATACAACAGTTAAATCTATTCGAAACGGCTTCTAATACTGAAGAGGACGACAAAAGGACAAAAAGATACCAAGAAGAAGCTATTCGCTTGTCTTCCAAAAGAACCTATGGATCGATAGATGAATATCTTGTTAGTCTACAGATGACCGCTGAGATCAAATCTTTTGACACATTTTCGGTGCCAAGAGTATCGCAACTAACCCAGCGTTCAAATCAATTTAATCTGAGAACTCAACGATATAGTGAAGAAGACATTAAACAAATAATGGAATCTGAAGATTATTTGACTTTTCAAGTTAATTTGAGGGATAAGTATGGCGAATATGGAATCGTGAGCTTACTAATCGGTAAAATAGAAGGTGACACACTTTTTATTGATACATGGATAATGAGCTGTCGTGTATTAAAGAGAGGAGTAGAGAAATTTTTATTGGATGAACTGATGAATAAATGTAAAAAAGTAGGTGTAAAGACTGTACTAGGTGAGTGGTTAGAAACCCGAAAAAATCATATTGTAAAAAATCACTTTAGAGATTTAGGTTTTGAAAGTGATAAAAATTATTGGTCTATGGAGGTAAATAATTTCGTACCTGTAAGCTTATTTATAAATAAATAATTTAAAGTCTGCATGGTCAAAAATTTAATTAAGGAAAATAGACTTTTTTCAATTCTCCATGATAGAGTTCGAAGTAGTGAGCATTTTGATCAAAATCTATCTGATTTTGTGATAGATTATATTGATGAATATTCTCAATATAAGGGGTTGGCTGAAGCAGATTTAGAAGATATATATGTCGATTATATTAAGCGATATAACAAAGATTTAAAAATTTTTAAGACTACTGGTCTTTTTCCATTTGAAATAACTGGATTTACAAATTCTCCGAATAGAGTGTCTTATAATATTATATTGTTATTAAGTATTATAATGTCAGCACATAGACTTAGAATAATGCAAATTATAAATAATTATTCTGAAAATGTTTTAGGTCCAGTTATGGTTATTGGATGCGGACCTGGTTTTGAAATAGAACTTTTAAAAAAAAATAATTCTGAAATAGATGCTTTTGACTTAGAAATTGATCCTTTTTTAATAAGTAAGCATCCTGAAGTAGCCTTTAAATGTGAGTACTTTGATGGTCGAGGCTCAAAGAAATATAATTCAATATTCCTTATTGAACTTCTCGAGCATTTAGATAGGCCATATGAAATTTTAGCAAATTGTAACAATGTTCTCAATACAGATGGTAGAGTTTTTTTAACAACTGCAACAGATATTCCACAGTTTGATCACCTTTATAATTTCGAAGGAAGTCATGTGAATTTTGATCTAAGGGTTCAAGAAATAGGTTTTAAAGTTGAGTTTATGGAAGACATACCGCATAAATATTTGACTTCAGATTTTAATTCAAAAAATCGGTTTTATACATTAAAGAAATGATGAATTTTCATGAAATAGTTGAACTCCCGTGGAAGAAATCTTTTACTTCATTGATGCGTTACACCTTTATTGAGGAGATGATAAAAAATGGAGAGTTGGAAAGTGCTAGATTCAATTTTGTTCTTAAACATTGGGAACGTATTAAGTTGTTGACATTGGTTGATCCTTTTCGAATGGCAACTTTGATTGAACTTTTGAATAAAACAAAATTGATTACTGGTGACATCGTAGAGTGTGGATCTTACAAAGGAGGTACTGGAATAATCACTGCTTTATGGCTAAAAGAAAACCAAATTGATAAGAAAGTATATCTATTAGATAGTTTTGAAGGATTACCAGATCCTGACAAAATAAATGATTCTGGATATAAAAAGGGACAATTTAAATCAAATTACGAGAATTTGAAAAACTTGCTGATTGAACTAGGGTTAGAGAATAACATTGTCATACTAAAAGGATGGTTTAAAGATACAATTCCACTTCTACCTGATAATCTAAAAATTTCTTTTTTACACATTGATTGTGACCTTTATACAAGTACGAATGATTGTTTTCCCGCGTTATATTCAAGTGTATGTAAAGGTGGAGCAATAGTACTCGATGATTATAACGATGGTGGAGGTGGAGAGAAAAGAGCTGTTGAGGAATTTTTTAGTCGAAATAAAATAAAAGAAACCATAGAATTAAGCGCTGCACCGCAAAGCTTTATAATTAAAGGGGAGGACTATGGAAATTCTTCATTCGTTCGGTTAGTAAATAATCAAAATTATTCACATAAGTATATTAACGAATATTCCGAATACCTTTTGTGGCTTAATAAAAATTTTGGAATCGATTTAATTTCACAAATAAAACACATTAATGAATAGGTCAACTATATTAAAAGATTTAAATGCAATCTTCACAGAAGTTATGGACTTAGAAGACTTTAAACTTTTAGAAGAACATACAACTAATCATCTTGATGACTGGGATTCTTTAACTCACATTCAAGTGATAACAGAGATTGAAAAGAAATATGAACTAAGGTTTACAACAATTGAAATTGAGGATTTTAAAAATGTTGGTAGTATGATTGATGCAGTTTTGGATAAACAACTGGACTAGTGCTTTTTAACTCATTTGAGTTTTGTCTATTTTTACCGCTTTGCTTTTTACTTTATTGGTTTGTCTTCAATAAAAACCTGAAAATTCAAAACGGATTTATATTGCTAATTAGCTATATATTTTACGGATGGTGGGATTGGCGTTTTTTGTTTTTAATATTTTTTAGTTCATCATTAGATTTCTATCTTGGAAAAAGGATTTTTCAAGAAAAACATGAAAGTAGACAGAAGCTCTTATTATGTATTAGTGTGTTTTTTAATTTAGGCCTATTAGTTGTCTTTAAATATTTTAATTTTTTTATTACATCATTTATTGATCTTTTCAATTTAATAGGGCTATCTGTAAATACCTATTCGATAAATATTATACTGCCTGTTGGAATAAGTTTTTACACATTCCAAACACTAAGTTATACTATAGATATTTATAAGAAAAAATTGAAGCCGACTAATGACCTTGTCTCATTTTTTGCATTTGTCAGTTTTTTTCCACAATTAGTTGCTGGACCGATTGAGCGGGCTCAAAAATTACTACCACAATTTTCCATCGAAAGAAAATTCAACCTTAGTGTAGCCTCAGACGGAATTAGACAAATTCTTTGGGGATTCTTTAAGAAAATGGTAATTGCTGATAATTGTGCCATTTATGTCAATCAAGTTTTCGGGAGTAATGAAGTATATGATGGTTCTGTCCTTTTTTTAGGAGGAGTAGTTTTTGCAATCCAAGTGTATGCAGATTTTTCAGGTTATTCAGATATTGCAATAGGTATTGCAAAACTATTCGGGTTTAATCTTACAATTAATTTTCGAACACCTTATTTCTCAACTCACTGGGGTGAGTTTTGGAAAAGATGGCATATTACGCTGTCATCTTGGATATTAGATTATATATATACTCCTATTGTTCTCAGTAAAAGACATTTAGGGAAATGGGGTATAACGTTAGCACTCATGATTACTTTTATGTTAAATGGTTTGTGGCATGGGGCAAATTGGACTTATGTAATATTTGGATTTGTACTTGGCCTCTATATAAGCATTGAATTTTTACTTACAAAACAAAGGAAAAAAATAAAAAGAAGAATTGGGGTAAAGTTTTATAAAGTTTTGGGTTGGGCTATAATTATGTTTTCATGGGTTGCAGCATGCATTCTTTTTAGATGTGTAAACATTAGCCACGCTGTAAGTTATTTTAGTGGAATATTTAATTACTCATTTTTCTCAATGCCAAGTTATCTGTTGTCAAAGCCAATGCTTTTAATTATTTCAATTTTCTTTATTTTCGAATGGTTTCAAAAAAACAAAGATCATACTTTTGATCTAAGTAATTTTCCGATGACATTTAGGTGGATGAGTTATTTACTTATATTTTTCTTAATTCTATCATTCGGTCAATTTAATTATGATGAATTTATATACTTTCAGTTTTAATTGATGAAATCATTTTTATTAAAAGTCCTCATTTTTTCAATTTTAGTTATAGGGTTAATACTATCTTTTATTTGTTATCATCAAATAAAATATTCAAATATTACTAGATGGAACAATTCTGAGACAGAGTCTAATTTATTGGTAATGTCAGAAGAGAAGTCATATGATCTTCTCTTTTTAGGTGCTTCTAATGCACGAGTTCTTAGTCGAAATAGCAATCATCAAGAAGTTCAAGAAAACTTAGGAAAGTCAATTATTAATCTTGCACAAGGTGGTGGGCGAGGTGGAGTAGTGAAGAATTATACCTATTTATCTTACTTTTTTAAAAAGAATAATTCAACCAAGCATATTATTTATTTCTTGCCTCCTCAAACACTTTTTACAAATAATTATGACCAATTGAAAATGGATGTTGAGCCTTTTTCATTTGACTTTCTGATGCATTCTAAAAAAGCAGGTTTAGACAATAGGACATTACTAAATTACGTGCAGAGTAAATTTACCCATAACTGGATCTCAAAAATTCCTGAAAAGCCTAATGTTAAAAGTCTTTCAAGGATCGACTCGAGTGCAATTGCTAAAAATATATCTAACTGGGCTCGTTATGAAGAAGAGAGTCCGGCAAGTTTTGAAGATAAGCTTAAATATCTTTCGAAGATTATAGACTTAAGTGAAAAATACAATTGTAAGTTATCTTTTGTTTTTCAAGTCAACTTAATGGGTGAGAATTTCCCCCACCTTTTAGAAGTAAAAAGGGAGCTTAATAACTTACAGACTATGTTTAATTTTCAGATTTATGATCTTTCAAATGAAATGACAGACCCATCTTTTTATTATGATCATATGCATTTAAACTCTGAAGGGGTTATCCATTTCTCTAAAAATGTTTTAAGCCCAATAATTGAAGAATCTTAAAGAGTCAATAGGACGCTTAAGCTCTAAAGGATCATTTACTAGGAATGTTGCAATTATGTCCTCTGGTGCAATGATTAACGTTGTATTGTCGATAGGACTTACGCCAATAGTAACTAGATTGTATTCTAAAGAAGAGTGGGGAATATTTACCCTTTTTTCATCTACCGTTACAACTCTTTCAGTATTGTCAACACTACTTTTGCCATCTGGTTTTGTAATTCCTAAATTTAGAATGGAATTCTTATCCTTGTTGAAAATTTGCATTGTCTGGCTTCTTTCTTTTATCAGTGTACTATTCATATTAATTATTTTATTCAAAAATTTTACGTTATCAATACTAAAGGTTAGCGATTTAGGAAATGTAATTTATTTAGTGCCTTTAGCAGTATTTTTGTCAGGAATATCTAACATTCTTGTCAATTGGAATGTGAGGGCGAAGTTATTTGCAGCAAACGCAACTTCAAATGTTGCCAGTGGGGTCACTATAAAGGCTGTACAAATTGTTTCAAAGGCAATATTTGACTTTAGTTACTTAGGACTTATTTTTTCTAATTTTTTTGCATCCTTTGTACAATGGATTATACTTTTTCAGAGGAAAAGTAATAAGTACTTAAGATATCTGCCAAAAATTAGTTGGAGTGCTATGAGAAGTACACTCGTTAAGTATAGAAAATATCCTATCTATCTAATGCCAGGAAATTTTATTAATACTTTTGGAAGGGGACTCCCCGTATTTTTTTTTACTCCTGTATATGGATTAGAAGTGACCGGGGCATTTGGTTTAGCTGTTTCAATAATTGGAATACCTTATAGAGTCTTGGGTAATAGCATTTCTCCTGTTTTTTTACAACGAGCCAATGAATTATACCATAGTGATTCTAAGAAGTTAGAGGACTTCACTAGAGTTTTTCATGGTAAGATGTTATTGCTTGGAAGCATCATATTTGGAATTGCTTTTGCATTTTCCGATATTTTGTTTCCTATATATTTAGGTAAAAAATGGCTGCTTGCTGGACAGATGGCTCAGGTCCTTTCTGTATATCTTGTTGTAATGTTAGTCACCAGTCCGCTTCAACGAATATATCGTGTAGTTAGAAAAGAACAACTTTCGTTTTATATGCATGTTGTTGTATTGATCTTAAGATTAGTGGCGTTATTCGTAGGCGTAAAATATACTAATCCATTAGTTGCTGTTGGGCTTTTCGCAATTGCAAATCTTATAGGTTATCTAATCCATTTGTTGATCGTCTACAAGATTCTTGGATTAAATTCTATTAAAGTACTTTTTAAGACCTTATTTATGGTTGCGTTTGTTTTTTCTGTGATTTATGCTTTTAGAATGATACTTCTATCCTTAATATGAATCAAGCAATAATTACTTCTTGTATTAGAGATAGTTTGCTTTATGCTCAGTCTCAGGACTATAGAAGTAATGATGTAAGTGACTTACTAAGGACTGGTTACCACAGGTATACCAAGAAATTAGAAAACAAGAAACTTAAGACATTATTACAGTATCCTTATAACTATGTAATAAGCCATTATCCAAATTTTGTCAGAGCATTTATAAAGGATAAGAATTTTATTTATCCTCAAGGACAAGCAATGGTGATAAGAGCTTTAGTCGCTCTTGCAAAGAAAGAAAATATTCTCGGAGATATAGAAGAAGCTAAGAAAATTGCTGATTGGTTAATATCAAATAAGAGCCCCTTATCAAAACATCATGGATGGGGTCAACCATTTTTATGGTATTCGAGAATTCCTTTTCCGCCTAATACTCCAAGAGCAACTGTTTCTTCCCAAGTTGCGTGGGCCATGTTAGATTTATTTGAATATACAGAGGATAGCAGATATTTAGAAGTTGCGGTAGATATCTGTATGCTTTTCATGAACGAATTTAATTTCACCCCAGATAAAGATGGTGATTTTTGCTTGAGTTATACAACACTTGATAACTTCCATGTACACAATTCAAGTATGTTAGCTGCATCTGCTATGATGCGTGTCTTTAAGCATACAGCCAACCAGCAAATTGGAAATTTCGCAATTAAGTTGTCAAATTTTACAAAGAAACATCAAAATGAAGACGGTTCATTTTATTATTGGGCCTTACCTAATAAATTGATTTACAAAATTGATAACTACCATACTGGATTCGTTTTAGAATCTTTCCATAGCATAAAAGATGATTGTGGACAGAGTTGTTTTGATAAAGTCTATGACATAGGAATGGATTTCTATTACAAGGAACTATTTGAAGGTCCAATACCAAAAATGACAAATAAAAGCACGTATCCGGTAGATATACAAAGTTGTGCTCAAAGTATAATGACTTTTGCTATGAGTGAAAATAAGAATAGATTTTATCTTAAAGCTCGAGATATAGCAAAATATACTATCGAAAATTTTTATTTACATGATAAGAAACATTTCGCATATAAAATCCATGGTGATGGTCGTATAGACAAAAGTTATTATTTCAGATGGGGTGATGCATGGATGATAAGAGCATTGTCATACCTAATTTAAAGTAGAATGAAAAAAGTTATTACAACGGTTTTAAAAAGAAAAAACTTTTTTAGGAAGATTGATTTGCTTCCTATAAAATCAAGTGGAATTGACAAGGAAGGTGATCCTTTTGTTCAATTGTTAGATGGAACTATATTTTTTGGTAATCAGATTGCCCCTACAAGGATTGAAAAACCTTTTTTGTATAAAGGTCTTTCAAAAAAAACCCGTAAGGTATTACAGTTTGAAGCTTTACAGGTTGCTAAAGATATTGTCATTCGTTATGTGGAAGGAGCGCTAATGAGTAGAGGGCCCTTAAAGCAGGCTGAGTATACTGTTAAGGACGGCGATTATGTAGCTGAGATGGGTGCATATCAAGGGTTTTATTCTATTAAACTAGCTCAACAAGTTGGACCAAAAGGGAAGGTTGTTTGTATAGAGCCGATGCCTGATAATTTTAGAATATTAAAGAAAAATAAAGAAGCAAATAAGCTTAATCATATGCATATAGTTAATAAAGGGGTATGGGACATTTCGAAGAATCTTGAATTCAATAGAAGGAGGGGTGATGGTCAATCTTCAAGTATTGAGATGAAATACGAGAATGCTGATAAATTTCTTGTTCCTGCCGATACATTGGATTCTATCTTTTTAGATATAAATGTTGTACCGACAGACTTTGTAATAATACAATTAAATGGCGCTGAGATAAATGCTTTGAGGGGTTTGAAATCATTTAATCCTAAAAATTTGAGTATTGCTGCGAGATATGATACTGAAGGAGTAGATGCTGCTATAGCCATAAAAAAATTATTGGAGAAAAGGGGTTATGAAACTAAAATTAAGGAAGATGATTTTGTATTTGCAAGCATTTAGTAATTTGTGTTTTTTAAATATTGCACTTTGAGTAAGGCAAAGAACTATATTAGAGATAAAGTCATAAAAATTTTACCTGTATCCTCAAAATATAGAAATAAACTTTTGGTAGATAAGCATCTGAAATCGTTGAGGTGCAAAGGTGAAAAAATTAGTATTCGCAACAATATAAATATCACCAGAAGTAACGGGTTGGTTCTGGGGAATAATGTTGCTTTCCATAATGGGATTTCTATTGATGCAACGGCTGGAGTTCTTATAGGTGACAGATCTACAATAGGAGACAATGTTAGAATAAGTACAGTGGAAATTATCAATGATCGTTTAGAATATAACCCTATAGTTATAGGGCCTGATCAAGAAGTGAAAAGTGATCTGAATCTAGGAGCGATAATCCATAATAATATTTTCAATAAAGGATTAGTAAAATATTCGGGCCAAATTGTTTTTGTTCTAAGTACAGGGAGATCAGGGAGTAAAGCAATTGCCCAACTTTTAAATAGTCATCCAGATTCTGAGTGTTATCATGATACATTTCCTCATATTTATAAGTGGTCTTGTGACTTACTTTATGGTAATTCTGAGAAAGAAGAAATAAAGCGATTTTTATTATCACTTTATAGTTCTATTGATGTTAAAGCCAAGCTTGTTCATGGACAATCAGATCAAAAATTAGCTCCTCTTGTACCGATTTTAAAGACAATGTTTCCTTCTGCAAAATTTATTTGGCTAATTAGAAGACCTGAGTCATTTATTAGTAGTAGTTATCCAAGAGGATGGTTTGATAATAGTGAATTTGGATTTTCTCCAAATTCTAATGAGTATTTCCAAAAAGAAGTAACTCCTTCGAAATTTGATGCGGCACACCGAACTAATGGATATTTAGCTGGAAATATGACAGAGGATCAATGGAAAGAGATGACCGCATTTGAAAGGAATTGTTGGTATTGGAATTATTGGAATAACTATATAGAGTCACAGCTTTCTCTAATGAATAAAAGTAAGTGGATGAAAGTAGAGTTAGAATCACTTAAAGAAAATGCTAATTCAATTTTTGAATTTTTAGGACTTTCAAGTTCAGAAGCTATTTTTGAAAAAGTTAATACAGCGACTTATAATAAAGTGACAAGGGATAAGTGGACGAAAGAAATGAATGTACTTTTTGACCGTCATTGTAAAGAGAATGCTTCGAGATGGTACAATGATTAATATATCAATTCCAAATATCTGTGTTCCTGAAATTTCATATGTTGTAGAAATTTTATTTAATGAATTATTGGGATTGTCTTATTCCATATCTACCTATGAGAATTTACGATTCTACAGAATAGACTTAGAGAATGGGAAAACCTTATTTATTGCAAATGAATTCTTTAAAACTGATAACCTCCAAGAATTATATGTGAATGATAATATACCAGAAGAAGTTTTAGAGGATGTAATAATTGTGGATGATAATAGCTTTAAGATTTGTCCTATTTATGGAAATGCCAGTTTGAATAACGAAAAAGACAAATTGATTCTGAGTTGTGATATTATTTCTTCATCATTTTTTATGCTAAGCCGCTGGGAAGAATATTGTCAAAAGGAAAGGGATGAGCATGACAGGTTTTTGTTTAAACATGCATTGTCAATTAAGTGTGATTTTTACCATATTCCTGTGGTCAATCAATACGTTGATCTATTATATGCGTTGTTAAGAAAAATGGGGCTAAAGCAAGAAAGAGCTTCCCACAGAACACAGATCACATTATCACACGATATAGACTATCTCAGTAAGTGGTCTAATTTTAATTCTTTTAAAAGTGCAATTATATCAAATATTAAATCTAAGAATATCAATGCTCTTATCAGAGCAAGCTCGTCTTTCATTCTGAATAGACTTGGTATTCAAAAGGATCCATATAATACTCTTAAGTTTTTGGCCAATATTGCTAAAGAAAATGGCTTTAAGTCTATCTTCTATTTTATGGTCAATAAAACGGATGAAAGATTTGATAGATTTGATTATCGATTAAATTCAGAAAAGCTAAAGAATTTATTAATCGAATTAAAAGATATAGGATCTGAGTTTGGAATTCACCCAAGCTACAATACTTATCAGTCTGAGTTAGCTTTGAAGAATGAGATTGATTTAATTAATAAAGAGTTGACGTCAACAATCTCTCGATCAAGACAGCACTATTTGAGAATTGATATTCCAGTAACAACGAGGTACCTAAATCGTCTTGGAATAAAGGAGGATAGTACTTTATTGTATGGGCCTAGAATTGGATTTAGAAATGGCATATGTCATCGATTTAAGATGTTTGATTTTAAAGAACGTTCTATGTTAGATATTTATCAACTTCCGTTGATATTCATGGAAAACCATCATCTAATCAGGGAAAGTGAAGATGTTGAGCACGAATTATCTGCTGTTATGAAATTAGTAAGAAAGTATCATGGCAATGTGTCATTGTTATGGCACAACTCCAATCTTGATACAAAACTTAAAAGAAATAGATTCCATAGTTTTTTAAGTCAAATTGTTCCAGAAACAAAAGTAAAATCATGATAAGGATATGTCATACATGCTATCAGCATAATCGATATGATACGCGTGTTTTTTGGAAAGAGTGTGTAAGCCTTGCTAAGAATAAGAATTACAAGGTATATTTTGTTGTAGCAGATGGATTAGGTGACGAGGTAAAAATGAATGTAAATATTGTTGATACAGGATTGTCAAAAGACAAGTTTCCTGCTTTAGAAAGAATTCAAAGTTTGTTGACCACAATCAAAACTATTAAGCCAAAGATCATTCATTTTCATTCTCCTTCACTGATTAAGAACTTCATTAACAAGGATTTTAGAAAAAAATATACCATAATATATGACGCTCATGAAGATCCACCAAGGCACTATTGGGATGATACAAAAGATAAGGGATTATTAAAATTAATTCGTTACGGTAAGATAGTGATAAAGGATATACTAGCAGCTTATCATTTTGATCAAATCATAACTGTAGTTGATCCAATAGCTAAGAAATTTAAAAGATTTACAAGTAATATTGAAATTGTATTTAATTACCCAATAATTAGTGAGTTAATAAGTGAGTCACCTTGGAATGACAGGAAAGATGAGGTTTGCTATGTTGGGGGATTGACACATAGACGTGGGATTCACAATATGGTAGAAGCTGCAAAAAGAAGCAGGATGAAGTTAAACTTAGCAGGAAAGTTTAATGATCCAAGTTATGGAGAGTCAGTTAAACGCATGTCTGGGTGGAATAACACTAACTTTTATGGTTATGTTGACAGGAATAAAATTAGAGAGCTTTTTTCTCGTTCAAAAATAGGCTTGTTGAATTTACTTTGGACTAAGAATCATGAAATATCTCAACCTATAAAAATGTATGAATACATGTTGGCTGGTTTACCTATTGTATATTCAGATTTTGAAGAATGGAGAAAGGTATTGCAACCATTAAACTGTGGAATTGCTGTTCCACATGATGATGTAAATGCAATTTCTGAGGCTATAAAAACCCTTCAAGAAAATAATGAAATTGCGAAGGAAATGGGACAAAGAGGCAAGGCTGCAGTTTTGGAAAAATATAACTGGTCTACTCAAGAGGAGAAACTCTTAAGAATTTATAAAAGATTAGAAAATTGATATATTGGCTTAGTCTCATTTATTGTTTGACATTTATATTAAAGTGTCATTGAAAATAGTTTACATTCATCATTCAGGTACTTATGGCGGGTCTAGCCGTAGTATAGGAATACTAATTAAGGAATTATCGGCACTAGGTGTGGAGGCTCATATAATATCACCACCGGGAAGAGTAATTGATTATTTCAAACAAATCACGCCATTCGTATATACTTTAAACCATAGGTCATTTCCACTTACGATGACAATTGTCGGTTTGAAGAATAATGGGTTTCATTTTTTCAGAAATATGGTGATGGTTAAAAATATAGGAAGAATTAAAAGTATTGTACAGGGGATTAACCCAGACCTAATACACTGTAATGATTTTGGTTTAGTTTGGGTCGCTCGTATGTTGAAGAAATTAAATTTCCCTATTATAATGCATGCTAGGACAATGCCTCACAAGGGTTTTCCTTTGTTAAATATTTTCGTAGTTAAGCAAATTAATAAATATTGTGATCACCTTATCTGTATATCAGGTAGTGTCTATAATGCGATGACTAATGTTGATCGCAAAAGCATATTATATAATCCTATTGAGACTGATGCTGAAGTTAAACCAAAACAAAATGATAAGAAGGTAATAAACTTTATTTCTCTTTCTGCAATTCAAAAATCCAAAGGTGTTTTTGATATAGCTGCAGCGGCTAATGTGTTGAAGAATGATTTCAGGATTAAAATAATTATAGCAGGAAAGATAAATAGACATGACCCTTCATCGTTAACTACAAAAGAAAAAGTACTTAAGTTTTTAGGATTAATTGATTTTGAGGATTCTAATCGATTACTTAATTATATCGATGAAAACCAACTTGATAATATTGAGCTTTTGGATCATGTTGAGGATATTCATAAACTGCTTGCTACAGCGGATGTCTTACTTGCACCTATGCATCTTAATGCTCCACCGAGAAGTATCTATGAAGCAGGTATTCATGAAGTTCCTTCGATTTTATCAATGGAGGATAAAGTGGAAGATGTTGTGGAAAATGGTGTTAATGGCTTATTGATCGACGAGCAATCTCCAGATCAATTAGTCACTGCAATGTTAGAATTGGTAAATCATCAAGATCTCAGAATCAAACTAGGACAACAAGCTAGAGAAAGATTTTTAGTCAATCATAATGTTTCAAATATTGCAAGAGATATACTGCAGGTATATAGGCAATATTCTAAATAAAGATTTATTAAATGATGAAAAGTAATACTTCTAATGTTTTAATTATAAAAGGAGGTTATAATACATCAGGTGTTGGGGAACAATTTGTTGAATCGCTCTTGTCTGGATACGATAATGAAGGAATTACGAGATTTTCAATAATTACTTCAGAAACTTCTTTAGGGAAGAATGCATTGGGATACCCAACTACTACTTTTCAATCTTCATTCTCAACCTTACCTTTTCTTTCCTCTTTGCACTATTGGAAGTTTGTGAAAAGGAGCCTTAATAATTGTATTGAAAGAATTAAGGAACTCATTAAAGAAAGAAATATTCAGATGGTCTGGATAATCCTCAATGGTCTTTACACGATACAGGTAGCTGCTGGTTTAACAAAACATTTGAAAATTCCCTATGTTGCCCATATTTGGGATACACCAGAGTATAAGTCTGATCAGATTAAATTAGATTTTATAACAAAAAGGCATTTATTAGATAAATTTGATCAAGTACTTTATGGAGCCAGTCATATCATTTCTATAAGTGATTCTATGGGTAGGATTTATGAGAAGAAATATGGAAAACGAAGTTCTACTATGGTATTCTGTCCTCCAAAAGAATCTATTTATCCAGTTCGATTGCAAAATGAAGATTCAAAAGAAATTGACATTGTGTTTGCTGGTTCACTTTATGCATATAAAGAATGGTCTTTCTTTCTAGATGCAATTGAAGAGTATAACAAATTAGATCAAGTAACTATATTACATGTTAAGTGCATTGGTCCGGTTTCGAGGTGGGCAAAGAAACGAGACTTTGTTATCTACGAAAAGCTAAAACCAATTAAAGAAGCTACACAAATAATTAATAAAGCTGACATAGCATACCTACCATACTGGATGGCTGAGAAATATTCTTATGCTGTACGTACTGCATTCCCAAGTAAGATGTCTATGTATGTCGCTTCCGGAACTCCAGTCTTATTTCATGGACCTGAGGAATCTACTCCTACAGAATTCCTCAATCAATACAAAGTTGGTGTAAGTTGTAGTTCTACAAATCCTAAAGATATTATAGATTCGATACATCAGATACTATCAGTCAAGTTTCAGAATCAATATGTTTCTTCAAGAGAAATGGCTATGAATAATGTTTTTCGTTCTGGAAGAAGTAGTGAAATATTTAAAGAAACGGTAAGAAGAGCTATGAGCTCTTAGGATATTAGCAAAACAAAAAAAAATAATTTCCGATGTTTAAAGATAAAACTCTATTAATAACAGGAGGAACAGGTTCGTTTGGAAACGCTGTTCTCCAACGCTTTATTGATACAGGTATTAAAGAGATAAGAATATTTAGTAGGGATGAAAAGAAGCAAGATGATATGAGACGTCGGTTGCTCAATAACAAGGTTAAGTTTTTTATCGGTGATGTAAGAGATTTTAATAGTATCTCAAGTGCTTTGCGAGGAGTAGATTATTTATTTCATGCGGCTGCTCTGAAGCAAGTACCTTCTTGTGAGTTTTTTCCAATTGAAGCCGTCAAAACTAATGTGATAGGTGCTGAAAATGTGATGGAGGCAGCGATCCAAAATGGTGTAGATAAGGTAATTGTCCTTAGTACTGATAAAGCTGTATATCCTATAAATGCGATGGGAATGAGTAAGGCTCTTATGGAGAAGGTTATGGTAGCCAAGTCCAGGAATTCTCATAAGACTGTTTTTTGTGGTACTCGTTACGGAAATGTGATGGCAAGTAGAGGTTCAGTTATACCTTTATTTATTGATCAAATAAAGAGAAATGCTCCTATTACCATTACAGATCCAAGTATGACTAGGTTTATGATGACTTTAGACGATGCCGTGGATCTTGTTTTATATGCATTTGAACATGGTGATTCTGGTGATATTTTTGTTCAAAAAGCACCAGCGGCAACTATTGTAACATTGGCTGACGCATTGAAATCTCTTTATAAATCAAAGAATCCAAATAAAATAATAGGAACGAGACATGGTGAAAAGCTTTATGAATCTTTAGTTAATAGAGAGGATATGATTAAAGCTGAAGATATGGGTGGATACTATAGAATACCTGCTGATACAAGAGATCTTAATTATGAAAAATATTTTTCTAAAGGAGAAGAAGATATGTCGAAAATTGAGGATTATCATTCACATAATACCAATCAGTTAGATGTCGAAGGGACTAAAGAGCTTCTTTTAAAATTAGATTTCATTAAAGAAGAGACTTCTAATATCTAAGGACAAATGAAAGTTGGAATAACTGGTCAAAATGGTTTTATAGGTCGACACCTCTATAACTTCTTGAGGTTACAAGAGGGTGTAACATTAATTCCTTATTCTAAGACGTTCTTTACTGATGAGATTGGACTACAAGATTTTGTCAAAGAATGCGATACAATAGTTCACCTTGCTGCACTTAATAGACATGAAGATTCTGATGAATTATATAATACAAATATTCAATTAACCGATATGTTAATATCAGCTTGTGAAATAGCCAATGCAAAGCCACATATATTGATCTCTTCTTCAACCCAAGAGAATAGAGATAATCCTTATGGTCAGTCAAAAAAAGAAGCTAGATTAAGATTAGAAAAGTGGGCTGAAAAGAATCAAGGCACAACTACAGGAATGATAATTCCAAACGTATTTGGGCCATTTGGAAAGCCGTTTTATAATTCTTTTATTGCTACGTTTTGTCATCAAGTAGCTAATAATGATAGGCCTACTATAAATGAGGATTCCATTGTTCACCTCATTTACATTAATGAATTAGTACAAGAAATATACAAACTTATTGTTAGTCCAGTAAGTGGAAAAGTTGTAGTTCCATCTTACCATATGATAAAAGTATCGGAGGTCTTAGAAAAACTCCTTATATACAAAGAGTCTTATATGGACACGGGAGAATTCCCAGATCTTTCATCTTCATTTGATTTGGCTTTGTTTAATACATTTAGGTGTTATATACCTTTGAATCATTTCCCTAAATTATATACTAAACATACAGACGATAGAGGAGCATTTGTAGAAATAGCCAGATCTAATTCTACTGGTCAATTTTCATTTTCTTCTACTAAGCCTGGAATAACAAGAGGTAATCATTTTCATACAAGGAAGGCAGAGCGGTTTGCAGTAATTAGAGGTAGAGCTAGTATTAAGATAAGGCAAATTAACTCTGATTCTATTACTGAATACTTAGTCGACGGAGACAAGCCAGGATTTGTAGATATGCCCATATGGCATACTCATAATATTACGAATATAGGCGATGATGAATTAGTTACGTTATTTTGGATTAACGAACCCTATGACCCTAATGATTCAGATACTTATTTCATAAATGTATAGCAGAATATAATGTTGAATAAATTAAAAGTCTTATCAGTTGTAGGTACTCGTCCTGAGATTATAAGATTATCTCGTGTACTTTCTGTTTTGGATAATTCAGAGGCAATTGAGCATGTTTTAGTTCATACTGGCCAAAATTATGATTATGAGCTGAATGAGATTTTTTTTAAAGATCTTAACATTAAAAAGCCAGATCACTTTCTAAATGCTGCAGGTACTTCTGCTATCAATACTATTGGTAATATAATAAGTGCTATTGAACCTATACTTAAATTAGAAAAACCAGATGCTTTCTTAGTGCTTGGTGATACTAATAGTTGCCTGTGTGCTATCCCAGCTAAGAAGATGAAAATTCCGGTATTCCATATGGAAGCTGGGAATAGATGCTTTGATCTCCGTGTGCCTGAAGAAATCAATAGAAGAATTGTAGATCATGTCAGTGATATTAATTTGACTTATAGTAGCATTGCTCGGGAGTACTTATTAAGAGAAGGGCTTTCTCCGGACAAAGTAATAAAAACTGGTAGTCCAATGTTTGAGGTACTTCAATATTATAAGAATGAAATAGAAAAGTCCGAGGTTCTCAAGAAACTTGGTCTTTCTAAAAGAGAATTCTTTGTCATATCTTCTCATAGAGCAGAGAATGTAGATACTGATGAGCAGTTCTTGAAAATTGTCAATATAATTAACGGAATAGCAGAAACCTATAATTTCCCTGTAATATTATCGACACATCCGAGGACCAAGAAAAGGGTAGAGCAACTGGGAGTCGAGTTTCACAAGTTGGTTGTACAACACAAACCATTAGGCTTCTTTGATTATGTTAAACTTCAAAATGAATCTAAAGCGGTATTATCAGATAGTGGGACAATCTCTGAAGAATCTTCGATTTTGAATTTCTCGGCACTTAATATCAGAGAAGCTCATGAACGACCAGAAGCCATAGAAGAAGCTTCAGTGATGATGGTAGGACTTAATTTAGAAAGAGTACTACAAGGACTTAAAGTCTTAGAAACTCAAAAAACTGGTGAAGAGAGAACGCTTTTCCCAGTTACTGATTATAGTAATCCTAATGTATCAGATAAGGTACTTAGAATCATAATATCTTATACGGACTATATCAATAGAGTAGTTTGGTCCAAATAATTAGGCATTAATTAGATTACTTTTAAAATGAATCAAATTTCTGGAAATCATTTTGTTTGGTCTAATAAGTTTATCGGAAAATTAACTGGTATTTTCTTTGTTCTTTCGGTATTTGGATATCCATTTTTTGCAATTCTTTCTGTAACCTTTGGGTTGCCTAATACGCCGGTTAGTATGACTTATCGGTTCTGCGTTTTATTATTGGGTATTATTATTATCTCCTTCTCCTTGCTTAAGGGGCCGATAAGAATGACTAAAAGAGGCTGGTTAATTTTCTTTTTTTGGATAATTTATGGAAGTCTTCTAATTAATGATATTTCACTTAAGGGTATCCGTTTAAAAGGTGAAAGTCCTTTTTATTTATATTCATTTATTTTTGGCTCTTCTTTCTTAAGTTTTATGACCTTGCTGATAGGTGGGAAGTATTTAAAGTTTACAGCTAAACTATCGTGGGGTATAATCGGATTTATTGCTATAACCTTGATACTAACTTGGCAAAAGATCCAGATCTATGGAACTACTTCTACCTCATTGTTTCAAGGTAGAGCTATGATATCATCAGAAGAATCATTTGGTGTTGTAAATCCAATATTGATAGGTTCTTTCGGTGCATTTATTTCAGTTATTTCATTGTCTCTTATTATAATCCGTGATCGACGATTTAACTTATTAAAATTAGGGTTCCTAATTTGCACAACTGGAATAGGAGTAGTCTCTATTTTGTTAAGTGGATCAAGAGGACCTTTGTTGATATTGGTTGTAGGATTTTTGCTTATTTATATGAAGTATTTAAGTTTTCGAAAGGTGACTCCATTAAATTCACTAAAAGTTATTATTAGCTCTATATCGTTAGTATTGATTTTTCTATTTGCTTTTTTGCCACTTATAAATAAATATAAGATTACTTCATTCATAAGGGTAATGGATTTCTTTAATAATAACGAAGCGAGTAGTAATAAAGAGGTCCGTTTCCACGAATGGCGTTCAGCGCTTCAGCAATATTTTAACAACCCTATACTAGGTGATAAATATGTAACGGACTACGATGGATTTTATCCTCACAATGTATACCTTGAAGTATTGATGACAACTGGTACTTTAGGTGGATTGCTTTTTTTTACTGGCTTTCTTCTCTGTTTGAATAAAATGAAGAAACTATGGAGAATTAATTCTGTAACTACTTTCCCATTCATCCTTCTTGCTTCTGTAATATTTGTAATGCGTACTACAACTGGTGCCTTGCATAATTCAGTTGAATTTTGGGCTGTTCTCGGATACTTATGTTCTGCCAGTTTACCTATCCAGTCTAAAGTATTTTCATCAAAGATTGCGACTCCTGTTTTTTAAAGTAGAATAACATTGTTGATCTCAAAATATATATAAAGCAATCCTTACTTAATATTCTTAAGAATAAAAAAGAATATTGAATTATTACAAATGATCAATATCATTTTCTATTTCGTATGGAACTTGTAATTGGTTGATATAAAGAATAAAAATAAATATGGAAAAGAAAAAACTGCTTAATACACCTCTAATTAGACCTTTAGCTCTATTTTATCTTAAGCTTATGCATTTTAAGCATTATTACAAAAAGCCAATAGGACATCTGGTTAAAGATATTTTCTTTTCTAACGAAATAGATAATTTTTCTTTCGATCTAACTGATGTTAACTTGACTCATTTATCGGGAATGATTGCTTATGTTACTAAAGTACCTATTGGTAAGATAGAAGAATATATAGAAGAAATAACAAACGATTATGAGCTTTCAAATCATATAAATGAAAGATTAAAGAACGCTCCGAAAAATACTCACTTAAGAACTAATGCCGGAATTAAATATAGTAGACGTGTCGGGTGGTACTGTATGGTTAGAGCGGTTAAACCAAAAGTAGTAATTGAGACAGGTATCCACAGTGGTATAGGTAGTTGTATATTGTCATCAGCCTTATTGCGTAATATTGCAGAAGGTTATGAAGGACAATATATAGGAACTGACATAATGGAAACGGCTGGATACTTATATAATGATAGCAAATATTCTAAAGTAGGAGAAATATTATATGGTGATTCCATAGAGTCTTTAAGAGAGCTAAATATCGAAATTGATTTTTTCATTAATGACTCCGATCATAGTTCAAAATATGAAGCAGATGAATACGTAACTATTAAGGATAAATTAGCGCAATCTGCATATATTTTAGGAGATAACAGCCATGTAACTAAAGAACTTTATAAGTTCTCCAAGAAAAATGGTTTAGATTTTTTGTTTTTCTCTGAAAAGCCAAAGAATCATTGGTATCCAGGTGGAGGTATTGGAATTGCTATTAAAAATTAACTAAGGTGAAAAAATTAGATATACTCAGCCCAATAACTTCTAATAAATCAGTCATCGTAGAAAGGCACTTAAATCATTCGTTTATAATTAAAGATTATAATCTTAAGTATGGGGTAGATGTTTCTCGTTTATTTAAAGAATGTGAAGAAGGTCTTCTACTTTGTCGTTGTTTAGATACTGATTACAGGTTTTATCTTCCATATTCAGTAGCTGGTGATGGCAGGTTTTATGATGAAGTATTAAATAAAAGCCCCTATTATCCTAAGTGGAAAAAAGAGTATCAATTTGCCTTAGACATTGTTAGAGATTTCGATGGTATGGTAAAAGTTCTTGATGTTGGATGTGGAAATGGAACATTTTTAGAAGGAGTAACAGATGAGAATGTTGAAGTTATGGGTTTGGAGTTTAATGATACAGCTATAGATACTTGTCTGAAAATGGGACTTGAAGTTGAGAAAAAAACAATTCAGTCTTTTGCAATTGATAACAGGGCTAAATATGATGTAGTTTGTGCATTTCAAGTTTTAGAGCACGTTCCAGAAGTTAAATCTTTTTTAGATGCTTGCATAAAATGTCTAAAACCAGGAGGGAAACTTATTATATCAGTACCGAATAATAATCCATATTACGCAGGGTATAATGTGTATGCAACTGCAAATCTTCCGCCTCATCACATGGGGCTATGGAGCATAAAATCTCTTAAGAATTTGGAAAAATATTTCCCAATTGTTCTTAAAGATTATGATTATGACCTTACAATACCATTATTGAAATCAGTATTTTATCGCGGGCAGTATTATGTAAATAATTGGTTTCCCCATTCAAAGAATAAACTGAGTGGCAAGATAGTCTCAGCAATTATTTCTTGCTTTTTTTTACCTGTCGAATTAATAAATCAAAAATTTGGCAAAGACAAACGTAATGGAAGAGTAATGACTATGTTCGAAATCAAAAAATAAATTAAATGAAAGTTGTCCTATTAGCAGGTGGTTTTGGTACACGATTAAGTGAAGAGACTACCTTAAAACCCAAACCAATGGTAGAAATAGGTGGTATGCCTATTCTTTGGCATATTATGAAGATATATTCTCATTATGGATTTAACGAGTTTGTAGTTTGTTGTGGATATAAGGGATATGTAATAAAAGAATATTTCGCTAACTACTTTTTACATCAATCAGATGTGACATTAGATTTACAAGAGAATAAAATGCATATACATAATTCTAAGTCAGAACCTTGGAAGGTGACCTTGGTTGACACTGGGTTACATACAATGACTGGAGGACGAATCAAGAAAGTAAAAGAGTTTTTAGATAATAAGCCCTTCTTATTAACTTATGGTGATGGGGTAGGGAATGTTAATATTGATGAACTTATACGTTCTCACCAAAAGAGTAATAAATCTATTACTATAACAGCAGTACAACCGTCAGGACGATTTGGAGCACTTAATATCAATGATAAAAACAATGTAGAATCCTTTGTCGAGAAGCCAAGTGGAGATGGTGCATGGATCAATGGCGGCTTTTTCGTTTGCGAGCCAGAAGTCGTTGATTATATCGATGATGACACAACTGTTTTTGAACGAACACCACTTGAAAATCTTGCAAAAGATGGTAAAATGAATGCTTATAAGCATCATGGATTCTGGAAGCCCATGGATATGCTAAGAGATAAAAAGCAGCTAGAAGCTGATTGGTCAACAGGAAAGGCGCTATGGAAAATATGGTAGATTTGGAAAATTTAAGACAAGCATATAATGGTAAAAAAGTCTTTTTAACTGGGCATACCGGTTTTAAAGGCTCTTGGTTACTTGCTTGGCTGACAGAGTTAGGTGCAGTAGTTAAAGGATATTCTTTATCACCTGAAAACGAGAATGATTTATATAATTTAATAAATGGTGATAGTTTATGTGAATCTGTGATTGGAGATATAAGAAATAAGGAACTATTAGAATCAGAGATTCTTGAATTTGAACCAGACTTTATATTTCATTTTGCAGCGCAAGCGCTTGTATTGCCTTCATATGAGCTACCTTGCGAAACATTTGATATTAATGCAATGGGTACAGCACATCTTTTAAATGCTGTAAAAGTATTAGATAAGAAGTGCAGCGTATTATGTATAACTACTGATAAAGTATATGAAAATAAAGAATGGTTATATCCGTATCGAGAATCGGATAGGCTTGGAGGATACGATCCATATAGTGCCAGTAAAGCGTGTGCTGAGCTAATTATAAGTTCTTTCAATAATTCGTTTTTTAATTCTACTACTTATTCTGAACATCAAAAAACTATCTCTTCAGCGAGAGCAGGTAATGTAATAGGAGGCGGAGATTTTGCAGTAAATAGATTGATGCCAGATATCGTGAGAGCAATTCAGGCTAATGAAACGATTTCTTTGAGGAACCCAAAAGCTATAAGGCCGTGGCAACATGTATTAGAGCCTTTAAGAGCTTATTTGATTTTAGCTGCAAGGATGTATGAGTCTCATACTTATGCTGATACATGGAACATAGGGCCTAGCATTGATGAAAATGTCAGTGTAGAAGATATGGTAAAAATTGCAATCAACCATACTGGAAAAGGTAAGATAGAATATCAAGATAATGCTCAAAAGAAACATGAGGCTGGGTTACTAAAGTTAGACAGTAGTAAGGCTAATAACCTTTTAGGATGGTTCCCATATATGAATGCTGAAGAAGCAATTAAGATGACCTTAGATTGGTATACTAATCAAGATAAGGGTATGTCTGCATATGAATTAGTTAAGAACGATATATCTAAATATTGTGCAGAAGAAGGTCATTAGTATTATAGGTTCTAATTCCTTTTTAGCACAGAATTTGGCATCCGTTCTTCAAGAAGATGAAGTCACGATCATTGGCTATGCTCGAGATAATAAAAATCTACATATTGATTCGTATCATTATTTTGATTACCCAGAAAACAATATAAATGTTGGACAGCTAATTAAAAGTGATGTAATCATTTATACAGCAGGTAATGGTATCCAAGCTAATAAGGAAACAGCAGATATTGATATTTTCAGATTGAATACTTTTTATCCTATTGAGTTAATGTCGGCACTTTCTAATTTAGGATATGATGGTCAATTTTTCTCCTTTGGATCATATGCTGAAATTGGTATTTCTGAGGAGAGATCACCTCAAAGCGAAAGCGAAATTATTAACTCAGAGAGTTTAGTTCATAATAAGTATTCTATTAGTAAAAGATTGCTGACAGGATATATAAATAACATCCAAATCAGTGGTTATAAATATTACCATCTTATGTTGCCCACTATTTATGGTAAAGGAGAAAATCCTAAAAGACTTATACCATATCTGATAGAATGTTTTAAAAATGATACATCAGCAAAACTCACTAACGGTGACCAAATTAGACAATATCTTCATGTAATAGACGCCAGCAAATATATAAAGGCTATAATTAATCACCCAAGTGCTGCATCTGGAATTTATAATATGGGTTCAGAAGAAATTTTATCTGTCAAAGAAATAATAGCAAAAGTTCAGAAATTATGCAAGAATTCATTGAAAGTGGAATACGGTATGGCTAAGAGAACCGATACAATGATGAGTTATATTGCTAATGATGATAGAAAATTAACCTCCCTAATAAAATTAGATAATATTATATCAATTGACCAAGGTGTACGAGAGTATTTAAGATAAAATGAATACTCCTAAAGTGTTAATAGTACAAAATTACATTCCAGCATATAGGAAGTGCATATACGAATTAATTGGAGAGAAGACTGAGTTGACTTTGGCACATTCAGGTAAGAAGGTTGCCAAACTAAGTAATGTCTTTCAAGTTATTTTAAAGAATTGGAAAATAAGCTCCTTTAATTTTCAATTTGATCTGATAAGACAATTAAAGAAAAAGAATCTTGTAATTGCAATGTTTGATATTCATTGGATAAGTTCAATTGTCGCATTGTATTATTGTAAGTGGAAAAAGATTCCTTTTTATTGGTGGGGGCATGGACTTGGAAGCAATTCAATTTTTAATATTCTTAGAATAAAACTTATTAGATCCTCAGATGGCCTAATCCTTTATTCCTCTCATAGTACGAAGATAATTGAAAAGAAAGGGATTAATTCCAACAAGCTTTATGTTGCGCCTAACACATTGGAAGTTAAGAACTCTAATTATAATCCAGATATACAAAAAAGCCATTTCATTTTTGTTGGCAAACTAAGAACGATAAAAAGAATACCTGAGCTACTACAAGCTTTCAAAATGTTCCACCAATTTGGGGAAAATGAAAAAGTAAAATTATACATCGTTGGTGATGGGGTAAATTTAGGCGAATATGAAGACCAAGTAAGATCTCTCGGACTTGAAGGTGTAGTGATTTTTACTGGTTCTATTTTAAATGAAGAAAAGCTAAAAGAGCTTTTCCAATCTAGTTATGCTTATGTGTCTCCTGGAGACGTTGGATTAGGGGTTTTGCATAGTTTTGCTTACGGAATTCCTGTAGTTACAAGAAAAGAGAAGGGTGCCAAACATGGCCCAGAATTTCATAATATAGAACACAATAATAATGGTTTAATATATGATGGGGAAATTAAATCACTAGCACACTGTATGGATAGATTTGTAAAAGAAAAGAGTTTGAGTAACAAACTTGGAAAAAATGCTTATGACTTTTATCAGACTAAAAGAAAACCTCATCATATGATAAATGACATAATCAAATTAGCAGCAGCAAGTATTGGAAATTAATTGAATGCAAAGACATGTTTTATTCATTTGTGATTTTAATTCTCCTCATTCAAGAAGTCTTATTAGTTATCATGTAAAGCATAGGTTATTTAAGATTACTGTAATAAGTACATTTTGGGCTGAAGAAATGAGCGGGGTTGAACTGATATTGTTAAGTGAAAATAGATTAGACTCGAAATCCTCTATAGTAGGTTCTGTTGCTGGATTAATCCAAAGTTTATCTACTAAGTTATATATTAGATTAAGCGCCTTTCGATTATACCGGATTAGCATGAACTTGTCTACTTTGTTGAATAGGCTTAAGTTAAATTTCAATCCTGATGTGATTCATATTTTAAGAACTCAACCTGAAGGGGTTGCTAGTGTAGATTTTTTGAAAAAATATGATGCACCAAAGTTCTTAACAACTTGGGGTCAAGATTTTGTCTTATGGGCTAAGAGCAATTCATGGTTAAATAAGCGTACAGAATTACTTTTAGATCAGATTAATGTCGTATTCCCAGACAATCATAGAGACGAACGAATCATAAAAGAGAAATATAATCCAGGACAAATTAATTCGTACGTAATGCCTGCGACAGGTGGATTGCAAATAGATTATCTCAATAAATTTTTATTAGAACCTGCAATACAGTTTAATGAAGCTAAAACCTTTTTTACGAATAGGGGATACCCAAGTAGTTTCGTTAAGTTAAAAGAGCTATTGTACGCTTTTAAAATTGTTCTTAATAGATATCCGAGTAGTCATTTCTATATTGATCTCATGAGTCGAGTGAATATAAAACGAGATAAGACCATTCTAAAGTGGATAAGTAATTTAGGGCTAAATAAAAATGTGAGTATTCTACACTTGACTCGCGAAGAGTCATTTGTCTATCTTAAGTCATGTGACTATTATTTATCTGCTACAACTTCAGATGGTTTGCCTTTGTCTCTACTTGAGTCTTTATTCTTTGGTATCATTCCTATAGTTTATAATCATGAATCAACATTAAACTTATTGGATGAGTTTGAGGAGATGTATGTGTATGATATTCTGCATCCAAGGGCTATATCAGAGACTATTTTTATGATTTTAGAGAAAAGTAATATTGATAGGAAGTTGAATGAAATATCTAATAGAAAGGTAATAGAGAAGAGGTATGGTCAATCAAAAAATTTAAAGGGAACATTAAGACATTATATACACAATGAATAATACTGAAGGACTGAAAAAGAAGATAGATGACTTTTGGAATGAAGCATCTTGTGGTGAAGACCTATATCTCAAAGGGTTTACAAAAGACGATTATTCTCTGCATTCGAGAAAAAGATATGAATTGGAACCTGAAATATTAAGATTTGGTGATTTCAGTATTTTTAAAGATAAGAAGACACTTGAAATTGGTGTTGGCTTAGGAGCTGACCACCAACAATTAGCGGAAGCTGGAGCAAAGTTGTCAGGAATAGACTTGACAGAAAGAGCTATAAATCATACTAAACGCAGATTTGATCTTAATGGATTGGATTCTGAATTGGCTATTGGGGATGCTGAAAACTTAGCATTTAAAGATGAGACATTTGATGCTGTTTATTCGTGGGGGGTTCTTCATCATTCACCTAATACAAAAAAAGCCATTAGAGAGGTATATCGTGTTTTAAAGCCCAATGGAATTTTTAAAATAATGATTTACCATAAATATTCTATTATTGGTTTTATGCTTTGGTTAAGGTATGGCCTTTTTCGGCTTAGACCTTTCATAAGTTTAGAGATAATATATGATCAATACTTAGAAAGTCCAGGTACTAAGGCCTACTCTAGACAGGAAGCCAAAGAGTTAATGAAAGGTTTCGATATAATATCGATTGAAACACCGCTTGCACATGGTGATTTATTGCTTTCCGATGTAGGCCAAAGACACAGCGGAATACTCCTTTCAATCGCTAAAAGAATTTGGCCAAGATTTCTTATTAAGAAATTGTTTCCTCAAAATGGATTAGAATTAATGATATATGCAAAAAAAAGTAGCCAATAATGTGTGGTATTTGCGGATGCATTTCTAAAGGAAATAAATATGATATTGGATCGATGAATAATGTGATATCTCATCGTGGACCTGATGATGATGGGTTATTAGAATATGAAAATTTGTCATTAGGTCATCAGCGATTATCTATTCTTGATTTAAGTATTAAAGGGCATCAACCAATGGTATCTGATGATGGTAATACTGTTATAGTGTTTAATGGAGAAATCTATAACCATTTAGATATCAGAGAAAACTTAAAGGGAGAGTATCACTTTAAGTCAAGTTCGGATACGGAAACCATTCTTTATGCATTTAAGGAGATGGATGTAGAACTCTTTGAGAAACTAAATGGAATATTTGCCATGGCAATTCTTGATAAGATGACTAATGACCTATTTATTGTTCGTGATCATTTTGGAGTTAAGCCTTTATATTATTATTCGGATGCACATGGTTTTCTTTTTAGTTCCGAGATAAAGTCTATAATTGAAAGTGGAGAAATAAACAAGGATATTGATTACACTGCACTTGTTAACTATTTGAACTATTTATGGTCTCCAGGAGATCAAACACCTTTTATAAATGTTAAGAAGTTAGAGCCCGGTCATTTTTTAAAAATCAATATTGATGATCCTTCAAAATTTAAGATTCACAAGTATTATGAAATACCCTTTAATGGAATATATTCAACTTCTTCTGAAAGTGAGTTAGTTGAAGAGTTAGATGAGAGATTGACCTTGGCAGTAAAAAGACAATTGCTTTCTGATGTACCTGTTGCTTTCTTTTTATCAGGTGGTCTTGACTCAAGCGCAATAGTTGCTCTTGCTCGTAAGCTTAATCCTAATAAAGAAATAGTTTGCTATACAATCCAATCATCTGAAGAACCTGATGGTTCAGAAGGATTTTCGGATGATCTATATTATGCAAAACTGGTTGCTAAGCATCTTAATTGTGAATTAAGAATTGTAAAAGCTGATATTGATATTGTTGAGAATTTTGACAAGATGATATGGCATTTAGATGAACCTCAAGCTGATGCAGCTCCTTTAAATGTTCTTCAAATATGTAAGAGAGCTAGAGAAGATGGGTTTGTCGTTTTACTTGGTGGTACAGCTGGGGATGACTTGTTTTCAGGATATAGGAGGCACATTGCATCTACTTATGAAAATAAAATCAAGAGAATTCCTTCTTTTTTAGCTCGACCAATTAAGACTATAGTAGAGAGGTTAAATATTAAAAACCCAACAGTTAGACGTTTAAGGAAACTTACTTCTAATTTAAAATTAAATACACATGATAGACTTGCTGGGTATTACAGTTGGTTACCATTAGATCAGATTAAAAGTCTTTTTAATCATGAGGTTAGAGCATCTATTCAAAACTACGACCCAGCAAATATTCTTATTAATTCTTTATCAAATATTCCTAATGAGGATCATATTCTGAATCATATGTTGTTTTGGGATCTAAAGTACTTTTTAACTGATCACAATCTTAATTACACCGATAAATTGAGCATGGCAGAAGGAGTCGAAGTCAGAGTGCCGTTTTTAGATAAAGAACTCCTTGAATTTAGTACACGATTACCTATAAATATGAAGTTGAGGGGCAGTACTACTAAGTATATTTTGAAAAAAGCTATGGAAGCTTATTTGCCTCATGACGTTATATATCGGTCAAAAGCTGGATTTGGTGCACCAGTTAGAAAATGGATCACAAATGATTTGAGTACAACAATAAATAGATATTTATCTCGAGAAAAGATAATAGCGAGAAATCTTTTTGATCCAGATAAAGTACATGAGCTTATTGAAGATAATAAAAAAGGAAAGATTGATGCATCTTATACTGTTTGGTGCCTTATTGCCATCGAGTCATGGTTCCAGCAATTTGCACCTTCCGAAGTTCATGTATAGAATAATAAGTTAGAAAATAGATAAAAGTTGGGAAAGGTAATTAATGATAATCAAGTGATCTTAGGGACAATAGATTTATTCGTTTTATCGACTACAATTTGTATACTCACAATACTTACCTCTTCAATGTTTTCCTTTTCTCATGATTTAAAGTTTCTTGTTTTATCAATCAGTTGTTTTTTCTTTTTCTCAAAAGATTTAGTTTTTAGAAAATCAAATACTTTAGTCTTCAGTAAAATTGACATTGCTTTTATTACCTTTTCTTTCATTGGTTTACTATCGTTCTTGTGGTCCATCAACGGAAGTTTGACATGGTATCCAGCTTTGGGATGGTTATTGATGTTTTGTTGGATGATCTTAATTCGTCGGGTTAGTCTTCAGGTTAGATTAACCAATTATCTTCACAAGTTTTTTTTGTTTTTTTTGTTTTTATTCATTGGTATAACATTATTTTACGCATTTACTGGATTGCCAATTGATGAATCTTGGGTAAGAACATTAGGAAATAATAGTAATTATACTTCTTCGCTAATAATTTCTTTATTACCATTTGGGCTGTTTCTGCCAAAGAATATTGGTAATAAGACTTTTCGTATTTGTGTGGCCTTTGTTTTATCAATATCTGCTCTGCTATTAATTTTTTATACTTCTGCTAGAGCTTGTTTATTAGCTTTTATTGTATTAATATTTTTGAAACTGTACATAGAAAAATATTTTAAGACATTAATTCTTGGATTGATTCTATTGTCTCTATTTGGTTTTCTTGTATTTGGTCCTTTTTCTGAATCTTTGGTTTATAATTTGAATCAAGTTTCTCTTTTTTCTGATTTTAAAAATACTGAAAACATCGGACGTATATATCTACTTAATGCGTCTTTATGGCTCTTTCAGGAAAATCCATTGTTAGGCATAGGTATGGGGAATTGGCAATTAGAGGCTTATAAATTTGACCTATCAGATGTTGCGCCATTTAATTCACTAAACTTTCTAAGACACCCTAACCACAATTTATATGCTACCGTCTTAGCAGAATCTGGCCTTATTGGATTTTCTTTCCTTTTTCTACCAATTTTGTATATACTTTTTAAATCATTCAAGAGATTATATGAGTTGTGTGAAGTTGAATTTGCCTTTTTGCTTTCTATAATTGCTTATTTGCTTACTTCAATCTTTTATGGATCAGTTAATTTTCACGATGGTCATTTTAGTGAAGTCCAATGGATTGCATTTACTGGTTTCGGAATTCTATCTTCCAAATTTGAGATAGTGAAAATGAATATTCGTTTAACTAAATATGTACTTGCTTTTCTTCCTTTCTTTTGTTTATTGTGGTTTAGTTATGCTGCAATTTCAAATAACCAATTGTATGCAGCTAAATATCAAATCGAAAGAGGAAATTACAATTTGGGGGTATTAAAAATGAAATCCGTTTATAACCCTGTATTCAAGACATTCTTGCATAAAAATCAAAGCATCCCTTTTCTTATTGCTAAATCATATGAAGAACTTGGTGATTTAGATAATGCATTATCTTATTACGAGACTGCGTTACAAAATAATCCGTATGATGCTAATATGTTGTTTGACTATAGCACATTGCTTTATGACAATGATAAATTTGATAAAAGTTTTTATACTGCTAAAGAACTCTTAAAAATTGATTCTAAGAATAGACGAACTAACATGTTGCTTAGCAAATTGTCGCTTAAGAAATCTAAGTTAATGGACACACGGGCTTTTCTGAATAAAGCGTACCACCCTTGGAATACTTACGAGGTCAATATGGTAGAGCAAACGTTATATAAAGAAGGCTATTTATTGGATATTTTAAATTTTAATTCAGTTGATAAATTAAATCAGTTATTGGAGAATTTTGATCCAGAAGGTAATTTGGAAAAAATGAAAATTCAACCTTGGAAAGAAATTAATATACCTATTGTACGATCAATTTACGATTTTGAATTCGGTTTATATAATATCCTAGACTCTACTAATTATGAAATTTATTTGAGAGATAGGTTATCTGCTAGAGTTAATCATGAATTAGTAAAAATTAAGAAAGACTTTGATTTGGACATTGGCGACATTGAAGCTATGCGAAAGGATGTCCTTGAATATGCTATAATTATGGAACATAACAATCTGAGAAAGAAGCTAAAGTTATCAGAACACATAAATCCTAATGTGTCATTAACAAATATTGAAATCATTATAGGAAAAAATAAAATGGGACTGTTCTTAGAAAAGCTCAATTCTTATAATTTTGGAAGATTCCTCTTTTGTTCTGAATCATAGAAAACAACTAAATAGATTAAAGAAATATGATAGTATTGAGTATCGTTGGTGCAAGACCTAACTTTATGAAAATTGCCCCTCTTCATAAGGCTTTTGTTAATTCGGGCGTAATTAAATCTAAAATTCTACACACTGGTCAGCATTATGATGAAAAGATGTCAGATGTTTTTTTTAATCAATTAGGATTGCCACAACCTGATTTTTATCTAGGTGTTGGTGGTGGAAGTCATACTTTTCAAAAGGCTAATGTAATGCTTAAATTTGAGCAAATTATTCTTAAGGAAAGGCCAGATGTCGTCTTGGTTGTTGGAGATGTAAATCCTACAGCCGCCTGTAGTATTGTTTCTGTAAAGATGGGTATTCCTACAGTTCACGTAGAAGCAGGCTTGCGAAGTGGTGATAGATCAATGCCTGAAGAGATAAATCGAATTATAACCGATGCGATATGCAATGATCTTTTTGTTACTGAACATAGTGGTTTAGTAAATTTGGCAAGAGAGAATGTCGCTTCAGAAAAAGTACATTTTGTCGGTAATGTGATGATTGATTCTTTAGTAAACTATAGAGAAGCTTCTAAGAAGTTAAGTTTTGAAGAAATTGTAGATAAGGATTTAGTATCAAAAGAATACATACTTATGACGATGCACCGTCCTCATAATGTTGATTATGAAGAAGGTTTAGAGAATATATTAAAGATAATTGAAGACGCTTCAAAGTTGAAAAGGGTAATTTTCCCAATACATCCTCGAACGTCTAATAATTTTGAGAAATTTAAATTGACGGAGCGACTTAATAGCATAAAGAATTTGACTTTGCTTCCTCCTCAGGGATACTTACAGTTTTTAAAATTAATGGATAATGCTTCCCTTATAATCACAGATTCGGGTGGAATACAAGAGGAAACTACTTATTTGCAAGTGCCATGCATTACATTTCGAGATACTACAGAAAGACCGATTAGTGTAGAATTCGGTACTAACTACTTAATGAGTGATCTAGATCCTGTAACCATTCTTCAAAAGGTTGAAGACATTTTTAATGGTAGTTTTAAAAAGGGTATAATACCCCCGTTATGGGATGGAAAGGCTGCAGAAAGGATTGCAAAAGTTTTAATTGATAAATATTCAAGCCAAGTATAGACTTAAAAATAATAATACATATTGAAACAAATAATTCAAAACCTTAGAACTGGGGAAACTATTCTTGAAGAGGTACCAAGCCCTCAAGTTGGAAAGGGGCAATTGTTGATACGTACGTCCAAATCATTAGTTTCTTTGGGAACTGAAAAAATGTTAGTTGAGTTTGGAAAATCAAATTTGATACAGAAAGCTAAACAACAACCTGAGAAAGTTCAGATGGTTTTAAATAAGATTAAGACTGAAGGCTTAGTACCTACAGTTGAGGCTGTGTTTAATAAATTAGGACAGCCGCTACCTTTAGGATATTGTAATGTAGGTCAAGTTATAGGTATTGGGCAAGACGTTATAGGTTTTCAGATCGGTGATAGAGTTGCGAGTAATGGACCTCATGCAGAAGTGGTTTGTGTACCTCAGAACCTCTGTGCTCTTATCCCTGACAATGTTACGGACGAGGAAGCAACATTCACAGTTATTGGTTCAATAGGCCTTCAGGGTGTAAGATTACTAAGTCCTGATATAGGTGAAACAGTAGTTGTGACAGGAATGGGGCTAATAGGCTTAATAACTGCCCAGCTGTTAATCGCTAACGGTTGTACTGTTATTGGTTTAGATATTGATAATAGTAAATTGGAAATTGCTCAAAAGTGGGGAGTAATAGTATGTAATCCTAACGAATCAGATCCACTAGCCTTAGCCCTAAAAGTAACTAATCAAGTTGGTGTGGATGGGGTGATTATAACAGCTTCTAACAAATCGGATGAGATTATTTCGCAAGCTGCTAATTTGTGTCGTAAGCGGGGAAGAATTGTATTAGTTGGTGTTATAGGGTTAAAATTGAATAGATCAGATTTTTACGAAAAGGAACTCACTTTTCAAGTTTCATGCTCATATGGGCCTGGGAGGTATGATGATAATTATGAGAAAAAGGGAATAGATTACCCGTTGCCATATGTAAGGTGGACTGAAAAGAGAAATTTTAATTCAATATTAAAACTGATAGCTAACCGAAATCTTAAAGTAAATGATTTAATAGAAGACTCAGTTCCATTAGAAAATTTTATAGAAATATATGGCGATATGTCTAATAATAGAGCAATAGCTAATCTTCTCAGCTATTCATTAGATGAGAAAGTAGATTCTTTGGTAGAGAATTATTCAGCAAAAGTTACAAAAGCTAATGGGAAAATTGCTGTGATTGGGGCTGGCAATTTTACGCAAATGACTATGATGCCTTTGCTTAAAAATAGCCCAGTTAAATATATTGTAAGCAAAGGAGGTCTAACTGCAAGAGAATTATCTAAAAAATATAATATTCCTTTAGCCTCTACTGATATAAAAGATGCCCTTTCGGATACTGAAGTGTCTGTAGTTATAATTAGTACTCGACATGATTTACATGCGGATATGGTATTGGAAAGTTTATTAGCTGGAAAGGATGTATTCGTAGAGAAACCTTTAGTTATTAACCAAGATGATATTGATCGAATAATTGAAGCGCAAGCTGAATCTCAAAGATCAGTTACCGTAGGTTTTAATAGACGATTTTCTCCCCATATTCAAAGAATCAAACAGGTAGTACCTGCTTCTTCTGCTAAAAATATGATTGCTACAATGAATGCTGGCTTTATTCCAAATAACGTTTGGGTACAAGATATGAATGTTGGTGGTGGTAGAATAATTGGAGAAGCTTGTCATTATTTTGATTTGTTAGCTTTTATATCTGGAAGCCCAATTGTAGCAGTGAATATGAGTGCATTAGGTTGCCATCCAGAACTTAATACAGATAATGCTTCTATTTTATTGAAATTTGCAAATGGAGATAATGGGGTAATTAATTATTTTGCAAATGGAAGTAAGTCTTATGCGAAAGAGCGCCTTGAAGTTTATTTTGATCAAAAAACTATTGTTATGGATAACTTTCGGGAGACTCAATTTTTTGGATTTAAGAGTGTGAAAAATTTAAAAACAAGAATAGATAAAGGACACAAAAAGCAATTTGAATTGTTGTCAAACTTGGCTTTAAAAGGCGGTCCAGCTCTTATATCGTTTAATGAAATAATTAATACAACAAAAGCTTCGTTCGCATCAATTGAATCATTGAAAAAGTCAGTTTGGGTAGATGTTGGGTAAGTTGTTGCTTTATTACCACACTGTTAAGTTTCTTAAATGGAAGCAAATTAGATATCGCTTATTTTATTTTATAAAAAATAGACTCTTTAGAAGAAAGATAAAACACCATCAAATTAATAGTGGCATTTCTGCATTAAAACTACAACCTATTCCTTCATCCAAAATTGTATATTTAGGTAATCAGGAGTTTGAATTTTTGAATATCAATAAGAAGTTTAAAAAAAACATTGATTGGGATTTTAATGAATTCGGAAAGTTGTGGACATATAATTTAAATTACTTTAATTTCCTTAATCAGGAAAATATTTGCCCTGAAGATGCTAAATATCTTATTACAAAGTTTGCTTCTAACATCAATAATAACCTTAATGGTTTAGAACCCTACCCATTATCATTAAGAATAAAGAATTGGGTTATTTATGCCTCAATGGATCAAATTGACATAAGTGAATTTGATAATGTTCTCTTTAGTCAGACCTTATTGTTAAAGAAGAATATAGAATATCATTTATTAGGTAACCATCTACTCGAAAATGGATTTGCCTTAATCTTTGCTAGCTATTATTTTAGAAACAAGGACTTATATCTTACAGCTAAGATTCTTTTAGAAGAGGAATTAAAAGAACAGATATTAGATGACGGAGGGCATTTTGAATTAAGCCCTATGTACCATAAGATATTATTTAAAGGTGTTTTAGATATCTATAATTTGATATCTAATAATACCATATTCTATGATGAGAATTTTTTATCTTTTATTAAAAATATTTCTGTAAAAATGATGTCATGGTTAAGAAATGTCACATTTTCCAATGGAGAAACTGCATTATTTAACGATTGTGCAAATAATATATCGCTCACATTTAGGGAATTAGAAGGATACTCAATTAGCTTAGGCATTGATGAGATTAGCTTGAATCTTTCAGACAGTGGTTACAGAATGCATAAGTGTTCGAAATATGAGATACTTGTTGATGTAGGAGAAATTGGACCATCTTACCAGCCAGGACATGGCCATTGTGATATTTCGAATTTTTCATTAGTATGCAATAATCATTTTGTTATTGTTGATACTGGAACTTCCACTTATGAAAACAATGAAAGGAGAAATATAGAAAGAAGCTCTATTTCTCATAATGTAATAACATTATCTGGTTTTGAACAGTCTGAGGTATGGGGTTCTTTCAGAGTTGGAAGAAAGGCTAAGGTTAAATTGTTAAGTGATACTGACGCTTTAGTGAAAGTAGAGTATAAGCCTTTTAGTTACAAATGTATGCAAATTCAAAGAGAATTTTACTTTGAATCCGAAGAACTCATAATTACTGATACCATAGAAGGAAATAAAGATATTCCAGCACAATTAAATTTTCACTTTTATCCAGGAGTAAACATAAATATTTATGATAACGTTTTGACTACTGATTACTTTTCTTTAGAATTCAATAATGCAGAAAATATTGATGTTGAGAATTATTTCTTTGCACCAGAATTTAATACTTTGATTGAAGCGCAGAAAGTTGTTGTTAATTTTAAAAATAGAGTTGAATCTATATTTAGATTTTAATCGAATGAAGAAAATACTATTCCTCGCATTTTATTACATGCCTGATTTATGTGCATGTTCTTTTCGAGCAGAAGCATTCATTAATGCTTTTAAGAAATTGAACAAAGATGATGTTCAAATCGATATTGTGACTACAATGCCCAATCGATACAGCTCCTATAATATTGAAGCTGATAAATTTGAAAGAGTCGATGATAATATAAATATTCATAGGATATACCTTCCTAATCACAATAGTGGATTTTTGGATCAATCTAAAGCCTTCATTATATATTTTTATAAAACCTTAAAGTATATAAAAAAGAAAGATTATGATTTAGTCTTTGCTACATCTTCCAGATTGTTTACTGCTTTTTTAGGATCTTATATTTCGAAAAGAAAATCAATAAAACTTTATTTGGATATAAGAGATATTTTTGTAGATACGATGGAGGAAGTAATAAAATTTAGAATTGCAAAGTTGATTATTTTGCCAATTTTGAAATCTATAGAAAGGTATACTTTTTCTAATGTGAGTCATATTAATTTAGTATCTAAAGGGTTTAAAGAATATTTTGAAACTAAATACAAAAGCAATTATACTTATCATACAAATGGAATTGATAATATATTTTTAAATTTTGATTTTGAAAATAATGAGAACAATGACATTCCGGTTATTACATATGCTGGAAATATAGGTGAAGGTCAAGGATTGCACATAATTATTCCGGAAGCTGCAAAAGCATTAGAAGGTGAATTTCAATTTGTTATTATTGGAGCTGGTGGTGCAAAACAAAAGTTAATTGATGAAATAGAAAGGTTAAAAATTAGTAATATTAAAATGATCGATCCCGTTAACAGAGATACTTTATTAAAATATTATCAGCAATCTGATTTTCTTTTTTTTCATCTTAATAATTACAAAGCTTTTGAAAAGGTTCTGCCCTCTAAAATATTTGAATATGCTGTTACAAATAAACCTGTAATCGGAGGGGTGAGTGGATATGCAGCAAAATTCATGACTGAAAATATTAGTGACTGTATTTTATTTGAGCCTGGTAATGTTTCGTCTTTTGTTGAACAGATTCGTTCTTGTGTGAATACTGAGTTTATAAGAGAGGAATTCATTGAAAAGTATAGCCGTGATAATATTATGAAAAAAATGGTTAGTGAAATTTATTCAGGTTATTTAGCATAATGTAATGAGCTATAAATCATCGATTTTAATTTCTGGAGCGAGTGGGTTTATCGGTAATTCTTTGGTACCTTATTTATCACAGAGTTTTAATGTTAAGCGTCTTTCCATTAGATCAGGATCAATCAATGATATTAATTTTAATGGATTTTCTACTATCGTTCATTTAGCTGGCTTAGCTCATCAAATGAATAGAATAGATGAAAAGAAGTATTTTATTGTTAATCGAGATTTGACAAATGAGTTCGCAAAATCTGCAAAATTAAATGGGATTAAGCATTTTGTTTTTATCAGCAGTACAAAAGTGTATGGTGATCAAGCTAGTTTTTATGACGAGTCAAGTGATTGTGAACCGATTGATTCATACGGTGAGAGTAAAATGCAAGCAGAAAGTTTATTAAGAGAATTAGAATCTGATAATTTTAAAGTTACTATAATTCGACCGCCTTTAGTTTATGGTCCATTAGTAAAAGGCAATTTAAACAGATTGATTGAATTAATTGATAATTCGCCATTATTACCATTAGGTGGTATTAACAATAAGAGAAGTATGGTTTTTGTAAAGAACCTCAATGCATTAATTAAGCATGTTATAGATAATTGTTTTAGTGGGACGTACATTGCTGGAGATCATAGACCTTATTCCACAACTGAATTGGCTACTTCAATTAAGAATAATTTAAATGCGTCTTGTAGAATGATAACTCTTCCAAAACTAATTCTCTATTTAATAGATGTTTTAAAACCTTCTATTTCAAAGAGGTTATTTGATTCTTTGATTTTCGATAATTCTAATACAAATTCTAAAATTAATTTTGACCCTCCTTTTTCATTTGAATCTGGCATTAAAGAAATGACAGATTCATATTTGTCAAATAAATTATAGTGATAAGGCTACTTGATTTATTTATTTCTATTACCAGCGTAATATTGTTATTGCCACTTTTATTAGTTATTTGTGTGATAGGATTGTTTGATACAGGAAAGCCAATATTTATTCAAAAACGACTGGGTAGAAATCATGAGATTTTCAACTTAATTAAATTTCGAACAATGTCTTTGAATACTGTTTCTGTTGGTACTCATGAAGTCCACCCAAGTGCAATAACCTCATTGGGAAAGTTTCTTAGGAAGTCTAAAATAGACGAGTTGCCGCAATTGATTAATGTAATTATCGGTGATATGAGTTTAGTAGGTCCAAGACCTTGCCTACCTACTCAGGATAAAGTTATAAAAGCAAGAGATACTAAGAATGTGTTTTCGGTAAGACCCGGAGTTACTGGCTTGGCTCAGATTAATAAGATTGATATGTCAACGCCAATTTTACTTGCATCTACCGATAATGATATGATTACCAATTATAGTATTAAGAGTTATTTCTATTACATTGTTCTAACTATTATGGGGAGAGGCGGTGGTGATAGGGTTAAGGAATAGGTTTTTTATCTAATTAATAGATTTTAAGGTCAATAGTTTTTGCATTAGCGATCTATATTTCTTCATATCTATCCTTTATTAATGGAGTTAGTGATAATTTATTTGACAAAGGTTTATGTCTGCCGAGTGGTTCTAATTTAGCTAAACAAGAAAAAGTTCGTATTTCTGAATCTCTACTTAAGGTGTTAGGCTAAGAGTCCTTGTCATTGTAATATGATAAACTTCTACGATCCTTTATTTATTTTAAGGGTAATTGATACATTGAAGAGACATCGTTTTAAGTTCGTTGAGTGTTTTAGACAACCATTTACTAAAAATCAGCATTTAATTTTTTGACCTTAAGTTAAATATTGTTCGTATAAAACAATTTGATCTGCTATATAACTATTAGATAACAACATGAATTATAATTTAAACCATATAAAGGAACTTGAATCAGAGTCAATATTTATTCTCAGAGAAGTGGCTTCACAATTTGAGAATCCTGTGATTATGTTCTCAGGTGGTAAAGACTCTATTCTTATAGTACACTTAGCTTATAAGGCCTTCTTTCCAGCACGTATTCCATTTCCACTATTACATATAGATACTGGACATAATTTTCCTGAGACCATAGCTTATAGAGATGCCCTTGTAGAAAAATTGGGTGCTAAGTTAATCGTAGGTTCTGTACAAGATGCTATCGATAAGAGATTAGTTGTAGAAGAAAAAGGTGTCAATGCAAGTCGTAATGGCTTACAGACGGCCGTACTCTTAGAATCTTTGGAAGCAGGAAAATATGATGCTGCCATGGGAGGTGCACGACGTGACGAAGAAAAAGCAAGAGCTAAAGAAAGATTTTTCTCACATAGAGACGAGTTCGGACAATGGGACCCTAAAAATCAGAGACCAGAATTATGGAATCTTTTTAATGGCAAACATAACATGGGAGAACACTTCAGAATATTTCCTATAAGTAACTGGACAGAATTAGATGTATGGCAGTATCTCGCTGCTGAGAAAGTAGAGTTACCGTCACTTTATTTTTCTCATAAAAGAGACGTCATTGAAAGAGATGGCGTATTACTCGCCGATTGTGGTTTTATAAATAAGAAGCCTGGAGAAAAAGTATACAAAGAAACTGTAAGGTGCCGTACCATAGGAGATGTGACTTGCACCGGTGTATGGAAATCTGATGCTTCTACTGTAGAACAAATAATAGAAGAAGTCGCTACAACCCGAATGACCGAAAGAGGTGGAAGAACAGACGATAAAAGAAGTGAGACAAGTATGGAAGACAGAAAAAAGAAAGGTTATTTCTAAAAAACTATTACTAAAAAAGAGCATTAAGGCATGAGCCAAGATATAAATAGCGAGTTATTAAGATTTACAACTGCAGGTTCTGTAGATGATGGTAAGTCCACACTTATAGGTAGATTACTATACGATAGTAAATCTATATACCAAGATCAATACGAGCAGATTAAAGCTGCAAGTGAGCGTCGAGGAGAAGACATTAATCTTGCACTCCTAACTGATGGACTCAAAAGTGAGCGAGAACAAGGGATTACTATCGATGTTGCTTATAGATACTTTGCCACACCCAGTAGAAAGTTTATAATAGCTGATACACCAGGTCATATTCAGTATACACGTAATATGGTTACTGGTGCCTCATCAGCTAATGTTGCATTAGTTCTTATAGATGCAAGAAAAGGAGTAGTAGAGCAGACGAAGAGACATGCAATAATTGCTTCTCTTCTTCAGATACCTCATATCGTAGTATGCATCAACAAGATGGATCTTGTCGATTATGATGAAGCCGTGTATAAAAAAATTCAAGATGACTTCGAAAAATTTGCAGCCAAGTTAGACGTTATAGATGTCCACTTTATTCCTATATCTGCACTGCTCGGTGATAATGTTGTACATAGATCTGAGAAGACTTCATGGTTTGACGGACCCACACTGATGTATTATCTTGAGAACGTACACATAGCAAGTGACCACAATTATATTGATTCAAGATTTCCAGTACAGTTTGTAATAAGGCCTTACAAAGAAGAGTATCACGATTATCGTGGATATGCTGGTCGAATCGCTGGTGGTATATTTAAGAAAGGTGATGAAGTCATGCTTTTACCTTCTGGATTTACTTCCAAGGTGGCTAAAATTCAAGGTCCTGCAGGAGAGCAAGATGAAGCTTATCCCTCAGAATCAGTTACAATATTACTTGAAGATGATTATGACTTGAGTAGAGGAGATATGATTGTTAGAGTTAATAATTCTCCAGAAGTAACGCAAGATATCGAAGTCATGCTTGTATGGTTCGATGGGGAGAAGTCTCTTAACCCTAATGGCAAATATGCACTTATGCATACTACTCAAAATATAAGGTGTATCATAAAAGAGATACGCTATAAATTAGATATCAATACCCTACATAGGGAGCAGGATGACCACAACATAGGAATGAATGATGTTGGAAGAGTCGTTCTCAGAACTACAAGACCAATTTTTGTAGACCCCTATCGAAAGAATAGAATTACAGGCAGTATGATATTAATAGATGAAGGAACTAACAACACAATTGCTGCTTGTATGGTAATTTAATAGTTGGTTATTCAGAGATAGGAAGCCTTGCTGAATATCAGAAAATACAAACAAAAGTATTGGCTCTTATACTTGAGAATTTGCTTATTCAGCTCATAGTATAATTCATACTCCTGACAATTGCTGTCTCCCTAAATAATATTAACTTTAGGCCATCATTAGAAATACTTTTTATTGGCCAAAATGTTAAGTAAACGCTACACAGCGCCTGGTTTTATCACCCGATTGGGTGTCCTTATAGTTGACATCGTCTTGTCAGCGCTCTCCTTTGTTATGGCCTATTTTCTGCTACACAGCGTCGGTGTCACAGGCCTTTTTCCCTTATTAAGCTTTTCTTTTTTAATAGTAATAGCTGTAAGAGTTTTCAGTTTCTTATGGTTTAGGACCTATGCTGTTCTCATTAGATATACGGGGATCAGTGACTTGATCTCAGTATTAAGTGTTGTTGCTGGGGGAAGTTTTCTATTGATGGGATTATCCATCGTATTAAAGACTTTTGGTGTTAATATTCCACTGGCTTTATTAGCCATTGATTTCTTTTTGTTATCGTTCTTTATGGCGGCCTTTAGGATTGCAATGCCAGGTTTCTACAGCCTCTTATTTGAAAAGCAAGGAGATAAAATTAATGTGTTGTTAATAGGAGCTGGTCAGTTGGCTGCGATTACACGTAAAGTCATTCAGGAAGATAAATCATCAAATTTTAATATAGTCGCTTGTATAGACGATAATCCTGATATTACTAATAAGTCCATCGACGGAATAAAAATTTATAAACCTGAAGATATCTCAGAAGTCATTGAAGAGGAGGAAATCCAAAAAGCCATTTTCGCTATTCAGAACATTACTAACAAACGCAAGAATGAAATTGTAGATATCTGTCTCAATCAAGATGTAAAGGTTCTGCAAGTTCCTATACAATCCAATTGGACGGACGAGGACTTTAAGATGGATCAGCTTAAAGAAATTGAGTTTGAAGATCTACTGGAAAGAAATGCAATAGAGTTAAGTACTGATAATATTAGTAATTATGTCAAAGACAAAGTAGTACTTGTAACTGGTGGTGCTGGGTCTATCGGAAGCGAATTAGTTAGACAGCTCATTCCATTTACTCCCAAGCAAATAGTTATAGTTGATCAAGCTGAGACACCATTGGTAAATGTAGGCTTAGAGATCAAAGAAGAGTACAGTTTTAATAATGCCGTTCCCGTGATTGCAGATATTGTTGACTTCAGTAGAATGGATTATATTTTTGGAGAGTATAAGCCAGAGATTGTAATACATGCTGCAGCATATAAGCATGTGCCTATTATGGAGTCATTTCCGCGAGAGGCGATTAGTGTAAATATATTAGGGACTAAGAATATTTCCGAATTAGCAGGGATACACAGTGTAAAGAAATTTGTGATGGTGTCTACTGATAAGGCTGTCAGACCCACTAATGTTATGGGGGCCTCTAAGCGTATAGCGGAGATGTTTGTACAGTCACTAAATGCACATAATGATACGCAGTACATTACTACACGGTTTGGTAATGTGTTGGGCTCTAATGGCTCGGTCATTCCTCGATTTAGAAAGCAAATTAAGAAGGGTGGACCGATCACTGTAACACACCCAGACATCACTCGGTATTTTATGACGATACCAGAGGCTGCACAATTGGTATTAGAAGCAGGTTCTATGGGAGAGGGGGGTGAGATATATCTTTTTGATATGGGTCAACCAGTCAAGATTTTGGATGTAGCAGAGAAGTTGATTAAGCTTTCTGGTCTACAGCCTTATGAAGATATAGATATCAAATTTACGGGGCTAAGACCTGGGGAGAAGTTATATGAAGAGTTGTTAAATGATACTGAACTCAGTAAATCCACTCATCATCCAAAAATCACGATTGCGAATATCGAGAAAAGTAATTTCGATATCATCTCTAAAAGTATAGTTGAATTATTGACGGAGTTAGATAGGGTAGATAATAATCATCACATAGTTTTCTTGATGAAGCAAATTGTACCTGATTATAAAAGCAAGAATTCTGAGTTTGAAAAAATCGATGCAGCTAAGAAGCCATCAATAAAAGTTTCCTAATCACTGGACTGCATGTTTGATAATAATTATAGTAAGTTTTTTCTTCTTCCAATTTTGGGGCTGACCTTGTGCTCGCTATTATTATTGTTGCCATTCAATAATTTACAATTTATAATATTCACGGCTTTCCCATTGTTGCTTATTGGAGGCGGCTTGTTGGCCAAGCGTAATTTGTTAATTGAGATAAAGTATATTGATCTCTTTTGGGTCGGATTTATTGTTTTTGGTTTTCTGTCTTTTTTCTGGGCAACTAATCCTGCATTAGTGTGGTATAGAGGTTTTTGTTTTATCGGACTTCTGTTTATTAGTTTGATATTCAGAGATTTGATAAAATATCCATTGATAAGGAAGTTTTTTCCTGTCTTGATGTCAGCACTTTTCTTAATTATTTTCGTCCAACATTTGATGGCAGTTCATTTTGAACTTTCTTTTTTAGATTCTTCTTGGAATAGCTTTTTGAGCAGAAATAGTAATGTTACTACATGCTATTTGGTGTCCTTGTTTCCCTTCTTGTTGTTTAGACAATCTAAAAATCAGTTCTATCGATTTGTAAAAATATTAAGCGCAATTCTAATATTAAACATACTGTTTTTAGCCAATGTCAAAATAGTCATATTAAGTTTTCTGTTAATCATGCTTTATTACTTTTGGAGTAATCAGCGTAAGCTGTTGTTTGTCCTTTTTGCAATGGCTGTATTCGGACTTATTATTGTAAATGGATTCTTTAGTTACGATGAGTTAATGGCCAAGTATTTCTCAAATATTTATAAGCCTGATGATTTTTCAAGATTGAGTTTAGTAGAATTATCTAAGGAATTAATTCTAAAAAATCCTATCATAGGAACGGGGCAAGGTAATTGGATCACAGAGGTATACAATACGAATATCAGTGATGTATCTTCGCTTAATAATAGTGATAACTTCAACAGATTACATAGTCATAATATCTATCTCAAGATAGCTGGTGAGTTAGGTCTTGTTGGCTTAATCTTGTTTATAGCACCTTTTGTGATTACGCTCTATAGGGGTATAAAACGTGTAGCTACTTTTGACTATTTAGATAAAGCTTCATTTGCGACTGTTGTAAGTTACCTTATGATATCTGCTTATTATGGCGGTATTAATTTGTATGAATATAATTTTAGTGGGGTAGAAGTATTGGCATTTATTTGTGTAGGAATACTGTCACGGAGATTGTTTGATAAGAGGGTGGCTATTAATTATTTCTATCTATTACCAGTAGTATTACTGACAATATTTTGGTTTGCTTATAGTGCATTGAGCTGGCACAGTATACATACAGTCTTGCATCAAAAGAAAGACGTCAATGCTATAGATAAGGCTAAGAGCCTTGAAGATTGCTATAATCCTGTTTTCTTAAATACCTATGGATTTAATAGTTCTCTGGATCAGGCAATTGCGGAACACTATGCAGAAGCAGGTGATAAAGACAAGGCAATATTTCATTATGAGAAAATGTATAAGCTCTCTCCCTCTAATTGTGAAGGCTTACTTTCATATAGTCAATTTTTACTTAGAGAAAAATTGGATGTTGTAAAAGCAAAGAAGTTATTAAAAGAAATAGTAGCGATACAGAATACACACGCTGAAACCAATCAGCTGCTTAAAAATTTAGAAAATTCAAATTAGTCCCATCAAAAAGGTATTCTTAATATCTGGTATGCATCGTTCAGGTACATCAGCATTAGCAGGTGTTCTGGATGAGTTAGGAGTGTATGGTGGCAAAGATATGATGGATGCTTCGTATGATAATCCTAAGGGGTTCTTTGAGAATGCGTCTATTGTTGAGTTTAATGAGGCGCTTTTATTAAAGAATAATACATCGTGGTTTTCAGTTATGCATAGTGTTATTACATGGGATTTAATAGATACTGATAAGGCCAAAAATATAGTTGCATTTCAATATGGATCTCACTGCCCAATTTATATTAAAGATCCTCGCTGTTCTTTGTTATTGGATTTTTGGACGAACTTACTTGAGGAATTAGGTTATGAAATATGCCATATTTTTTGTGGAAGAAGGCCCGAGCGTATTATAGATTCTTTATCAAAGAGAAATAATTTTTCTCGTCAAAAGTCTATAGCACTAATTCAAAAATATTGGACAAATGCATTGTCACAACTCATCGCAAAACGATATTTACCCATAGGTTATGAGAACCTTGTATCAGATCCTGAGTCTGTTATTGATAATATAGAATCATATTTTTCTATTAAATTAACTGAGGGGATTGATAAGACTCAGTCTATAGACAGCACAAAGAAAGCCCTTGTCTCTGGCGATAAGGAGGATATTAATACTCAATATCTTAATAGTATCTATGATTCAATTTTCAAGAATCCTAATAATGTAAATAGGGAGTATGATTTAAAAGATCTAATTTCCAATCCTCCAAATATTAATATTGATGAGATTAGAAAACTGGAATTATCTGAGCCTAATTTCTGCAAGTTATTTTTTGATATTGGTGATGGTTATAATGAAGCTGATAGCTTAACTTATACTCATAACGGAAAGGCCTTGTCTCTTGTTGAGGAATTTAGATTTAAGAATGTACGTGCTATTCAAATTCTCCCATTAGGTGCTAAATGTAATTTGATAATCGCTTCATTAAAATTATTTAGTTGTAATGAAAGTATTAGTTTTAGTTTTAAGACAAATAGTTCTGATAGCATTTCTAATCAATTGGTATTTAGTGAAAGACCGATGCTAAATTTGCAATTAGAAAAGCAGGTTGATATTGATAATTTGCGATTAGATATTAAATTCTTAGATGAGATAGATGAACCTTACAAACCTAAATTATCAACAATTGTAAATAGTAGAGCCAGCTTACTCTGGCAAAGTATTCTACTATTTATCACTAAGCCTATGGCATTTTTAAGTCAACTCAATGCTCAAAATTTTAGAACCCTGAAGTCTGCTTTAAGAAGAGAGAATCCGCAAACTATATATCGCAATCTCAAGAAATTAATTCAAGGTGAAAATCTTGTAGTGAGAGAAAATTCTATATCATTTTCAGAGATAGCTCAAATCGAAAATGATAAGTCAAGCTCTATTCTATATGTAACAGGCGAGGTGCCACAATATGATAGATCGAGTGGTGCTCAGAGAGCAGAGAAAATACTTTCTATTCTTGCAGATGTATCCAATGTATTAGTATTATACAACAAAGCACCTGATGCTAAATATCTTTCATACTATCAAACTAAGGGCATCAAATGTGTATCTATTAGCGAGCTTAGGCAGATTCAAAAAGATATTGCTTATAATTTGTCTTCTATTATTTACAATAAGTATTACACCTATCATGATTTTAAAGAAGTTGTAGGCTTATTTCCTTATGCGAAGACAGTTATAGATGCAGAGGATGTCGCATGGCTAAGAGAATCTCGATCCATTAATTATACGGACCTCTCTCAGAATGATGTAGAGAGAAATAAACGAAATGAAATAGCGGCTTATAATGCTGCAGATCATATATGGTGTGTAACAAGTAATGACAAGAAGGAATTAGAGACTTTAATCTACAGCGCAGATATTAGTATTGTCTCTAATATTCATGATTTAGAATCTTCGGTGTATTCTGTAAAGAATAGTAAAGGAATTTTATTTTTTGCGAACTATAGTCATGAGCCAAATGTATCTGCACTTAAAGTGATCTTGTCAGATATTTTTCCACTTATTAGAAAGGAGTTATCTTCTGCTATATTGTACATAGCGGGATCTTCTATGGAGCTTGTCGATGATCTAATTCCAGTAGATTCTCAGATAGAGAAACTATCTTATGTAGAGTCTGATAAAATCTCGGATTTGTATGACTCTGTCGAATTGGTTATAGCTCCTTTGTTATTTGGATCTGGAATAAAGGGAAAAATCACTGAAGCAATAAAGTATAGAGTACCAGTCATAACTAACGCAATAGGCAATGAGGGAATAGATCTTGTCAATGAAGTTAGTGGATTTATAACTGAAGACTTTTCTGCTATGGCTGAGTATGCTATAGATATTTTTAATGGTAAATTTGATATAGAATCTATAACAAAAGAAGCGATCAAGCAGTTGCAACCTATTGTTGGTGTTAATGAAAATACCGTTTCAATATTAAATTGCTTGTTTCCAAAAATATCCATATGTATCGTGACATATAATAGAGTCGATCTGTTACGTGCTTGTGTCGAAAGCATTTATGCGAGAACGAGCTACGCTAATTACGATATTCTTATTTATTCTAATGGATGTAGTGATGGAACGGTAGAGTACCTGAAGTCATTAGAGTCGTCTAATAATAATGTCAAAGTCGTCTATTCTGATAAGAATGAGGTATTTGTAATACCCAATAACAAATTAATGCAGATGGCTAACTCCAATGATGTTGTCTTGCTTAATAATGACGTTTTAGTTAAGCGTGACTGGTTAACTCATTTGTGCCATGCTGCACGATTCTATAATGAGGCTGGAGTCATTGGGAGTAGAGTATTATATCCGGATGGACGTCTACAAGAATACGGTAGCGAGATATACGTAGATGGTACTGGACATAACATTGGTAAGGAAGATGATATAGCTGAAGCGATGTACAACAAGGTTAAGACAGTACCATATGTATCTGGTTGTTGTATGTACATTAAGCGTTCTACAATATCTGAGATAGGAATGTTTGATGAAGATTATAGTCCTTGTTATTATGAGGATAGCGATTACTGTTACAGAGCATGGCAAAGTGGCATGACAACTATTGTTACGCCTCTCAGTGAGCTTATACATCATGAAGGTGCATCTGCAGGTACAGATGAAACCAATGATAGTGGATTTAAAAAATATCAGCTTATTAATAAAGAAAAATTCCTATTGAAACATAAAGATCATATTGCAGAAGTAAATTGGAAAGCACGTAAAAAACTACAATCTAATTGGTAAACCTAAGACGTATATATGGCGCCATACAGTAGTCTTATATTCTCACATATTCCCAAATGTGGTGGGACAAGTATGAGAGAGTTATTGTATAACTCAGCTTCTAAGTCAGGAGTCAGTGACAAGAATATATATATCCCAGGATACAATGGATTAAAGATTGATAGAAATCCAATACAACTTAATATATTTCAACTCAAGGCATTCCACAAGTTAGAGATTAGAGTAGCGGGTATGCACGTACCGTACAATAGCCATGAAACTTACCCGTCATTTGGTCACAATCCACTTTACTTTACTTTATTCAGAGAACCATTTAAGAGGTTTTTGTCACACTATTATTTCTTCTATTATCGACAAGGCGCTGATGGATGTAAGGGTATCCATCTCTCTGACTTAATTAAGGAAAAAAGAGCAATGCTTATCTATAATCTTAGTAATCTATATACATCTTATATAATGGGTGATGTTAAGTCAGGTCTGTATGATGATGTTAATTTACTCACTCAACTTAAGAGCTCACTAAGTAATTCTAATTATGTATATGGCTTGTTAAGTGATGTCACAACTGCATTAGATAACTTGTCAAGTCAGTTGCCATCATGGATTAGTATTATCGCTGATCTACCTAAGGTAAATGTACATAATTTTTCTTCCACCTATGAGAACGAAATTAGCGATGAACTCAGGGAAGAATTTAATCGATATAACGAACTTGATCTGAGATTATACGATCATATTGTAGAGTCGCTAAGCACTTAGATTATACTTTCTTTTTTTAACGCGGAGATAATTTGTTCTAAAGCGATCTCAATATCTAAGGAATAGTTGTTGTGTTTTTCAGTTAGGCTATTTCCACTCCTATCTTTTGTGTTCTCGACAACATCTGAGATTGCTTTCAAAGGTATTCTACTGGGAATATTTTGCCATTCTTTTTCTTTCATTCCTGGTAGTAGATCATCTTCTAAATTGGAGAAATGTTCATTGGAATGTATGATTCCAGGTAGGTTTTGTAGCCAACTGACCTTATGGTGCAGCGTTCCAGAATGACATATATAATAATCGGCTAAGGCAGTACACGATAATACATCTTGTATCGGTTTTCCTATTAAACTTATGTTTGTTATACCGGTATCTTCTAAGTCTTGGATGATTTTATTTTCATCAGCTACAATGTTTTTGTAGTTGCACTTTTCTCTACTTGATAGTTGGTATGGCTCAGAGTAGCCATCTATTATGTATATAACTGATAGACCTTCCGTTTCAATCTCAGTCTTCAAACTGGCCATTAATTCTATCTGGTCAGTTAATACTCGATTACCCGTCCTTACACTCACCCATATGCATATATCATATGCGGATATTTTCTCCCTTATACTTTTTAAAAATGATTTATTAGAATGTAGTTCTAAGTAATTATTTATTCTACGAATTGAAGATTGTGATATTTTGACCGTCTGATATGGGAGAATTAGCTCATTTGCAGATAGGCTTTTCTGATTTAATTCTCGTCGACTGACTTTTGCAAATTTACTCGCTTGTATCTCTGGGAATAGATCCTTTAGTTCTCCAAGTGGTGTGTCACAATAATAGATATGATCGATATATTGGATCAACTTTTTATTGATGAGATTGTCTATGCCAATTAGCTCATTAAGGATATGATGGGCGAGATGGTCATGGTATAGAACGATAGAAGTTTGATCTATTTTTTTGTTTCTGCCTAAGGACTTATAGATAGGTAATAGGCTGATCATCTTTTTTATATCAGTTAGAACCTCACGTTTGAGAATTACTTGTTTTCTCTCAGGGAAATATAGTCCTAACTTTTCGTACCAATAATCTCCTACAATCAGGTAAAATTTTTCTTTATCGTGATACTCATATAAAATACAATGATAGCTATCGATGTATGGAAGGAGTGATGCTATTGGCTTTAAGATTTTGTCAGAAAAAGGGCTCTTAATTCTGGCTGTCTTATCTCTTATCCATTGAGAGTGATATTGTGTAGCCTTTGTAATCCTTGCTATATCTCTTCTGCGCTTTATAGTTGTGGATTTTTTATGCTCTTCATTGTCTGGAATGCAACTTAAATCTAAGCCCCTATAATCATTGATATTGTCGACTCGTAGAATCTTTAAATTCTTTTGTTTCAATAATAGAAGCTTCTTTATGAATGACTTAATCAAGAGATAATTAGATTAGAGGGCTAAAGTAGTAATTTACAGGTATCAAAAATAAATTAATGTTATTCCTTCTTATATATTATTTCTTGGTGATTAGTGTCCTCTTTATAATAGGTTATAGCGTAATGAATCTTATAGGAATTGATAGTTCTAAAAATAAATATATTATTGAAACTTCTGTATTGATTGGCCTTTCGAGTTTAACCTTGTTTTCCTCAGTACTATCTATTTTCTTACCTATTAATTCCTTTGCCCTTATAGGGATTATCATATTTTCTTTAATAATTAGCAAGAGTATACCATTTGGCAATATTATTAATGTGTATACTCAGTCGAAAATCAGGATAAGTTATGTTGTACTTTTTTCGATTCTAATATTATTAATATCTAGCCAAATGATAAGTATTGCTGATACAGGAATACATCATGCACAAACGATACAGTGGATTAGGAAATTTGGTCTTGTTCCAGGATTGGCAAACCTTCAACCTCAAATAGGGTTTAATAGCGCCTTTTTTTTAGCTCAGGCGGTTTTTGTAATCGAGATTAAGGATTTTATGCAAGGTTATGATCTTCTTGTATATCCTTTGAACGGAGTTTTGCTTCTTCTTCTATTATCACGACTGCTTCTAACATCGTTCGATGTGCATGCAGAATGGGTATTGCGGATATTTTGTATTTCCGTATTCAGTTTATGCCTATTGTTGTTGCCAAGGTGGGCTAATTCTGCTTCTCCAGATATGGCGATTGCAATTATTTCAATTTTTCTATTCTACTTTCTTCTACAAAGGTCAGCCCAAGACTATAGAATTCCTATCATAATTATTGCTTGTGTCTTGACGTACAAGTTGTCAGCTGCGATGTTAGGTTTAATTCTCCTTTACTATTTATACATTTCTAATTCTAAACAAAAGTTTATTTTGTTTGGATTGGTGACTTTATGTTTATTTTTTTTACCATATTTCTATAGGAACTATATTCTTTCAGGGTATTTGGTTTTTCCGCTTTATCAAATAGATCTTTTTAATCCTGATTGGAAATATCCTCTTGAAGCCGCTAGGTTTGAGTATTCAGTAGTTAAGTCTTGGGCACGAATAAGTAGTATAAATCCTTATAAGATGTTAGAAATGCCAATCGTAGAATGGGTGCCAGTTTGGTTTAAAGGAAAAGACCTAATTGAAAAATTCTTGCTTTTTTCTACAGTAATGTTGTTGCCTTCATTTACAAAAGCCATTATCAGAAAGAATTCTAAGATGGTATTTATTTCTATTTGTATTTTATTTAATTTTTTATTTTGGTTTTGGGGTGCTCCAGACCCAAGATTTGCTTTTGGGATTTTTTTTGTAAATATAGGTTTGTTCTTAACTAGTTTTTCTACATTAATATCAATAAAACTCAAGGGTATAGTCATTAATTTTATGTTGATCGTAGCTTTTACGAGCTCTATATTTTATAATCGTGGCCAAATTATAAAAAGTTATAAGCGTCCAAAGACCTTTCTATTTCATGATAGTTTTATGGATAAAGAATACATAAATTCAAAGACTAATTTTGATTTGAAAATTTCAAGAATGAATTTGAAATTGCCATGCAATAATACTGATTTGCCTTGCTCAAGTAGAACTAGCACTGGTTTTGATAATATATATTTGAGAGATAGTTTATTAAGTAATGGGTTCAAGGTTGTTACAAAATGAAATCTGCTATCATAGTTAAATATATCTCTATATGGCTCAGATTATTTTATTTATAGAAAGTACTCTGACATGAATAAGTTAATACTGATCCTAATTGCTGTAATGTTGTTATTCACGATCGCAAGATATATTAACTTAGGTAGTGACATCACCTCATTCATTGTAGCGGGTGATCGTTCTGTAGATATAGAAGAACATCCTTATCCGCTTAAGGTCGCCAAGAATTCGCAAGGTTATGATGGACAGAAGTTCTATCATTTGGCGCTTAATCCTTTTGACACTAAAGCGGATGAATTTGGGATCAGAACAAACTTACCCTATCGTAAGCAAAGAATATTATATCCATTAACAGCTCACATATTAGCGATGACTAATAATAGGCTCGTCCCATATGCTATGGTCGCTGTTAATTTGATGTGTTTCTTTTTCTTTCTTTTAGTAGCCAATAGATTTATACGATCCATTAATGCCTCTGTTGATTCCTTGCTCTTATTTGCTGTCTTGCCTGCTTTGTACATAGCCTTGGCAAGAGACTTGGCGGAGGTAATGGCTTTAATGTTTTTGATGTTATCCTTGCTGGCAGTCCATCGAAAAAATATATGGTTATATGCCGTGGCAGCCAGTTGTGCTATATTGACTCGGGAAGAATCTATTTTAGTTGTCTTTCCTGCGAGTATATATATGGTGCTTGCTATGTTTCAGAAAGTAAGGGGTCTTAAATCTAAGTTTGGGTATTATGTGTTGGCTATAGTACCTCTTGTCGTATTTGTAACTTGGAAATCATTTATATATTTCAATTATGGATCTTATGACAACATTCTTGTACGTTTTCCATTCTCAGGAATGATAGCTGGCATTCGCGAAAATTTCGAAATCAATTTCTCATCTGATCGTAGATCCTTGGTCAATAGGTTGTTTCCATTTTATTGTTTATACATATTGCTGTGGTATATCGTAACTGCAGTCTATGCCAGCCGATTCATTAAATTTGCAGAAATTTCGTTTAGATCAGTGTTGTCATATGCATGGCTGATATGGTCGATTTTCTTAAGCTTTCTACCTAATATAGTCTATAACGAAGAGCTGAGTTTTGCAAGAGTGTTATCTGTATATGGTTTGTTGTCAGTTATTTTGATCGTGATTCATTCTAAACCTCCAAAGCTGTATTATTTCTTTTCTGGCTCTATGATTTCACTCGTAATGATAAGACTTATCTTATTTCCTTAATGTCATGTCCTTAGAACGTAAACTAAAATATCGAAAAGATATAGATGGCCTGCGAGCGATATCTGTAATTGCCGTCATTCTATTTCACATGGGATTGTGTAAGTATGGGTACTTGGGGGTAGATGTGTTTTTTGTGATAAGTGGTTTTTTGATTACATCATTGTTGTATATCGATCTGCACAATGGATCTGTCTCTATTTGGGATTTTTATATGCGACGTATTAGGCGTATACTGCCATTGGTGTTGGTAGTCAGTTTGGTCGCATTGATTATAGGGGTCATAGTCATGTTGCCCTATGACTTAGACAAGTTATGTCAGTCTATTATTGCAACTAATTTATTTGGTAATAACTTATTAGAATATGTGTCTTCTGGAGATTATTGGTCGATACGTAACGAGTATAAGCCGCTTATGCATACATGGAGTCTTGGGATAGAAGAGCAATTCTACTTAGCCTATCCATTTCTTTTTGTGGCTGCTATGAGATTGAATTATGTATCGAAGAATCTGCTGTCGATCATATCTGTTATTGCAGTAGCCTCATTTGCATTATTCTTTTGGTCTGATAGTACTCAGGTTGTATTCTATTTACTACCGTTCAGATTTTTTGAGATAGCCATAGGTGGCATTGTTGCCATTACGATGATGAAGTATAGGTTATCTTCTCGAACTATAGCTTTATTAACGGCTGCGATTTTATTGACTATCTCTATATCTATACTGTATTTAGAGATAGAGAAATACCTTGTTGTGGTGGTTGTCGCCATGGTTGCACTTCATTTATTTTTATACAAACACTTCGGTTCCGTTAGTCGTCTCTTATTAGAAAATTCTGTCGTTGTAGCGATAGGGAAGTGGAGTTTTAGCTTGTATATGTGGCATCAGCTATTATTGGCTTATATTCGATATACTGTAAGTAATGAGATAAGTGGCTTTGTAACTGGGGTAATGTTGCTTGTGTTTTTTGGTATTTCATATCTGTCTTATAGATTTATAGAGCAACCATTTCGTAAGCGAGACTCATGGAGTGAAAAGAAAGTTCTGTTTGTTTTAGCTGGTTTGTTTCTGGTTACAACTGTGCCTTCTACTATGATCTATATGAAAGGAGGCGTCGTTAAGTCATTTCCAGAGTTGGATATTAATTATGGAGACTCTTATCGTAATATGCACTTGGACTATAACACTCAGCACCTGTCTCTCGATATGCCTTTCAGTAATTCTGATAAGAAGAAAGTACTTGTGATAGGAAATAGTTTTGCCAGAGATTGGATTAATGTTCTATATGAAAGTGGATATAAAAACGCTATTGAGATTTCCTACTTACCAACTTTAGAAGATAAAGCGATCGACCGATTAGCCAGCGCAGATGTCGTTTTTTCTTTTGGTATAAATAAGGCTGAGATTATGAGTAGGATAGAGAATATCGATACATCAAAATTCTGGAGTATCGGAGTCAAGAACTATGGTGAGAATAACGGAATCATATACGCCAAAAGAAATACGCCTGATTTTTGTACCCAAAGAATTAAACCAAATAACGGCGCTATCAATAGAAGTCAGTTATTAAAAGAATCATGGGGAGATAGATATATAGACCTCATGGGATTAAGTATGGATGAACAAGGTGAGGTATCCGTTTTTGATAACCAGTGCCGATTTATCAGTCAAGATGGTTTACATTTCACCGAAGCTGGTGCTAAGTATTATGCTTCATTGTTTGCTCAAGAAAGTACAGTTCCTAATTTTAAAAACATGTTTGACAATTGAGGAAGTCTAATTATGAATTAAGAATTAAGAATTAAGAATGTCGAATTTATATTCAGCATGTTGTATTTACGAGGCAATAATTCTTAATTCTACATTGAGAAATTCTTAATTAATCACCCTTATAAGCAGCAATAGCCTCATCTGGCGTAGCAAAAATTGTCGCTTCCCCTTTATTAAGAATCATAACCCGATCACAATGCTCTTTGATTAGTTCCAGTGAGTGACTAACATGTATGATGGTCTTGCCTTTAAGAATACTATCTTCAAAAACCTTTTGAGATTTCTCTTTAAACATCTCGTCACCGACATCTCCAAAAAATTCATCTATCAAAAAGATATCTGCATCAGCATGAAGTGCAATAGCAAACGATAATCGAGATCGCATACCAGAACTGTAGAACTTAATAGGCGTATCGATAAAATCTTCTAACTCACTGAATTCTATAATCTCTTCGAACTTATCTCCGATCTCTTTGAATGTCAATCCGAGTATTGTCCCGTTCACGTAGATGTTATCTCTTGCAGAAAGATTGATATCGAAGCCCATCCCTAATGCTAACCTAATGATCTTACCCTTTGTCTTGATAATAGATCCTTTGTCAGGTTCCATCGCTCCTATGATCAATTTAAGTAGAGTGGATTTGCCGCTTCCATTCCTTCCTATGATACCGAGACATTCTCCTTTTTTGATATCAATATTTATACCCTTAAGCGCTTCGAATCTTCTGTCTTGACTGAAGTCAAATAATCTCCATATCCTCTTCGTAAAAGATAAGTTCTTATTAGACAGTCGGAAAGTCTTCTTTAGGTTTTTTATTTCTATAGCTATATCCATTATACTTTTTCTATAACTTTTTTAGCAAATTTTCTAAATAGAAATACTGAGACTATATATAAGACAATTCCAAAAATTAAATTCTCTACGAGAAGCGGTAGATACAAGGCATTATTTTCCAGGAGTGCAGCACGAGTATTAAGTATAACGCCCACGAAAGGATTGACATGAACAAACCAAGGATAGTTTTCGTAGTAGAATTGTCCAGAGAAAAAGACACCTGATACCCAGAATCCCACCAAAGTAAATATATCCCAAATGTGAACAATGTCATCAAATATGGGTCTAATCAGACCCAATAATATTGCAGCCGATGCTGAAAGCAAGTACCATGTAATTAGCACAACTGGAAATATATAGAAGTATGACCCTATGCCTGCACCCGTAAGCAATAGAATAACAAAGTAGGCCAAGAAATTAAATGCAACTCCCATGAATATCGATATCATATGGCTACTATAGAGATCTATCCAATCAAATTGTATATTTTCTGTCAAGTACTTTTTTGTGATGAGAACCCGTGATCCCATCTTAGAAGCCTGCGAGAATGCTAACCATATTAATATTCCACAGAATAAGTATAAAGCATAATTCTCTTGATCTCGCTGAAATACTCTGGTGAAAACAAAGTAATACAAAGCTATCTGGGTCAATGGATTAATCAATGCCCATAGCAATCCAAATGCGTCATTATAGTATCTCTTCTTGAAGTCTACCTGAGCAATCTTCCATATCCTCTCTAACCTGGTATTAGCAGAGAAGTATTTTATATAGATATGTCCTAAAGCTTTTTTTATCATGGATGTGATTACCTATACTGATCTATAGCTGATGGTTTCTTTCTCACAAAGATAGAATAGAAGTTTCTTATATCGTGTAGAATAGTAGAATTCATAGATTTTAGCACTTTCAGAGTGCCTATAACTTGAGATTTATTGCGAAGTGCCTTACGTGCAGCCATAGCCTTGCCTAAGTCATTTATATAAAAGCCTACTAATGCTTTGATTAGAA
>Ga0209187_1000120_pt1 | contig 174185 bp, 150 predicted proteins | sample BantaG_FD_187430 | JGI IMG/M metagenome (GOLD analysis project Ga0209187, IMG submission 187430) | Marine algal microbial communities from Bantry Bay, Ireland - BantryBay_4 metaG (SPAdes) (version 2) | ecosystem: Host-associated > Algae > Red algae > Unclassified | place: Bantry Bay, Ireland...
GTCTTGGATGAGTAGAAAAATTATCAAATACGGTATCTTTAACTATATTACTGAACTCATCTAATTCGTAGAATTTAGTTACAGCACCTGTTCTCGCAGCTAAACTTGTAGCAGTATCCAATTGCGTGACTATCAATCTATTTCCATTTTCTAACTTTCTTTCAAAAGCCCATACACCGTCCAAAGTATGATCACCCAAGAAAGTCTCCCTTATTATAGTTCCTTTTTTATGAATTCTTGATGTATAGAGCCATCCTGAGCTACTAGATTCCCCATCCCATTTATAATAAATAAGGTTGAATGTAGAATCGGTAACAGTTGTAAAATCAATAACTACCGCAGGACTATCAGGGAAAATTTGAGGGAATTCCTGAGCTGTAATTACATCTCCATCAAAACTTATTTCTACAATTGCCGGAACTAAATGAAACATACTTTTCACAGATACTCCACTGAAAACAAAAGTAGAATCTGTATTCTGTTGAAAGTAAAAAGGGCGTGCAATATGACTTTCAAATTCATTTATTACCCTATTAAAAACAAGTTCTCCTGTATAATGATTTATTTTAGTAAGTGAAGTTCCTCTTCTATCTATAAATACGAGGTTCGTAAGGGAATATAAAAAGCTGTCAATTACAATATTCTCTTGAATATTAGCGGGTACATTATATTTCACTTCTTCCCCTTCATATAAATAATCTGCTAAAAATGCTACTTCCCAAATCACATTAAAGTCTCGATCAATCTTTACATACTTGTGGACAATTTCTGCATCTAAACCATCACTTACCGTATTCATTTGATAAATGTAACTATCCTCGAAAGCATGTATCCGCATAATCTTCTCATCTTTTATTCCAGTACCAGTAGTGCCGCCTTCACCAAACTCAAAGGCTTTGAAAAAAGAATCTTGAGCACTGGCACTTATTGAAATGAAGATTAGAAAAATAAAGAGAACTCTCATTACATGCTCATTTTGTTATTCGAATGAAATATAGACTAAATCATTTAGAGAATCAAATATGATGAATCATATAAATGTCGATTTACCGCTGATTATGAATAATCAAGGTTTAATTTAAATCTTTGATGATATGAATTAGGCAGTATTGTTTTCATCAATGGGTCAAGAACCCAATAAAAAAAGAAATCGGATGTACCCCCCAGTAATCCGATTTCAAAGCAATATTTTAATCCAAAATTGCTATTCGTATTAAATATATAGCTAATATCATGCCATTCTTTAACTCGCTCTAATCGTCCAGAATGACAAATTCGGCTCGATGAAGACAAATTGACAGCTATCTCTGAATGGCACAGCGTTTGAAAATACCTTACTATAAATTCAAAACTATATCAAATGAGTCAAAAAGGCACAATTTCAGTACAGACGGAAAATATCTTTCCGATAATCAAACAGTTTTTATACTCTGATCAAGAGATCTTCTTAAGGGAATTAATTTCTAATGCAACAGATGCATCTTCAAAAATGCAAACGCTTGCTAGTAGAGGAGATTTCAAAGGGAAATTAGGGCATCTTCAAATCAACGTCGATTTGGATAAAGAAGCAAAAACCTTAACCATCAGAGATCGAGGAATTGGGATGACAGAAGAGGAAGTGAATAAATATTTAAATCAAGTTGCATTTTCATCTGCGGAAGATTTTGTGAAAAAATATAAAGATGATGCAAGTATTATTGGTCATTTCGGTTTAGGTTTTTATTCCGCTTTTATGGTAGCCGACAAAGTGGAAGTGATTACCAAATCTTACAAAAGAAAAAAAGCAGTAAAATGGACTTGCTTCGGTGAGCCAGAATACAGCATCGAAGAACATGATAGGAAAGAACGTGGAACGGATGTAATCTTACACATTAGTGATGACAGTCTTGAATATTTGGAAGAAGGTAAAATTCAACAATTGCTTAAAAAGTATTGTAGCTTCTTGCCAATCGAAATTCGATTCGGCACAAAAGAAGAAAGTACTTTTGAAGGAGAAGGAGAAGATCGAAAGGAAATTAAAACGGAAGTTGATAACATTATCAACAATACTAAGCCGGCTTGGAAGAAAACTCCAAGATCTTTGAAGGAAGAGGACTATAAAAATTTCTATAATGAATTATATCCATTTTCTCAACCGCCCTTATTTTGGATACATTTAAATATTGATTTTCCATTTAATTTGACAGGGATTTTATATTTCCCACATTTAGGAAATTCATTAGAAGTTCAGAAAAATAAAATTCAACTTTACAGTAATCAAGTTTATGTTACTGATGATGTAAAGGAAATTGTTCCAGAATTTTTAACCTTATTACATGGCGTTATTGATTCACCAGATATTCCATTAAATGTTTCAAGGTCTTATCTACAGAGTGATGCCAATGTGAAAAAAATCACCTCTTACATCACTAAAAAAGTAGCCGATAAATTAGCTTCCTTATTTAAGAAAGATCGGGAAGCTTTTGAAAGCAAATGGAATGACATTGGATTGTTTATAAAATATGGAATGATCTCGGAAGAAAAATTCTATGATAAAGCTCATAAATTTTCTTTGGTAAAAAGTGTAGAGGATAAGTTTTATACGATTGAAGAAATCAAAGAAAAAGTAAGAGCTACCCAGACTGATAAATATGATAAAATTGTTTTGCCTTACACCAATAACGTTGATGCTCACGATGCATACATTAAGTCAGCGCAAAACAAAGCTTACGAAATTTTAGTTTTCAACCATCCATTAGATAACCACTTTATGCAAACCTTAGAGCAAAAGGTTGGCGACATTACTTTCGTAAGAGTGGATTCAGAAACGGCTGATAACTTAGTTCAAAAAGACGAGGTAACGGAATCCGTATTGAGTGAGAAAGAGCAGGAGAAGGTAAAAGCAATTTTTGAGGAAACCGTAAAAACAAGTGGTGGAACAATTTCATTAAAAGCATTGAGCCCAGATGATCATCCGGTATTAATTACCAAACCGGAATTCATGAGAAGGATGAAAGAGATGCAAGAATTACAAGGGATGAAAATGGAAGGCATGCCAGAAATGTTTAATGTGGTCGTTAATACTAATCATCCATTGGTTGCTGAAAAGATGACGAAAATGCGAAATCAAGAAAAGAAAGATGAGTTTGCAAAATACTTATTCGATTTAGCGAGGTTAAATCAGAGTATGTTGAAAGGTGCTGAGTTGACTGCTTTTATTAATCGAAGTATTGATTTTATGAAGTAGGTGTTTACAAAATAGAAATTAAAAAACCCATTGCGATTGCAATGGGTTTTTTATAAAAGGCTGCCGTTACAATTAACCCTTTAATTGTTAATTATTTCCTGTACAAGATTCCAAAATAGCTTCAAAGGTAGTTCCTGTTTTGGCGTGAAAACCTTCTATAAAAGTAATTTCATTAGGAGCAATATATTTTCCTTTCGAACCATTCTGATAAATAATAGTCGTCGGTTGGTTTGTAATAAAAGTTCTATTTACTATACTGCTTCCTGCAATTATATTAGCAATCTCGCCATCATCTACGGTATCATTTATGTAAACCCGCTTGTTATTAGATTGCGATTCAAAACCTTGGATAGCAACTTCTTTTTGCCTAGCCACCCTAGCATTATCACTCGTCCCAGCATTACCCATTGTTCTTCCACCCCATTGCAAATCATCATTTGACCAATACGCAATTCTTGGGCAACCACCATTGCCGGCGCATGCATTAGAATAAGCCATGACCGTTCTAAAATTTGTGCCCGCTCCAGACCAAGTAAACCCATGACCATAAGCATAACCAGGAGGACCATTAGAGCTATCCACAAAAGGATCATGTCGCATGGCAATTAAATGTCCAAACTCGTGAACAAAAGTTAAGCCACCAGCATCCCAGTCCATAGAACAAAATGCTCTATTGGCAGGCGTTTCATAATCCATTGCAATACCTGCAACTCCAGTCAAATCCTCCAGTAATAAAATAGCCATGTCCGCATCATATAATGCTCTTAGGTCATGAACATTGTCCATGTGTCCATCATCATTATCCCAGAAACGAATCATATCTAAGGGAAAAGTCCAACTCGATACCCACGGATGAGTTACTTGAGTAGTAGTTTCCGCATAATTCAATTCGACAGTCCTCGCAATTTCTACATCAAAATCTACTAAACTATTATCATTGACATCATTAAAAGAAACCATGTAAGATTCTATTAAACTGGTTACATCTGGAGAAGTGGCATCTACATCATCCGTATATGCTATTAATAATCTAATGGAACACTCACCAAGAGATCTAGAAAAGTCGTCTGGAATATCATTTTCAATTCTCGCCTGTGGAGGGCCCTCATGTCTTTCATGATTTCCGTGCAACATTCCACAGGTTGAAGCTTCGTCTTTAATTTTTTTGACTAAATGCTTTGTACCCCCCAACGGAAAGATTCGGTATTGATCATTGTCTAAATAAAATTCTCCACTATACATCGAGCCATTTATAACAAAATGTGCCTTTAGCAATTCATTATCATCTCGAATTCCTCTCCATATTTTACGATCCCCTTTATCTTGCATTTCTCTATTGCTTTGATACGTATAAGGGCCACTACCTGCAATACCTAAAACAATGGAATGAATGTCTTTCTTAAAAAAATTCGTATCCACATCAACTATTGAAAATTCTTCGTTTGGTTCAACTGATTTTTCTAAATAAGATAATTGGCTAGTATTCAATCTGCTTTTTTGTGTAGGTTGTAATAACTGCCCATTTAGACAAATAGCAAAACACATCAATATTAAGGCTATATAATTTTTCATTTTTCTTATTTAATTATTGCAAAGACTTCTTGCCTTTGCGGTGTATGATCCAGAAGATGGCTTTGCCTCAAAGCCTTCCACAAGCGTAACCGAGAGCTCAGCTGTATGCGTTACTTCTGCACTATTTTGGACAATATATCCAGTAAAGAAATTAATTAATTTTCCTGCTCTAATGGTAGTTTTTGTAGCAACATGTCTTTCCCCACTACTTATAGTTTGACCAAATAATGAAAGTGGGCCATCTGAAACTTGTAAAGGGGCTAGAATCGCATTAGTCATTAAGGTAGCTTTCATTCTCGCTTCTTGCCCTGCTGTAAAAGAACCTCTACAACTAAATGGGGCATAGCTCATCGTATTTGTAACATCAGGATTATAAGTAGCTCCATTTGAATCGGTATCTGTTCCAGTATAAACACAAGAACCATTTACATTTCCAGACAAATCCGGATCTGCGGGCGTATCGCAAACTCGATCTCCAGTGGTGCTACAATTCGCATTATTAGCAGTTGCATTTCCAGCATGAGTATGACTCAATCCCATACAATGCCCTACTTCGTGAGCTAAATGACAACTGTTAAATCTTCCTGCGTAAATTAAGAGATAATGATTCGGAATTGCAAAGGCGTTACCTCTATAAAAAGTATAATCGGGAAGAATATAAATATCTAAAACATCTGTTTGTGGAGGATAATCTGATATTAAATTACCTGCATCTGTTCCAGTAAAATCTGAATCTGATGCATAATCTGAATCTCTAATATAATCATAACCTACAAGCGCAAAACAAATATCATGTTGATCATAATAATCTACCAAATCCTCAACTTCACTTAATAGTTCACTTTCGGTTGGTCCACCTGTTCCATTATCTTCAACTACTAAATGTACATAAATTTTGATTGTATAATCTTCATAATATCTCGCTCTAGAAATAATATCCATTGGGTCTTTGCCATTTAATGGATCTTCAAAATTTTGCGGGGTGACACATTGATCCTGTGCTGAAATTGAATTTAAAAATCCTATACAAGCAATGGAACAAATTAGTTTTAATAATCTCATTGCTATTTATTTTTTAATGTATTAATCTCTGCTTTTAAATTTTCATTCTCAGCTTCTACCTGATTCAATCTTTTATTTAATTGAATAACATATAATGCCAATTCTTCAATTTTTTCCATTTGTCTCTTCTGCATGTCCCCTACCATGAGCCCTTCGGATTCTACTTCTGCAGCGGAAGGAATACCAGGTAAATGATTTTCTGCTTTAATTGCTGCTTCAAATTCTTCTATGGTTTTTAAATTGTAATCATCTGCAAATACATAATCAGGCCATGCACTTGAAGTTTGGATTTTTAATTCCTCACCCATTATTTTTCCGTCAACTGTTAGTATATATCCTGTTGCAGATCCACCACCAATCGAAACCGCGCCTCCATCATTTTGCAAATATAAGGGTGCTGAGGCTCCATTGTTTCTCGCCATTATTTCGTTATTATCATAGATGGTATTTAATCCCGTTTTAGTTCCAATCTGCAAATATCCATCATTGGAATAAGAAGCATCTTGACCACCTACAAGTTGTACTTTACCATTGAAATATCCTGCCCAGGTGTTTGAGGAAGCTCCAGTTGTGGAATAAATGCCGTACCGATTTCCTGATCCACTTGTCGACACGCTTGAATAAACTCCATAAACTGTGCCTGGTGAGCTATTTGAATTTACGTATGATCTAATTCCATAAGATGATGAATTATCTGAGGAGTTGGCAGATACTGTTCCATAGTATCCATATCTTGCCCCCGTTCCAGCCGCATCTAAGATTGAATAATAGCCATATTTAGCTGCTCCATTGGCGTATTCATTTCTTACATAAGATCCTATATAGCTATTGCCATCTGCTAAAATTCTTAATTGATAAGCATTAGTTGGTTCTGTTCCAAGACCTATATTTTCAGAAAAATATCCTCTTCCTAGGAAATAACCTCCATAGTTGGTATTTCCTGTGGCAGATGCCCAAACTCCATAATTTGTGGAACCTCCAGATGCAGTTGCACGCATTCCTATATTTACTCCAGTGCCATTAAATGCATCAAAAGAACCTCCTCTTTTATTTCCAGAACCATCTCCAAAAGCACCAGCATAGATACCATAGGAACTTGTTGAGGTATTTTTAGTATTATAAAAGTATCCCGCTCTATCCTCCGTACTGGTAGCAACATTTAAAGTAAATAAAGTATTCAAACTTGCTGCTTTTCCAATTGCCATTCTTCCTGAAAACAAATCCATTGATACGGTTTTGTCTCCAGATGCCATGAAATTGAAGGCGTCGTTTAAGTCGTCATATTGCAAACCCCAATCTGAATAAATTGGAGAATGTGCAATAACCATTCTAGGTTGATTCCCTGCTCCTGTTCTAAACATATTGATCATTGGTGAATTTCCAGCGGTTGCGGCGGGAAAAGTAATGGATGCATTATCGTCTGTAAAGACGATATCTCCTTGTCCTCCACCTATATTTACTTTATTTTTAACAGAAAAAGTGGAATCCGGAGTTGCGGTTTCTATCCCCACTTTTTGAGCCTGAAGCCCTATAGTTAAAACTATACCAAATAGGATGAATATTGTTCTTTGTAAATTGAGGTAAATTGTTGACATAATTATTGATTTTTTAAAGTTTAAATCAAAAGTATGTTCAATCATTCAAATAAAAAACAACCAATTATTAATGAGACTCTTTTGACTAATAAGAGGTGCGTTTGACTTATTAATAGGTTTTTTAAAAAATCAGATGTTAGAAGAAAGACCTCAGAGTCAAGACTTAAGACTTTATACTTTTCTCGTCTGACGTCTCAAATCTGGCAGTGTGGTGGTTGTAGCTCAATTCACTTCTGAAAAAGTTAATGAACTCATGATATGGTCCAAATACTGCATGAATTTCCGCTTTTTTTCCCCAGGGGCATGGACAAAAGTATTGATGAAATACAATTCATTGCTATCTGCTTTATGGTAGATGTAAGATCGGAATGGTCCTCCCATGAAGTCTTTAGACATTTCCCAAATACCTGAAGCAATCATTGTATATACCCCTTTTTTATTTTCTGTTTCAAACAATAAGGGCAAGTCAGTGTCATTGACCACCATATAAGCACCAGGCGTTTCGGTGGTAATATACTTTTCCCCTAATTTATTTTGAATTTTAATCATTCCTTCTCTCGTCAATTGAGATTGGTCTTCGTATTTATATTTATGTATTAATATATTTGAACTAGAAGCGGCCGTTTCTCTTCTTAGCCACATAGCCTCCCCCTTTTCATCGTGTATAGCTAATACGTAATCGAAAGGTACCTTTAAATTTATGCCGAAATCTTTCAATACTTTTTTGTTGAGCTTTACATTTTCTCCAGCTAAGTAAGTTTTTGCATCAATTTGTTCATCATCGTGCTGATTGAATTTCTTTTTAACCGCAGGAAATGATCTTCGAATCTTTTCCTGTAAAGCCTCTTTTCCATAAGCAAATATATAAATCAATAACTGCCCTTGTGCCCATTTATCTTTGCCAACTTTAGAAAAATAGTTAGGATCTTCTTTAGCTTTTTGTAGTGTTTCTTGACCTAAATCCTCAAGCACGAATTGTGTTGCTGGAGAATCTTCATTTGATAAATCAGCCACAATGAGATAAGATCTTAATTCTCTTCTTGTCATTGCTGTGTTCATATCATTCACAGAAAAATGCACAATGTCAAAAATAGGTTCTGGTTGAGGGAGTAATGGAAATGCTGATGCAAAATAATAGTCTAAGCTATCTCCGGTAGAGCTTTCCCAAAGATCACTATCCGTAATTATTGCTAATTGATTTGCTGGACCAATTGCATATGGAACAGATTGTAATTTCTCTCTCATATCAGCACTACAAGATATTAAGGAGATCAAGAAGAATAATGAGATAAAATTTCTAATTCGATGCATATCATCTAATTTACTAAATATTTAAGCTTTTCTTGAACGTCAGTCGCTCTGCTTTATATGTAAGATGATCCTAAATAGCGCTTTGGCGTAAGATTTATTAAAATAAGCTTTTAATAACATCTTCTTCGGTAACTCCTTCTGCCTCAGCTTTATAATTTTTTACAATTCTGTGTCTTAATACATAGTTAGCGATTGCTTGCACATCTTCTATATCCGGCGAATATTTTCCTCTTATTGCTGCATTACATTTAGCACCTAATACTAAGTATTGAGATGCACGAGGACCAGCTCCCCAAGAAATATAATTATTAACCTTGTCCGTTGCTCTTGCTGAATTAGGTCTGGTTTTACTCACTAAAGAGACTGCATATTCCAATACATTGTCTGCTATCGGGATTTTGCGAATTAACTCCTGAAAAAATAAAATCTGGGGTCCGGTAACTATATTTTGCAAAGTGGTATTTTGTACTTTTGTGGTTTCCTTCACTACTTGGATTTCTTCTTCGTAACTTGGATAATCCAATGGAATGTTAAACATAAACCTATCTAATTGTGCTTCTGGTAATGGATACGTTCCCTCTTGTTCAATTGGATTTTGAGTTGCTAATACGAAAAATGGCTTTGGCAATTTATGCGGCGTTCCACTAACTGTGACCACTCTTTCTTGCATTGCCTCCAATAAAGCAGCTTGTGTTTTTGGAGGTGTTCGGTTAATCTCATCTGCTAAAACGATATTTGCAAATAAAGGACCTTTGTTAAATTTGAAACTTCTTGACTCATCCAATATTTCAGAACCTGTAATATCAGAAGGCATTAAATCTGGTGTAAATTGAATTCTCTTAAAATCTAAATCCAATACTTCCGAGATCGTACTTACTAACAGTGTTTTCGCTAAACCCGGCACTCCAACCAATAAGCTATGTCCATTACTAAATAGCGAAATGATCACTGCTCGAACAACATCTTTCTGTCCGATAATGACTTTCCCTATTTCTGCTGTCAAATCTTTATAAGATTGGGCTAATCCATCTACCGCTTCTACATCTGATTTATATCCTTGCTCCATTATATTTTTTGTATAATAATCGTTTAAAAATTCTTAAATTTTAGAAAAACTATCGAAGTCCTCCTTTAACGTCCCCAAAATTAAAATATTCCATGCAAATATAGATTAATTTGGAGAATCTTGGCTTAATCTATGTTTAGAAGACAGAGAAAGAAATGTAAAGTGTAATCTTAAATCCTAAATGTGAGTCCACTCTAAAAACTCTCTGCTGAAAAAACCGCAAAATTTTGTTCGGTTATATTGTAAAATGCATTCGTCCAAGGTCTCTGACCTAATATTGTTTAGTTAAGCCTCAAATAAGATTACATTGAACCTATTACATATCAGGCTGCTAGTTTATAGGTTTATAAGTTTATTAGCTTATGAGTTTCAAAAGTGTTTGGTGGCAGTGGTTAGAACTCTTTGGCAAACGGAATTTACGAGTCAAGACTCACTTTACTTTTTTTTCATTTTCATTTTCATTTTCATTTTTCCAAAACTACTAGTGATGCTGCGCACGGCTAGCCCCGTTAGGTAACGGATAATTCCTTAACTAAACGACATTGGGTCAAAGACCTGTGGGCCGATCGCTCAAACATTTTCTTGCCTACAGCAACAAAATGGGGGTGGGCGTGCATTCTGCTTTGTGGAATTATTGACATTCCCATTCCATGTCAGAAACTGGATACTTCACTCCATAAAAATTGTAATGCCACCATTCTGTTCGTATACTAGAAAAGCCCACTTCTTTTAAAGTATTTTTTAATAACAATCTATTCGCTAAAACCGTCTCTGGGTGATCCAAGTGATCATGATGTGCCTCTTTGCCAAAAAAATCGTAACCTGATCCCATGGCCAATTCATCCCCATCTTCATCTACTAAAGTTAAATCTACTGCCAGGCCTTTGTTATGATTTGATCCTTTCCATGGAGGCGTTACATAAGATGCATTTGGAACCTTATCCCATAATTTTTGCTGTGCAGGATGTGGTCTATAGCAATCAAATAGTTTTATTCGATAACCTAATTGTTTGAATTTTTTGTGCACTTTCAAAAGTGCCTTGGCAGCTTCCTTTCTTAATAAGCATTTGCCACATTCATAGATTTGTTCACCGACAAAGTTATTTGCTGTTGCATACCGTATGTCTAATATAAAATCGGGATCGATCAATTTCAAATCTCTCCAAGCGGAAGTATCATTGACAAATTTTTGGATACTATCTTTTTCATCATTCACCACCTTAATAGGAATAGGCGGCTTTTCTTCTACAAATAGTCTTTCCGACTGAAGATCAGGTTGATTTTTGCAAGCAGCAAAAATCATGATTAGTAATATATAATGTATAATTCTCATTAATTGTTGACTAAGTCTAAAAATGTTTGTTCGGTAAGAATTTTCACTGTTCCTAAGGCTTTGGCCTTTTTTAATTTTGATCCAGCCTTTTCACCAACCACTAAAATATTTAATTTGGAGCTGACTGCAGAAATAATCTTTGCTCCTGCATTTTCCGCTATTTTTTGTGCCTCCTTTCTTCCCATCTGTTGCAGGCTGCCTGTAAACAGAATCGTTTTACCAATTAATGGTGCATCTTTAGCAATTTCTAGCGGTTTGTCCTCTTCCGTTTGGGTAAAGTTTACTCCACGTGCTTCTAATTTTTCCAACAAGGTAATGTTGTCAGAATCTTTAAAAAAGGCAGTTACGTTTTCTGCAACTACGGGTCCGATTTCATTTATGTTGGTAAAGTCTTCCAAAGTCCAATCTTTTAACTCCATTACATGATTTATGCGCTGAGCAATTAATTTCGATGCGCGTCTACCTAAATGATGAATAGATAAACTATGTAATAACCTATGAATAGGATTTAATTTTGCTTGATTAATTGCATTTTCTAACTTCTGAGCAGAACGCTTCCCAAAACCTTCTAATTGCGACATTTTGTTATAATCTAAAATGTAGATATCCGCAATATCTTTAATCCACCCTTGTTCATGAAATCGCTCTACCTGTGACGGACCAAAGCCATCAATATTCATGGCAGGTTTAGATACATGAAAAATCATACGCTGTAAATCTTGTGCTCCACAGGAACATTTCAAGCAACGCCAAGCCGCCTCTTTTTCTTGTTTTACTAATCTAACCTGCTCTTCTGAATTGATTGGACAAAACTCAGGAAATTCAAGTTTGTTTTCTGCACCATCCCGTAAATCTTTAAATGATTTTACTATATAGGGTATGACATCCCCTGCCCTTTCTACCAATACTGTATCGCCAATGCGCAAGTCTTTTGAAGTAATAAATTCTTCATTATGCAATGAGACAGATGACACGGTAACGCCCGCCAATTGTACGGGTTCAAGCTTAGCCACTGGAGTGATCGTGCCAATTTTACCCACCTGATATTCAACATTTATTAATTTAGTTGTTGCTTGCTTTGCTTTAAATTTATAGGCGATGGCCCACCTTGGATGATGACTTGTTGAACCGCATTTTTCTTGTAAATCTATCCGATTTACTTTTACTACCATTCCATCAATCTCATATGGATAATCATTTCTTTTTTCCTGCCACATGGCACAAAATTCAGTCACTTCTTCTATATTCTTACATAATTTTCTTTCTTTAATTGGAATCTTGAATCCTAATTTCCCTAGCATTTCAATGCTTTCATTATGGGTATTAAAGTAGGTTCTATTTTTGTTCCCTCCCTTGTCTTCTATATATCCCATTTGAAACATAAAAACTTCAATACCCCTTTCCGCTGTACCATTCGGATCCTTCATTCTTAATCCTCCAGTTGCTGCATTTCTAGGATTAGCAAAAACTGCTTTTCCATCTTTTTCACGTTGCACATTTACCTTATCAAATACATCTTTTCTGATTACCGCTTCCCCTCTCAGCTCAACTTTTTGAATTTCGAATTGAGAAAAATTCGCTTTTAAAGGAATGGATTTCAATGTTCTTGCATTGTTCGTCATTTCATCTCCTTTCGCGCCATTGCCTCGAGTAGCTGCTCGGCTTAGAAAATCATGATTATAAATGAAAACAACAGAACCGCCATCAAATTTTGGCTCAGCCACATATTCAATATCTCCTTCTAAACCGGTTAGCTTTTTGATCGAGGTATCGAAATCTTTCAAGTCCTCCGCGTTATAGGAATTGGCCAAGGATAACATGGGTTCCAAATGAGGAACAGTTTTGAAATCAGCGGTTAAATCAGAAGACACCCTTTGGGTTGGAGAATTTTGCCTGACTAATGTTTTATCAGCTTCTAATGCCTCTAGTTTTTTAAATAAAGTATCATACTCAAAATCTGAAATAACAGGATCGTTTTGTATATAATATTTCCACTCGTGATATTGTATTACCTCTATTAATTGATCCACTTGTTCTGCTGGTTTAGTGGATTCAAATAATTGATTTGCCAACAATTTCTTTGACAATTCAATAATTCTCTTTTGGTCCTTAGCGCTGTACATAATTTTATTAATTAATGCTCAATTCGGGGTTCTTTCCCTTAACACCTTTAAAATAATTCCAAATATATTTAAAATCTGAGTCTTGATCTTTTGTAAGATAATAAGGTTCTGAAAAACTAATGATTTTATTTTCAAAATCTAAAGTGCATAAGACCAAAGGAACTTTTGCTCCTCTTGCAATGTGATAAAAGCCACTTCTTAATTTTTCTACCTTTTGTCTTGTACCTTCTGGAGCTAAGCAAATGGCAAATTCCTCTTTACTCTCAAACATTTTTATTACGGCATCCACTTTATTTGAAGAGCTTGATCGGTCCACCGGGATTCCTTCTAACCATTTTAAAAAAATACCTTGCGGAAATTTAAATAGAGCTGCCTTTCCCAAAAATCCAATTTTAGTCTTATTTGCCACTCTAGTGAAAACATCGATAAATAAATCTTGCGATGAAGTCTGCGGAGCCGCTAGTAACACATATTTCTTGACTTCCTGGGGAGGGAAGCATCCTTTTTGTTTCCAACCCCATAGTTTTATTAACAGTTTAGCAAACCAAGATGGCATAAATTCATATTTGAATACACCGTTAATACCGTATCGAATGTAGCAATTTAATTTAAGGCTAGGAATAAGAAGATTGTTAAACTGTATTAAGTGATATTAAAGCTATCATGTAAGCTTTTAACTACAAAATCTTCTTTTTTATTAAATGTATAAGTGTCTGACAATAAGCTAATCACCTAATGAATAAAAATTGCTTGACATATAATAAGGAAATTATTAAACCAGTGCTTAATTTAGGCGTCATAATTAATGAAAAAACGCACAAGTGACGGAAATACAGGATGAAAGGATTTTGGATTTGATCCAAGGTAAAAGTGAATGGGAAGAAGGATTTCGCTTATTAACTGTTAAATATCAGCAAAGGCTGTATTGGCAGATCAGGCGAATTGTGTTAAATCATGAGGATGCGAATGATGTTATTCAAAACACTTTTATTAAGGTGTATCGTAACATTGCTAAATTTGAAGCTAAGTCTAAATTGTACACTTGGCTATATAGAATTGCAACAAATGAAGCGATTACATTTTTAAGAAAGAAAAAAAGAAAAGCAACTGTGGATATAGAAGGAGATACTTCAGAAATTACTAGGCAGTTGACCGCTGATACGTATTTTGATGGAGATGAAATTCAAATTCAACTACAAGCTGCACTTTCGACATTGCCAGAAAAACAAAGAGCTGTATTTAATCTTAGGTATTTTGACGAACTTTCATATAAGGAAATCTCAGAATTACTAGATACTTCAGTTGGCGCTCTAAAGGCGTCATATCATCATGCAGTAAAGAAAATTGAAAGCTTCATTAAAGCGAAGCAATTATAAAATGAATATCGAGCAAAAAAATATTATCACTGAATTGAAGGAGATTTCGCCTTTTCTATTAAGCATCAGAAAAGCGGAAGGCTTTGCTATTCCTAAGAATTATTTCATTGATTTAGGAACTGACTTAGTAGATCGAATTGAAGATCATGCAATTTTGCCTGATTATTTGAAGGAAAAGATTGCGGAAGGATTCTTTTGCCCTAAAAATTATTTTGAACAACTGTCTGATGGTATTCAAGATGAAATTGAAGATGATCAGCAATTGCCTGCATTTCTTAAAAGTAAAAAGGTGGAGGGCTATCAAGTTCCAGCTAATTATTTTGAGGCATTGTCAGATGATTTAGTGGCAAAGATTGAATTAGAAATTGCATTATCAAAAGAAGAAAAGCAAGATGGCTTTGGAGTTCCAGAAGGTTACTTTGAAAAATTGCCGAGCGTAATTATTGATAAAATAAAAGAAGGGAAAGAAGATAATGCAGCAGTTGTATCTATGGAGACCACTCCTATCAAGGTAAAACCACTTTGGCATAGATATAATCTAATTGGAAGTGTTGCTGCGATTGGTATATTATTGTTGATTGGTTTTCAATTTTTAAGTAAAGAAGCAGTTGATGTTCCAATTAACCTATCGGATGAACAAGCTTTGGCTTATTTAATGGAAGAAGATCTAGATTTAGAGCAGGATATATTAAATGATTACAGTGTAAAGGAAATTGATGATATTTTTCAAGAAACCTTTCTCACGGAAGAATTAGATATAAATTTAGACGATATAGATTTAGATGATTTGGATTTGGAGGAATTTGATTTTTAATATTTTTAGATTATGAATTACAAAACAATTTTTACCCTTTGCTTGGCATTATTTTTAAGCATTACTTCATTTGCACAACCGGATCAAACTGGTGCAAATAAAATTGCATCTGAGAAGGCGACTTTTATACAGGGCAAAATAAAATTAACTCCTGAAGAATCAGAAAAATTTTGGCCTATCTATAATAACCATAATAAGCAAATGCGAGCCAATAGACAAAAAACTAGTAAAGCTTTCACTAAATCCGCTATGGATTCTACAGATGAAGAATTAGAAGCGAGGTTTGAAGGATTACTTGATTCAGAAGAAACGAGCGTAAAATTAAAGAGAGCCTATTTTAATGATTTAAAATCTTTTTTACCCATTCGTACTATTGCAAAATTGTATATGGCTGAAAAAGCCTTCAATCGGGAAGTCCTTAAACAGATAAAAGAAAGAAATGAAGATTAAGATGTTCTTCAGTCAATTGCAGTATCTCAAATTTTTCTCATAGCTATTTTCACCTTTATTAAACTAATGTCTTTTTGTTAAGATGCGGTTCTTTTAAATTCATTGGCATAAAAAAATCGTTCTGGAAAGTTCCAATTTCCGATCTCACTCACTAAACGCTAAACATTAACCACTAAACCTTCTAGCGCTTCCGTAAAGTTCAATTATATTCTTTTACCCTTAAAAAAAAGGCATTGCTTTACCTACCTTTAAGAGATCAAAAATATTCGCTATCATATTGCACTGATTTCTGTGGCACTCATTTATGGTGCTAACTTTAGTATTGCAAAAGTTGTCTTAGATGATGGATACATTTTACCCTTTGGATTTATTCTATTGAGAGTAACTTCTGGAATGATTTTGTTTGCCATTTTCCATTCCCTTTTTATAAAAGAAAAAATCATAAAAAAAGATTGGCCATTATTTATACTATGCGGTTTTTTAGGAATGGCCTTCAATCAACTTTGTTTTTTCAAAGGGTTGAAGATGACTAATCCTATAAACGGTGGATTGATAATGACCTTGACCCCTATTATGGTTTTAATGAGTGCAGCAATATTTTTAAAAGAAAAAATCACCTTGCAAAAAATTGTTGGAGTCTTGCTGGGAAGTTTGGGTGCAGTTATTTTAGTTTTAGCTGGAGAAGATTTAAGCACATTAAGTACGCAAAGCATCGGTGATTTATTGATCTTAGCAAATGCAGCATTGTTTGGTCTTTATTTGGTAGTTGCAAAAATTCTATTGAAACGCTATCACCCAATAACGGGAATGCGTTGGGGTTATTTTTTTGGATTTATATTTGTGATTCCCTTCGGCTGGAATGAACTAATGTTGGTTAGTTGGGATATTATGCCGGGGCATGTTTCACTTGCTACACTTTACGTTTTACTTTTCACAACTTTTTTCGCCTATCTTTTAAATGGTACCGCACTTCAGCATTTAAATGCAACAATAGTATCAATGTATATTTATCTACAACCCGTTTTCACCACTTTGATTGCGCTTAGTTTTGGTACAGATGTATTGACAGGGAATAAAATCATATCGGCCATCCTCATTTTTTTGGGTGTTTTCATTGTGAGTAGTAAACCATTTTTTGCGTCGAAAAATCAGAAATAGGTTCAAAAAAAGTAAAAACATTTTGATAAAATTAAAAAATACCCATTAGTGAATTTTTTGCGTTTGAATTTGCTTGTATGTGTTAACAGATGTAAGAGAGCAAGTTAGAAATATGACAAATTATATTTACATTCTTTGTAGATGTTTAAGCGCTTGACAATAAGAATATTAAGAAGGCATTATAAATAATTTTAATACCAAAAATAAACTTGCTTTTTTCTAATAATAAATCTAATCAATGCTAAGAAAAATATTATATTTGAGTCATTATTCTAATCCCGAGAATATAGTATATAAATGGATCAAAGAACAAAACGAGACCGTGCTCTCATTAACTTGGTATCAGAATTTGAGTTAATGTCGCAAAAGGGCAACATTTCATTTTTAGAAGAGCGCGATTTTTTCGCTCTTATTAATTATTACGAAGACGAGTATCATATAGATAGAGCTATAGAAGTAGTCGATTATGCATTGGAACAATACAAATACAGAGTAGAGTTTTATATTCAAAAAATAAAACTTCTAATGCTAGCAAAAAGACCAGAGGAAACGCTTCCGATAATTGATAAAGCAGAAATAATTTCTCCACTAGAATTTGAAATTCCAATTCTCCGTGCTAAAGTCATGATTGAATTGAATCAAACAGAAGAAGCATTAATTATCATTAGAGACCTCAAAGTAATTTGTGGTGTGAATGATAAAGTTGAATTGTTTTTATGCGAAGCGCATATTCATGAGCAAAATAGAAACTTCAATGAAATGTTTGAATCATTAAAAAATGTTTTAAACATTGAACCCGAAAATTTCGAAGCTTTAGAAAAAATTTGGGTAAGCGTTGAGCTTTCTAAAAATTACAGCGCTAGTGTAAAATTCCACAACGACTTTCTAGATGACAATCCTTATTCTTTTCATGCTTGGTATAATTTAGGACACGCCTATGCTTGTCTTGGAGAATATAGAAAAGCCATTAGTGCGCTTGAATATTCTTTCTTGAGCAATGAAGAATTTGAATTAGGCTATACAGACTGTGCTGAAATTTGTTTGCAAATTAAAGATTTCAAACAAGCTTTGCACATATATAACGAAGCCTTAAATGTGTTTGGTGAGGACAGTGAATTGTTGGTCAACATCGCTCAATGTTATGTTGAATTAAATCAATTTAAAAAAGCTAAAAAGGTACTTTGTGAAGCAGTAGAACACGACAATTATAATGATGAAATATTTTACTACTTAGGAAGATGTTTTGTTCATGAAGAAAATTGGGTGAATGCTATTAATGCATTTCATAAAGCTATAGAAATAGAAAATAGGAGAGAAGAATATTATAGTGGTTTAGCAAAGGCTTATGCACAAATCGGTAAGCATAAAAAAGCAAATCATTATTTTGCAAAAGCAACAGAAACAGGTCCTGAGCAAAGTACTTTTTGGTTTGAGCATGCTTCATTTCTAATTCAAATTGGAGACACGCTTTCCGCTTTAGATGTTTTAGACGAAGCAGAAGATCATACTTTCGGGGCAGATTTAATTTACTGTAGAGCCGCTGCACTTTTCAACTTAGGACTTAAAAAGCAAGCTTTAGAAGTATTGCAAGAAGCTTTAGATGAAGATTTAGAACTATCTAAAGTGTTATTTAAAGTAATTCCTGATTTAGAAGCAGATGAAGATATTCAATCAATAATAAGATATTTTACTTTGAGTAGATAATCCAATCTTCCAAGTTCGAGATATAAAAAGAGGCTGTATGAAAATACGGTCTCTTTTTGCATGAGGTCAGAGACCTTTGCATGGAATCTGTGTGCAGCGAAGCTGTTTGCGCAGCGAAGCTGTTTGCGCGGCGCCAGCCGTTTGTGCAGCGAAGCTGTTTGCGCGGTGTCAGCCGTTTGCGCGGCGCCAGCCGTTTGACCTACTTCGCTCGTCCTGCCAATACAGCAGCACCAATTACGCCTGCATCATTTAATAAAGCGGCAGGAGTTACTTTGCACTTTAAGTTAAGTTCAGATTCAATTTCCTTAAACTTTTTACTACCACCTCCACCAAGGATAATCATGTCTGGGCTAAAAATAAATTCGATGTGTTGTAGATAGGTATTTAAACCTTTTCCCCATTGTTTAAACGTGAGGTTATTTAACTTTTTAACCTTGTATGAAAACTGATGTTCAGCGATTCCTTTACCAAATTTTAAATGTCCAAATTCTGTATTTGGGACCAATTTGCCATCAATGAAAACAGCAGAGCCGATACCCGTACCTAAGGTGAGAAAAATTACTGTTCCTTTTTGATTTTTACCCTTTCCAAATTTCATCTCCGCTACTCCCGCAACATCTGCATCATTTGCAATTATAAATTTGCACTTTGTTTTTTTAGAAAAGACCTTACTTACATTAGTTCCAATCCAACTTTTATCAATATTAGCTGCAGAGAGACTAACTCCATTCTTAATAATGGCAGGAAATCCTGCACCAACAATTACTTTATTTTTTACCCCAGTTTGCTCTACAATCTCTTTTATTGCTTGAGCAACTGAATCTGGTGTTGCTGGGCTAGGAGTAAGAATTCGAATTTTGGAATGCGTTAATTTACCTGTTTCTAAATTAACAATTGCTCCTTTGATACCAGTTCCTCCAACATCAATTCCAAGTGCTTTTTTTGCCATAGTTTACATTTAATAGACTATCTTAATATTCATTTTAATATCTTCCTCAGGACGGTCACCTCTTCTAGTTTTGGTGGCTGCAATTTTGTCAATCACATCAAGACCTTCAATTACTCTTCCAAACACCGTATAATCCATATCAAGAAAAGGAGTTCCTCCTTGTTCCGTTAGGATTTTCTTTTGTTCCTCTGAATACTTGATTCCTTTTTGAAATTCTAAGCTTTTTATGGCTTCTTCATTGATAGGCTTTCCATCCACAATATAAAATTGCGAACCAGACGATTTACGCTCTGGATTTGTTGCATCTCCCGTTCTTGCTGCTGCTAAAGCTCCTTTTACATGTACGTACTTTGGATTGAACTCAGCTTTAATTTGATACCCTGGGCCACCCGTTCCGAGCGGTGTATCTTTTTTAGCATTCTTTGAATTTGGATCTCCTCCTTGAATCATAAATCCATTTATAACTCTATGAAACATTAATTCATTATAAAATCCTTCTTCCGCTAACTTTAAAAAATTATCTCTGTGTAATGGGGTTTCATCATATAATAAAATCGTCATCGTCCCATAATTGGTTTCTAATTGGACTAAACAATTTTTTGGTGCATTCAGTGCTAGTTTTTTCTCGATGGTGGTTTTCTTATTTCCTTTTACCGCAGTTAATTTTACTGTATAATTTCCAGAAGAAATATACTTGTGACTAGGCATTTCTTCAGAACTTGTTTTTCCATCCCCAAATTCCCATAGATAAGAATCTGCTTTTTTAGATAAGTTTTCAAATTCTACTTTTGCTGGTGCTTCTTTTTTTGAAGCATTATATGTGAAATTAGCTATTGGCTTTGCACAAGCGCTGAAAAATAGAATTACGCTTATTCCTAAATATAATTTTAATCCTTGCATTTTATTTTCTTCTAATTTTAAAAGCAATATTTTCAATTGGTCTATCAAACATATCTTTTGGTGCATTGGCAATTTTATCTACTACATCCATGCCTGCGGTGACCTCTCCAAAAACTGTATATTTCCCATCTAAATCTGGTCTTCCTCCAATAGTTTTATATAATTCTCTTTGTTCAGGAGTATAGGTTAGTTTATTTACATTCTCCCAATTGTCCATTTTACTGTCGTCCCAAGCCATTCCTGTAACGATATAAAATTGCGAACCTGATGATTCTCTATTTGGGTTTTGATTATCTGATAATCTTGCAGCAGATAATGCACCTCTAAAATGTGGAGCGCCAATTTCAGCAGGTATAGTATAACCTGGGCCACCATTTCCTAATCGTGCCTCTTTAGCTGCTGTCCTTGAATCCGGATCTCCCCCTTGGATCATAAAATTTGAAATCACTCGATGAAATAATAAATCATCATAAAATCCTTCATCAACTAACTTCAACATATTTGCTTGATGTAGCGGAGTACTTGCGTATAATTTAAGATCAATATTACCAAATTCTGTTTCGATGACTACATATTCATTCGGGTCTGATTCGCAAGAATTTAAAACAAACACGAAAGCTACCAAGCATAAGATTTTAATGTATTTCATATTTAATATATATTATGAGTTGAATCCTCCATTCTCAGATTCTAAGTCTTTAAAATATTCAATCGCTTTAATCTTCAATAAAGTTTCTTGATTTTTCACTCCTTGCTCACCCACCGCTTTTATTAATTCATAAACTGGCCAACCATCCCCATCTCTTCCTACAAATTTATAATAGCCGTCCATACTTAACAATTTACAAACAGCAATGTGCATTAGGTCTTGCTTCTCCTCTTTACTAAAATCTTCTTTCAAATACCCTAATTCTTGCATTCCAATTAAAAATAGAATACTATTCATATCGGGCAAACTCTCTCTTCCAAAAGCATCTTTAACAATGTGCCTGACTCGTAACCACTCAAAATCTAAATTCCATTCTTCCATTAGTAAAAATTCGACAGCAAATATAGCTTATTTTACTACGAATTTAAAAGCTAAAACCCCGCTTATATACTTTTTAGAGCTCTTTGAATAAAGTAGGTATTTTTGCTGCATTGATTGCTGGGGCTAAGGAAGCGAGTATCCCAATGCTCATTACTGTGAATGCAACTACCAAAAAATCTAGAAATTTCATTTTTGCAGGATAAGCATCTATGATAAATCCCTCGGGTATAGGTATAATTCCAATTTGTTTATGAATAATATAAATAAACAAGGCAATAAAGAAACCAATCAACATACCTAAACCACAGATCAAAATCCCTTCATACAAAAATATATGAATAATTTTCTTGTCTGTTGCGCCCATTGATTTCAAAATAGAGATATCCTTTCTCTTATCTAGCACAATCATCCATAAAGTCCCAATAATGTTAAAGGCTACCACCAAGAACGTCAATACAACTACTGCATAGCTCATCCAGCGTTCTAAATTCATTAATTTAAGAAAAGCCTCATCTTGCTGATAACGATCCTTAACCACGAAATCACTTCCTAACAATGCACCAATCTGCTTTCCTAAGGCTACCACATCAACATCAGAATCTGTTTTAATTTCTATGGCTGACACTACATCTTTAACATTTAAGAGCTGTTGGACAAAATCCAAAGACGCAAATACATATTCGTAATCAAAATCTTGCTGAATAGCAAATATGCCAATTGGATAGGCTAATTTAATTCGAAAGGCTTTATCAAAAGTACTAGTAGTCCGTTTTGGCATATAGATACTCAATGGACTGAATTGATCATCAATATTTATAGCTAATTGGTTGCCGATCCCGGCTCCGACAATTACAAAATACTGTTCATTATTTTTAAGTTTAAAAACTCCCTCTCTTAAGGTATTAGATACCCCTGAAACATTTATAAAATTATCATCAACTCCTTTTATTGTTCCAAAATCCTGACTATCATCATATTCAAATAAAGCAACTTCTTCTAAGGTTTTTGAAATACCTATTACACCAGTTAAATTTTTTACATCATTTAAGGGTAAAGTTTGAGGGTCAAATGTTTTTCCTTTTGCTGGTGATACAATAATATCTGGATTAAAGGAATTCACCATACTGGTTATCAATTCTTCAAACCCATTAAAAACAGATAAGACCAATACTAAGGCTGCTGTTCCAATAGCAACACCCAAAACAGAAATACCTGTAATAATATTTATCGCATTGGTAGATTTTTTACCAAATAAATATCGTCTTGCTATGTCTAAAGGATAATTCATTAATAATTCAAACGCTAAAATAACTGAATTAGTGGAACCTTAACCAATTTGTTTCTTTTATTAAGTCCCATAGATTTGTATTTTTACCTAATGGCAAAAACTATTAAAACCGTCGTCTTTGATTTAGGGGCAGTATTGATTAAATGGGACCCAAGAAATCTATATCGTAAAATATTTCAAGATGAATCTGAAATGGAAGCTTTTCTCAGGGATGTCTGTAATTTCGATTGGAACGAACAACAAGATGCGGGTAGATCCATTGCGGAAGCCAACCGCGTTTTGATTGAACAGTTTCCTACGCAAAAAGAGAATATCGAAATATTTTATGGCCGATGGACGGAGATGCTCGATGGAGCAATTGACGGAACAGTCGAAATTTTAAAAGAAATAAAAGACGCAGGTAAATATCAATTATTAGTATTAAGTAATTGGAGTGCAGAAACCTATCCATTTGCTCAAAAACAATTTGACTTTCTAAACTGGTTTGATGGTAAAATTATTTCTGGACAATATGGAATAAAAAAACCTGACCCTAAAATCTATCACATGTTAGAGGAAAAATTTGGAATCGATTTTGCCACTTCTATATTCATCGACGATTCACAAAGAAATGTAGATGCTGGAAATGCATTGGGATTACATTCTATCCTTTTTAAAAACCCTGAGCAGTTAAGAAGAGATTTAGAGTCAATTGGGGTGCTTTAATTATTTTAAAATTAAAGTGCCGAAAATTCCAGCATCCAAATAACCTTGATTCTTATCTTCACCAGGAACGAAGATAGAACCGTAGAAATTCTCCCTAGTTTTGCTATTATCATTATCACAATAAGCAATGGCAAAACCCATTGTTTTTCCTCTCTCTAATGCAACACTCTGAGCTGCCTTGCCATCTTGAAATTGATCATCATAAATTGACATTGCGACTTCCCACGTATAGGTGTTATCATTTTTGGTTCTTTTGCAAATTAAATGATCATTATAATAATGAGGTAATGAATCTGTGCCAAAATCTGCTACTTTATAATCCAAGGCAATGTGATAAGCAAATGCATTGTGAGAAAATTGATGAGGTCCTTTAGAGCGATCTTCATCTATAAATATCTCCAAGCAATCATCATCCCAATATTGCACTAAACCATTTTCATGGATATCCATCAAGACATCATCTGTAATTTCTGCTAAAATATATAAATAGTCTTTATGCCATGCCAATTTAAAGCGGCCGCTAAAATCTTCTGGTGATGCAGGTTTCCCAATCCATAATTGATCCATGGGGTTCCATTCTGCTTCTCTCCAAATTTGATCATTTCCTTTTCCGTCTATAACTGGTTTGATCATGGTTTGATTAGCAACATGATCTGCTTTAGAGACATCTATTTCTTTTTTTGGTAGTTTGGGAGGAGCAATTGTTTTGGTTTCCGCTTCCTTTCCGTCTTCCGATTGACATGCCATTACACTTATCAAAAGAAATGCGATCAATAGATACTTCATAACTGAATTGTTTTAAGCTTTTTCTATATTGCTTTACGAATATATTCAAAATGGAAAATACAAAAATTGCATTAGTTCAGGAACAACCTGTTCATTTAGATTTAAAGGGAAGCTTAAACAAAGCTTTAAAGTTGATAGATGAGGCAGCAGCAGAAGGTGCGACTGTGATTGCTTTTGCAGAATTATGGTTACCTGGATATCCTGCATGGATAGATTATTGTCCTAATATAGGAACTTGGGATGATGAAGGCGTGAAAACTGCTTGGGCAAATTTATATGAAAATAGTTTAGAAATTGAAGGGCCCGAAATGAAAGCTTTGCAGGATAAAGCAGCTGCATTGCAAGTTATTCTTGCAATGGGTTTTCATGAAGTCATTAATTCAGGAAAAGGGAATAGTACGATTTACAACAGTTTTGTAATTATTAATAAAGACGGTGCCATCTTAAATCATCATCGTAAACTAATGCCTACCTATAATGAAAAATTGGTACATGGTTTAGGCGATGGACATGGTTTAAAATCAGTAGATACGGATGCCGGAAAATTAGGTGGCCTTATCTGTTGGGAGCATTGGATGCCATTAAGCAGACAAGCCTTACATGATGAAGGAGAAGATATTCATTTTGCATTTTGGCCAGCCATTAAAGAACGCCATCTTTTAGCGAGCAGACATTACGCTTTTGAAGGAAGATGCTATGTAATTGCGATTGGTCAAATTATGCAAGTAAAAGATGTACCCAAATCTTTGACCCTTCCATCCGATTGGACTGATCCCGAAATGATGGTCTTGGATGGTGGCTCTTGTATTATTGGTCCTGATGGAAATTATTTGTTGGAACCGCAATCTGGAGAACGCGATATTTATTACTTTGATTTACCGAGCAGAACCACTTTATTGAAAGAGCGGATGAATTTAGCGACGAGTGGGCATTATCAGCGGTATGATATTTTTGAGTTGAAAATAAACAAGAATAGACTTAAGACTTAATACCAAAGACTTAAAACTTTCTAGCGGCAGTTGCGCTGCTAGCTTGCAAATCGCAGGTCGCCGGCGGCGACTCCAATGGCTCTTGACATATTGATGTAATATGAGATATAAGATTCAAATTGATTCTAAATCTCTAATTACTGAAATAAATTTTTGTATTTTATTTTTTGAAACTGGTTCAATAGCACTAGTTTTATTGGAGAACTATACTGAAATTTTATCACTCCATTGACCTTTAATAAAATTAGGTAAGATAAATTTGTGGTTGTGTAATCGCACAATTGAAAATAAATCTCAAATTCAACGTTTGCGATATCTTTTAATAAATCACTATGATCGCTTTCCACCTCTTCTATGAATTCTTGATCAGAATTAATCTTCTTTTTTAAGTAGATCGTTATTGCTTTTGAAAGTCCATCTTTTCAAAAGATCGGATTCGGGATGATCCCCTCTAATTTCGATGTGTAAAATATCAAACCTGTTAGCCGATTAAAGGAATTCATTTAGTTGCGTAGAGAATTTCCGTAAGAATCACAATTCAGTAAGAAATTTGAGGAGAGCAAGATGCAAATAAGATAATTAAATATAAAACTGCCTTATCCATTTTAATTCTAATTGATTAGGGTTATTCTCATTATTTCCTTTTAAGTAAAACTAAATTATGATTTCTTAATTTTAAATTATTTGGATAATATTCACACCAATGGGCCAAGAGCCCATTGCAGGGAGATGCTAATCATCTCCATTACATTTTCGTAAAAATTACTAATTTTAAACCATGCAAAAAACAATCATCGTCCTCGGTTCATCAAGATCAGATGGGAATACCAAACAAGTGGTTGATCACTTATTAACCAAAAATCCAGACTTTGGATTTATCGATCTCAACACCAAAAAAATCCATTACTTCGATTATGCCCATTCCAACTTAGATGATGATTTTATTCCTACTGTGGAAGAGATTTTAAAGTATGATAGAATCATCTTTGCAAGTCCCGTGTATTGGTACTCGATGAGTGCGATTATGAAAACTTTTTTTGATCGGATAACTGATTTATTAAAGGCGAGACATGATTTAGGTATATTATTAAAGGGGAAAACGATGGCATCAATTAGTTGTAGTGGGCATGATGACTTGGATGATAGTTTTTGGAAACCAATTGCCTTGAGTGCAGATTATTTACATATGACTTATGAAGGAAATGTCCATATAGTGATTGATGAAGAAATTGAAAACGAGATGTTGGAGCGGCTAAATAAATTTTAGTTCAAAAACGGTCCTTCTCTAATAATCGAGTTATAAACAATCGATTGAATACGCTTTCTATAATTATCTCTATTTAATAAATTTTTACGCATGGTTGGATAGGTTCGATTGGATAAGAAAATAAAGATTAAATTTTCTTCTGGGTCCGCCCAAACACATGTTCCTGTGAAACCTAAATGTCCAAATGTTTTTTCAGAGGCTTGCTCAGCCATATTAAGCGTTTGATCCGGATTCATTTGTCTCATGTCAAAGCCAATTCCTCTTCTAGAAGAGCTTGGATGCCTAGTAGTAAATTCTTTAATGGTATGATTTTCTACATAATTAATTCCTCCATAATATCCACCATTTAAAAGCATTTGAAATAACTTTGCTAAATCTTCTGCATTTGAAAATAAGCCTGCATGTCCACTTACTCCGCCAAACATGGCTGCCGCCATATCATGGACATAACCTTGTACTTTCGCGCGACGAAAATAATTGTCATTTTCAGAGGGTGGAATTTGGCTGATCGATCCTCGCTTCCACGGATTATACATGGTACTTTGTAAACCCATTTTACTATAAACCTCTTCACTTAAGTACTCATCCATTTCTCGGCCACTTTGGTTTTTTATAATTTGCTTCATCATAATAAACCCTAAATCGCTATATCTATAATTGTAATTTGATCTTAAGTTTGTTTCAAATAACTGCTTCCACATTTCTTTCTGATAAGTCCCGTCCATAAATAAATTTCTTGCTACTGGCGTATCATAAATCTCATCTTGAGTCTTTCTATAATATTTCCACATTGGTCTTGGATCCTTTTTGTTCGCAGTGATTGTTTCTCGATAAAAAGGAAGCCATCCAATCAATCTTGCATGGTGTGCCATAACATCTTTTATCACCAGGTTTTCCTTATTAGTATTTATGGTCTCTGGGAAATATGTGCCCATTGTTGCATTAATATCAATTCTTCCTTCATCAACCAATTTCATTACAGACATAGTAGTTGCAGCAACTTTCGTGATAGAAGCTAAATCATAAGAGGTCTTTGTATTTACTGGCTTTTTCTTGCTATAGGTTTGATAACCGAAGGCCTCATTATAAACTACTTTTCTATCTTTTACTACAATTACTTGACATCCAGGAGCAGCTTGTCTTCTAATAATATCTTTGGCTAACTTAGCAATCTTTGCCAAACTATCAGATCGCATCCCTACTCTCTCAGGAATACTATATCCCATTCTCAATATGGATTTTGTATCCAATCCATCTCCATATCTACTCCTTGGAGATGCGGTGATTGGCAACCTACCTTTTATTGAGTTCACTCCAAACAAAGCTTGTGCGCTTAGATCTTGCGTCATTTTATCATCTTCATAAGCTACAAAAACCCATTCATTATTATCAAAAAATTTCAAACTATAGGGACTTCCAAAAATGGTCACGATTACTTTTCTTTGTTGAGACAACATATTTATAAAATCAATGCTCGATTGCGTAATTCCAAAATCTTTTTTCGCATACCTACTCATGTCGTGAAAACTTACGAATACAATCTCATGACCACTTACTTCATTCAGCAAAGCTGCTGCTTTATCTTGGCTAATTTCTTTTGGGCTAAATACATGCTTAACTTTTGCATAAGCATCCATTCTTTTTTGAAAAGGAGTAATGGACTTGGCTCCAATTGCAATAGAGGCAAATTTTCTCTCTTTGACATCTTTTATCGGTAGCAATTCATTTTGATTGCGAACTAATGTCAAGGCATTTTCAATTAAAGTAGCCTTTAATCCTAATGCTGCTTTATTATTTACTTCGGCTTTCAAATTAGTCATCGGTGCATTAACATAATTGTCTAATTCCAAATCATATTTTCCTTTTAGAATTCTCATTACACTTTGATTAATTCGCTCTTCACTTATCGTTCCATTTTTTACGCTTTCTAAAATTACAGCAAAGGCTTTATCAATATCTTCCGGCAAAAGCAAAATGTCATTTCCTGCCATTAATGATTTTAGTTCAACTTCACCGTCACCATAATGTTTGGTTACTCCTTTCATTTCTAAAGCATCGGTAAAAATTAAACCATCATAATTCATTTCTTGTCGGATCAATCTTCCTACTACATTATAGGATAAAGAGGTTGGCAAATTTTCCGTTGGCTCTAATGCAGGCACTTGTAAATGTGCAATCATCAAACTTTGAACACCTTTATCGACCAATACTCTAAAAGGATATAATTCCACTGAATCCAATCTTGCTCTACTGTGATTGATTACCGGCAAATCTAAATGCGAATCTACATCAGTATCTCCATGGCCTGGAAAATGTTTCGCACTTGCCATTACTTTTTCTTCTTGCATCCCCATCATGTAGTGATACCCTTTTGCGCTTACGTTATATCGGTCTTCGCCGAATGAACGATTACCTATTACAGGATTTCCTGGATTATTATTAATATCAATTACTGGAGCAAAATTAATATGGGTTCCAATCCTTCTACATTGTTTTGCAATTTCTTTTCCCATATCATAAATCAAGCGGTTGTCTTGTATGGCCCCTAAGGTCAGTTGCCTCGGAAAGCTAATAGCATCTTCTTTAAATCTCATTCCCAATCCCCATTCCGCATCCATGGAAACCATCAAAGGAATTTTAGATAATTTTTGGTATCGATTAGTCAACTCCGTTTGCTTTGTTGGCGTTCCTTGAAAAAAACAAAGACCACCCACATGGTATTTTTTAATTTGACGTTCTACCTCTTTTATATGTTCAGGGCCTTTATCAGAATGAGCCCTTATCATAAATAACTGACCAATTTTTTCTTCCAAACTCAAACTATCCAGCCATTTATTGACCCAATTTGGATCTCTAATTGGATTTAATTCTGCATATTGGCTGTGTAGGTTTGTTGCTCCTAAAATGAGGAGAATTAAAATGCTAAGTGTTGATAATCGAATCATAAAATAAGTGTTTGAGACCTTTTCTAGTCTATTTAATATTTTGACGCTTTTTTTGAACATTAGGGTCAATTTTTAATGCTTCTTGTCTTAATTTTTCTGCTTCCTCATGTCTTCCATTCATGAACATAGCAGTTGCTAAGTTCAATAATGCGTCAGGATCTTTGGGTTTTAAGGCTAATGCTTTTTGAAGATATTCAAGAGCTTTGGGATGATCTTGTTTTACTCCGTATGCCACTCCTAATAAACGTAACGTTTCATAGTCGTTTGTATTATATGAAAGTGCTTTTTGGAGATAATTAATAGATTTAAATAAGTCCCCTTTTTCTTCTCCAAAATACTTACCCGCTTCTCGATTTGCAATGGCTATGTTCTCTTGAATTGGATAATCTGGATCTATTCGCAATACATTATTATAACTTTGAATGGCTTCTTCAAATTCTTTCAAATAGTAATGCGCATTTCCTTTTTGCAAATGCGCCAATTTATAATTTGGATGAATTTTAATAGCCTTCGTCAAATAATCTAAAGCTTGCCTTATTTTTGAATCTCTATCTGCATGCTCTTTATCACCAAAATGGGTTTCCAATAAAACTCCTGCAGCAGAATTCAGCATTTTAGCACTATTCCCTGAGACTTTTACATCTGTAGTGAAGAGCGTGTAATTATCTTTCCAAACAAAATTTCTTGTAAAAGTTTTTACGGTAAATAATATTATCAGTAATGATGGAAGCATCCAGGCTACTACTTTCTTTCCTTTCAGTTTATCAAAAAGCAAACAAAATAGGTAAGCAATGATTATGCAATAACCAATGGATGGCATGTACACAAATCTCTCCGATAAATTGGTACCAATTGAAAAAGGAATATTAGAAACTAAAAATAAACTGCCCAAATAAAAAGCGGCTGCAAATCCCCATATATTCTTTTTAATGGTTCCATAAATACTAAGGCCTATTAAAAATAAATACATTATTATACTGAGGATAACTTGCCAAGCACCCAAATGTTGGATAGCAATTTGTCTAGGATAATAGTCATGTGTTAACGGATGTGGAAAAATTAAAAGTTGGATATATTTTCCAAGACTGTAGGCTATGGTTGCTATGCGTTCATTACTTTCTAGTGGAACATATGCATTACCTTCAATTTTCAAAAAAGGATTATTCATTAATTCCAAAGGCGGATCACCTCCTAATCCAAATCCTAATATTGAGAATCTAATGGTCAAAAATAGTAAGGTCGCAAATAGTAAAGGAGATGTCGATTGGATAATTTTTGAAAAAGATATGTTTTTGAAAATATAAATAGCAAGCGGAGTAATCGCTAAAAAAGCAATGGCGTTTTCTTTTGATAATAGCGCGACGAAAAAACTTAGTCCTGCGAAAAGTAAATACTTTGCCTGTCTCTCATCTACATTTTTCAACACAAAAACCATCGCCAGTAAGGAAGCAGCTAAACTCATTATTTCATCTCTTCCTTTTATATTCGCCACTACTTCCGTGTGAATGGGATGAGCGGCAAAAATCAATGCAGTAAAAAATGCAATGGCTTGTGCCCATCTTCTATATTGACTATCTCTTAACAAAGTGAAAGTTAAATGGCACAGTAGCAAAACCGAAAGCGCGAATAGTAATACATTAATAAAATGTCCGATAAAAGGCCAATTTCCGAAAAGCTGATTTTCCAAAGCAAACATTGCCAAAGTGAAAGGTCTGTATCGTCCGCCCTGAACTAAATTGGCTTTCCCCTCTTCTTTAAAAAATCCATAGAAAGTGTCTTTAGTAAAAATACCTCCCCAGCCTTTTATTCCTGCTTGAGTATACATATTATCGGTGATCACAATAGCATCATCTTGTGTGTAATCATTTAATAAAGTATTTGCGTAAAGCGCAAAAGAGAAAATAAAAAGAAAAGCTAGTTGAGTTTTGTATTCAGCAAAGAAGGACGGTAGAATTGTGCCTATAAAAGCATCTGAGTTTGAAGTTTTATTTTTAGCCTTATTTGTCACTTATTTACCTGATATTAAATAGATAACAAATTACCAATTATTTTAATATAATAAAAATATAAATGCCTTCTTTAGCTTATGTTTTACTGCCTTCAAGGTTTCCAGATTCCGTTGCTCGATGAGCTTTATATCTACCTTTTCCAAATTTTGTCCCATTAAAAGATATTGTTCCTTTTAATTTATCTTTTTCTTGTTCAGCTAGTGCATTAAAATCTCGACATTTTGAAGAACAGCATCCTTCAAAATTTTCACTACAAGATTTGCATTGAATAAAAAGGATATGGCATTGATCATTTGCGCAGTTGGTATGATCGTCGGATGGATTTCCGCACTGATGACATTTACTTATAATCTCTTCACTTATCCTTTCTCCCAATCTATCATCAAATACGAAGTTTTTGCCTTTAAACTTATTAGGCAATCCCTTTTCTTGGATTTGTCTGGTATATTCAATAATTCCTCCATTCAATTGATAAACCTCTTCAAATCCCTCATGCTTCAAATAAGCGGATGCTTTTTCACAACGGATGCCTCCAGTGCAATACATTACTATTTTCTTATCCTTTTTATTCTGGAGCATGTCCTTGATGATTGGCAGCGATTCCCTAAAAGTTTCAACGTCTGGAGTAATAGCATTTTCAAAATGCCCAACTTCTGATTCATAATGATTTCTCATATCAATCAATATGGTTTCTTCTTCAGCTGTAATTTGATTAAATGCTTCTGCATCTAAATGGATCCCTTTATTTGTAGGATCAAATGAATCATCATTTAAACCATCTGCTACAATTTTGGGCTTAACCTTAATCGCTAATTTAAAAAAGGATTTGCCATCATCTTCTATGGCAACGTTTAGTCTGATGTTTTCCAAGAAAGAAATATCATACATTGCTTGCTTGAATTGATTAATGTTAGCCTCTGGTACTGAAATCTGACCATTAATACCTTCTTCTGCCACATAAATTCTCCCTAAAACGCCTACTTCGAAAAGTACTTTGTAAAAATGATTCCGAAAAAATGAGACATTTTTAATTTTAGCATATTTGTAAAAGGATAAAGTGATTCTCTTTTCATCACTTTCCATAAGCTTCTTTTTAAGCTCCTCTCCGTTAATTCTATTGTGTAAATGCTTCATTATCGGTGCAAATTTAAGTAAAAGCGCAGTTTTTAAGAACAAAAATTGCAAAAGGAGATGAAATTTAAACTAATTGAAATTGAACTTTATAGTAGAATAAGTCATTATTAAAGAAAAAAATTATTTTTGCTTTTGGAAAGTAAAACCATTTTTAATTACTTAAATTCTCTACTATGCCGCGGAAAAAGCGAGAAAAAACTAAATATACCGAAAAAGAATTGAAGGAATTTCACAAAGTGATTGATGAAAACTTAGAAAGAGCTAAAAGCCAGTTAAAATTCTATATGGATCAATTGGAAGAGTTAGCAGAAAATCCTGATAATAAAGTCAAAGGTTTAGATGATGCAAGTAGCACTTTAGAAAGTGAGCGAATTACAACTATGGCTGCTCGTCAAAGAAAACTAATCTCGCATTTAGAAAATGCAAAAATAAGGATCCAAAATAAGGTTTATGGGATATGTAGAGTTACTGGGAAATTAATCTCTCGAGAGCGACTATTAGCCGTTCCTCATGCTACACTCAGTATAAGTGCTAAGCAGGCACAAAAATAATCCTAAACTATAATAAAATATTAAGTGATTACGCTATATAGGTGTAGTCACTTTTTTAACTTCGCACTGTGAAAATAAGCAAATCATTATTTATAGTATTAACTATCCTAATCATCTTATTTTTTGACCAATGGTTAAAAATTCATATTAAAACCAACTTTTATTATGGTCAAGAGGAAGCAATATTGGGCTTATCATGGGCTAGACTTCACTTTGTTGAAAATCCAGGAATGGCCTTTGGAATTGAATTAGGTGGAATTTCAGGGAAATTAGCTTTAAGTATTTTTAGAATTGTAGCTGTGTTTTTCTTGATTTATATAATAAGAAGTCTTGTTCAGAGTAAGGCTAGTAAAGGTTTACTCTTTTGTTTTGCTTTAATTCTTGCTGGAGCTATAGGAAATATTATCGATAGTGTTATTTATGGTCAGATATTTTCTGCTACTCCCTTTCATGGTAGAACCGTCGCTGAAATGTTTCCTGCCAATGGTGGATACGCGCCTGTTTTACAGGGTAAAGTAGTAGACATGCTCTATTTTCCATTGATAGATACCACCTTGCCGGCGTGGTTGGGAGGAGGTAATTTTAGATTCTTTAAACCTGTTTTTAATATTGCAGATGCCGCGATTTCTGTTGGCGTGATTAGTTTATTGCTATTCTATAGGAGTTTTTTCTGGGGAAAAGAAAAAGAGGGTGATGTAGATACAGAGAATGGGTTAGACCAGTCCGAGACTAAATCTGACGAGGAAGAGTAAAACCCATCCCATTTTAAAGGAGATTATAAATTTGTAAGAAAACTTTTAACTCAAAAAGTTATGTATAGCCTTTTGGGCTATTTCTACGCGTTGATAATCGATGGCATACATAATGTATTTACCGTCCCTGTTTGCTTGTAAAACACCGGCTTCTCTAAGAATCTTGAGATGTTGAGAAGTGATGGATTGTTCTAGTTTTAATGTGTTATAAATCTTATTCACATTAATTGTTCCGTTCTGATCAATAAATTCTAAAATTTTGAGGCGCAGTGGATGGGCAAGCGCTCTCATCAAATCTGACGAGTACTGTAATTTGTCGTTGTTGAAAGTAACCTTAGTCTTCCTCATTACGTTCTTCTTATTTTGAGTAAAGTATATAAATTCTTATCCTTAGTTTTCTAGAAATTTCTTGAAATTGAGTATTTAACACATATAATTTAACCACATTTATAATGGTCTGAGTACAATTACATGATGGTTTCAATAAATTTCTAATGTAAATATAAAAAAATATTTACAATCAAAGCATAAAATATTAATTCTCAGTGAATTTACCGTATTGAGATTAAAGTAAGTTGTTAACTATCCAGCTAATTCTTCTACTAATCGGGATATTTGAGTTAATCTACTTCTATCTAAAGAGTAATAAATAAACTTACCTTGTCTTTCTGTGGCAACCACTCCAGCCCTTCTTAAAATGGCTAAATGCTGGGAAGCTACAGATTGCTCAAGTCGAAGTTTGATATAGATGTCCGTAACAGTCATCGTATCATTATCTTCTAATAAGTCAATTATTCGCTGGCGGAGTTTGTGGTTTACTGCCCGTAAAACCAATACCGCCTTTCTCAAATCAGCATAGTCTAGTTGGATTTCTTTATTCCCCTTCTTTAGTGTAACAGTTTCGTTTTTCTGCTTTCTCATTATAAATGAATTTAATAGTTCATGGAATACGAGCTACCTAATACACAAACTGTACCAATTATTCTATACATTAAAAAAAAATCGATTATGTTCTATCTTGAGTATAGAATCAAGATACATATATTTATTTATAATGTATAACTGGCTGATAAATTAAAATAATTTTTTCTTGGATCTTGTCACATTTGCCCCTTTTAAATAAAACGGTGAAAAGGGGCTAATTTGTTCCATTTTATTCGCAAAAAATGATTTTTCTGCTAATAAAGTCATGTTCGCGGCGCTTGAGCGCACCGATGTGAAGCTTAAATAAGGATTAACTAATACATTTTTGCACTTTTCTGCACCGTTGCCTCCTAAAATCAACCTTTCTCCATGGTCTAATATATGGTCGAAACTATTAGCCTCTATTATTTTAGCTTCTGGCGCTCGCAATGGATTTAAGTCTTGATCATACAAATTGGTATAAACTTCCATTCTTCGGGCATCTATCATTGGGAGATAAATGCCCTCTTCATCCGATTCTACTTTCATGCCGTAGGCTATGGCTTGCAAAGAGTCAATTGCGATTAATGGTAAGTCTAAAGCAAAGCAAATTCCTTTTGCCACGCTAGTGCCTACTCTTAATCCAGTATATGAGCCAGGACCCTTAGAAATGGCTACAGCATCAGTTGCCGACATTGCAATTCCAGTTTCATTATACAAATCCTCGATAAGCAAAGTCATTATAGAAGAATGTTTATTTCCTTCCTTATTTTCTTTTAGGCTAAGTATTGCCCCATTTTTAGACAATGCAGCTGAGCAGATCTCAGTTCCAGATTCTATGTTTAATATTAATGGCATAATTACTCTTGGATCAAATATAAAATGCGGTAAAATGAGTGATATCATTTTACCGCATTATTTTGTTTTAAAATTTTTCTATTTTTTACTTAGAATAGATTGATATCTTGCTGAATCATTTAATAATGCAATAGCTTCATCAATTTCTCTGTCATTATTCAATTGTTGTTGAGCTTTCCCGTTTTGGAAATAATACCTACTTACAATTTCCTTTTCAATGGCATCTAGAATTTCTGCTCTGTGATTTACATAGGCCAATTTTTTATCTGCTTTAATCTTTGCTTCAATAGAGACTATTTCGTTATCAAGCGTAATCCCTTTTTTATCAGCATCTTCTTTTAAGTTGTTAAGATATTTTTCAGATTTAGATTCATATTCAAAATTATTAGCTTTTAAGTAATTTAGAAAGCTATCGTAGTCTGTATACTTAAAATCATCTACCGGAGCTATAGTTTGATGCTTATTAGCAAAATCATTGACATACTTAAAGATGTGGTATTCTTTATTTAAAGCATTCAGTAATTCAATGTCAGTATTCAATACAAACTTTACATCTGGCGTAATTCCTCCTCCATCTAAGACATTTCTTCCATTTCTTGTTTTAAACACCGTTCTTTGCGTATCTGGAATATCAACTGGTTCCCCGTCCTCATATTTTACACTTTGAATACATCTACCACTTGGAATATAATATTTAGAAGTTGTTAATTTAATTTGTGAATTATATCCAACATCCTTAGTATTTTGAACTAATCCTTTTCCATAGGACCGCTGACCTAACACTACTGCTCGATCTAAATCTTGCAATACGCCAGATACGATTTCAGAAGCAGATGCGGTATTCTTATTAATTAAAACCACCACTGGCATTGTTTCATTCAATGGATTATTTAATGTTTTAAAAGATTGATCTCGTTCTTTCACCTTTCCTTTTGTAGTAACAACAACTTCATTTTTTGGAATAAATAAATTAGAAACATTTACTGCTTCCCGCAATAGTCCTCCACCATTATTTCTCAAATCAAATACCAAGCCCTCCATATTGGGATTGTCTTCTTTTAATTTCTTAATTGCACCGCCTACGTTTGCACCAGCATTTCTAGTAAATGTGGTCAAGACTACATACCCAATTTTGTCATTTAACATTCCAGAGTAAGGCACATTTTCTACACTAACTTCTCCTCTAGTTAAAGTTATGGTCTTGTTTCCACCGCCGCTTACTGGTTTAATGGTCATATTAATTTTAGAATCTGGCACTCCTCTTAAAATATTTCCAACTTCTTCAGAATTCTTACCTTTTGCAGATTGTCCATCAATAGAATAAATAATATCACCAACTTTCAATCCTGATTTAAGTGCTGGACTTTCTTCAAACATTTCAATAACTGTTGGGTAATCTTCCACTTTTCTAATTCTAGCACCAATGCCATTATATTTACCAGTAGTCATGAATCTAAATCCTTCAATTTGAGACTCTGAATAATAGTTGGTATATGGATCTAGGCTTTCTAACATCGCATCAATCCCTGTCTTCATTAATTGGGAAGGATCTATTTCATCCACGAAGTGCGTGTTGATTTCCTTGTAAATGGAGGTGTAAATCTCAATATTCTTAGCAATTTCGAATAATTTATCATTGTTATGCACCCCAATTGCCGCAATACTAAAGCCGATAGTCAATACTAAGGCAAAGATTTTAAATTTTTTCATAATTTGAATTTCTATCTGTTTAAACGCAGAAGTTTTCAATAGATTTTAAAAATACAGAATTTTCTTGGAGTAAATCCAAATAAGCTAACGCAAAAGGATCTCTAATAATTCATCCGGTTTTTCAGCATGTACCCAATGTCCCGCATCAGCCACTGTTTTAAAGGAGGCATTTGGAAACAACTTATAAATTTCCTCTTCATCTCCATCATTTATATAATCTGAATTTTCTCCTTTTATAAACAATGTATCCCCATGAAATACTCCTTCTGATAAAGCTTCAATTACTCTATCATAATGCTCATGGATTGCTTTCAAATTCATTTTCCATCGGAAGGATTTATCTTTATTTCTAGTCAAATTCTTCAATATAAATTGGCGAACCCCAAAAGATGGTATTCTTTCTTCTAAAGCATCACTGGCATCCTTTCTATTATCTAACGTATCTATTTCTAAGGCAAATAAAGCTTCGAATATTTCAAGATGCCCTGGCATATATTGCTTAGGTCCAATATCAAGGACAAATAATTTTTTAATTAGTTGCGGATGATCCAGAGCAAATCTCATTGCCGTTTTACCTCCCATTGAATGTCCTAATAGCATTGCACTACCAATATTGTTTTCCTCATATAATTTAAACAGGTCTTCTGACATGAGTTCATAAGAAAATTCATCGCTGTGAAATGATTTTCCATGATTTCTTAAATCAATAATATATACTTTATAATGTTCAGCTAGTTTTTTCGCAAAGCCTTGCCAATTATCCAACATTCCAAATAAGCCATGAAGGATCACAAAAGGTTCTCCTTCTCCAAATATTTTATGATTGAGTTGCATTGCGTAAAGATAAGAGACTTCTAAAAATTTTTATTAAATATAACTACAATAGCAACCTTTTAATATGATTAAATGTTTATAATGGCGCTCTAATTCTAATGGAAAAATATGAAGTTTAATTTAACATCAAACTACCAACCGACTGGAGATCAACCTCAAGCTATTAAAGCATTAATCAATGGCTTAAATGAGCAGGAAGTAGCGCAAATTTTATTAGGTGTTACTGGCTCTGGAAAAACATTTACGATTGCCAATGTAATTAACGAGGTGCAAAGGCCTACCTTGGTTTTAACCCATAACAAAACATTAACAGCTCAACTATATGCTGAATTTAAGGAGTTCTTTCCAGATAATGCGGTTGAATACTTTGTTTCTTATTATGATTATTACCAACCCGAGGCCTATATATTTAGCTCTGACACCTACATTGAAAAGGATCTTTCTATCAATGATGAAATTGATAAATTAAGATTAAGGGCGACCTCTTCTTTATTATCAGGAAGGCGAGACGTAATCATCGTTGCTTCTGTTTCATGTATTTATGGAATGGGTAACCCTGAAGACTATAAAGGCGCAATTATTAGAATCAAAACTGGAGATGTTATTTCGAGAAATACTTTCCTTTACAAATTGGTGGAGTGTTTATATTCAAGAACAGAGGTAAATTTAACTAGATCGACCTTTCGGGTGAAAGGAGATACGGTTGAAATCAATTTACCTTATGTAGACTACGGGTATAGAATAACTTTCTTTGGGGATGAGATTGAAGAAATAGAAATATTCGATGTAGATACAGGTAAACGAATTGAGCAAATGGAGCATGCTGCTATTTTTCCCGCCAACCTTTACATTGCTCCAAAAGATAAATTAAAACAAATTCTAAGAGAGATCGAAGACGAATTGGCCGCGCAAGAAAGATATTTTTCCGAAGAACGCAGGTTTATAGAAGCTAAACGAATAAAGGAAAGAATATCTTTTGATATTGAAATGATGCGAGAGCTGGGATATTGCAATGGAGTTGAAAACTATTCTCGTTTTTTTGATGGTCGCAGACCTGGTACTAGACCCTTTTGTTTATTAGATTATTTTCCTGATGATTATTTAATGGTTTTAGATGAAAGTCACCAAACGGTTCCGCAGGTAAGGGGCATGTGGGGAGGCGATCGGGCTAGAAAATTAAACTTAGTTAATTTTGGTTTCAGACTACCTTCAGCAATGGACAATCGCCCATTGAACTTTGATGAGTTTAAATCCTTAACCAATCAAATTATTTATGTTAGTGCTACTCCTGGTGATTACGAACTAGAAGAAACAGAAGGATTAATTGTTGAGCAAATCGTTCGACCGACTGGATTGCTAGATCCCCCTATTGAGGTACGTCCGAGCCTAAATCAAATTGATGATCTTTTAGAAGAAATAAATAATAGAATTGATGACGATCAAAGAGTATTAGTCACTACGCTTACTAAGAGAATGGCTGAAGAGCTGAGTAAATACTTAATTAAATTAGATATTAAATGTCGATACATCCATTCTGAAGTAGATACCATGGAACGGGTAGAGATTATAAGAAATCTTCGTCTTGGTACTTTTGATGTTTTAATTGGAGTTAATCTTTTACGAGAAGGTTTAGACATTCCTGAAGTTTCTTTGGTAGCAATTTTAGATGCAGATAAAGAAGGCTTTTTAAGAAACACGAAATCACTTACTCAAACCTCTGGAAGGGCCGCTCGTAATTCAAATGGTTTGGTATTATTTTATGCAGATAAAATTACCGATTCTATGCAAATGACTATAGAAGAAACCAATCGCAGAAGAGCTATCCAAATGGCTTACAATGATGAGCATGGGATTACTCCACAAACTATATTTAAATCAAAAGAAGATATTAAAAATCAAAAATCGATTTTAGATATTCGAGGAGAACGAAGGGCCTATTTTGAACCTGAAGAAACAACGGTTGCCGCGGATCCGATCGTCCAATATTTGAATAAAGATCAACTAGAGAAATTGATCGGTGATACAGAGAAAAAGATGAAAAAAGCCGCGAAAGAGCTTGATTTCATTTCTGCAGCTCAATATAGAGATGAACTTTTTGCGCTCAAGAAAAAAATTAAACAGATTTAATATGACGCTACACTTGACTTTAACAATAATACTCATTATCTTGAATAATTCTTAGGACTATCCTCACACCATACAAAATAAATAATATATTGCCCCTAAGGGGTCCTACTATTTGTAAACTACTACTTAACTTCTAAAGGGCTATGTGACCTTCATAGCCCTTTTATTTTACTTCAATAAGTCGAAACCAAAAGCTAAGTTTTATTCAAAAAATGTATCTTTGAATAAATACTTTTAATGGAAACTATTTATCATCAATTAGCAAAGGCAAAAGAATCAGGACAAAAAAAACTAGCTGTTTTAATAGATCCTGATAAAATAAGACTAGGCGGATTAGATAAGATTTTAATTCTAGCCAAGGAAGCTAAGGTAGATTACTTTTTCATTGGTGGCAGCTTAATTGTTAACAATATGTTGGATAAATGTCTAACTGCGATAAAAGAAGCTTGTGATATTCCGATGGTTTTATTTCCAGGAGATTCTTATCAGCTAAGTTATCGTGCTGATGCAATTCTATTTCTATCACTTATTTCTGGACGAAACGCAGATTTATTAATTGGTAAACATGTCATCTCTGCGCCTTATTTAAAAATGAGTCCTTTAGAAGTTTTATCCACCGGTTATATGTTAATAGATGGAGGAGTACCAACTACTGTTTCCTATATGAGCAACACCGTTCCTATTCCTTCAAATAAAAATGATATTGCTATTTGCACGGCTATTGCTGGAGAAATGTTAGGATTAAAATTAATGTATATGGATGCAGGTAGTGGGGCTCAAATTCCAATAAGTGCTAGTATGATTGAAGAGGTAGCGGGAGCCGTATCCTGTCCTTTAATTGTTGGGGGTGGAATTCGAACACCAGGAAAAGCCCTTGAAAATGCAAAGGCTGGTGCCGATGTTATCGTGGTGGGCAATGCAATAGAAAAAGATCCTAATTTAATTAAAGAAATGGCAACCGCAATCCACTCAATTAATGTTCCAGTATAAAAGTAATCATACAATATTTCTACTTTTTTGCTTTTGCTTGCCTATTAACACATTCATTTACGCTCAGCGATTTTCAGGAATAAACCCTTCTATTAAATGGGAACAAATTAGTACTAAAAAGGCTAAGATTATTTATCCAGTTGAATTGTCTTCAGATGCCCAAAGGTTAGCCAATGTAATTGATTTTTTATACGATTACGATAGAGAAGCAATTGGCCCATTGACCAGAAATATAAAATTTGTTTTGCTAGGGAATACCGCGATTTCAAATGGCTCGGTGGGTTCGGCTCCTTTTAAATCAGAGTTTTTCATGTCTCCTCCTAGAGATCATTATCAACTAGGCACTTTAAACTGGACGGATTTATTAGCCTTGCATGAATACCGACATGTTTTACAAAGATCAAATTCTTTAAAAGGAGCAACTAAAGTGGGTTACTTATTATTTGGAGAACTGACATGGTCGGGTATGAGTAATTTAGCAATTCCTAATTGGTTTAGGGAAGGAGATGCGGTAGTTGCAGAAACTTCGCAAAGCAATCAAGGACGAGGTCGGAACCCTGCATTCTTGGATGCCCACAGAGATTACTTTCTCAATGAATCTTATCCAAACTACAATCAAGCAAGAAATGGCTCAATAATAAAGTTTGTTCCTGATCATTATCGATTCGGCTACCTTATGACCACCTATGGTAGGTCTAAATATGGAGATGATTTTTGGGAAGACATATTAGCAGATGGAGGTGCTTATAAAGGCGTTCTTTTTCCTTTTAAAAAAGCATTAAAATCAAAAACTGGTATTGGAATGAAAGCTTTTTATAAGGAAGCTATGGAATTTCACAAAATAAGAATGACTTCTAAAAACAAAAAACCATCTATTAGTTTTAATTATTTAAGTGCAAAAAATAAAGGTTTTCACAATTATAGTAATCCACAATTAAGTACTAATAATAGGCTCTATGCAGTAAAAACCAGTTTTGATAAACGGTCTAGCATCATTGAAATCCTTGAGAATGGAGAGGAAAAACTACTAGTGAATACGCCTATAATTAATGAGCAATATTTTTCAGAGCAGGCAGGTTTATTCACATGGTCAGAAGCAAGAACAGATGCACGCTGGACAGAAGATAACTATTCTGTAATCGTTGTTTATAATTCGAAAAAGAAAACAAAATCAAAGATTAGTTCAAGGTCTAAATATTTTCAACCTAGCTTATCAAATAATGGAGCTAAAATTATCTGCACGGAAATTTTAGCAACCAGTTGTCAGTTAAAAATCTTACAGACGAAAGATGGTAGTTTACTAAAAACTTTACCCAACGTGAATAATTTTATTTACACCTACCCAAAGTGGGATAATCAGGAAAATATTATTGTATGTGCTAGAAAAAATAATGGAGAAATTGCGCTTGTAAAACTGGATGCTGATGGTGAATTAATAGATACCTTGCTTCCGTTTCGAGCAGACCTAATTGGGATACCTCAGGTTTCTGAAAACTATGTAACTACTACCGCTGCATATGGAGGTAATATTCATATTTATCAGATTGATAAACAAGGAAGCATTAGCAAAATTAGTGATCATACTCAAAGTGTATATCAACCTATTTTTGACGAGGAAGAAAACAAAATCTATTTTTCTGAATTTCAAATTGAAGGCAATCGCCTTGGTTATTTTTCTCCAGATAAAAACCGAATTCTTTATAATTTGGACAAAAAGCAAGTATTTAAAAATAATATCCTGGATAAAATTCCAAACAAATCATACCCTACAAAAAAGTATAGCAAGTTTGCTCATTTTATTAATCCACATAGCTGGGGAATAAATCTCGAAAGCTTTCGTCCAGAAATAAAAATAAGCTCTACCAACTATTTGAATACAATTGACATTTCTGGGGGTGCATACTTAGAGGACGGAAGTGATGTCATTTATAACGCGAATATAAATTTTGCCACTTTTTTACCTATAGTAAATTTGGGCTGGAGGTCAGAAAATCAAAGCGCTATTGTTCAAGATAGTGTTTTGGTAAAATTTTGGGATACAGATTATGGATTAACTGTTTCAGCACCATTTAATTTTTCAGATGGTAATTATTTTAGAAACTTCCTTCCATTTTTTGGCATTCAACATAACCAATTAAACATAACCAATTTTGAAGTAGAGAATATAAATATTACTTCTTTAAGAACAGGTCTTACTTTTAGAAATCAAAATTATCGACCTCAGCTGCGCTTATTTTCTAAATTTGGCCAATATATTAGAGTCGATTATTCTTCTGATATCGATGAGAGAGACGCGAGACAATTCCAAATTAAAACAGCCTTAGCGCTTCCAGGTATTGCTAAAACCCACAGTCTTATATTAGAAGCAGATTACAAAAGTCAAAAAGGTGATCGATTATCTGATTCATTCAAATATTCGAGAGGCTACCGAAGTAGGCTAGAATATGATTCCTTTTATAGGTTAAGTGCTGATTATCATTTTCCGTTGTTTTATCCTGATTGGGGTATAGAAGGATTATTTTTTATAAAACGAATAAATATAGATCTCTTTGCCGATTATAGCCATATGAATCTTTTACCCGATGTTGAGCAAGTTGACTTCCGTTCTATTGGATCTGAAATCAGTACAGATATTCGTTTTTTAAATACGCAAGATTTAAGAATTGCCTTTCGATTTGCCTATCGTTTAAATGACATAAGTGGTCGACCACTACGTTTTACATTTTTATTACCCGTTTACCGTTTTTAATTTATTTTAAAAGAAACCACGATTGGGAAACTAATTAAATTAGATTGGTATTTATACTTTCAGTTTTTGTAATTAAACTATTTTTACCTTAAATAAAATCTTTTGATAAAAGGAAAAGTAATAAAGTCCACTGGAAGTTGGTATTTGGTCCAAAAGGAGGATCTTGAAGTCATTGCCTGTCGTATTATTGGTAAATTTCGGATAGGCGGAATTAAATTAACCAATCCTGTTGCAGTAGGAGATAATGTATCCTTTGAAATGGAGGGAAATAAAGAGGAGAATAAAGGCATTATTAAAAATATCCTTCCTAGAGAAAACTATGTGGTTCGGCAGTCACCTAGAAAAAAACATGCCTTACATTTATTGGCAAGTAATATTGATCAAGCAATGGTTATCGTCACAGTGATTCAACCCATGTTGAAGCCTGGATTTATTGATCGCTTTTTATTAATGACCGAACCCCATAATATACCAACCCATATTGTTTTCAATAAGGCAGATTTATATGATGAAGAAGAATTTGCCATGTATGCTGCAATGGAAGAAATCTATACCTCTATCGGTTATCAAGTTCATTTGATTTCGGCTGAAAAAGGAATTGGCATGGAAGAATTACATCCTGTTATAAAAGATAAAATCACCTTGATAAGTGGTCAGTCAGGAGTTGGTAAATCTACTTTTATCAATCGAATTATTACCAGTACGGTAATTAAAACTCAAGATATTTCTGAATACAGTGGTAAGGGGCAACACACTACCACTTTCGCAGAAATGTTTGGGCTGGAGATTGGTGGATTCGTTATTGACACACCAGGAATCAAAACCCTTTCTTTTAATAATTTAGAACCAGAGGATGTAGCCCATAACTTTAGAGAATTTTTTGAAAAATCACATGCATGTAAATTTGGAAATTGCAGTCATCGCAATGAACCCAAATGTGCCGTTAAAGAAGCTATAAAAGCTGGCGAATTAAGTGAATTAAGATATTTTAATTACATCCAAATATTGGAAGATATTGAGAATCAAAATTACTGGGAAAGGCATACGGACTTTTAGGGGAAATGTGAAAGTGGTCATTTTCAAAACCAAGATTAGATTAACCAAGGAGGTCGGTATGGTTAGATACGCGAATTACTTGCCGAAATAAAAGGCGCCAAGGCTTGGAGATTAACCGCTCCCCAAACCCCTCTCCATTTTTTCATAATAGCTTCGCAAATCAATGTAATAGAGATGGGCTTTTAAAGTTTGGTATATCAATTAAAATTTGCCCTTCCCTCTCTTTGCAGGTGAGGTGTCGCCGACGCAAGGAGGCGGGATGGGTTGTGTACGCGAATTACTTGCCGAAGATAATTCCTTGGTAGAATCATTATTTTATTTAAAAATCCATAGCTTTGTAAAAAATTTGCAATGGGAATAGAATTCGGTAGAAATAAATATAAAAGTCGAAGAGAAAGAAGAGCAAAGCAATTACGGAATATGAAGGTGACTGTAATATTTGTTAGTATAGCTTTAATTATTTTGATCTATAAAAACAGATGGAAAATTAGCGCTTGGATAGATACTTATATTTTCTAATTACTTAATAATTTTAAATAAATTATTCCTTTCTAAAAAGAACACACCCACCACATATATAAGCAAGATTATTGAATTACAAATTAAAATATACATTATATTTTCATTAAAAAGTGGCCTTAATAAGGTTGCTAGTCCAAAAGCTGCAATCGCACTAAAGATGTACAATAAAATTCTTGGAATTGGATAATGGATTGGGTAATATTTTTGCCCCAGTAAATAACCTGCAATCGCCATGAATCCATAACAGGAGATAGTAGCCCACGCCGATCCAATAATTCCTATTCTAGGAAGTAAAATTACGTTCAAGGTAATGGTAATGATGGCTCCTCCAATTGCAATATATGCCCCAAACTTTGTTTTATCACTAAGCTTATACCATATAGAAAAATTATAATATAGGCCTAGAAAGAAATAAGCCAACAACAATATTGGTACTACTTTTAATCCTACCCAAAATTGATCTCCAATTAAATATCGGATTAAGTCTAAGTATAGAGTGATTCCTAAAAAGGCTAGGCTGCCCACTAAAGCAAAGGTTTGTCCAACTTGCCCATACACTTCTTTTGATTTTCTATCTGCTGCATGTCTAAAGAAAAAAGGCTCAGCGGCATAATTAAATGCTACTGCAAATAGGTTCATTAGAATAGCAATCTTGGCTACCGCATTGTAAACACCTGAACTTTCAGTATCAATAAATTTATCTATTAAAATTCTATCAAGTAATTGATTAATCACTCCTGCAAACCCAACTATAATTAAAGGAAAGGCATACTTAAACATCTTATTAAATAAAACCCTATTAAATTGGAACTTGATTCCAAAATACTCTTTTACTAATAATAAAAGTTGAATGAAACTAGCGACTAAATTAGCAATGAAAACATAATCTAATAGAAGTGCTCGATCATAATATCCCTCGAAATTTGTAAACCCGCTTTCGATAAGTTTTGGCAATACGGAAAGTAAAAAGACCGTTAAAAATATAGTTATAAAAACATTCACCAATTTAACAATCACAAAACGCTTAGCTTTTTTCTCTAATCTCAATTTAGCAAATGGTAAAGCAGCAAGTGCATCAAATGCAATAATTAAAGCAAAATAAACCACATACCTTTCATCAGCTTCCTGAGTTAAAAATTTAGCAATATTATTTGCATTAAGTAGAAATAACAGGGTAAGCAAAATGGTGGTTACAAATATTGCAATTGAGGCCGTTGAAAAAGCAATGTTTTCATCTTCTTTTTTAGTGCCAAAACGAAAAAGGGCGGTTTCCATTCGGTAGGTAAAAAGCACCATTAATAAAGCTGCATATGCGTACATTATTCCATGTATTCCGTACTCCGCCTTATTAGTAATATTTGTTAGATATGGAGTCAGAAGTAAAAATTGAGCAATTCGCCCAAAAATATTACCAAGCCCATAAATGGCTGTTTCTCCTGCTAACTGTTTGATTAATGACACAAATTATTATACGTTAAAACAAACTTTATATTATCAATTGAACGAAATTACATTCTTATAGCATTATTACACTATATATTTGAAAATAAAACAATATCTTTAAACTTATATATTGTGTTATGCCCATAACATTTTATAAACGATAATTACAGAATTAGAAATGAATTTAGCATTATTAAAAGACTGTTGCAAAACACCAGGCGCTCCAGGATTCGAACAAAAGATTCGTGAACTTATCCTTAAAGAAGTAAAGCCTTTAGTGGATTCAGTAGAAGTGGATTCAATGGGAAACGTAATTGCCATTAAAAAAGGTAAAAAACGTAAAAAAGCAATGGTTGCTGCCCACATGGATGAAATTGGTTTTATTGTCAAACATATTGACGACGATGGATTTATTCGATTCCATACATTAGGAGGCTTCGATCCTAAAACCTTAACTTCTCAAAGAGTGATCATCCATGGTAAAAAAGATATTATTGGAGTAATGGGTGTGAAACCTATTCACATTATGACCGCAGAAGAACGTGCTAAACCGCCTAACATTGATGATTATTTTATCGATTGTGGGATGTCGAAAAAAGATGTTGAAAAATACGTAGGTTTAGGAAATTCCATAACTAGAGAACGTGATTTAATAGAGATGGGCGATTGTATCAACTCTAAATCTATGGACAATCGTGTTTCTGTGTTTATTCTTTTAGAGGTTCTTCGATCTTTGAAAGGAAAAAAACCGCCATTCGATATCTATGGTGTTTTTACTGTTCAAGAAGAAGTGGGACTAAGAGGAGCCATGACTTCCTCTAGATATATCAATCCAGATTTTGGTTTTGGCTTAGATGTAACGATTGCTAATGATGTACCCGGTGCGCTTGGACATGAAAAAATTACTAATTTAGGAGAAGGTGCCGCGATAAAAGTATTAGATGGTTCTACGATTTCTGATTATAGAATGGTTGAATATTTAAAGACAACCGCCAACAAGCACAAAATTAAATGGCAATTAGAAATATTACCTAGAGGTGGAACAGATACTGCGGGAGTACAAAGAGCAGGTAATGGCTCCATTGCTGGAGCAATTTCAATTCCATTGCGAAATATGCATCAAGTTATTGAAATGGCTAATAAAAAAGATATTCAAGCTTGCATCAATTTATTAAAAAATGCATTGCTTGATTTAGACAAATATGATTGGTCATTTAAATAAAATACTATGTGGAAAGAAGATGATAATAAGTTAAAAGCTAGTTTCGAATTTAAAGACTTTATTGAAGCGTTTAGCTTCATGACTGAAGTTGCCTTCCACGCTGAAAAGCAAGACCATCATCCAAATTGGAAAAATGTTTGGAACACCGTAGATTTTGAACTGAATACACACGATGCTGGGAATACGGTTACTGAAAAAGATCATAAACTTGCAAAAGCTATCAGCGACGTTTATAAAAAATATAAGTCGTAGATGTCGATTGAAATTCAATCCAAACTTCCCAATATAGGTACAACTATTTTCACGGTCATGTCTGCACTGTCAAAAAAGCATGATGCTATAAATTTATCCCAAGGGTTTCCAAATTGGGATTGCGATCCAGTTTTAAAAAACTTGGTCAATCATTATGTAAATAATGGTTACAATCAATATGCGCCAATGGCGGGAGTGTCTAAACTTCGAGCTCAATTAGCAAATAAAATAAAAGCATTATATCAATTAGAAATAGATATTGAAAAAGAAATTACTATAACTGCTGGTGCTACGCAAGGAATCTATACTGCAATTTCTGCTCTTATCAATAAAGGAGACGAAGTAATAATTATTGAGCCCGCCTATGATTCTTATGGGCCGAGCGTGGAAGTAAATGGAGGTAAGGTAGTTCCTTATCGATTGATGGCGCCAGATTACAAAATTGATTGGGATAATATGCGAGCTCTGATTTCTAATCACACAAAAATGATTTTAATCAACAGCCCCCATAATCCGACAGGAAAAATTTTCAGCGCTGATGATCTGCATCAATTGGATGCGCTTATAAATGATACAAATATAATTGTGCTCAGTGATGAAGTCTATGAACATTTGACCTTTGGTGGCAATCCACATGAAAGCGTTTTGAAATATGCGAATCTTTATCAACGAAGCCTCGCTATTTTTTCCTTCGGTAAATCTTTTCATAGTACTGGCTGGAAGTTGGGTTATATCGTTGGGCCAGAATATTTAATGGAGGAGTTTAAAAAAGTGCATCAGTTTAATGTGTTTTGCGTGAATCATCCCATCCAATGTGCCATTGCAGATTATATGGAGGATCCTCAAGTTTATTTGGATTTGAATGATTTCTTTGAAAAGAAAAAAGACCTCTTTTTAGAGGTTATCTCCAATAGTAAATTTGTTCCCATTCCTTGTGAAGGCACCTATTTTCAAATGGTGAATTACGCTGCCATTTCTCAAGAAAAAGATATGGCTTTTGCCAAGCGTTTAATTACTGAACATGGAGTTGCATCCATTCCAGTTTCTGCTTTTTATTCCAATCCACCCGATGATCATGTGATTCGTTTTTGCTTCGCAAAAACAGATGAAGTTTTGATTGAGGCGGGGAGGAAATTGTGTCTCGTATAGACGTCAGATATCACAGGTCAGATTTTTTCTCGGCTGCGCCAAGCCTCTCCCAAAACCCTACTCCATTTTTACAATATGTTTCGCAAATAAATACAATAAAGAGGGGCCGAAGAAATGCAAAATTGAAAATCTCAATACGCTATTAAAAATCTTAAAATAAATAACCGTTTCGTCCAAGATCTCCGACCGGTCTGCCACTTACCGCGCTACAACGTGAGATTTTACATTTCCCCTTGATCTCCATACTTCGACTTAAACGTCCCGCCCTTCTTAACCACTACTTGCTCATCAAAAACATCTTGCGTAATGACGATTCCATTCACCAATAATTTCCCAGAAACATAAAATGCATCTTTTGCGTTTGTACTCAAATGACATTTTCCATTTAATAAAAAGGTGCCTTTAATATCAGCAGCTTGTTCTGCTGCTGCAGCGGTAAAATTTAAAGTGCCATTTGGTTTTAGTAAGAGTACATTTTTCTTCCCAAGATTAATCTTTTTACAAGCGACATTAGCATCAATGAAGATGCTATCTTTTGAATTAAAAATTACTTCTTGACAAGGTAGGGGAATGGAATTTTGATTCCAATTATTCTTATTTGTCCAAAGGTTATCTGATCCTAATCCTGTCCAACTTACGGTAATGCCATTGTCGCCAAATCCATTGCAGTCGTTATCTTTTTGATCACATCTTTCTACAGCACCTGGATAACTCAATGGATCACTATCGTCACAATCTTTATCATTACAAAATCCATCACCATCATTATCAACATTAGAAGTACCGATGCACACGAAGCACTTAGGAGGTTCAATAATTTTCAATGTCATTAAGTCAAAGTAGGCATCATTTGATTTTCCATAATTACGAATGCCTTTCAAAACGACCCTACAAACAGTGGCTAATTTAGGAATATTGTAGATGCCTGTAAAATTTTCCCAATATTGGCTCCTTTGCTCTAATACTTTAGTACGACTAATCAACGTGCTGTCTTGATAAAATTCCAAATACATTTGGGCAATATCAGCTCCGTTGAAATTCCGCATATAGCCACTCAACTCCGCTGCATAATTATACTTTTGAATCCCGTCTTTAAAATTTTGTAATGGGATATCTTGGTAAGCATAGCCTGTATCTAATTGATTAAAACAAACTCCTCCAACCACGAAATGATACTTTCCTTCATAGGCTCTTCCAGTGTTGCATCTGCCATATTTTAAAGATTCAATATCTCCTTTCCAAATGATTGAATCTCCTTCTCCATCACCGTTTAATAATAAATTAGTACTCAAATTTTTACTTAAATCTTTTAGATAAAAAGACCCACTTTCAGACCAGTCACTCCATTTTAAATGCTGGTTTCGATATCGTACGCGCCAATTATATGCTTTATTCGGAGCAATGGAATTGATTTCCACCTTTGTTAAATCAATGCCTTTATTAAGATCCTTATTTTTATAGAAATTTTCAGATTGAATCCAGATGTCTTCTACTAAAGAATCTTTAAAATTATTACTTAATGCAATTTGCCATTGACTCGCTTGATGTTGATGGTTTGGATCAACAAAACTAGACGATTTAAAAGTTATACATTGATTGATTAAAGTGTCTTGTTTAGGATAGATAGTTACAGGAGATTCGGGTGCTGCAGCAAATAATAACAAATCAAATTCATCGGTTATAGAATTCCTTAATCCCGTTTTTTTATTTCCTCGTGAAAATCGTTTTATAGATAATGATGGATCATCTCCGGCGGTAAAATTTAACAAGGTAAACCCATAATCATTGGTGCTTTTTACGAATTCATCCACATCTTTCCGTTCGAAATTATCGGAAGCTTCTAATGGTCCACCTGCCGTTCCTGTGTTTAGCCATAAGTGTCCAGCGTTTTTAGAAAAACCTCTTCCATATGCATGACTTTTTCCAAAGGTATGTAAACTTAATTTCTCACAGCGATTACTAAAGGTCTCCATGCGATTTACCAAGTTCATACTTAATTCATTCGTTATAGTTTCCTCAAATTCAGATTTTGCTGGATGATGAAATAAGGCTAGAATAAAATCAATGCTTTCGTAAGAGCAACTTTCTTCCAATAATTGATCTAACCATTCTAAAGTAGCAGCTTTGTCCGCTTTATCAACATTCGTATCAAAACCAATTATGCGAACATTGGAAATATCCTTATACCAAACTTGATTTTCTAATTCTCGTGGACCATTTTTCGGAGCTTGTAAATATCTTTGGAATGTGAGCAAGCTATCATAAAAATTTTCATTCTCCCCAGGGACTCCATAAAAAGGAATATAGGGGAAAAGAGCTTCAGCGGATTTAAAAAAATGACTGCGCCATTGATTATTATCAAAGTCAGGATTTATAAAATCACCAGTGAAAAGAATGGCTTCCAAGCCCGTTTTATTTAAACTAACTTCATCTTCGATTTTTGGAATAATTCCGTCCTCGATTATTTCTTGAAAAATACTACTTATCCTAGGGTCTTGTTCTGGATCACTCAGAATAACAATTTGAGTACTCTGCTCTTCCTTAATCTTGTCAAGCGTTCTGAAATTATACAATTCAGACATTTCCCCTTCCTTCATTACAACCCTATAAAAATAAGTGCGATTTGGCTTCAAGGAAGTTAAATATGCCTTATGCATGTAATGAAAATCATCTGTTTTTGAATTTACACTAATGGTGGTTTTATTAAGCGCATTAGGTCTCAATCCGTAAATCACTTCTCCTCGGCCCCAACCATCGGTCTCCCACATTACATAATTAGAAGAAGCACTTAAATTTTGCAGATATGGATTTATAGTAATATTCTGACTATTGAGTTCGCCCATGCCCAGCAAAAACAGGTTAAAGATAAGTATGCAATATTTGGAATGGGCCATTAAACGAAGGTAGCGATTTTAAGGAATTGAGGAATATAATTAAGGGAAAAAATTGACCTGAGGTAAGAGGGGGATTAACGCGTGGATGCATTGTTTACAAAAATATTGTAATCCTGAGCGAGCGTAAAGAGCCGAATAATTATTTATGTTTAGTGTTTAATGTGTATTGTCCGTAGATCTCTATGATTTAAGAGCTTGGGGGAGAGTGTAGGTTTCTAAATTTGAAAATTGCACATGTAAAGGCGCTTTTCAAAACGCCTCCTCAACTGTCCACCCATTTCCATTTCTTGCCGGAGGTTGAGCTAATGACAATCATAAGATTTGCTGTAGGGGCGTAATTTATCGCGAGCACTCCCATTTTTGAATTGGAAAAAAAGGGGAATTTCTTATTCAACATACTTGGCAGAAAAAGAAAAAACATTAAAAACGGATTGAGTTGAATATCTAGGGTGTGTTTAATAACATTCACACTCACTCCTACTCCCACTCTCACCTTATCATATTATCATACACAATGACCTTCTCCCAAAAAATTTCACACTGCTCCACAAACGCCAAATGAATAGGATCTACTTGATAAGCTTTTTGAGCAGCAACATCTTTAAAGAATACATTCAGCGCCATGTCGTAAGAGTTGTCTACTACCCCTCTTGCTTCGGTAGGAGCGGGAGGTCCATTATGAAATTTACCAATCGAAGGAACTGTTCCTAATTTTTTGACCGCCTTCTTAAAAATTTCAATATTTTCTTCACTTAGATCTTCCTTATACCAAAAGTATACCGTATGGATAAGGGTGTAATTTTCTGTATTCATTTCAGCTACTTTTACATTTGGTCTTTCTTCAGATTGATTTTGTTCCGTCGATGAGTTACAGGCCGTAAATAATAAAATGCTAATAAGAAGAGGGATATATTTCACGGATTATTGTTTTAATATTTTGTAATACATAACCGCATCATCTTGTCTTAATTCTAAAACATAATGGCCTGCTGCTAAATTAGCATTTCCAAACTGTTTTTTCTCAGTTGAATTATTAACTGTGAAAATACCTTGCTCTACGGAATGACCAAAAATATCTCGAATAGAATAATGTACCGGCCCAGCACATTGCGCACTCACTTCAATGGTACTTGATTCCGTAAATGGGTTTGGGTAGGCATTCACTTTAAGGCATAAGTTTTCTCTTTGTAAATTTTCATTGGAAACGGTAGACTGTTCCACGTTAATTTTAATTTCACCAAAACCGTAGCATTCACCGCCGTAATTGTCCATTGCAGTTAAAAGCAAAAACTGTGCATCTATGCCTTCCATATTTGGGCCTTCAAAGCCTTCATAAGTGCTAACACCCATCCCTTGTTCGAAAGTCACTTCTTCAAAAGTAGTCCACTCGACACCATCTAATGAATAATCTATTTTCACCCGACGGAAGCCATAATCTAAATTGGAAGGATCATTAATGTTCCAAATTTTAGAATCTAATAATCGATAAGGCTGACCGAAGTCATACATGATCCAATGAGAATCATCATTTGCAGGATTGGGATTCACTCGGGTTTCACAAGATATCCAAGCATCATACCAATTGGTACTATGACGATCTTCATGACATTGTGCATTGCTTTGCAATGCAAAAAAGAAAAGTATAATATATAGACTAAATATTTTTTTCATATTTCGAGATTTAAGAATTCATAAATCCTAATGGTAAATCAGATCCTAGATTGTGGAAATTTTCTAAGTTGGGAAACAATGCGGCTAGCTCTGAATCCTGTACACCAAACCATTTGGCTAATTCTGCAAAGTAGACATCTGTAGAAGTGGTTGGCACCAAGGTTCCATATCCCAATTCCACTTCAGAATCCAAAGTTAAATCAGGATAAGTACCGAAGATATTTCCACCATTTACAGCGCCTCCCATTACCATTACATTTCCTCCCCAGGCATGATCTGTTCCATTACCGTTTGAGGTCAATGTTCTTCCAAAATCGGAAGCAGAAAATGTAGTGACACAATCTGCCATGTTCAATTCTTCTAAAGCATCATTGAATTCTCTCATTGCATTGGTTAAGGCAGGCAATAAGTCTGCTTGATTTTGAAGCAATTCATCATGATGATCCCATCCTCCTAAATCTACAAAGAAGGTTTGTCGCTTCATTCCCAATGCTTGTTGCACAGAAATGGTGCGAGCAATCATTCTAAAAGTTTGAGAAAAGTAATTATCCTCGAAAGTCGTATTGATTGTTGGTCCTCCATTTAAAGCTGCTTGAAATTCTAAATGCGCATCTCTAGAATTTTTAATTACATCAACATAAGTCTTTTTAAACATATCTTGATATTGTGCTTCTATCATGGATTTAACCGCTTGAGTTCTTACATTATCATAAACATTCCATCTATCAAATTCCCCATAACCTTCAATGCCTACACTTCCATTATATGGATCGATAGAATACTCAATGGTATTGGTTCCAATTTGGAAAGTATTCGTACCCGCCAAAGAGATATTCATGGAAATGTTTTGATTCGTGTTCATGTCTTGAATCATATCTGCAATTCTTCCACCCCAACCTAGGTTAGAGCGCACGTGAGGTAAACCCGTTTGCCATTGTTGGCTTTGGTCAGAATGAGAAAACAAACCAAGAGGCATCGGAACTGCCTCATCCCATACTTGCTGTTTAGTAGTGGGTTGAATGATGGTTCCAACATTAGAAATGAATGACAACTTTCCATCATTAAAAAGTGCTTGTGCAGGTCCCATATTTGGATGTAAACCATAAGGTTTTCCTCCAGTATTGTTTGGGTCAATCCGCAATAATTCATCTCTAGGAATAGCTAAGTTAGAACGGGTTGTAGCATAATTATTATATTCTCCTTGATTGTAAGGAACCAGCATATTAAAGGAATCTGCCCCTCCGCCTAACATCAAACACACCAAAGCTTTGTAATCATCTCCGCCGGCTACTGTTGAATTTGACATTGCTGCAGCATTAAATCCTTTTAGATTTATTAAGGTGGAAAGCAAAGTAGAATATCCAATTGCTGCACAACTGGCTGTTCCTAAAAATTTTCTTCTATTTATATTTTTATTAAAACTCATAATTTTCAATTTGGCTTATTTTAAAATAGCATAATCAGGAGAAATCATTATTAAGTATAATGCCATGACTACTCGATCCTCTCTATAATCTCGACTCACAATTTGGTCTAAAGCAAATTTGATGATTTCCCGAGTTTGCTCGGTAAGATTACCATGCGTGAAAACAATGTCTAAATGATTCAAAAGTACTTCCGGATCATAAGCTAGTTTTTTCAATTCGTCCACATTGATATATGTGTCTGGGTCATCTGCTTCCCAACTATAAAATAAGGTTCTATATTCTGTCCAACGATTTGCTTCATTGATAAAACCCAAACTTGTTTTTGAGTTATGAATTTGAAATTCAGGTGCCACTAAATTGGCATCTGTAATTTCGCCAATAGGCTGGAAATCTGGTTTAAAGAAGTTGAAAACAGACTTTGCAGACAATGCGGATTGTTCAGTTGCTTGTAAAAAGCCATAACTTACATTCCAATATCTACCATAAAATTGTTCTTTTTCAATTGCATTAGCAAAGTGTGCATAACGTAGAATTGGCTCCCTTAACTTACTTGCGGTTTCATCACTAAGCCATTCGCAATCTCTTGCTTCTCCATCTAACAGTATTACCTTTATTACGGCTTTAAAATCCCCACGCTCACCTTGTCCATTATTAGCAAAAGCGGCACTTACCCGACTGATATATCCAGGACTAGGATTCGATTTCACTAATCTTTGAATTAATTGTTTACTAATAAAAGGTCCTATATTTTGATGATTAAATATATTGTCGAGTGCACTTTGAATATCTTGCATTCCAGTTTGACCAGCTGGGATAGTGAAATCGTTAAGCAATTCTTTTTGACCTGTTTGATGCCATTCTTCGTACATAATCATTGGCAAGGTTAGCTCTCCTAAATATAATCCAAGACCAAAGTAGGGTTCATCAATCCATTCGTTTTCCATACCCACATCTGCAATTCCTAAACCAGTAAAAACCTTTGCAAATTCTTTTATTTCATCTTGACCATATGTTGGAATATCATTGCCGCTTCCATCTTGTTTTCTGCTTCCGTCTTGATTTAATTCATAAAGACCAATAGAAAATAATTGCATAATTTCTCTTGCATAATTTTCATCAGGATGGATATTTTCTTCTAAATTAGCTTTTGGGTTATTTAAATGACTTAAATAAAATCCCATTGCAGGATGTAAAGTAACAGCTTCCAAAATATCTCTATAGTTTCCAAAAGCATTTTTTAAAAAGATATCATAATAAGAAGATAAAGCATCACCATAACCACCCAGATCAGATTCCGCAGAGATCACAAAAATTTCGCTTAAAGCAAAAGCTATCCGTTGTCTTAATAGATCATCATTCACTACATTATCTTGCCACCAAGCATATTGAAATTCTTGCCAATTAGGACGAAATCCGATTTCTGAAGAATCTCCTCCATTTAAAAGAAACCATTCATCAGATTCTTTTTTCACATCTCGAACTGATTGTAAAAAAGAATAATGTGGAATATTAAACTGATCATCAATCCAAGACTCAAAGTCAGTTCCATTGATTGCTCGAATGCGATCCAGATTTGCGCCCATGGTTGCTTGTGCTAAAAATCGAGAGGCCGTCATTTGCTGATAGGTTAATCCTTCTCCAGAAATTGTTTTCTGGCCAGTAGCTGAAAAATCTTCAAAATTAGGTGGATTTTCAAGATCACTACTCGTTGTCACTTGAACGCCAATATCACTACCTGCACCAATATACGCTTGGCCATGTGTGAGGTAATTTAGGCTGATTATAAAGAGAAAAATCAGGCCAAGTTTGTTTTTTGCCATAATTGGTTGTTTGTCTTATAAATAAAGAAGGGAAAAATCTAATCTAAAATACGAATTTTATAGTAAAAGAGCAAATTGTATATTTAAGGATTAGAAGTGGGGTGATTTGCTAGCATTACCTTTCAACGGATTCTTAGCCCATTAATGAGATTTCCTACACACAAAATTTAGCGTAAACAGTTTAATAGAAGTCGGTAAAAGAGTGATTTACGGAATCATTTCATCTAATTCCCAATATTTGTTACTTAATTCATCAATTTCTTTTAGAATATTAAAAGACCACAACAATAAGGATGACTTTTCAGCCAATTGATTTATTTTATTTTCTCTAGGCAAAGTAATAATCTTTGCCTCTTTTGTTTTGCCAGCCATAACTTTTTAATATAAATATGAAGACTTAAAAGTATTTTTTTGTAATACTTTCGGGTGATTTTACTTGGCAATAACTTTTTGAATAGCAGAGGTTCTATTTTTCACATTCAGCTTGCTAAACAGATTTTGTAGATGGGTTTTGATGGTATTAATGGAGACAAAGGATTTATCAGCTATTTGCTGATTGGTTAATCCTTCAAATAGAAAACAAAGTGTTTTGTATTCTGACTGAGTAATTTTAATGATGGTTTGACCTTAAGGGTAAATTTTGCTACAAAATTATAAGCGAGAATTCAACTGAAAAAAATTTGCTTTTTTAACCAATAGGTCTAAGGGGATCTACAATCCACTCACTCCAAGAACCTGGATATAGTTTTGCCTCCGCTATTCCTGCATAGTGTAAGGCGAGTAAATTATGGCAAGCAGTAACTCCTGATCCACAATAAAAAATCATTTCTTTTTCTTGAGCCAAATTTTTAAATCTTTTAGTGATCTCTGCTTTCGTTTTCCACATTCCATCAGTATCCACATTTTCTGAAAATGGATAATTTTTTGCATTCGGAATATGTCCAGCTATTGGATCTAATGGTTCTGTTTCCCCCCGATATCTATTTGCAGCTCTAGCGTCTATTAAACATCCATCATTGCTTTTTGAAATTTCAATAACAGATGATAAACTAGCCAATAATTCTGTCTGAATATTACTCTCAAAATTGCCTTGTTTAATAATAGGCAAATCTGCTGTGGTTGGAAATTTTCGTTTGATCCAATGCTTAAATCCTCCATTTAAAACAGCAACTTTTTCATGTCCTAAATAGCGAAACATAAACCACAAACGCGCAGCCAAAGCTCCATGACTTCCATCATAGATAATTACTTGTGAAGTTTGATTAACCCCCCATTGCTGAAGCTGTTTTGTAAAAATATCTGCATCTGGAAAAGGGTGTCTTCCTGTTTGCCCAGGGATTATGGGGCCAGATAAATCTTTATCCATGTGCGCATATCTCGCTACTGGAATGTGCGCTTCTAAATATTGATTAAGGCCTGCTGTTTTATCAAGACTATTATACCGACAATCAAAAACAATCCAATCTGGATCATCTAAATGTTGATTTAAAACTTCAGCTTCAATAATGGAAGTGTACATTAGATATATTTTTTTAGCAATGCAATAGTTGCCTTTATTCCTTCTTCTGCAGACAATTCATCTCCTTCATATTCTATGCCTATGTATCCTTTGTAATTTGCTTCGCGGGCTAATTTAATCATTCTTCCAAAATCAATATCTGGTTCTTCCCCTTCTGCATTAAATCTAAAAGATTTTGCACTTAAGGCTTTTGCATAAGGCAGCATTTCTTTCACCCCTTTGTATTTATCATACTCTTCAATGCAATTGCCATCCCATGCTTTTCCAGATTCTCTTTTAATGCAAAAGTTTCCAAAGTCTGGCAAGGTTCCACAATTAGGCATGTTTACTTTTTCCATTACATCACTTAACCATTGACCGTTAGATGACCAACTGCCGTGGTTTTCCACGATTACATTGATGGAATGGTTTGCACCGAATTCTGATAACCGACCTAAACCGTCGATTGCTGCTTTTTTTACATCTTCCGCACTTCCTTCTCCAAAGGCATTTACCCGAATAGAATGGCAACCTAATTCCTTGGCAGCAGTTACCCATTTGTAGTGTTTTTCAACTGCTTTAATTCTTTCCTTATCATTTAGATTTCCTAAATCTCCTTCTCTATCAATCATGATTAATAATTGATTGACCCCATTATCTGCAGCCCTCTTATTCATCTCTTTTAGGTAACTCGTATCTTCTGCTTTGTCAGGAAAAAATTGATTTACGTATTCTATTCCATCAAGACCATAAGTGTTTTTTGTAACGCTAGCAAAATCTAGATTATCTATTTCTTTCGCGAAAAGCGCTTTGTTTAAACTCCATTGCGCTAAGGAAATTTTAAATGGGCTGGCAGCTGTTTTTACGACTTCTTTAGTTGCTTCTTCTGATTTATCCATTCCTTCTTTTACTTCATTGCAAGCAGAGAATAATACTGGCACAGACAATAGACCCAAACCGAGTCCGATTTGTTGGGATTGTTTTAAAAAAGCTCTTCTTTTGATTATCATGATTATAGGTTTTTAATTTGCGACTTGCGAAACTGAAAATAATGAAAAAACAGCACTAAAAAGCATAAGATCAGCCCTAAAAATTCTCTTACAAATTCAATATGGGGGCTTTCGGCTTGCATACTATCCACAATAGAAGGCATTCCATCACTGATCCAGTTTTGAAATTCAGGATAAATTCTAAATGCTTCTACGGCAAAAATAGCCAGACCAATTAGTAGTAACCATTTATAATATTTTCCTAATGCTGCCAAAACAGAAACAGCAGCAACGATTAAATATAAAAAAATCCATTTCCACGGATCAGGATCATTATATTGAACCACTGCAAATGTGACAAAGAGCGCAGTAAGAATATAATTTAAAATTTTCATAATACATATTTAAAATTCTACCCGATAGGATAGGACAGGAATAATGCCCAGTTGTTTTTGTAAAGATATTTCATCTAATAATATATCATAAAATCTAAATGCCTCATTTTCATTGTTGGTTAAGTTTTGAATATCAAGCGAAAGGATGGAGGATTTTTTAGCTTTATTTGTTTTCCAATATAATCGGAGATTTATTCTGAAAACGTCTTTTATCGCTTCTGTCGGACCATTTCTAAAATTATAAACCGTTCGGTCAAATTCCCTAGAGAACCGTAAGTCCACTGGATAGTTATAATATCCACCAGCTAGAGTTAGATGCGCATTAATCCCGAAGGTTTTGCGCTTATTATTTTTGGTCTTATTATATTCCTTTCCAACCATCGCATTAAAAATGTAATTGCCATTGAACCGACTATCTCGCCATTGTAGATCTTGTCTAGCATATTCAGCTTTATATAATGTTAGATTTGAGCGGTAATAAAAACCCTTATCTATACTTTTTTCCAAACTTAATTCTATTCCATAATTTTTACCAAAGCCATTATTAAACAAACCTATGGCTGGTCGATCATCAAATAGGTTAAGGGCGGAATAATTATCAACATTTAAAAGTCCAAACCTATTAACAGGAACATCAAAAAGATCATACCAATACGCATTCATACTAAGTAAATGCTGTTTTCCAATTTGATAATTGATATTGAAATTATATTGATGTGATTTTATTACAGGGGTTGACTCTCTGAAAACACCTGTTGAACTGTTGACAAAGGGGTCATAAGGTTGTCCCTCCAAATTATAGCTGAGGGCAAAAGACCATTTTTGAAATGTTCTACTTAAACGAAAACTTGGACCAATAAAAGTGATGTTGTCAAAGTTTAAATTTTGGAAAGACACGCCTAAGTCCAACTTTGTTTTGCCAACATACCATTTCCAGTTCACAAATGGGTTTAATAAAGTTTGATCACTGACTTTTATATTCCTGTTATTAAACCGATGACTCTTGTATTGGAAATTATTAATGAGTATTCTGGCGCCAAAAGCTAAGAATCCTCTGCTTGCATATTTCCAATCTAGTTTTGTTTTAATGCTAACTAAACTCTCATCAATAGATTGATCAAAAAAGCGAGAGGCGTCTTCAAATCTCAAGCGTTCGTCTCGATCTATTATTCTATTAGAATATGCCAAGCCAAAATCGAACGATACATTCTTTCTAATATATTGCTGGCTTTTCACTCCAAGAACCCCCAAAGTTTGTTTAAATATAATATCCTTTAGCTCTTTTCCAATTTCGGCATCCTCCAAATTTTCCACTCCGATAAAGTCATTCTTACTAACGCCATATAAACCAAAGATTTTGAAATATCCATTTTTAGTTGGTAAGAATATATTAGCAGCAAGATCTTGAAAGCGAATATCCTCATCTCCTAATTGTAAACCTAATGCGCTCAATATTCCCAAAGTAGAATAACGATAGTTTACATTATATGATCCTTTTTTTAACATCGGACCTTCCGTTGCTAAATCTAATCCAAGTAATCCGAACTGGACGGTATGTTCTAAATTTTCTGTATTTCCATTTCGCAAGGACATATCAAAAATTCCAGCCAAGCTATTCCCTTGCCCTGGTTCTATTGCTCCTCCATGAAATTTAGAAGCGCCCATGATCTGCGTACTCAGCATAGAAACGCCTCCGCCGGATCGACTTCCTAAATCGTTTTGAGTTCCTGCATTACTGGTATGATTCGGATTTAGAATATCCAAACCTTCTATTTGCCAATTGATAAAATTAGGACTTAATCCGCGATAAGAAAAATGATTTGCTTGATCATTGATTGGATTAAAACCAGGTTCTGACATATTCGTCCTAGCAAAATCATCAAAACTACCAGCATAACGCAATGTCTTATCCCACGTCATAGTTCTGGTCAATGGTTCATAGTCTGCCGTTACTCGATGTCCAATAACGGTGATTTCTTCTAATCCTTGTTTTGCTGGTGATAAAGCTATATCATAAAAAACCTGTTTCCCTGTTCTTAATTCAAGGTCAACATTTTTTATGGTGGTGTATCCTAGGTAGGCAGCACTTAATTTATATCTACCGATTGGAATATTTTCGAATCTATATTTTCCTTCTTCATCGGTGACTGTGTTATAATCACTGAATTCACTTTCTAATGTCACTGTGGCTCCAATTAATGGCGTGTTGCCATCTTTAATGTGTCCGCTTAAGGTTTGTTGTAAATCTTGAGCTTGGAGAAAAAAAGATGTGAAAACAAATAAACAAAAAGTGAAATAAAGCCGCATATATAATATTTAATTATTGGGAGTATTAGAAAGTAAATGTAATTAAAAGAAAGGAATGCAAATAATAGTATCTTAAGAACATATTTTTAATATAAAAGCACTATGCAAAATTGGCAGGAATTTTTCTTAGAGACCTTACAATTAGGAGATTGGAAGCGTAAAGGCAAAAAGAGTGAACCCACCTATTCTAAAAAAGAGGATGGGAATTTAATTGAATTACAAATTTATTGTTTGGTATTGAAAGATAAAATCCATTTTAATGTCACTATTATATTAACAGTTGGTAAAGTTAATTTCATTAGAAAGAAAGTTTTTGAAAATGAGATTACCCCATTAACAATCAATAAACCTAATAATACGATTACTATTAATAAAATTGAAAATATTTTAATCAATAGAAACAGCGATGAAGATCATCTTAAATATTTAATTGAAAATAAGAATCTTATAAAAGAAACTTTTGAAAAAACTTTAATCGAGGCAAAGTAAAAGCTTAATTTATCAAACTTGTACAAGAATTTTAAGCAAAGGAAAATTAGATTTAGCCACAAATTATTAATCACTGCAAAATTATTAGGAGAAGAAATTTATAAGCAGGAACGAATGGAAGTGATAGCAGCATTAGAAACACAGAATAGACTTCAGTCAAGGGAGGTTGTTTTAATAAAGAAATTAATCACTTATTTGGATGATTTTAATGTTGAGAATTACTTAATAGACACTCCTTGGCTATCAAAAACAAATAATAAAAAAACCAAGACAAGCCCATCATTAGAAATCCATCAAATTGCAATGCTTGCTTGTTCGAGGCCGTATTCAATAAATGAATTACAAACGACAAAGGGACTTTTATCAAGTATAAAAATTTTTGATGAGACCAATGGAAAAGAAGTTATGCGGATGACCTACGATTTGCAGGATACTTATATATCTTTTTTGAACAATGCAAAATCATTGATCTGTTTTTTGGATAACATTCTTGCTTTTGAAAAAATAGATATGAAAAAACTAAGCAAAGATGGAACGGCAATGCTTTTCTTTATTGATCAAGATGCGGAGGGAGCACAATTAGAATTTTATAAGAATGGAGAACGATTAATTCATTGTTCAACATACAATGAAGTTTTCATTGAAAAGAAAATCCATGATGATATGGATTTAAAATCTGACGATTTAGAATTGATAATTGAAGAAACTTTTGAAAATGTCACTGGACAGAAAATTTTGGATATAAAACAAAATCAAATTGTAAAAAGATATTTAGTAAACTAACAGACTAAGTTTTAATTAAAAGTAAGGCTTAGTAATTTGAAACATAAATAAAAAACAGTATTTTTAGATAGCAATTACTTGATTTATATGTAATTAATTTAATCATATGATTGTTATACTTTTGAAATGAAGCACATTTTTCTAATAATTGAATACACCACTCATAAAATTCTAAATTTATGATTAAGAGACTATGAAAAAAATACTCTTGCTTTTTATTCTTTGCGGGGTTTTTACATCAAGCTTTTCTCAATCGGAAACACTTAATATTTCAAATATTCCAGATAACTTAATTCAAAATGCTTCTGCAGTTATTCGATCTGAAAACACTGAAATCGAAATGTCAGACTATGATAATTTAAAAGTAAAATATTACAAAACCGTTACGATCTTAAATAAGGATAGCAATGAAGATGTACTCGTAGTACATTATGATGATTTCAAAAAAGTGAGTAAAATGAGTGCGGAAATTTACGATGCTTTTGGTAATTCAATTAGAACAATAAAAAAGAATGAAATTAAAGATATTGCTGCAGTGGACGGGTTTTCAATTTATTCAGATAATCGAATCAAATATGTGGACATCGATTATAACCAATACCCATACACGATTAAATTTGAATACGAGTACGTAACTAAAAAGTTCAAATATTACCCTTCTTGGTATATCAAATCATTTGGGGTGGCGGTGCAATCTAGTACGTTTAGTATTTCACTGCCCGTTGAAAATGAAATACAATACAAAGCTTATAATTTTGATCTTGACCCAAAAGTCACCAACGATAAAGACCGAAAGATCTTGACTTGGCAGATCAATAACTCTCCAGCGATTAGACGAGAGGCTTACATGCCGATAAGTGATCAAGTCCTTCCATATTTAGTATTGTCACCAACCACTTTTAAATTGGGTAAATACAAAGGAGACATGAGTACTTGGGAATCCTATGGAAAGTTCATGTACGAGTTGAATAAAGATAGAGATGTGGTTTCTGAAGCATTACAGCAAAAAATTAAAGGTTTAATTAAAGATGTAAGTTCAGATAGAGAAAAGGTAGATATTCTTTACAATTATCTAAAAGAAAATATGCGCTATGTAAGTGTGCAGCTTGGAGTAGGAGGATGGCAAACTTTTGATGCTGCTTATGTGGAAAAAAATAAATATGGCGATTGTAAAGCATTGACTAATTTCACCATGGCAATGCTAAAAGTTGCAGGAATTGAAGCAAATACAGCCTTAATAAATTCTGGTGCCAGAGCAGGTAATCCCGATCCTGATTTTACTATGCCAAGATTTAATCATGTTATTTTGAATGTCCCTTCTGAAGACTTGTGGTTGGAATGCACAAGTAGTGCAAATCCAACGGGTTATTTAGGAGTTGACAATTATGGTAAAAATGTTTTACTAGTAACCGAAAATGGAGGTGAATTTTCCAAAACTCCTGCTTGGCCATTTGAAAAAAATATAACTAAAACAAAAACTAGCGTAGAAATATTAAACAACGGCACGGCAAAAATTATAAATGAAACTTACCATGAGGGAGTTCGACAAGAACTTATTCGAGCAATGGTAAGTAATGCTAATCAATCAGAATTAGAAAAAGCGTTTTTGGAGGAATTTGAATTATCCGTAAAAGAACTCTTAAAATTGGAATTATCAGCAGCAGCAGATTATCCTAGCGGAGTAATTAAGTACGAACTGATTAGTGATAAATATGGATCAAAAGCGGGCAAACGATTTTTTGTCCCCTTAAATCCTATTCATAAATTTGATAGAAAATTAAGAAAGGCTGATCAACGAATTCATCCAATTGTGTTCAAATGTGGCTATGTAGAGGAAAATGAAATCTCCATTCAATTTCCAGAAAATATTAAATTAGAATCTTTTCTTAAAGATCATATTGAAATTAATTCTCCTTATGGTTCTTATCATTTAGAATTAATTTCTTCAGAGAAAAAACTGATTTATAAAAGGAAGTTAGTTATTAAACCAATTGACATTCCTGCGTCTGAATATAGTAAGCTTAGAGATTTTTATAAAAAGATTCTAAAAGCGGATAACAGAAATATTGTAGCTTTAAATAATCGAACGTAATGAGGATGAAAGTTTATTTTTCTATTTTATTACTTATTCTAACATTAACCGTTTCGGCACAATCGCCAGTTACTTGGGGAGAACTAAGTCAAGAGGAAATAAAGTTGACTCAATATCCTAAAGATACAAGTGCAGCAGCTGTGGTATTATCAGATTATGGAAGTATTTCGCTCTTTGTAGACTCGGATGACGGAGTAGGTTACATTTTTCGCCGACATAAAAGAATAAAGATCTTGTCTAAAAGTGGATTAGATTATGCGGATGTTAATATTCCATATTATCAAAAAGATAATGTTCAAGATAAAGTTTTCGATATAAGGGCGCAATCTTTTTCAAAAGGTAAAAAAACGGAGCTACCTCAAAATGAGGTATTTACCAATTCTATAAACAGCGCTTGGAAGAGCATTGATTTTTCCATACCTAATGTAGAGGAAGGGAGTATAATTGAATATCAATATACTATTGAATCTTCGCGAATTCACGGATTAACTCCATGGTATTTTCAAGAAGAAATACCGGTAAAGTCGAGCTTATTAAAGCTGCAGTTTGAAAACTATTTCAATTTTATTTATTTCGTTAATCAACAATCTAAATTACAATTAGAAGAAAAGCAATCTTCCATTAATAATGGAGGTTATGATTCTACTATAGAATATAAATTGTTTTTTAAAATGGAGGATTTGCCCGCCATTGAGGAAGAAGCCTATGTCACTACCATAGAGAACTATATTGCTAAGGTGCAATTTCAGCTATTGGAATTTAATCACAGTAATTATGGTAGGAATACTTTTTTAAAAGATTGGGACGAAATGGCATACGATCTTTATAATGACCTAAACTTTGGAGATCAATATAGATTGAAAAAGCATTATAAAAACCTTAAAGCAGCTTATGATCGAGTAAGAAAAGCAAGCACTGATGCTAAGGAAAGAATGCTTGATATCTATCAATTTATTTTGACTAATGTATCATGGAATGGTAAATATCGAATAATGACAACTGCTTCATTGGATGATGCTTTTGAAAAAAAGAAGGCAAACAGTGCAACTTTAAATTTTATGTTTATTGCACTTTTAAAGGAAGAGGGAATCTTAGCTTATCCAGCTTTACTGAGCACTCGAAATAATGGGCACTATATTAAATCTCATCCAATTATGGATCAATTTAATCATGTCATAAGTAGTGTAAAGATTGACGATAAGGATTATTTAATCGATGTTTCTACGATTCATTATCCTTATAACCTACTCCCTTCAAACGATCTTAATGAAGAAGCCTGTGTTCTTAAGGATAAAAAGATTGAATGGCAGAAAATTGTTTCTCCTAAAAGTTTAACCGTTTATCAATATAAAGTAGGTTTCTATAGCGAATCAATCTCTACTACTTTAAATGCATATTTTAAAGGCTATCCAGCAGCCTATTATAGATTTGTCTCAAAAGAAAAGTCTGCGAAAGAAAAGGCCCAAGACATGTTGGTAGAAGGATTTAGTATATCAGCATTAGATTATAAAAATCAAGAAAAAACGGATCAAGCATTTCAGTTGATAATGAAATTAGAGAATGAAAAAATAGACTTGGACCAGTCATATATTTATGTAAGCCCATTCATCATAAAGGATTTTTTCGACCTTCCTTTCAAGCAAGATCAACGAATTTATCCAGTAGAGTTTGCTTCGCCCAATGCCTATCAATATTCAGCAAGCATTGAAATTCCTGAAGGGTTTGAAGTAGAAGAATTGCCCGTTAATATGAGAATGGCAATTCCTGAAAAAAGTATGACCATGACTTACTTCGCTGAGCAAATGGAAGATCGAATTGACATCGTCTTCAAACACAACATTAATGTGATTACTTATCCAAGTGAAGCTTATCCTCAACTAAAGGAATTCTATATTAAAATGGTAGAAAAGTTAGGAGAGCAAATCGTCTTCAAAAGGAAAGACTAACTTATAATTTCAAATAGACTATAAAAAACGTTCCAAGCTAAGTATATTTGCGTTTGCAAAATTAAAATTATGGCAACGCCAAAATCTGTAGCATTTTATACCTTGGGTTGTAAGCTCAATTATTCGGAAACTTCTGCAATTGCTAGACAGTTTGAAGGAGCAGGCTACAGCATTGCTAAATTTGAAGAAGGCGCAAATATTAATGTGATCAATACTTGTTCTGTTACCGATTTTGCTGATAGAAAATGTCGTAAAATTGTTCGACAAGCTTTAAAGTATAATCCAGACGCATTTATTATCATGATTGGGTGTTATGCTCAGTTAAAGCCAGAAGAGATTTCAGAAATTTCAGGAGTTGATTTGGTTTTAGGAGCAAAGGAAAAGTTTAATGCCTTGGCATATATTGACGAGATTTCTAAGTCTACTTCCAAAGGAATGGTTCAAGCTGGTGACATTAAAGAAGTGAATAGCTTTAATGCTTCGTTTTCGTTTGGGGATCGAACCAGATCTTTTTTAAAAGTACAAGATGGTTGCGATTACAAATGCTCGTTTTGCACCATTCCATTAGCTCGTGGTAAAAGCAGATCAGCACCGATTCAGGAAATTGTAGCCAATGCAAAAATGATTGCTGAAATGGGAACCAAAGAAATTGTTTTAACAGGTGTAAACATTGGGGACTATGGGCATGGTTTAGATGAGGAGGTTACTTTTCTAGATTTAATTAAGCAACTTGATCTGGTAAAAGGCATTGAAAGATTTAGAATTTCTTCTATTGAGCCGAATCTTTGTTCAGATCAAGTGATTGAGTTTGTAGCTCAGTCAAAACGGTTTGTCCCACATTTTCACATGCCATTACAATCAGGTAACGACAAACAACTTAAAGGGATGAGAAGGCGATATAAGCGGGACTTATATCAGGATAGAGTAGCAAAGATAAAATCTTTAATGCCTCATTGTTGTATTGGGGTAGACGTGATTGTTGGTTTCCCTGGAGAAACAAAAAATGATTTTATGGAATCTTATCAATTTATAAATGAATTAGATATTTCATACTTGCATGTCTTCACATATTCTGAAAGAAAAAACACGCTGGCAGCAAATATGGAAGATACGGTCAATATGCAAGAACGCCGAGAACGCAATGCAATGTTGCGCATATTGTCAGAAAAGAAACGAAGAGCGTTTTATGAAAAACATCTTGGCGAAGAAAGAGAGGTGCTTTTTGAGATGCATAAAAATAAAAGCTTGATGACTGGTTTTACAGACAATTATATCAAGGTGGAATTAGATAGGAATGATCAATGGATTAATACTCTTCAAAAAGTGGGATTAGATCAAGAGACATTAAATATGGAAAGCGCTTAGTTTAAAAGAAATTATGTAATTATTTATCATAAACCTTTTCCTTTAATGATAATAGCTATTGCACGTCAGTGCTTAATTGCTTTTTGATTTTAGCATCAAATTTATTCATAAAACTCTATTTTTTCACATTATATGGTTTGGCTAAAGGTGGACAGGTAAATCTTTTTATTTTAAGTCCATATATTCCATTTTCATCCTTATTACTTGAATTGGATCTGAATCTGCAATAGCGTAATTTTCATTTTCATATTTGATAATTAAAAAAGTGAGTAGGTCAAACTCATCACTATGCTTTGAATTTAGGCTTGAGTTGAAAATGACTTCTAGTCTATTTAGTGCTTTATTATATTCCTTATCGGTTTTGATTATTTAAACATCAATCAAACCCTACACCAACCTCACAAAAAGCATATAACAATCAACCTTCCCTTCAAAAGCTTTACAACTCCATAAAACATGCAAAAACAACTTCTATTTACCCGTACCTTTACATCAAGTAGTTTAAAAATAGTAGTAGTAAAAGTTAAAAAAGGATTGACCATGGTCAATCCTTTTTTTATTATGAAGAATTTTAAGGTCGTATCTTTTTCTTTTTTGCATCTCGGCGATCCCAAAACATGTCCCCCGCAACAATTACTGCGGATGCAAATATTGGAATTATAAAGTCAAGAAACATTAAATCTACAGGGTTTCCCTTTTTCCATTTTAAATACACAAAATAAGAGAAAAACATAGCGGATGCAGCAAAGAATTTGTAAAGATATTTATTCATTTTTAAAATGGTTTTGTTTTATTAACTATGAACCTAAAAACTCAAATGTACTTACTTCAGCTCCTGTAGATATACCTGCTCCAATTCTATCCCACTGCCCTTCTGCTTCTAAAGTGCCATTTTGGTAGTCTTGATAAGCGGCCCTGCCCCAGCCGAATAAGAATCCAATACCATCAATTTGAGGGATTGTTCGGCCACCCAACCCTTTTAATTTATTCCAAATCCCTTTAACCCAACCTTTCGCTTTTGCACTGTATCCAGAATTAGAGCTCCCGTTACCCCAAAATGTGGCAGAATCATCAGCCAAATAAAGATAACCAAAAATTAATTCGCCTTCAATAGATTGAACATTAAATTTCTTATTGGCATCTGTAATTAAATCGGCTATAAGTAAATTTATTTGAGTCATATTTTGCTCAAAACTTACGCTTGGGTCAGCTGCTAATTTGAGTTCATTATTTGCATTTTTTAAAAACGCATGTGCTGCTTCTGAAATTATTTTTTTACTTAATAGTAATTGTGTTTGTTCTTGAAATAGCTGTTCTATTGCAGATTCATCTATTCCATTTAATGGATCTTTACTAGTAAATCTTGCTTTTCGACCAGTGACACTAATTGTACTATTCCCGATTAAATCAAAAAGTTGCTCGTAAGAAGGCTCTGTTTCGAAATCATTATTATCTAATAAATGCCCAATTATTAATGAGTGTTTAGATATTTCTGTTTTCAAATTCTGTCCCATTGCGCTTAAAGTACAAATGCAATACATTGTAATAATTAATAAAGTTCTCATGTGTATTATTTTAATAATTTAAAAAATAGTGTGTTTCATGACATTGAAATATGTGTTCAATTCAATGTCTATAAGCTTAGTACCTTAAGCAAGCAAAAGGTAACCGCAAAAACAGCATTATTTTAAAAAATAAAAAAAGAGAAAAATTTACTTCAATGAAATAAACATAAGATCTTAGGGCCCTATAGAAAAATACCAAAGCTCAACACCCAATTGGAGGGATTAGAATCTGCTCTATCTTTGATTAAGTTTGAGAAGCCTCTTTCGTAATTTAAATCAATAGAAAGGAAATCGTAAATTAAAGTAGCTCCAATGCTACCGGTAAAAACAATGGGCTTGAATTCATCAATATTTATTGAATCTACAATGCCATCACTCACTTGATTTGCATAAATTATAGTACTGCCCCCATATACTTTAGCTTGAAGTTTACTATCCTTTTGCCCAATTCTTTTTCCAAGTAGCAACTTAAATTTTAAACCGTCTAAATATTTATCATCAGTTTTATTGTAAATACCACCACCTTGGCCGTCAATCAAATTTAACCTATAGTAATGAATTCCGGGTAGCATGTAAAATGTATAATCTTCAATCATTACATCTACTCCTAATTGAGAACCAAAATGACTGTCTCCTTTTACATCTTTGAAACTTGTAGTAGAAATACCGTATCTAAATACAACACCACTTTGAGCTGATAAAGAAATAGTTGAAACCATTAAAAAACAGAAAAAGCATAAAATTCTAGTAAAACCCATATTGTTAGTCATTTTCTTTTCGTCCAAAATTAAAAAAGGAGAAGGAATTATAAAATTTATAATAAGGTAATGCATAGAGATGAGCTATAAACGTCTATTAAAAGTTAATTATTTCAAACGAAATCCTAAAATATTTAAAGATTGTAAATAATCTATAGAAATTAAGTATATCCTTATAATATAGACATTGAAGTGCCTTTTATGGGATATTCTATTAAATTTGCCACATAAATAATTCATATGTATCCGGATTTATCCTATTTATTTCATGATCTCTTTGGTACCGACCCAGATAATTGGTTTAGTTTAATCAACACCTTTGGATTCTTTTTAGTATTAGCTTTTCTAGCTAGTGCATATGTCCTGCGTAAGGAATTAATTAGAAAAGAAAAAGAAGGATTGTTAACGGCTAGTGAAGAAAAAATAATATCAGGTAAAGGCGCTTCGACATCAGACCTAATCGTAAATGCGATAGGAGGTTTCTTGTTGGGCTTTAAAGTTCCTTATATCTTCCAAAACTTGGCTGCCTTTAAAGATGATCCCGCGGCAGTAGTTTTATCAAAAGATGGAAACTTTATTTTAGGAATTATCGGCGCAATTGTATTGGTCGCATGGAAGTATTGGGATGAAAATAGAGGTAAATTGGCCACACCGAAAGTAGAAACCATCAAAGTGTTGCCTTCGGAAAGAATTGCAGATATAACCATGGTAGCAGCAATTTCAGGAATAATTGGTGCTAAGCTTTTCGCGTTTTTTGAATCAAAAGAAACTTTCGAAGCCCTGATAAATGATCCAATAGGTCAAATTTTTTCTGGTTCAGGACTTGCAATTTACGGAGGCTTAATTGTAGCATTTGTCGTAGTGTATTATTATGTGAATAAAAAAGGAATCATACCGATTCATGTAATGGATGCAGTTGCTCCTGCCTTAATCATGGGTTATGCAGTTGGCCGAATGGGTTGTCAATTTTCAGGAGATGGCGATTGGGGAATTCCAAATGCAAACCCAAGTCCCGATTGGTGGTTTCTTCCGGATTGGATGTGGTCCTATGGCTACCCAAGAAACGTATCAAATGAAGGAATAAGAATGGAAGATTGCCCTTGGGAACATTGTAGTGAAATGATTCCTGGTGTTTACCCAACACCCATATATGAGGTTATTATGTCATTGATTATTTTCTCAATTCTTTGGTCTTTGCGAAAGAGATTAAAAATTCCTGGCATGCTATTTTTCATTTATATGATTTTAAATGGGGTAGAACGCTATTGGATCGAAAAAATAAGAGTCAATTATAAGTTGCCTTGGGCAGATATTACGCAAGCGGAATTAATCGCAATTTTATTAATGATTGGTGGATTGATAGGAATAGTGATCGTTTGGATGCGAGGCAGGAGCGAGGTCAAGAGGTCTGGAGACCTTTGACCGGAAGGTGAATTGTTGGCTTAACCCTCCTATGATGATTCGCAAGTATAACCTTCCATGAGACTCTTCGCCCATTGACAATGTCCAAACTTTTAAACTAATAATATCAAATTAGGTTCATTGGAAGAATTAAAATCAATGTTTTAAGGTCGCACCACCTGATATAATTACACTACATACATTTTATTTGCGCCGCAGGCTTGCGCCGAAGGCTTGCAAGCCCATCGGGCATTTGCACGCGAAGCACTTGAGAAGCGTGCGAAGCGCTTGAATAGATAAATGAAAGATTTACAATCTTTCTTTTTCTTTTTTCTAATTAAATAGTATTTTTGCCATCCCGATAAAGGGGCCTATAGCTCAGCTGGTTAGAGCACCTGACTCATAATCAGGGGGTCCGAGGTTCAAGTCCTCGTGGGCCCACATCAAAAAAAGGGATTTCTTTCGAAATCCCTTTTTTATTTTAATAATTTGATAGCTTAGTTATTCAACTTTTACAGCAAAAGTTAGATAAAAAACCGTCTCCTTTGTTTCTGAAGGCGTTGTATAACAATAGGAAGTCCCATATAAAAGGGCACTTAATGGTTCTAAAACGATAGCATCGGCATTTGGTGATCGGACTCTTACATTAGTTACATTGCTATCGACATCAAAATATACTCTACAGTAGGTTCTACTAGGGGTTTTTAAACCAGTTTCAGCTAATTCTGCAGAAGCAATTTCTGTAATAGTTTTATAACAATTTGGATTTGCTTCAATGTTTGATTGGTTGGTTATCCGACCACTCTTAATGAAAGCTGCGCTGAGGCAAGTTGTACGGAAAAGGAAAATAAAAGCAATAAGAAAAAATTTGTTAACGAGGTTCTCATAATAAAAAATGTTTAGTGTTATTAATAGGTCTAAATCAATACTTAATTGATTGTTAATTACTAAATACCAAGATTTAAAAAAGGTGACCACCTTAATTACCATTAATTTCTGGAGACTGATTATTTTTTATTAATGAAGAGCTGCGGAGGGGGTGTGGTTTTAAAAACCCTCTCTATTGTACTCATTGGCGAATGACACAATGACAATAGAAAGGGTTATGGGGAGTAGCTAATTTAATTTTATTCAATTCTAATCGCAAAAGCTAAACTATATACTATGTCTTTGGGGTCCATAGGAGTTTCCCAGCAATAGCTAGTTTCTCTTAATAAAAAATTTAAATGGTCAACTAACTTTGGAGATGCATTTCTAGATCTTGTTCTTACATTTGTAATTTGACCATCAACATCAAAAAATACACGACAGAATGTTCTACTCGGTACTTTAAAATCATCTTCAGATAATTCGATGTACAAGAGTTCAGCAATTTGTTTATGACAATCCGCCGGCGCTTCAAAATTGGATTGCGCAGGTAGTGGGACTACTCTGAGGTTTTGGGCATTAACAAATTGTACTGTAAGTGAAAATAAAATAAATAACATGAAATTGATGAATGTTTTTCGCATGATTTGAAATTTTTATTATTAATAAAATATTTATTCAATAAACTGTAGTGTGCACATATAAATTTGAATAAAGCACATTATGGCTTAGCTCAAAATACACGCATTGAGTAATACCTATTGTTGACCAGTAAGATCATAGAGATACATTTGAACCAATAAGTTAAAAATTAGGTAACACGAATACTGCGCTAAATTTAGCTGCGCTGATTTTAGATGAAATAATTAAATTCGCTAATTAAAAGAGCTTCTCATTTATTGTAGAGACTCCTTTACTTTGAATTTCGTTGCTTAAAAAAATTATATCATTCAAGAATTATTTAAACGATATAGACGCAAAGTAGCTTATATTTTGATTGGAGTCAAGTCCAATTTATTTAAATTAGAAAAATGTAAATATTTAGGCATTTGTTAAATCAGAAATCGAGTAGAGTAAAGCAAAGATAATAAAATCTTCGCTTTAACCCTCTCACACCATCGGACATACGGTTCCGTATCACGGCGGATCCTAGAATTAATTAGATATACTTCAAGTGTATCTGTTGCAATTTCAAAAGTCCTATAAAATCAAAATACCTCTTTGGATAAGCCTCATTCATATGAGATGATCCTGAGTTCGTCCTCGACCATTAAAGACTGACATTGCCGCTCTTTTCTCTAATATTCCTCTTAATTTGTAATGAAATAATTTTAAGTAATTTCGGTATCTTGCTCTATGTATTTAATACAAATCACAGACCTTCATATTGGTTTTGAAAATGAAGATACGAACGGTGTAGATGTTCGAAACAATTTTATCAGAACCTTAAATGCGATATCTAAAGAGCAAGTAGATGCATTAATTATTACTGGGGATTTATGTTACCGTCAGCCAGAAAAAGAAATTTATAAGTGGATAAAAATTCAACTCGATGCCATTAACATTCCCTATTATTTAATTTCAGGAAATCACGATAATGCCATTTGGATGTGTGAGATATTTGGATTGAATGATCAAACCAATGAAGAGTTATTCTATCACAAGAAATTTGAGAATTGGGATGCTTTGTTTTTGGATACTAGCCCTGCAATTATGTCGGATCAACAGTACCATTGGTTTGAGAAAGAACTGAATAAGTTGGATTCGAATGCGATTATTTTCATGCACCATCCACCAATAAAGATGGAGGTTCCATTTATGGATAGTAAACATTGTTTTAAACAACAAAAAAAGTTTCAGGACTTATTGTCCAACTATCCATTTGCCTTTGAAATATTTTGTGGCCATTACCATGTAGACAAAAGTAATCGATTGCAAAATTTAAATGTCACGGTTGTTCCTTCCCTCTATATCCAAATAAAAGATGATCAAGAAAATTATGAAGTAGATCATTATCGAATTGGCTACAATAAAATTCAACTAGAATCAGATGTACTGATAAGTGAAATAATCTACCTTTAAAACGGGATGAATTTAAAACTTACCCATCTCTTCCTGATAAACCACGGCGGTTACCACCTGACCAACATTCTTCAATGTAGCTACATCGATTACCTCCATATTATCATCTTGAGTATGCCAATGAGATCCAAAGCTAGAATCAGAAGTATTGGGTTTGTTAATGATATCTATCATTGGAATACCTGCATGAAGATTCACGAAAAAGTGATCATCAATTCCACCATTGACAGTTCGTTCAACAAAATAATCTGAACGGCCCATATTCTTGGCGAGCTTCCAAACTTTACCATAAAGTTGGTGCACACTTCTTACAATATTAGGTTTGAAGACACCTGTTACTCTTTCTTTAGGAAATTGCGCATCTTTAGCGCCCACCATATCTAAAAGTATTCCATACTTTGCTGTGTAACCCTTTACATGTGGATTCTTAGACCAGTATTGGGCGCCCATTCCCCAGGTAGATATAGTGCTTTCATCTCCATCACTTTGACCTTGATCTTCTACATCAAAAAATACAAGATCAACGCCTAGTTCGATCGGGGCTTCTTTTAAAATTCTAGCCATCTCTAATAATACGCCAACTCCACTTCCACCATCATCTGCCTGTAAAGATGGGCCATTATCATCTTCATCTGCGTCTGCTGTAAATCGAGTATCCCAATGAGCAGCCAATATAATTCGATTAGGATTATCTGGATTAAAACTACCGATTATATTTGTTCCTTTATATAAAGTACCAGTATATCCTTCTGCATCAAAATCTTGAGTACTTACTTTAATATCATGACTTTCAAGTTGCGCTATAATAAAGGCTTTACACTTTTTATGTCCTTCAGAATTTGGAACTCTTGGACCAAAAGACAATTGCTTTTCAATATGCGCATATGCATTATCTGCATTAAACTTTGGAATTGGAATTGTTTTCTTGACAGTTTCTGACTTAGGGCTTGTCGTTGAACTCGGCTTCGGATCAGTTTTACAAGCGACAAAACCTAATAACAATAGAAAAGAAAGTATTTTAATTTGATGTTTCATTCGTTGAAGTTTTTAAAGGATTATTCTTTTACCCAAGAAGTGCCTTCTTTTCCATCCTTTAATTTAATTTTTAATTCAGCTAAACTATCTCTTATAGTATCGGAAGTAGCCCAGTCTTTATCAGTACGTGCTTTATTTCTTAATTCAATGATTAGGTGCATTACTCCATCCATATCCTCATTACCATCAGCACCAAGGCCCTCTTCTTTTAAGCCAAATAAATCAAAAATGACAATCTCAAAAGTTTCCTTTAGTTTATTTAACGTCTCAAAGCTGAGCTGGTTTAAAGGAGTATGTCCCGCCGCCCACGAATTAACTTTAGTTACTAATTCAAACATTCTTGCTAAGGCTTTTGGAGTATTAAAGTCATCATCCATTTCTGTGTAAACCATTTGTATCATTTCATTCAATAAAGAATCCTCCTCTGTATTTGAATCTCCTCCTGGATGACTTAAATTCTGAAGTACTTTCAAACCTTCCATTAATCTTTTATATCCTTTCTCGGCTGCGAATAATGCGTCATTGGTTAAGTCAAGTGTACTTCTGTAATGCGATTGAAGCATAAAAAACCTAATGGCCATTGGACTGAAACCTTTGCTAATATGCTCACTTTCTCCTGTAAATAATTCTTCTGGAGTTATGCTATTCCCATCACTTTTTGACATCTTCTTCCCGTTCATCAATAACATATTTGTGTGTAACCAATAATTCGCTGGAGCACAATTACAAGCGCCATAATTTTGAGCGATTTCATTTTCATGATGTGGAAATTTTAAATCATTTCCTCCGCCATGAATATCAAATGTTTTACCTAAATATTTTGTGCTCATTACGGAACATTCTAAATGCCAGCCAGGAAAACCAACGGACCAGGGTGAAGGCCAACGCATTAAATGAGTTGGATTTGCTTTTATCCAGATGGCAAAGTCTGAAGGGTGATTCTTTTCACTCTGATTTTTTAAGTCATCTCTTGATTCTGAAATTAAGTCGTCTAATATTCGGCCAGAAAGTTGGCCATAGATGTCCTTTTCTTTAGCAAACTTTTCAGTATTGAAATAAACAGAACCATTTTTCTCATAAGCCAATCCATTATTGATAATGTTTTGCACCATTTCAATCTGTTCAATGATATGTTGAGTGGCTCTTGGCTCAATAGATGGTTTCTTATTATTAAAAATTTCCATCATTTCATGGAATCCATTTGAGTATTGCTGGACAATCTCCATTGGTTCCACTTGTTGAAGCCTTGCTTTTTTGGAAATTTTGTCCTCTGCACCACTATCCGCATCGCCTTCTAAATGACCCACATCTGTAATATTTCTAACATAACGTACTTTATATCCTTTATGTAATAAATATCTGTAAATGATGTCAAAACTTACGAAGGTTCTACAGTTTCCAAGGTGAACATCGCTATAAACGGTTGGGCCACAAACATACATCCCAATCATCCCTTCACTGATTTCTTTTAAGACTTCTTTTTTTCGCGATAAGCTATTGTAAACCTGGATTTCATTCATACTACAAAAGTAAACATTATAATTTGTTATAATAAAACTTCAAGGTCGGCAAAAATAGCATAATGGTCAGAGTATTTATTCTTTATGGTATGGTATTTTTTCACTTTAAAAGAAGGGTCCGCTAAAATATAATCTATTCGCAATGCTGGCAGATTACCACCGAAGGTGGTCCCAATGCCTGCCCCTTTCTTTCTAAAAGAATCTTGAAAGCCTTTTCGAAGGATATGATAGACATGAGAATTTGGAGTGTCATTAAAATCTCCACAGATTAAAACTGGATGCCCACATTTTTCGGCATGCGTTTTTATTAATTTTGCTTGCTTTACGCGCATTGGTGCAGAGGATTTGTATCTGCTAACAATGGTACCAACATTATCCCAAAATCGTTTTTCTTTAGGATTCACTTCTTTCGCCAATTCATTGGTAGCGTTAGAAATTTGATTAGTTTGTAAATAAAGGCCATACACCCTAAGGGTAGTCCCGTTATAATCTAGATCAACCCATGCGCCAGCTTGATCACCTTCACCCGTATCTAAAATTCCAGTATCCAATATTGGATACCTTGATAAAATGGCTAAGCCAATTTGAGGAACTTTTTTTACGTGTTCTAAGTCTAATCCCTTACTAAACTTACCAACCTGATTAGTTTCTGGCGCACAAATAATATCTAGAGGTCCATATTTCTGTAATACTTTTATTAGCTTATCTGTATTTTTTTCGTAGGTCGATTTGTCCTTAGACCAAATGGAAAGTAAATATTGCATATTATAACTTATTACTCTTATATGATTTTCATCCTTTGATAAATCATTTCCAGGTCTCAGTCCAATAAAGCTTGGAATAATTCCAGCCCCAAGAATTAAACAAATCAAGGAGAGTAAAACGTACTTTTTTTTGAACAAACTCCATATTATTACAAAGAGAATATTAGCAATTAAAAGGATAGGAAAAGCTAAACCAAAAAATGAAAAAAACCAATATGAGCTTGGATCAATATAGGGAGAGAGGTAGGAAAAACCAGTTGCAATCACCAGGAGAATGTTTAGTGTGAGTAAAAATTTCTTCACTAATCTTTTTTACTTGCTTGAATTAAAAATTCTTTTTCTTCCGCATCTAAACTATCGTATCCTGAGCCTTTGATTTTTTCCAAAATTTTGTCTAATTGTTCTTCATATGAAAGATCTACGGAATCATTTTTAATTCTGCGTTTTCTCTTCCCGGAAGATTCAGGAGCTTTATATCTGACAAATACAGGAGATTTTTCTTTATTTTTAGCGGCAGTATTTTTATCAAAAAATGATTTTATTTTTTCATAACCATCATTTAATGGTTCGCCAAGATCGGTTCCATTTCTAAGCATATAGACGTAAAGTGCACCATAGCAAAATCCACCTATGTGAGCAATATGACCACCAGTATTTGAACCTTTACCAATAAAAACTAAATCAAGAATCAATAAGGTAGCTGCAATGAACTTCAATTTTACTGGTCCGATAATCAATAAATTGAATTCATAATCTGGTGATAAATATGCGGACGCGGCAACAAAAGCCATAACTGCTGCACTAGCTCCTAATGCATAGCCAGTAACACCAGCTGTTCCATAACCTAAATAATTATAACTTAAATAGTAGAAAATACCGCCTACCAAGCCACCTAATATGTATAGCGGAAGGATCTTTTTATCCCCGATAAAATCGCCGACTATTCTTCCAAACCAATAGAGCAATAGCATATTCCAAAAAATATGGCCGAAACCTGCATGCATAAACATGTGCGTAATAATTGTCCAAGGTCTAGTAAGTATTTCCCATGCATTAGAAGATAAGCTTAACCAATTTTGAATGTTATTATATATGGATGAATTAAAACCAGTAAAAACAGAAATTAAAAGGAAGACCACAAAAACAGCAATATTGAAGATAATTATCCTAGTTAGGATATTACCTGATTGAAATTGACGTTTTATATCTTCGTATATAGATTTAAACATTTATGATTTTAGCTTAAAGTTATTCCAAAACAAAACTAATAGAAAACCAGTAACCGCGCCACCTAAATGCGCGAAATGTGCAATATTTGTTGCCCCAAAGATAGAACTTCCCCGTAATCCTGAAATTAAATCAAGCGCTACTAAGCCTCCAACTAGAAATTTTGCTTTTATTGGAATAGGAGGAAAGAGCAACATTAACTTAACATCTGGAAATAGCATGGCGAATGCAACCATCATCCCAAATATTGCTCCAGATGCTCCTAAAACGGGTCCTTGCGCCCCAGAAATTATGTATCCAACTAACAAATGAGCAGCTAATGCACCAAATCCTGCAATAAAATAGAAGGTCAAAAATTTCTTGGCTCCCCATACTTTTTCAACCATTGGCCCAAGAAAAAATAGGGTCAACATATTAAATAATAAGTGGGTAATTCCACCATGCATAAACATATGGGAAACAATCTGAAAAGGCTTGAAATTTCCAGTGGCAGGTGGCCAAAAGGCCAAATCAAGTCTTTTAAATTGATAACCCATAATCACCTGATTATCTAAAAACATAGTGATGGCAAAAACGGCCACATTAATAATAATTAGATACTTTACAACGTCTGTTATTCTATTGAACATATTAAGTACTAAATCTTTTAGTTAATTCATCTAAATCAATCGTAATAAAACATTTCCGACTAGTCGGACTTTTATAAGGAACTTCACAAGCAAAAAGTTCATTAATTAAATCAAGCATCTCTTCTTCACTTAAACTTTTACCTCTTTTCACTGATGCACTAACGGCAAATGCTTGTGCAATGTTTTCTGTTGCCTCTAATTTTAGATCAAGGTTCATTTTATACTGATCTAATAGTTGTTTTATTAGTTTTTCTTCATTAGCATCAGGATCTATGTGTGCTGGTTTGCCATGAACAATAAAACTATCCGAACCAAATTCTTGAATATCAAATCCCAAATGATTAATACTCTCCAGCATCGATTGGAAAATGATGCTATCTGCGTTTGATAATTCGATGGTTTTTGGAAATAATGCTTTTTGAGTTGATGCTTTTTGTTCAGCCAACATGGACAAATGCTTTTCAAACAAAATTCGCTCATGAGCAGCTTGCTGATCAATAATTAATAAGCCAGATTTAATTTGGCTCATGATGTAACTATTATGTAATTGCTGTGGCTGCTTGACAATGGTATCTTCATCATTCCCAATTAAACTAGATTCAAAATTGAATTGTTTATTATCTTCAATCTCTTCAACTCCATCAAAAAGTTTTTTCCAATTTGCAAGATTAGATTCTTCTTGGGCATTGATCTTACTATAATAAGCAGCATCACTAGAACCAGCTCCAGCGTTTGAAAAACCAGGAGCCGTTTCAAAATCTAAGGTAGGCGTCATGGTATATTGACCCAATGCATGTCGCACAGCAACGCGCACATAATTATAGACCAATCGTTCTTCTTCAAACTTTATTTCTTGTTTAGTTGGATGTACATTCACATCAATTTTATCCGGGTTCATTTCTATAAAAATCGCATAGAATGGATAAGTACCTTTTGGTAATAAATCTTCATAAGCTGCCATGGTGGCGTGATTTAAATAAGGACTCTTTATGAATCGGTCATTAACAAAGAACAACTGCTCTCCTCTGGTTTTTTTATGATACTCGGGCTTGCCAACATATCCACTTATCTTCATAATGTCGGTTTCCTCGCTTACCGGTACTAGTTTTTCATTCATGTTTTTACCATAAATATTGACAATGCGTTGTCTCAAATTTTCCTTCGGTAAATGATAGACTTCATTGTCATTATGAAAGAGAGAAAAGAAAATATCGGGATGAGCTAAGGCTAATCTTTGGAATTCTTCTAAAATATGTTTTAGTTCTACCGCATTGGTTTTAAGAAATTTTCTACGAGCTGGAACGTTATAAAATAAATTTTTGACAGCAATTGATGTTCCTTTTTGATGTTGGCAAAGTTCTTGTTTTTTAATGCTTGATCCTTCGATCACAATCCTTACACCCAATTCATCATCAGCTTGTTTAGTCTTCAATTCTACTTGTGCAATCGCCGCAATAGATGCCAATGCTTCTCCTCGAAATCCTTTAGTACTGATTACAAATAGGTCTTCTGCCTTTCGAATTTTAGAAGTAGCATGTCTTTCAAAACTCATCCGAGCATCGGTTTCTGACATTCCTTTTCCATTATCAATAACTTGAACTAAAAGTTTACCAGCATCTTTAAGGATTAATTTAATTTGATCACTACCAGCATCAATTGCATTTTCTAAAAGCTCTTTTACTACAGATGCTGGCCGCTGGATAACTTCTCCTGCAGCTATTTGATTTGCAATTGCATCTGGCAAAAGCTGAATAATATCAGCCATTCTTTTCCTCTTTTAATCTATTTATCCTTGCTCAATTTTCTGGATAAATTCGGGTAAATAAAAAACAATGATTAAGCATGCAAGGATAAGCAATATAACTACAATCCCAAAAGTGATTAAACTTGATTTACGTTGATATTTCCTTTTTAATTGAGCATCCTGTAAAAACCCACCTGTTCTTAATTTTGAAGAAATCCTGGATTTTACAGCATCTATACTATCTCCTTGCTCGCTTTCGGCTCTTTTAACCCGTTTTTCAAGATCTTCCTTAGCAGCATCATAATGCATTGGTTTGTAATTGAAACGCTGATGTTTCGGAACTTTAATAAACGGTATTTTAAAATTAAATGCCATAATGCTAATTTACGATTCAAAATTTAGTTTTAATGATTTAAAGTCCACTATTCCATCTTCTTTTTCTAATTCAAATTAAATTTCCACAAAAAGCTTAGATATACTAACAAATTAAGATGCTTCGTTGTTTCTATGAATATTTCACCGTAAATTTGTTTTTTCCTATAAATCAATAGGATGTAGGAGGAATTCATCAAAGAAATATGAGCGAAACAATAAAACACGAGTGCGGAATTGCTTTAATCCGCTTAAGAAAGCCATTATCCTTCTATCAGGAGAAATATGGAAGTTCTCTTTACGGAATGAACAAATTGCAACTCTTACTTCAAAAGATGCGAAATAGGGGGCAAGATGGTGCAGGAGTAGTTACCATTAAATTAAATACAAAGCCTGGACATAGATATATAAGTAGGAAAAGAAGTAATAGTAGAAATTACTTAAGAGATGTATTTGATGGTATTTATAGTCATTTCGATGAATTAAATCAAGATCAATTGATGGATCATGAGTGGCTGAAGGCAAATAAACCTTATACGGGGGAAGTTTTACTAGGTCATTTAAGATATGGAACACACGGTAAAAATACGATTGAAACGGTGCATCCATTCATTAGACAAAATAACTGGATTAGTAGAAATCTAGTATTAGCTGGAAATTTTAATATGACCAACAATGAAGAACTCTTTCAACGATTGGTTGAATATGGTCAATACCCAAAAGAAAAATCAGACACGGTTACAGTATTAGAAAAAATTGGTCATTTCTTAGATGATGAGGTTCAAAGGCTTTTCAATTGGTTCAAACCTTTAGGTTATTCCAAGCAAGAAATGAATGAATTGATTTTCGATCAAATGGACGTCAAAAGAATCATTCAAAGATCAGTGAGAGATTTTGACGGAGGTTATGTAATCGGAGGAATGGTTGGACATGGAGATGCATTTATCTTTAGAGATCCAAATGGAATTCGCCCTTGCTTTTATTATGCAGACGATGAAATAGTGGTGGCAGCCTCAGAGCGACCAGCAATCCAAACGGCCATATCTGTTAGAGTGACAGACATCAAGGAAATACCTAGAGGTCACGCTTTAATTATAAAAAGAGATGGATCTTACGGTTTAGAAGAAGTTATTGATTCTGGGGAGAATAAAGCTTGCTCTTTCGAACGTATTTATTTTTCAAGAGGAACAGACAGAGATATTTATTTAGAAAGAAAAAAATTAGGTCAGAAATTAGTTAAACCTGTTTTGGAAGCGGTAAACTATGACTTTAAAAATACCGTCTATTCTTTTATTCCTAACACGGCAGAAGTTGCATTTTTTGGAATGGTAGAAGAGCTTCATAGAGCGGTAAATATTCAGAAAAAAGATCAAATCAAGGCAATAGGGTCACATATTAATGATGAGGATTTAGAAAGGATTTTGAACATCCAACCGCGAATTGAAAAGTTGGCTGTGAAAGATGGTAAAATGAGAACCTTCATTGCGGATGATAATTCTAGGGGCGAATTGGTTTCGCACATTTATGATGTGACTTATGGTATAATAAACAATGAAGTAGATACCATTGTTTTAATAGATGATTCCATTGTAAGAGGAACCACCTTAAAAAATTCTATACTTAGAATCGCAGATCGCTTAAATCCAAAACGGATTATTATTTTATCTTCCGCACCACAAATTCGATATCCTGATTGTTATGGAATCGACATGTCCAAAATGAATAATTTTGCAGCTTTCAGAGCCTTAGTTGCTTTATTAAAAGAAAAGAAAAAAGAGCATCGATTAGAAGAAGTATATTATAAATCAAAAGCGCAAGAGAATGCGCCAGTTGAAGAAATCAAGAATTATGTTCAAGAATTATATGATGAATTTACCTACGAAGAGGTAAGCGAAAAAATTGGACAAATCCTTACTCCACCGGATATTAATGCCGAAGTAAAAGTAATTTATTTAACGATAGAGGACCTGCACGATGCATGCCCAAATAATACTGGAGACTGGTATTTCTCAGGAAATTATCCAACACCAGGAGGAAACCGAGTTGTGAACAAAGCCTTCATAAATTATATGGAGAAGAAGAATGTGCGGGCGTATTAGGAGAATGCTGTGCATTATACCATTTTTCGAAAACTACTCTTTTTATGTCCGTAATGGCTAGCCCTATTAGGTTAAGGATAATTCCCTAACTAAACGACATGGAGGTGGAGACCGTTCGGAGACCTGCGGGCATACCGCGCAATCATTAAACCATTCTATCAATGAGCCCATTCTAAAAACCAAGTAGCGGTAAAAGCCCACAATATTATTTGGATGCTTTGGAAATCTTTTCGCCCTAGGTCTCTAAACCTTTGGGCTGCGTACAAACCCAAACTCATAAACTTATAAACCCATAAACTTCTAAACTTTTTCAAACACATCCTCCCCCAAAACCTTATCAATAACCCTAAACAAATGATCTGCATTCGCTCTCGTAAAACACATCGGTGGCTTCATCTTAATGACATTATGATGCTTTCCATCTGTTCCAACCAAAATTCTATGCTCTCGCAATCGCATAGCTAGATGGCTCGTTTCTTTGTCGGCTGGTTCCATGGTTTCTAAATTGCGAATTAATTCAAACCCTAGAAACAAACCCTCCCCTCTTACGTCTGCGACGATGGGATATTTTTTAGCTAGTTCCTTAAGTCCATTTTTTAAATAGGCGCCGACTTCCATTGCATTTTTCTGTAATTTTTCATCCTTAACAATATTAAGTACTTCCAATCCAATCGCCGTAGAAATAGGATTACCCCCAAAGGTGTTGAACCATTCCATACCATTATGAAAGGCATCCGCAATGGCTCTTGTGGATACTACAACTCCTAATGGATGTCCATTACCAATTGGTTTTCCGATGGTGACAATGTCCGGAACTACATCATATAATTCAAAAGACCAAAAATGTTTTCCTACTCTTCCAACACCCGTTTGCACTTCATCGGCAATGCAAAGTGCGCCGGCAGCTCTAGCTTTCGCATATGCTTCTTTTAAAAATCCATCTGGTAAAACCACTTGCCCTCCACAACTCAAAATAGATTCCGACATAAATGCAGCAGGTTTTTTTCCATGTTTGGCCAAATCATCAATCAGCGTCTGAAGTTCTTCCGCGTACATTGGTCCAGTATGCTCTCCTCTATATTTTCCTCTAAATTTATCGGGAATAGGTACGACGTGAATATGGTCTTTCTTACCTTCTCCTCCATTACTTTCAAATTTATAGGAACTGACATTTACACAAGCTTGTGAATTTCCGTGATAACCAACCTCTAACACCAGCATATCCTTTTGCTGCGTATATGTAGTTGCCAAACGCATGGCTAATTCATTAGCCTCAGAGCCAGAATTAACACAAAAGACCACTGATAACGAATCTGGCATTGTATCTATTATCGCTTTTGTAAAGCTTACTATATTGTCATGTAAATATCTAGTGTTCGTATTTAACACCGCCATTTGTTGTTGAGCAGCTTTTACTACTCTTGGGTGTTGATGCCCAACATGAGCAACATTATTTGCTAAGTCTAAATAGTTTCTCCCTTCCGCATCGTACAAATATTGCATATATCCTCTCACCACTTTTAATGGTTTTTCGTGATATGAAACAGATAAATTGCCGGGCATATGCTTGGCTCTTTCTACTAATATTTCACTAATACTTGTATCTACATATTTTAGATTGGGATGTTGTATCCCTAAAATTAAATTTGGATCTGGACAAAGACTTAACCATAGACTTCTTTGTTCTGGAGCAGCTACTCCAGGATAATCATCGGTATAATCAAATAGGTCAGAAATAATTTGAAAGTGAACATGCGGCACCCAATTGCCGTTATCTGGAAAATCTCCAATGTGTGCAATTAATGCACCTTGCTCAAACTCCTCTCCTACCTTCCATCGCACTAGCGTCGGATTGCTCAAATGTCCATACAATGTATAAAATGGAATACCTTGATCTGTTTCATGTTGCAAAATTAACAATGGACCATATTCCTTGTCTCCAATGTCATTTGTTATTACTTTTACCTTCCCCGCATAAGGAGCATACAGAGCTTCTCCCGCTTCTAAAAATAAATCAATACCTAAATGAATGGATCGATTTAGGACTGCATCATTTCCGGGCAATCCATAATTATCTCCCGTATACACTGGTCTTGGTTCATTATATCTACCCACTCCTGCAATGGCATTCTCCTTTCGCATACGCGCAAAAACATAATCTGTACTAGCTTCCACATCTTTAAAGGTATCCACATTACCCAATTCCAAAGAACCCACGGACCAATCAAAGACGGTCACTGCTTCATTTGTTAAATCTCCTTCCATAATTGACGCAGGAGGGTTATTTGAAATATAAGATTTAATCGAAGCAATAATTGTATTGGCTTCCAATCCGCAAGCAATTCTAAATTTAGCTTCCGCAAATCTTGGATTAATATTTTTCAATTTAAATAATAAATCCCAAGCAGGTTTTTCGCTTATTACAAAATAGGCATTGTCTGGTTCCATTTGTTTTTTCTTTGCCGAAAAAGACACACTTATTAATAAGCGAGCAACTATTAGATAATAAAGCGCCTGCAACTCCTCTTCAGTAAATGGAAAACTTTCATGATAAGCTTTAATTAAATCACAAGCTGCTGATAAAGGGTCGGGCTTATTCATGCAGACATAACTTAAACAGACCGCAACCTCATTAATAGTTTCAGTATACAGAGCATCTCCAAAATCTATGAAGCCATTGATGCTCGGATTGTATTTATCATCAGACACCAAAACATTATAATCATTCGCATCCATGTAAGTCACACTTTTACGAAGCCCTTTTAATTTTGGAAATGCTACTTTTTCAAAAAGATCAATGAAGTAATGCAATAAGTCTTTTTGTTCTTCGTCCTCAAAATAACTTTCATTGGCTTTTATCCACATTGCTTCTGAAGGATTCCATTTAAAATTCCGATGCGCGCCGGGATGATCAAAGTCTTGTAAAGCAATGGTAATGGATGCTAATTTTTTTCCGAGATCTTTTATTAAGGAAGGATTATGAGGATTCACTTCTGCCAATAATCTTCCGGGCACCCAATCTAGTAATCTAGCATAGTGCATTACTCCATTCTCGTCCAAAAACTCACCCACATCATTTCCTGCTTTATCGCTTATTGCAAATGCGGTTTTTACAGTCAATTCCTTTTTTTCTAAATGCCGAAGGATCGCTTGTTGTAATTTTATATTTTCCAACCCAAAATCTTGAGAGACTATCTTAAATATATATTCCTGTTGGTCCTTTGCCTTACAATAGACATTGTAATCCACATCTCCTGGTAATTTTTTTTGTGTTACAACCTCTATATTATATTTTTCTCTAAGAAAAGAAGCTATTTGAATCGCTGCTATCATGACCGTTTATATTATTCTCCCTAAACTTAATCAAATCTAATTTCAAGCGCAAGTGCTAGTACAAATTCAAGCGCAATGCTGTAGATTTCATAAAAATTTTGAAGCGATAAACAATTCTAAACAATCTTGGTTTAAATTCTATGTTCTGGCAAGCTATATTAATTATACTTATTCTAAATTTTCTCGGCTTCCTTTATGCTTGGTTTAAACAAAGCGATAAGGGAACGGATCTAATCTATAATGTCACTTTTCTAGTTTTAGCTATTATATTTTATATTCAATCAGAACAAAATATACTCACCTTAACTTTAACCATCATGATTTCTCTTTGGGCTTTAAGATTAGGAGCCTATTTATTTTGGAGGATTCATAAAACGGATAAAGACGATCGTTTTGATGATATCAGAGTTCGGATTTCTTCTCTTTTAAATTTCTGGATGCTGCAAACCGTCAGTATTTTTATAATCTCAATACCTGCTATTATATTTTACTCAAAGCCTGCTAGCGAATGGGGATTAAATCATTCTATCGGGCTTGTTGTTTGGGCTTTAGGTTTTGTAATTGAATCCGTCGCTGATTATCAAAAAACAGTATTCAAGTCGAAGCCTGCCAATAAAGGTAAATTTATGCAAAGTGGTTTATGGTCTATTGTTCGTTATCCTAATTACACGGGTGAAATCATGTGTTGGATCGGTGTATTTATTTTCTGTTTTAATATTTTCGTAGGTTGGCAATGGATCGCAATTGTCAGCCCAATATGGATTGCTACTTTATTAATTTTTATAAGTGGGATTCCCTTACTTGAAAAATCTTATGAGAAAAAATATGCAAGTATGCCTTCATTTCAAAAATACGTGAAAAACACTTCTTGATTAATTCCTGGAATATATTAAGCCAAAAGTCTTTACAACTAGGTTCCTTTCTAGAAATATGCTGCATTGCGAAATAAATTATTAAAATCAAATCTATCGTTGCATTTTGATAATACTTGGCGTAAATTACAACCAAAGCCGCCCAATTTTTATTAACTATGTGTATGATTCTTAGCCTTTTTACAAATCTATTCCTCCTTTTCAATATATTAGTTGTTGGTCAACCACAACAAGCCATTGATATTGTGGAGAAAACAGATCAAATTAAAGTATATATTTTTCTTTTAGATGAATGTAAAATCTGTCATCACTACAGTTTGAGTCTTACTGAATTATATAATACTTACGAATCTGAACAGATCGAATTTGTTGGTTTATTTCCTAATTTTGTCTCCAAACCTAAAGAAATTTCAAAGTTCAAAAAGAATTATAAAATACCCTTTCCATTAAAAACCGATTATTATAAATCGAAAGCAAAAAAGTTCGGGGTAACAGTTACTCCTGAAGTCGTCGTTTACAATGACACAAAAGATGAAATTTTATATAAAGGACGAATAGATAATAGTTACTTTAAATTAGGAAAACAAAGAACACATACTACAAAATTTGAACTGAGAGATGCATTGCAAGCCATTACTGCTGGAGAAGAAATTACAGTCAAAGAAACTCTATCCGTCGGTTGCTTTATTAACTTTAATGAAAATTAATTTGATGAAAAATATACTTACCCTTATATGTTTTATTGCATTTACTCAAATGAGTGAAGGGCAAACATTTAATAAAGATGTTGCCCCTATTATTTTTAATAATTGTACTACTTGTCACCGAGTTGGTGAAATTGGACCGATGTCCCTAACCAACTTTGCAGAAGTAAAAGATTGGGGAGGAACTATCAAATATGTAACGGGTATAAAATATATGCCGCCGTGGAAACCTGATCCGAGTTTTTCTACATTTTTAGGAGAAAACTATTTAACGGATGATGAAATTCAAACCATTGCGAATTGGGTTGACGGAGGAATGCCAGAAGGAGATCCTAGTGATTTGCCTGACGCGCCTGTTTTTCCTGAAGGCTCGCAAGTGGGTGCGCCAGATTTAGTACTTTCTTTTTCTCAGGCATTCGAACATTATGGAGGCAATCAAGATGAATATAGAAATTTTGTGCTTCCAACGGGATTGACAGAAGATCAAGAGATAGCGGCCATTGAAGTTCGTCCTGGTAATACTAAGGTGGTTCACCATGCTTTAATTTCCTATGATGTTTCTGGAGAGGCAAGAAATTTAGATAGTCAAGATGAAAAATATGGGTACGATGGATTTGGTGGTTTTGGCGTTGCCAATGCTTTTGATGTGATGTTCCCAGGATACGTGCCTGGACAAAAAGCAAGATTGTATCCTGAAGGATTGGGAAGAATACTTCCAGCGAACAGTGATCTATTAATACAAATGCATTATGCGCCAGTACCTTTCCCGCAGAATGATTCTTCCTCGGTAAATATCTTTTTTAAGAAAGATCCTGTTGAACGAGAAGTTCGGTCGCAAATTCTACTTCCATTACCTTGGATCATTGGAGAGCCCTATATAATTCCAGCGGAGACGGTCAAAACTTTTCATGGGCAATTTACCGTTCCATTAAAAGTTAGTTTATTAGCGGTTACTCCACATATGCATTTATTGGGGATGTCTTGGGAGGTATATGCAGTATCTCCAGCTGGTGACACTATCAATTTAATATCTATTCCAGAATGGGATTTTAATTGGCAGGGGACTTTTAATTTTGATCGTTTTAAAGTATTAGAAAGAAATTCCGTTATACATGCTTTTGCCACTTATGACAATACTAGTGAAAATCCGCTAAATCCAAATAACCCACCGCAGGATATGGAATGGGGTGAGCGCACTACCGATGAAATGTATTTTCTTCCATTAGATTTTGTGCCATACCAAGTAGGAGACGAAGATATTGTTTTCACCGATGGCACCACCTCTACTGATGATCCTTCTTTTGATCGAACAGAAAATAAAATGTTTCCATTATATCCAAATCCTACTAATGGAGAAATTAAGGCTGGTTTTAGTTTAGTTAAAACTGATAAACTAAACATTCAAGTATTGAATCTAGAAGGAAAGCTTATTCATACTTTGAAGTCTAATGCGCTTTATGCGGCAGGAGTCAACTTAGTTAGTTTTGATACCGGGAAAATTCCAAGTGGGGTTTACATTTTAAATATCCAAGGGAAGTCATTTTCTATGTCGGAGAAGTTTTCAGTGTTGAAGTAAATTTATTTTGTACTAAGTAATGTAAAAATGAAAAATTTCCTGGATTCGAGCATAGTTAAAACTGATCAGGAAATCAGATCCCCAATTGCAAAAAGATGGATTTCATTGGTTGCTCCCTCGGGCCCATAACTTTATCAATGATTTAATAGTGGAGTTCAGGCTTGAAGAAAACATAGGTACTAAATGTTGGATATTGGAATTGCTCGCTGAATCAAAAGCCATTGAAGGATTTGAAATTCTTAAAGAAAATTTGTTAAATGAAATCAAATCATTTAGAATGCTGGCAATTCGTGGGATGAGAAACTTGGACACTAAAGAGGCCCGGACAGAATTGTTTAAAAGCGGATTACAAAAGTAAGAGAGATTGCACTTTGAGAGATAAAAAATTGATCATCGCTCTTTGAAGCATTAAGCCAAGCTCTCTTTCATTACAATATCTTGCATTAGCATTTCTGCATGAACTCTGGTATTCTCAATAAAAAAAGTGCTGGTTCGCATACCTCCACAAACCACTCCAGCTAAATATAAATTATCAATATTGGATTCCAAGGTCTCTTCTTTGTAAACAGGAATCCGTGCTTTATCATCAGAAAATGAAAGTCCTATTTTTTCTAGAAAGGTAAAATTTGGTTGGTAACCCGTCATTGCTAAAACAAAATCATTCTCTATAGTTAATTTGCCGTCTGGTGTTTCTATATCAACTTCTCCTTCTCTAATTTCTTTCACATTCGAATTGAAGTGGGCTTTAATCGATCCTTCTTTAATTCTATTTTTAATATTTGGAAGAATCCAATACTTCACTTTTTCATACAGGGAATCTTTTCTCACAACCATGGTAACATCCGCTCCTTTATGAAATGTTTCTAAGGCAACATCACAAGCAGAATTCGCTCCTCCGACTACTACAATCTTTTGACCAACATAAGGATGCGGTTCATCATAATAATGCTTTACCTTCGGAAGGTCCTCACCTAGAATATTCAGCTTTCTTACTTTATCATAAAAGCCTGTAGCTACAATTACATATTTAGCATGATATTTATTTTTATTCGAAATGACTTCAAATCCTTGGTCCTGTTCATTAATGTCCTCCACTTGTTCGAACGTATTTACATTTAAATCCCAAGAATTGACAACTCTTCTGAAATATTCTAAAGACTCTTTTCTTGTTGGTTTGTCTGAATGAGAAATGAAAGGAACGTCCCCTATTTCCAACAATTTGGAAGTAGAGAAAAAAGTCATATTGGTAGGAAAATGATATAAGGAGTTTACGATTGTCCCTTTCTCCAAAATCAAAGCATTTAACCCATGTTGCTTTGCTAAGATAGCACAGTTAATTCCAATAGGACCACCACCAACAATTATAATATCCACCGTCTTACTCATAGTTTTTTAATTGAACGCTAAAATAATAGAATAACAGTAATTATAATATGGAGTTCATTTAAAAATTAAAAAAGGCCACACAAAATAATTGCATGACCTTGAAATCTCTTGAGAGTAGAACTTTAATTAATAATAAGGTTCACTTCACCTTTAATTAGGAGGCTACCATTATTAAGAATCGCATATCCAACATTTGTTCCTAAGGCATCATAAATATTACAACCCTTTAGAACCAAGTTTTCATTATTATTAATGGCTCTACCTGTAGTGTTTATTCCTGAAACAATATTTAATCCTTCTATAACTACATCAAATCCATTTAAAATTGCATAGGTTTGTCCTAGACTAGTTCCATTAATCTAGAGTCATTGACTTGATAAGTTTTCGATTCAATAGCCGCTCATTGATATTGGGCAACATCTATTTCAGTTTCTTTCCATAAGTTTAAATAACCAAATGATTCTGTCAAAAAAACAATTTAAAACAAGTATTAAACTTGCTTTTAGCAGTTTTCGTAGCATTATACAATATTTAATTCCTCCAAAAATTTTACTTTATTCCTGAATATTACAATTTCCTTCTACACGTAATTCATTTAAATTCTTCACCAAATTTCCACTTCCAATTGGTGGGTTTGCTTCTAAAATCATTACATCTCGAATCGTCAAAATTCCTTCGTTTAAAATCCCTCGTCCTTCAATAGCTGTTCCACATACTATATTTAGACCTTCAATTTTCACCATTGCTCCACTCATAATATGAAAGGTGTTAGGAATACCTATACCCTTAACTGTAATATTATTTATGGGATCCGTAAGTATAAATAAGTTCTTGTTAATTTCTGCAGCCTGATTAGTAAGTTCAATAACCTGCCCATTCAGACTAGGCTCAAATGTTATAGTATCACCAGTGATAGCACAGTTAATTGCATTTATTAAAGAGCCATCGCCGTTTGAATTTGTATTGTTTACTTTCAAATTACAATTTGCCTGTGCATTGCATGCTGCTGAATTATTATCTGGATTACAAGGATCATTATCATCAGGATCAATATCTCCAATATATCCATCCCCATCTAAATCTGCACAACTAGTTCCATCTCCACCGCATACACTACAAGAATCTAAAATTGCAAGGTTAGGGTCCGATGGAGCACAATCAAACCCATCAGCTGTACCATCTCCATCGCTATCACAAGCATTTGAAAAACTATCTGGATTACAAGGATCATTATCATCAGGATCTTCATCAGCAAAGTATCCGTCCCCATCTACATCTACGCAACTTGTGCCATCACCACCACATACTCCACAGGAATCTAACATAGAGACTCCAGGATTAAATGGTGCACAATCTAAACCATCTGCCACTCCATCACTATCTGTATCGCATAAGCTATTCGTATTATCTGGTGTGCATGGATCATTATCATTAGGATCTGTATCTGCAAATACTCCATCACCATCAGCGTCTACACAGCTTGTTCCGTCACCGCCGCATACTCCGCAAGAATCTAAAACTGAAGCATTGAAATCAAGAGGTGCACAATCGAGTCCATCCACCACCCCATCATTATCACTATCGCAAGCATTATTTAAATTATCTGGATTACAGGGATCATTATCATCAGGGTCTACATCCGCAAAATATCCGTCTCCATCTACATCTACACATGTTAAACCATTCCCGCCACATACATTACAAGAATCAAGAACGGATGCTGTATTATCAAAGGGCGCACAATCAAACCCATCTGGAGTTCCATCATTATCGCTATCACAAGCACCTACCGTATTATCTGGATTACAAGGATCATTATCGTCTGGATCTATATCTGCGATAAATCCATCATTATCCATGTCTATACAAGTAGTTCCATCTCCTCCGCATATGCCGCATGAATCAACTATTGCAATATTTGGATCATTTGGTGCACAATCTATACCGTTGGCCACTCCATCTCCATCTGTATCGTTTGGATCTGGTAGAATGGTAAAGAAGATATCCGATACATCAAAGAATATATTGTCTGAACATTTGATCATTATTCTTGCACCACTGCTCGCTGGACTTGGTAAGACTACTACCGCGGATCCATCATTTGTTTCATTCGATGCCAAGGTATCTGTATAAGTTAATCCTAAATCGTAGGATAAAAGGATATCTACTTCACTACAATTTATTGGCGCATTGTTGGTGCCTGCAACATCCCAAGTTATCGTTGTGCTTTGGCCACCAACTAGACTAACACTGGTATTTGGACTCGTCACCAAAAACGGTCCCGCAGCGCCAACCACTGTTATGCTCATGGAATCAGATTCTGTGCAGGAAGCTGTTCCTGTTTCATCTTTTACCGTAACTATAAAATCCATAGATCTTGCTACAGTAGGTAGTACTTCCCAGGTATTATTAGTGTTATTTAATATGTCATCCAAATTTGGAAAGTACCGGTTTGCGTCACTAGTAGGTTCATAAGATCTAAACATTGGTCCTACAACACTCCCTGAAAATGGCGGCATGATCGCTAGCTCATTATCCCATTGTTCCCATCTATATAACAATGGATCATTATCTGGATCCGATGCAATGGCCACTAATTCAAAAGGTGTTGATTTTGGAATGCTGTAATCTTGTCCTGCATCTACTGTAGGTGGACTATTTGAATAGGATAAAGTACCATAACAAGTTCCTGCACCTGTGGTAACAAAATTTCCTATTTGGATTAAACTAGCTGTGTGGAAATAATCATCTGGTGTGCTTTGTACATCGGGGTCACATATCCCTGCATAACTCATGATTGTGGAACCACTTCCCGGTTCAAAAGATTGACTACTTCTTGAACAGTTATTGTTTTGTGTATGAAAAGCGCCTAATTGGTGACCCATTTCATGAGCTACAAAATCTACGTAATAAGAATCGGTTATGGGAGCCAATCTTCCAGACACTCCTCTTGCTTTTGATCCTGTGCAAACACTTGCAGGTGTGGCTATTCCTTCTCCTCTTGTGCAAAAGACATGTCCAATGTCATAATTATTCACGCCTATAATATTGTTCAATACCGGGGTGTTTTCATTTAACATATCTACCCCCGAATTATTGGTATATGGATCCGTTGATGCATTATAATAAAATACTTGATCGGTGTTGCCAACTAATAACATTCGAATACCTAACTCTCCTTCAAAAATTCCATTTACTCTATTCATCGCTGTTACCACTTCTGATAAAACAATTCCAGATTGTGCAGAACTCGCCGCTCCAAAATAATTTGAATATTCTGCTGTGGTGGCTACTGCTAAACGAAAGGTTTTAAAATCGCAACTTCCTGCTGATCTTGAAAATTGATTTCGATTGGTGTTACTAATTTCCGCATTGTGATCTATTTCACATCTAACCGATTCTAATAATGTTGAATCTGTTTTTTGATAAAATACCTTGTATTCGGTTTCGCTAGACAACGGTTCAACTAAATAATTGTTTGTCCTGTCTTTTACTTCTGCTCGCAATCCTTTTTCAGTAATATCTAATCTTAGCATTTTGAATGGATCTGAAATCGAGATACCATAATAGGTTTTAATATTGGGATACTTTTCAGCTAAAGTTGGCTCCATCATTTGGTATTCGACAATCTTAAACTTTTCTATTGTTCCTTCAGGGTTTGGCAGTGCTAATATTCGAGTGCTACTCGAAACCTTTTTACTTTCCTCCTTTGGTGAATTTAATAGAACCGTTTTTAGTAGTGATTTATTTAAAAGAAAAGTTTTAGATAAGTTAGCAGCTCTTTGATTCTGCGCTAATCCTATTTCTTGCCATAAATCAGCTTGTCCATTTAATTGGAATAAGCAAACAAAAGACATAACAAGAAATAATAAGCATGCCTTTTTTAGTAGTAGTAGTTTGTGCATTATATAATATTTAATTTATCCAGAATCCTATTTCTGAAAATTACAGTATCCCTCCACTTTCAAATCATTTAAATTCATAAAATCAATAATTGTGATTAGAACACAAAGTGTATATCTAAGCATTTAATAAAAGTTGAATTAATGTAAAGTGGTGGTTATTTGGGGAAATCACGGTAAGTAACCACAAAAGTGCATTTTTTTTATAAAAGATTCTAATAAATCAGCCCTTAATTTGGATTCAAGTCGACTTTAAATATTTCCCTCTTATGCTGAAAATCAATGATATAAGTCATATATCTTTAATAATTAATACAAGAAAATTGCTCCGCAATAAAAATCGGTGCTTGTACAATTTTGTTTGGGATAAGCGTGTATTACTTCTATTTTAAACTTATCAATAACAAATATTTTATGTTAGCTTAGGAAGCTAAGTTTCAAAAGAAAACTTTGTCTTTTACTAAGGATTATTTTTTTGATGCCGATACGGGTTCTTTAAAGGAAAATATAATTGGTAATAATGAGTATTAATGTCGTAATTTTAATTAAAAAGGGCTTAAAATCAACTTTTCCTTGTTAGATTTTTGTTCTTAGTTTGGCAAATTTCTTTATATTTGCCATCCGTTTGAAAATGGTTGGGTGGCCGAGCGGTTAGGCAGAGGTCTGCAAAACCTTGTACGGCGGTTCGAATCCGCTCCCAACCTCTAAAATCTGATCATTCATTTGATCAGATTTTTTTATTTTAAACAAAAGTCTGCTCAACGCTTCTGAATTTTATAAATTTATAAACATGGAAAAGAAAAAATTATTAGTCTTAACTGGTGGTGGAGATTGTCCAGGATTAAATGCTGTAATTCGAGCTATTGCAAAAAGTGCTAAAAAGAATGGTGCTTGGGAAGTTTACGGCAGCATTGAGGCTTTTAATGGCATTATTAAAGATCCTGTTGAAATTGTAAGATTAAGTAAGAAAAAAGTAGCGGGAATTCATGTAAAGGGAGGTACAATAATAAAAACAACCAACAGGGGCAATCCGCTTTTATTTACCATTATAAATAAAGATGGCAGCAAAGAAGAAAAAGATGTCAGCGATCATTTGGTGAAAAAAATAAAAAAGCTTGGATTTGATGCAGTTATAAATATTGGAGGAGATGGTTCTCAAAAAATATCATTAGCACTATTCGAAAAAGGCTTACCGATAATTGGCGTTCCTAAAAGTATCGATAATGATTTATCAACTACGGATTTTACTTTTGGTTTCAACACAGCAGTTCAAATAGCTTCCGATGCATTTGACAAATTAGTGAGTACTGCGGAAAGTCATCATAGAACCATGATACTAGAAGTAATGGGAAGAGACGCGGGATGGATTGCTTTGCATACTGCGATTTCTGGTGGTGCAGATTTATGCTTAATCCCTGAAATTCCTTATGATATTAATATTGTTAAAAGAAAAATCAACAAACGATATAGAAAAGGAAAAGGCTTTGCGAATATTGTGATTGCAGAAGGAGCCAAACCCATCGATGGAATTGCCATGGGTATAAAGGAAGAGGGTCATGAATTAATTAAATTAGGTGGTATAGGAAATGCTTTGAGAAGAGCTTTAGAAGCATCGGGATGTAAGTCAGAATTGAGGTCAGCAACTTTGGGACACATTCAAAGAGGAGGAACACCCATTGCTTTTGATCGAATTTTAGCTACCGCTTTTGGAGTGAAAGCATTTGATATGGTAATAGAAGAAAAATTTGGCTTAATGGCTACTTATAGAAATAATCAAATGGGGGAAGCCACTTTAAAAGATGCTGTGAAAAATTACAACCACATTAGTTCAGATCATTATCTAATTCATACAGCACGATCTACAGGAATCTCTTTTGGTGACAAATAAATCTATGTATCAACCTATATAAAATGGAATTAGACTTTGTCAAGCAATCTTTCAGTGAGATTTTTGGGTCTAGGAATTACAATTGTCTTAGTTGCCCTGGCCGAATTAATATTATTGGTGAGCATACGGATTATAACCATGGCTTGGTAATGCCAGCAGCCGTAAATAAATATCTTCACTTTTGTTACAACCGATCTCAAAGCAATCAATTTCAATTTTACGCTATCAATATTAACGAGTTAGCTAGTGAAGGCGATAAGGAAGGACCAGCTTGGCTTACCTTTTTTAGATACGTATTAGACGAATGTCGGGAAAGAAATTTTTCAATTATACCACTTAATATTGGCTTTGGTGGTAACTTACCAATTGGAGCTGGCATGTCAAGTTCGTCTGCAATTACTTGTGGATTTATTGCTTGTTTAAATAAAGCCAATCTTTGGAACATGAGCGCCTCTGAAATGGTCAACCTTGCATTCAAAGCAGAAAATAGAACTGGACTTGGTGGTGGAATCATGGATCAATTCAGTATCATTAGAGGGAAGGCAGGACATTTAATGCAAATTAATTGTAAAGATCTCTCTCATGAATTTATTCCTATCCATTTAGAAGAAGAAACCTTTCTCCTAATTAATTCTAAAGTAAGTCACACATTGGTCGATAGCGCTTACACAGAAAGAAAAAATGATTGTTTAGATATTTTGAAAGGTGTACAAACCCTATATCCAAAAATAAAAACGGTCAGTGAGATTACTGCAAAAATGCTACTTGGATTCAAAATTGATCAGACAAAATTGAAAAGAGTTCATCATGTGATATCGGAAAATCAAAGAGTGCTCGATGTGTCTTATGCATTAAAACATAATAAGATCAAGGAAATTGGTCCCTTGCTTTCTCAATCTCATCAAAGCCTGAAAAATCAATATGAAATAAGTTGTGAAGAAATTGATTTTATCCTTCGAGAAGCGGAATCCATAGATGGTTTTTTAGGCGGACGAATTATGGGTGGTGGTTTTGGAGGCTGTTGTATTTGCCTCATAAAAAAAGATCAGCAAGCCTCTATTGAAAAACTACTTTTTGATTCTTATGCAAAAAACTATAACTTAGAATTAGCTTTTTACCCTGTTGAAATTGTTTCTGGTGTTTTTGAAAGTTAGTACTATGCGCTTATTCATTTCTGTATCTATTTTAATTTTGGTTTCTTGCAATACTAAACCTTTTACCTCTACTTCAAAAACGGACCATCTATTATCACTGATTAATGAAGATCATCCACTGCTAAAGTCGGTATTTGAAAACCCGAATGATTTTGAAGTTCAAATTCTTTACACTCAAATTAATAGAGATGCTAATAATAAAGCACATTTCAATCAAATTAATTATAGGGTCAATGAAAAAGAATATTTCTACCCTGCAAGCAGTGTAAAAATGCCAACCGCTTTCGCCGCTATTGAGTTAATTCAAGCAATTAATAGTGAATACGGAATTGACATTTTTAGCCCTCTCCAAATTGATTCTATTTCCAAAGAACAGTCACCTGTAACTAATGATGAAACCTCAGCGGATGGCAATGCGTCAATTGCCCATTATGTGAAAAGAATATTTGCAGTAAGTGATAATGATGCTTATAATAGATTATATGAATTTTGTGGGCAAGCACGTTTAAATAATTTACTTCAATCAAAAGGTTTAGCTCATACTGTAATTAGACATCGCTTATCTGCTCCTGGCTTTAATGTGAAGTCAAATCAATTGACCAATCCTTTCAAAATTAAAGGATCAAAGAAAGATTATTTCCAATTGGCTATGTTAAGTAATGCGAAGCACATTCCAAAACTCACTAATACTTCAAAAGGGAATGGGTTTATAAAAAATGGAATACTTGTAAATGAACCAATTGACTTCAGTGAAAAAAATTATATATCATTAAAAGATAATACTGGATGTTTACAACGCATTCTCTTCCCAACTGCTTTTTCTCAAAAAGAACAATTTGAAATTGACCAAGCTGGATTAAACTATCTATATAAATGCATGTCCATTTTTCCACGAGAGTCTGCTTTTCCAACATACAAAGAAGAAGACTATGAAGACAGTTATGTAAAGTTTTTTCTATTTGGTGATGCTAAAAAAAGAATTCCTAATCATATCCGCATTTTTAACAAAGTCGGATATGCATTTGGATATTTGACTGATATTGCTTACATCGTGGATTTTAAAAATAAAGTTGAGTTTATGCTTTCTGCAACTATTCATGTAAATAAAAATCAAATTTACAATGACAATATATATGAATACGATAGTATTGGCATTCCCTTTCTAGCAGAATTAGGAAGACAAGTTTATAAATATGAATTGATAAGAAAAAGACCTTATCCGCCCAACTTAGAAAAGTTTGAAAAGATAATTTACAAATAAAGGCCAACATTATAAAATGAAAATCCGCACTCTATGTTAAATTACCACAATTGCCTTGGTAAAAGCAAAATACGTAGTCCCATTATTGCCTCCGGTAGTTCTATGTTGCATTAATACATTTCCAGAACTAGTAGTAGAAAACTGATACCAGATATTCAAAGGGTTCACTGCAGCACACGGATTGGTCAGCCCCGAGGAAGTTGCATCTTCAAAATCCATAGTTATGTTTGCCGGGCTATTAGGTAGGATATTAATGTCGCATTGTTGCAATCTTCATTTATCGGTTGAGCAAAAAGATTTATTGAGCAAAAAATACATAGCAAAATAATCAGGTGTGGATTAATCTTCATACTAATATGTTTAATGGATCTAAATTTTAATCCAAAAAAAAGTGATGATTTTTGCTTTCATCTCACCCAAAAGTATGCTATATACAAATTTGTTGTCCTTTTCAGAAGCACAAGTTCTTGAGTCATAAGATTTTCTCGTGTTCTTCCTTTGATCCCATTTCTTTTCGTATTTTAATCGAATGAAATACCAATCTGCCCGTGTACTTTCTCTTGATGTCTTTCGAGGCCTTACCATTGCATTGATGGTACTTGTGAATACACCTGGATCTTGGAACCATGTTTATCCTCCTTTTTTACACGCAGATTGGCATGGATGTAGTCCAACGGACTTGGTTTTTCCTTTCTTTCTATTTATTGTCGGGACTTCCCTATTTTTTTCTAATAAGAAATTTGAGGTTGGTTATTCTTCTGAAAAATTATTCAAAATAGTAAAACGAACTTTTCTAATATTTGTCATTGGTTTGTTGTTGGGCTGGTTTCCTTTTTATGATGATCCAATCTCAGAAATAAGGATTATGGGCGTTTTGCAGAGAATAGCCTTAGCCTACGGATTGGCAGCCATTGTTCTAATGTTTGTCAAGGAAAAAGGAGTTTATATAGTAGGCACTATTTTATTGTTTTTGTATTGGTTTATTCTTTGGAATTGGGGTGGAGAAGACCCGTATAGCTTAGAAACTAATGTAGTTAGAAAAGTCGACCGCTTTGTTTTGGGAGATGCGCATTTGTGGGGAGGGAAAGGAATACCCTTTGACCCTGAAGGATTATTGAGCACTATCCCTTCTATCGTTACTGTTTTTCTTGGTTACTTAAGTGGATCTTGGTTGGCAAACAGCAAAAGCAAACAAACCTTTGTGCGTAAAATAATTAGCGCTGGTTTAGTTTTAGTTATTGTTGGATTTATCTGGGGTTTTCTATTTCCAATTAACAAATCTCTATGGACTAGTTCATATGTATTGTACGTAGGAGGTATTGCAATGATGGTCTTGGGTTTATTGACTTGGATAATTGATATTTTAAATTTTAAATCTTGGACTGCTCCTTTTATTCATTTTGGAAGAAATCCATTATTCATTTATATTCTATCAGGCCTTTATGCAAAGGTCTTATGGATGATAAAAATAGGAGAAGGTGAGGATAAAAAAAGTGGGTATGCCTATCTATATGAAGATATCTTCCTACCCATCTTAGGAGAAATGAATGGATCATTGTTATTTGGAATCTTTTTAATCTTTTTACTTTGGGTCGTTGCCTATATATTATATAAAAGAAAAATAATCATAAAAGTATAGCCTTGTCGAAATTTCTAATTCATTTAATTATTTTTTCTTGTTGTTTTCAACTTTCTGGTCAAGACCTGGACAAAGATGCCCGGCTTGGTCTGAAATTTATCATGCTAGATAATAAGGTGCTAGATAAGGGTTTTACTGGATTTCAATTGTATAATCCAACTTCAAAAAAGACGCTTTATGATCTAAATGGAAGCAAGCATTTTACCCCAGCTTCAAATGTTAAGTTAATGACCTTGTTAACGGCGATTGAGATCTTAGGAGATTCCATTCCTAGTTTATATTATACGATACGAAATAATGAAGTTATTTTCACAGGAACCGGTGATCCAAGTTTTTTAAACCCTGTGATCAGCTCAAAACAAAATGCATTTCACTTTTTAAAAAGATCCAATCAATCGCTAACTTATTATCCTTCGACATTAGAAGATGAAGTTTATGGTTCTGGTTGGGCATGGGACGATTTTCCGTATTACTTCCAAGCCGAAAAATCTACTTTTCCAATTTATGGAAATTTAGTAGAAACTTATTTTGAGAATGAGCAATATAAACTAGTGCCAGATGTTTTAGAAGAAATTACCATAAATTATGAGCAAGATTTTCCAGTGGATAGGCTGGAGGAAGAAAATGCTTTTACTTTAAATCCGCGGTTTTCAAAAGATCGCTCCTTTTATATTCATGTTCCTTTTGAATATTCCGATAGCCTGTTTTTAGTAATGTTAAAGGATACTTTGGAAAAAGATGTGAAAATGTACCAAGGCGTATCAAAACCATATTTTAATAAAACGATTTACAATGCTAAAGCTGATTCGGTTTATAAAACCTTAATGCACGATAGTGATAACTTCATTGCAGAACAATTACTCTTGATGTGCGCCTCTGATAAAAAGGATACTTTCAATACTGCATTAGCCATTAAGTATGCTAATGAATATATTTTTTCCGACTTGCCTGATGAAATGCAATGGGTAGATGGATCTGGTCTATCAAGATATAATTTAACCAGTCCGAGGAATTTAATTCAAGTTTTAGAAAAAATACTTAGAAAAATAAGCTTAGAAAGAATTAAAACAATATTTGCCACCAATGGTCAAAATGGAGAACTAAAAAATATATCTAGTGGGAAAGACGCTTTTGTATTTGCCAAAACGGGTTCAATGAAAAATAAATATTGCCTGAGTGGATTTATTGAAACAAAAAGAAATGGACTTTTAATTTTCAGTTTTATGCATAATAATTACATTGGTAGTTCGGAACCTGTAGTTTTAGAGCTCAATCGAATATTAAATTACATTAGAAATAAATATTAGGTATGGAAATACTAAATGACCAGTATTGCATACAAGGTGTTCCAATGCTACCACTTTGTGAAACATATGGATCTCCATTGTATGTTTATGACAGTCAAAAAATGACCGAGCAGTATGAAAGACTGACCGGAGCTTTTGACATTGATCACCTTCAAATAAACTTTGCATGCAAGGCCTTGACTAACATCAATGTCTTGAGGCATTTTATGAAACTAGGTGCTGGTTTAGATGCCGTTTCTATCCAAGAAATAAAATTAGGATTACACGTTGGTTTTCCTGCGAACAAAATTTTGTACACGCCGAACTGTGTTGGATTTCAAGAAATCAATGATGCAATAGCATTAGGAGTAAACATCAATGTGGACAATATTGAAATGCTAGAGCAAGTGGGAATTGCCTTCCCAAAGGTTCCCCTCTGTGTTAGAGTAAATCCTCACGTAATGGCTGGTGGACATAGTAAGATTAGTGTGGGCCATATCGATTCCAAATTTGGTATCTCAATTTATCAAATGCCATTAGTGCATCGGTTAGTGGAAACATTAGGCTTGAAAATTAACGGTATTCATATGCATACCGGTTCTGATATTTTAGATATTGATGTATTTTTAAAAGCTGCTGATATCTTATTTGACACCGCCGCTAAATTTAAAGATTTAGAATATATAGATTTTGGATCAGGTTTTAAAGTCCAATATAAATTAGGGGATATTTCAACAGACATTGAAGAGTTTGGTGAAAGCATGTCTGCTAAATTCAAAAATTTCTGTAAATCTTATGGGCGTGACTTAATTCTAAAATTTGAACCTGGTAAATACTTAGTTAGTGAAGCTGGATATTTTTTAGTAACCACAAATGTCATCAAGCAAACCACCTCCACGGTTTTTGCGGGGGTTGATTCTGGCTTTAATCATTTAATTCGTCCCATGTTTTATAATAGTCATCATGACATTGTAAATATTTCTAATCCTAATGGAAAGAAGAAAATTTACACAGTAGTTGGCTATATTTGTGAAACAGATACCTTCGGAATCAATCGTCAAATAAATGAAATAAAACCAGAAGATATTCTTGTTTTTAAGAATGCTGGCGCCTACTGTTTCAGCATGGCATCTAATTATAATTCCAGATACAGACCTGCTGAGGTTCTGATTCAAGATGGGAAAGCACATTTGATAAGAGAGCGGGAGGTGTTTGATGATTTGCTAAAGGGGCAAGTGGAGATTGGAAGTTTATAAGTTTATAAGTTAGGGGTTTATAAGTTATGCGCCGTTGGCGGCAGAAGAATCGCGAACCTCGCTTCGCTCGCTTGGTATCTGTCACTACACGTTGTAGGTTTGTGGAAGTTGCGTGCGGTGAATCAGTGAGCCTACGTCCAGATCTTATTCGGATCAAAGGTGCTCATAAACTTATCCACCCATAAACTTATAAACTCTTTCCAATTAACTTATCAGCCTCCCTTCTATCTGCTTCTATCATTACTGCAAACAAAGCAATAGACAAAATCGTATTGGTGAAAAACAAATACTTAAACGGCATAATAATCATCCCATAGAAAAAAACCATGCATAATTTTAATGCGCAAAAAGCAAACAGCGGTTCACTAATTTTGTCTTTGAATTTAGCATACAAACCCAGTAAAGCGAATGGTAAAGCAATGGAGGTTATTTTAAATAAAGTACTAAGACTTGGTAGATTTTCATAAATGAAATATTTAGCAATCCCTAGATTTCTATTAATCATAGGTTCGTACTTCCACTTTAAGGTTGGGTCAGCGATTGCCTGATCATAGATTTTTGGTAAACCAAGAAATAAATCAATTCTGAATAAAGCTTCTGAAATAAACATTAGTATTAAAACAAAAATACCTGTATAGACAGACATTAATATCGCTTCTTTTTTTGACTTGTATATAAACCAATGAACAAGGTACATTATTAACCAAAAAAGTAGCGAATACCTGCTTAATAAACAAAGACTAAATGCTAGTCCTTTAAAGAATGGATTCCCTCTATAAAGTGCAAACATTAATATTAAATAGTATCCCATTACCACTCCTTCTTCAGAAAACGCTAATGTCATTGGGTCTTTATTGGCATAAGTATAAAATAGCAAGAAAGCGGGAATTACAGGTAAAAAACTCAAGTAATTTCTTTGCTTAAAATCAGGCAATAATACGATAGTAGTAAAAAGCCCAAACATTATTAAAGCTATACTCATCCATCTTAAATCAAACTCAAATAAGAATGCTGGTAGGTAAACCATCCACATGGTTGGTAAATAGATCGGCTGCATTCCTCCCCATATCTCTGGTATGATTGCATAGACTTCCTTTCCATCAATAAAGCGCTCATTCATCTTAGAAATCACTGGCAACATATCTGCATTTTCAAGAGTTACGTTCCAAGTGGAAAATAATTCTAGACCAAATTGCCAAACATAAATAGACAAGAGCCCAAACAATATAAAGGATAAAGGTAGAATTGACCAATGTGATCTTATCGGCCGATTTGGGTTGATTTTTAAAATTGGAATAATGGCAATTAATATGCCCGCTGTTAAATAAAGAAATGTTCTGGTGTGTATAGAGTATCCTTCGAGCCAATAGTTGTGTGCGAATAATTCAATAATCAGCAAGCACAAAAAAATTAAAATTTTTATTCCGTATTTTAAATTCATTGCGCTTGCTGCTTAAAATGTAATTTTATAAATTAAACTTTATCCCTTGTGCCAAAGGCACTTCTGAACTATAATTGATCGTGTTAGTTTGTCTGCGCATATAGGCTTTCCAAGCATCAGATCCACTTTCTCTTCCTCCACCTGTTTCTTTTTCCCCTCCAAAAGCTCCTCCGATTTCTGCACCACTAGTTCCAATGTTTACATTAGCAATGCCACAGTCTGAGCCACCATGCGATAAGAAAAGTTCTGCCTCCTTAACACTGTCTGTCATAATCGCAGATGATAATCCTTGCGGTACATTATTCTGCATAGCGATGGCTTCATCCAAGTTTTTATATCTCATAATATAAAGAATCGGTGCAAAGGTTTCATGTTGCACAATCTCCATCTCATTTGATACTTCTGCAATGCACGGTTTCACGTAACACCCGCTTTTATATGCTCTTCCTTCTAACACACCTCCCGTTACCAAAAATTTGCCTCCTTGTTTTTTAACTGCTTTAATAGATGCTAGATAAGCATCCACTGCATCTTTATCAATTAATGGACCCATATGATTGGATGGACTCAATGGATTTCCAATTTTGATTTGTTTATAAGCTTTTTTCAAATTAGATTTTACTTTATCATAAATGCTTTCATGTATAATTAATCTTCTAGTACTCGTACATCTCTGTCCGGCCGTTCCAACTGCGCCAAAAACAGCCCCTGTTAAAACCACTTTCATATCAGCATTTGGAGTAATGATAATCGCATTGTTACCTCCTAATTCGAGCAATGTTTTTCCTAACCTTGCCGCGACTGTTTGGGCAACAATTTTTCCCATTCGTGTACTTCCTGTTGCAGAAATTAAAGCCACTCTTTTATCCGTAGTCATGTACTCTCCAATTTCATAATTACCATTTACGATACAACTCACCCCTTCAGGAACTTTATTGGCTTTTAATACTTCTTTGAAAATATTTTGACATGCTACACTACACATTGGTGTTTTTTCAGATCCTTTCCAAACACAAACATCTCCGCAAACTAATGCAATCATTGCATTCCACGACCAAACCGCAACTGGGAAATTAAAAGCACTTATAATACCAACAATTCCAAGCGGATGCCATTGCTCATACATTCTATGTTGAGGTCTTTCTGAGTGCATGGTCAACCCATATAATTGTCTGGATAGACCAACCGCAAAATCGCAAATATCTATCATTTCTTGAACCTCTCCGTATCCCTCTTGTAAACTTTTGCCCATTTCGTAGGATACTAATTTCCCTAAAGAATCTTTGTGCTTACGTAATGCCTCACCATATTGTCTTACCACTTCACCTCTTAAAGGACCTGGCACTTTCCTCCATTCCACAAAAGCACTACTAGCTTTTTCTATTACTTGGTCGTATTGTGCTCTTGTGGTAACACTAACTGCACCAATATAAGAACCATCAACTGGGGAATAACTTTCAATGTATTCTTTAGAGGTAGATGACTTTAGTCCTGTGCTAGTGCCATCATTTTTTTTCTTAAGTCCTAATTTTTTCAAAAAATCTGTCTTCATTATTTATAGCTTAGATTATCAAATATTTCATTAAAGAGCACAAAATTAAAAGTAGCTGACGTTTTTCGCACCATTTTTGTATTTATTTCGTTAATAAATGGCATTAAATACCTTCTTGTCTTGAAAAAGCTAATTCATATTATGATTTTCTTCCTCTGCATTAATGCAAATGCACAAGAAAAGCAACCTATTTTAAAAAATATTGTACCCAATCCAGGATTTGAACAATATTCAGGCGTTCCATTAGGGTGGTTCTATAAAGGGGTGCATTTTACTTCATTAATGAAATATTGGGATGCTGCCACTAGCGCTTCTCCAGATGTGTTCGGCCCAAAAGTACAAGTTCCTAAATTTTGGAAAGAAAAAGGTTTTGGTGACCAACACGCACATGGGGGAGAATCGATGGTCGGTATAACGCTTTATGGTTGTAAAGATGGAAAACCACATTGTAGAGAATATATCCAAGTAAGATTGACAGAGCCAATGGTAAAAGGTCAGGAATATTTAGTTGAATTTTTTACAGCTCACTTACCAAAATCTTATCGAATAAATAATCTTGGTGCCCATTTTTCTAAAACAAGAATTGATGATTTAACAGATGAAGCACTTAATCTCACTCCTCAAGTTGAAGAAAAAGATATCATATCCTTAAAAAAAGAGGAGTGGTATCAATTTTCCAAAAGTTTCATTGCGAATGACGCTTATGAGTTTCTTATAATCGGGAATTTTCAAAATGATCAAAACACCCAGTTTTCAGCAACAGAAGAAGAACAGCGTTTAAAATATGCATATTACTACATTGATGATATTTTAGTTAAAAAACTGAAGCCTGTAATTGAAGTGCCAGAAGAAAGTGATCGTTTTAAAGATCTCATAATAAAAAAGGGTGAAATTATTCAGTTAGAGAATATATACTTTGACTTAGATAAGGCAGATTTCTTACCAAGGTCTTTTCCAGAGTTAGGAAAGTTAATTAATCTAATGAAGCGATACCCGACCTTAGAAATAGAAATCCACGGACACACCGACAATCAAGGGGATCCTGATTATAATGATAAACTATCATTATCTCGTGCCAAAGCTGTTGCGGATTATCTCAGTGTAAATCAAATTAGTAAACATAGAACATCCTACAAAGGCTTTGGAAGCACAAAACCGATTGCAAGTAATGAAACGAAAAGTGGGAGAATGGCGAATCGGAGAGTAGAGTTCTTGATTGTGGCAGAATAGAGTGTGAGTGTGAGTGGAGTGTGGGATAGACGAAGCTATCTAATTAAAATCTTGGAACTCGGAACTATTTTGCTAAATTCACCTATGCTAAAACCATATCTTAAAGGAAATAGAATTGAAGTCGGTTGTGATGAAGCTGGGCGAGGTTGTTTAGCTGGTCCTGTTTTTGCGGCAGCAGTAATTCTGCCAAAAGGATATAAAAATAAGCTGCTCAACGATTCGAAAAAATTAAATGAGAAATCGAGAGATCTGTTGCGTATTGAAATTGAAAAAGAAGCCATAGCTTGGGCGGTTGCTCGGATTGATCATAAAGGGATTGACAAAATTAATATTCTAAATGCTTCAATAAAAGCAATGCAAAATGCAATAGGAAAATTAACTATTAAACCAGAACATATATTAGTGGATGGCAATCGGTTTAAACCTTACAAAAAGATTTCATTTGATTGTATTATAAAGGGTGATGGAAAATTTGCTTCCATCGCTGCTGCTTCAATTTTAGCAAAAACGCATAGAGATGGATTTATGAAAAGATTACATAAACGATTTCCATATTATGGCTGGGATGCTAATAAGGGATATCCAACGCAGTTTCATCGAAATGCAATTATTGAACACGGTCCTTGTAAATACCATAGACAATCATTCCGGTTGTATCCACTTCCTGAGCAAGGGACCTTATTTTAAAAAGGGATTACTTAATCTTTCTGCGCCAATGGTTGTCGCGGGGCCATGTCCTGAATATACAATTACATGATCGGGTAGAACCATAAATTGAGTCTTAATGCTTTCAAGTAAAGTGTTCATATTTCCGCCCGGTAAATCTGTTCGGCCAATACTTCCAGAAAATAATACATCTCCACCAATTAAATTACTGGAAGCTTCATTATAAAAACTTATGCTTGCTGGCGAATGACCTGGTGTAAAAAGAATGCTCAACTTCGAATTCCCAAATTCAATAACATCATCGGTTGTCAAATAGGCTAAGGGTGCTTCGTTCAACTCTGTGGGAATACCATACATTTTCCCAACTTGGGGCGCTGCATTTAACATTTCTTCTTCGCCTTGATGAATCTCCAATTTTAAATCAAAGTGCTTAGAAACGAAATTATTTCCAAAAATATGATCTAAATGACAATGCGTATTAATCAGTCTAACAGGCTTTAATTCTTTTGATTTAATAAATTCAAGAAATTGATCTCGCTCTTCTTGAGTATACATTCCAGGATCGATTATAACGCATTCTTTTGTTTCGTCGTGTAAAATGTAAGAATTTTCCTGAAAAGCATTAAAAGTCAAAAAGTCAACTACTAACATATTATGTGTTTTACTACGGTAAGTTTGCTCGAAAATACTTATTTTAAATTTTACGAAAAAGTATTTTTTTACGTTATAAAAGAAAAACAGTCGATTTGAGAGTATTTTATACCTTCTTTTTCCTTCTTTGCTTTTTAGTCTGTGCAAAAACACAGACCATAAATACTGATTTTGGTAAGAATAGAATCCAATATCATGATGATTTTGATGATTGGTGGATGTATGAAAGTCAAAATTTTATTACTTATTGGTATGGAAAGGCACGAAAGGTTGCGGAAACGGTTATTCAATTAGCGGAATATGATAATGATGAGATTCAAAACCTTTTAGAACATAGAATTAATGATAAGATTCAAATCATCGTTTATACAGATTTAACGGATCTAAAACAAAGCAATATTGGTAGTGAAGAAACATTCAATACGCAAACTGGTCAGACGAAAATTGTTGGGCGTAAAGTGTTTGTTTATTTTAATGGAGATCACCAACAACTTAGAAAGCAAATTAGACAAGGAGTGGCTTCTGTGTATTTAGATGCCATGTTAGAAGGCGCAAATCTACAAGAGATTGTTCAAAATGCAGTAATGAGTAATTTGCCCGATTGGTATCGGGAAGGAATAATTTCTTTCTTGGGGGCAGAATGGGATGAAAGTATAAATGATGATTTTAGGTCTATCTTCATGAGTGATTCCAGAAAGTTTAAAAAATATAAAAACTTTAATCGCTTTGCTCGTGATTATCCAAGAATCGCTGGCCATTCCTTTTGGCACTTCATGAGTGTCAATTATGGAAAAACTACCATCTCTAATCTTTTATATTTAACAAGAATAAATCGGAGCCTTCCTAGTGGAATTGTATATGTACTAGGAACCTCTTTTGATAATTTATTGGAAGAATGGGAGGCCTTTTATGAACAGCGATATGCAGCAGATTTTAAATTATTCGAACCGATTGATGAAGAAGGAAAATTTAAATTAAAAAATAAAAAAGGACAAATCATTTCAAAAGTAAAAATGAGTCCAGATGGACAATCTATTCTTTACGTTGTAAATGAAATTGGAAAAGCTAAAGTATATTTATATAACATTGAAAGTAAAAGAACGGAATTGGTTTTTAAAACAGGATTTAAAAATAATGTTCAACAGACCGATTTAGACTATCCAATTATCGCTTGGCGTGGTGATGGAAACGAAATTGCAATTATGCATGAAAAAAGGGATGTCATATATTTACTCCGATATAATTTAGTAGAAGGGGTGCAAATTGAAGACAGGCTTTCTCCTGAGTACCAGCGAGTGTATAGTATGGATTATTTAAATGACATTGAGTTTGTCTTGAGTGCAAATATTGATGGATATTCTGACTTATTCACCTACGATTGGAAGCAAAGAAATTCGGATAGAATTACCAATGACTTTTTTGATGATATGGATGTGAGGATCTATAGAAAGGATGGATTTAATGGTGTATTGTTTGTGTCTAATAGAGACAGTGAATTATTAATTAGACAAAAATTAGACACGGTAATGCCCATAAGTGATTTTGATATTTTTTTCCTAGATATGAATGAGATTCCATATACTTTAAATCGATTGGCACGCACTGAAAATATCAATGAACGATTGGTTGTTGCGAATGACAAAAAGCTTCTTTTTATTAGTGATCAAAGTGGAGTATTAAGTAGAGCCTCTGCAACTCTCGAAAATTACATTTCTCACAATGAAAAGAAGATAACATTAACTGATGGTTCAGAAATTCAAATGCATGAAGATTCTACCTTAGCTTCCTTAGAAGATAGTCTAATCGAAAAGACTGAATTAATTCCCATATATAAATATCGGCTAAATGATTTTCAATATCGCCATGTAAGAGCGAACGTACAATTAATTGAAGCAAGTCCAAATGAGCGTAAAATTCTTGAAGTCTATAAAGATGAATTTGATCAGTACAATCTTTATCAAAGGTCTTTAGAAAATGAAATTTTAACAGGTCCAAGATTTACAACTTACAAACAGCAATTTATTCAAAAAGATGCATTGATTAATAAAGAGGTGGAGAAACAAAAATCCAACACCTCTTCTGCTGAGGATAATAGCAACTATTTATTCCAGACAGAATTTAAAGACATGCAAGGTGCGGATTTAATCTCTACCGAGTCAGATAATAACACAATTGACATAGCATATAAAGTTCGAGATACTAAGGCAGTTAAAAAGCAGGAAGTGCATAAGTTTAATTCTTCAAGAGCAATAGCCTATCGTTTAAAATTTAGAGTTGATTATTTCAATACTAATATGGACAATAGTTTACTGTTCCAAGGATTAGATACTTATGCCGGTACAAAGCAAGAATTCAATTATCCACCTGCTGGTATTTTAGTCAAAGCAAATATCAAAGACCTATTCGAGGATCATATCATTGAAGGAGGAGGAAGATTCCCTACCACTTTTAATGGATCTGAATATTTTTTATTTTATGATAATAAAAAGAAAAGGATTGATAAACGATTTGCGGTTTATAGAAAGTCGCTTAAACAAACAGAAGAATTCGGAATTTTTACAGATACGCGATCTAAAACCACCACCGCGATAGGGCAAGTTCAATTAAGATATCCATTTGATGTATATACAAGTGTACGATTATCGGGAACTTTCAGAACCGATAAATATTTGCTGTTATCAACAGATCAAGTAAGTTTAAATACCCCTGATATCGATGAACAGCGTTTGGGTATCAAGGGAGAATTTATTTATGACAATACCATAGACATCGACTTTAATATTAAAAATGGAACTCGTTTAAAATTTTATGCTGAAGCACTTAAGAAATTTAATATTTCGTTATCTGATAATTTTAAATTTGAACTTAATGAGGGATTCATGACTGTGCTAGGTTTAGATATTCGCCATTATATTAAAGTTGCTAAGCATTCCGTCTTGGCTGCCAGAGTAGCTGCAGCTACTACTTTTGGAAGCGAACGTATTATCTTCTACTTAGGAGATGTTGAAAATAATTTATTTCCTCGATTTAATAACGATGTTCCTTTTCCAGCTGAAGATAATTTTGCATTTTCTTCGATTGCTGCGAATTTGAGAGGCTTTAATTTGAATTCTAGAAATGGGGCTACCTTTGCCCTAGCTAATGTAGAGTTGAGGGTTCCAATATTTAAATATTTGTTCAACAGAAGAATACGATCTTCCTTTATCAGAAATTTTCAGTTAGTTGGTTTTAGTGATATAGGTTCTGCTTGGTTTGGTTCATCTCCGAATAGCCCAGAAAATCCAATTAATACTATTGAGTTTGAAAACCCTCCAACTATTAATGTGAGTGTGAAATTTTTTAGAGATCCATTTATATATAGTTACGGAGCAGGTGTGAGAACCCTGCTTTTTGGATATTTTATTAAATTGGATTATGCTTGGGGTGTAGAAACTAGAACTGTGATGAACCCAAAATTACACTTAAGTTTAGGTGTAGATTTTTAACTCGTTTAAAGCGCCATTCCTTCTTTCATTTTTTCTGCATTCTCCGCAACTTGCAATGCTTCTACAATTTCATGGATATCTCCTTGAATAATTTTATCCAAACTATAAAGCGTAAGGTTTATCCTATGATCTGTAACTCTATTTTGAGGATAATTATACGTTCGGATTTTATCAGATCTGTCACCACTACCAACCAATGATTTTCTTGTTGAAGCTACTTTGTTTTCATGCTCTGTTCTTTGCACTTCTCTTATCTTAGAATATAAACGTTGAATAGCAATTTCTCTATTTTGAATTTGAGATCTTCCATCTGTACTTTCAGCAGCAATACCCGTAGGTATGTGGGTAAATCTAACACCAGATTCTGTTTTATTTACATGCTGTCCTCCCGCACCACTAGATCTAAAAGTATCTACTCTTAAATCTTCTTTCTTTACATCGATATCTTCCAATTCAAATTTCGGCATCACCACTACTGTAGCTGCAGAGGTATGGACTCTTCCTTGAGATTCTGTTTTAGGAACCCGCTGAACTCTATGCGCACCAGATTCAAATTTTAATAAGCCGTAAACATCTTGCCCACTTATTTCTAAAACTATCTTATTATATCCTCCAGCTGAGCCATCATTAACAAATAAAATTTCTGTTTTGAAATTTTGCGTTTCAAAATATCTCGAATACATTTTATACAAATCGCCTGCAAAAATACTGGCTTCGTCGCCGCCTGTTCCAGACCTAATTTCGAATATCACATCTTTAGAATCTTCTGGATCTTTCGGAATTAAAAGGACCTTTACTCTTTCCTCTAATGATAATTTTTTCTCATTTAATTCTTCCAACTCCATTTTTGCCATTTCCACCATTTCCTTATCATCCTCTTTCAACATTTCATTAGCGGTATCAATGTTTCCTAGTAGTGTTTTATAGGTATGGTAAGCATCCACTATTTCCTTAAGATCACTATACTCTTTATTCGTTTTAGTGAATTTTTTCATATCACTAACGATCTCTGGGTTGGCTAGTTGTTCTTCCAGATAAATATGTCTTTCTTTTATCGCTTCTAACTTATCGAGCATTGTGTTTCCTTTTCTTTTATTGGCTGCAAATTTACGACTTTTAAAATCAAATTCTATCAAGTAAATTTCTATTTACTATATTCCTCAATTATTCTCTTATCGATTTTATCTCTACTATCATTATATTCTTCAAAAGAAATGGATATTGTTTCTAATAGTTTTATATAAAAGGAATATCTATTGACAAATCATCATTTATGGTCCCAAATTTGCCCGCTTTTTCTAAAATAAACCAATCATTCCATTTCTGTTGATTTACAGGCTCAATAAGATCTTTAATCACAGTTGAAACTGCATAAAACATTGTATCGTTTCTAGCTAGATATGTATTATTATTCTTGCCTTGAGAAATATATTCATAAGACCCTGAAAATATAGTGTTTCCTAGTGTATCAATAATTTCGTAGCCCCGTCCCCCAATTAAGATTCTATTCTTGTCTAAGAATTTTAGAATTATCGTATCCTTTGTTACAAAATTTATATGTCTGCTTGCCGTTGAGTTTTTTCTTTGCTGAACGTTGATAATAAATTTATTTAAATGGTGGATTTTCTCAACCTTATAAAATGGAATGATTAATCCCTCTTCTTTCTGAACTGAAGCCTGGGTTCCTCTTGCATTATCTTGCAGAACAAAGAAGTTTTTATTTTCTGAGTCTATGGTGTAGGAAATTTCCTTAATTTCAGGAATTAATTTAGCAATTGCTGCTTTCTTGTCATCTTTGTTTTTAGGATCTTCAATATAATCATCGACAAACTGAAATTCTTCATAGCCTTGTCCAAAAGCAAATAGAGAAAGTAGAATGCAAGCAATTAAGAATGTACATTTATTCATTTCAATATAGATTAAGTTTGGTACTAATACCATCGTAATCCATTATAATAATAGACTAAAATAATCCAATCTTAAAAAGTCTTTAAACGATTCGAATTTTATTCTTTATGTTCTGAATAAAGTCCGGAGAAACGGAAGGACGACGAACATTTGTTTTGATGAAGTTTCTAAAGTTTTTTTCGCGATCAAAGGCGCGAGAGTAATCTTCATCTAAATTAACTCTTTGGAGGAAGGATTCCTGAGCATTTGGAGTTAATTCATTATCGAAGTACATATCTACTTCTTTTCTAATTTCATTGTAACTGTTGGCATGACGTTGCATAGAACTGAAATTTAATCAATAAATGGCCCATAGAATTATATACTCAATATACTAAATTTTAAGTAATTCTATTTGTCATTTTAGTAAAAAAATAAATTATACTATATGCGAAGTATAAAAAACCAAGACAAAATTATTCCTCTTCGCTCTTTTTATGCTTTTCCCCACGCTTATCTTCATAGCCCATGGTTTCGGCATATTTCTTTAATTTTTCCTTTAACATATTCCGAGCGCGAAATAGTCTGGATCGAACGGTCCCAATTGGTACATCAATGATCTTTGAAATCTCCTCATAAGTGAAGCTTTCAACATCACATAACAATATAACTGTTCTAAAATCAATTGGTAATGAATTAATAGCATTGGTTACTTCATCACCCATCATGTTTTCAAAAAGTTCTTCTCTTAGGTCATTGTATGAAGAAATTGAAGCATCATCATTGTCCTGATAGGATATAATCTCTTCGAAATCAACTTTCTTCGGACGCTTACTCTTCTTTCGATACTGATTGATGTAAGCATTTTTCAATATCTTAAACAACCATGCCTTAGCATTAGTTCCCTCATCATACTTATCTATGAATCTATATGCCTTTAGATAGGTTTCTTGAACCAAATCAGCAGCATCCTCATCATTGTAACATAAGTGAAATGCAAATGTGTTGAGTGGATCTATGTGTGGAAGTAATTCTTTTTCAAATACCTCGTCGTAATGTGCTTGAGATTTTTTCGTCACTGTTTTTTTGTCTAAAAGATGCATAAATGTACAAAATTTTACTAAAATTATTGATTATACTGCTTTGACGCTTTAAAGGTTTGAGGGATTAATTTATTTCCTTGATTAACAGAATTTTATGAGTTAATATGTTGATAAGTTTATTACAATAGGCCCTGCTCATTGCTGCTTTTTAACCAAAGGAAATCGGAATAGATCAAAACAAATCGTCCTCTGGATTCGCGATTATGAACTTTGACCTCAGAACCTTAAACAAAACTGCTCCTTAGGAGTAGCTTTGTTTAAATACTTTAAAAGTCAGGCAGACGTTAAAATTTTCTTTTTTGTATTTAATTCATTCAATGCCCTTTTGTACTTTATGGGTTAACCCGTTTTTCGCTGCCGTTGCTGTTTCATGATTTCAATCAAATACACGCCTTTCTGCAAATTATTCAATTACAATGTTTGATCCACAAAATCTGAAATTTCTAATGGCGTTTGGAGTAATCGCTCATTCATATCAAAAATTTGAACTTGAAATTTGCCTGAAGCCTTCACCATAATTGAAGTATGGCTAATAGCAGGATTTGGGTTAAGTAAAATTTCTGCATTTAGTTTTTCTGTTTCAGAAAGGGCAGTACTTTCCATTGCATTTTGTTGAAAGCCTTGGTTAATTGTTAATCCATCACTTGAAAATTACCCACAATAAATTCTCCCAAACTAAATTCTAATTGATAATTTTCAACTTCTGCTGCATTAGTTCCAGCAATGCTAATTAGAGATCTATCTAAAGATATTTCTTGAGCCGAACAAAGGGAAAGTGCTGTGAAGTAAATAAATGTATATACAAGTACTTTCATTTTATTTAGGTTTATTTGAATTTTGCTTACTACTATGCGTTTCCTTTTCCATTATGTAAAGTTTCTCACTTAGGACTTTATTCTGTGCTCTTTCTCTGATTAGAGCGGATTGGGTTTCTTCTAATTCTAGAATCTTCTGATGATTTCTTTTCATTACCTCTGTTACGTAAATAATCATCTTTTCATAATGAAATCTTCTATAAAGCCTTCCTCGTTTTTATAAACTAAGTGGGTCAATCCAATAGAATCCATTTCTTCGGCGATATATCCAAACTCCCAATATTCAGAACTAGATTCTCTGGTATACCTAACAGGGCGAGCCTTTAAGATTTTATTCCAATCATCTTCAAGTGTAGTAATATTCTTTTTATATCGTCTGGAAGAATTATCATAACCGATCTCGCGTGTTGTTAAATTGTAATGCATATTTCTAAGATCTCCAATGTTAGGTAACCATGCCTTAATTCCTCCGCCTTCTAAATTTAAATTTAATGCCGCAGCTCCTACATCGTTTCTTGCTTAAATTTCATTATTGTCTAAATGAGATTTATACCATTCTTAGGTCCCATCATAATATACCCATCTAGTGTTAGGCTTACATCTTTCCCAGAAAATACATGGATTCTGGCATCTGGAGTAATCTTTCCTACACCCATATCATTTCTCAGCAAGGCATCTTGATAAATAATGGCAATAAAGGTAGCTCCACTACCCTCAAAGAGAAAATGATTTAAACAACAAAAGCCAATAAATATATTGGCTTTTGTATAAATTATCTTTTATCCTAAAGAAGTAATTATCTCATTCAAAGTTTTACTCGGTCGCATGGCCTTAAAAACCAAATCTGAATCTGGCTGATAATATCCATTCACGTCAACTGGAGCTCCTTGTACTTTATTTAATTCATCAACAATTTTAGATTCGTTCTCTTTCATTGCTTTTGCTACAGGGGCAAACTTTGCAGCTAATTGTTCGTCTTTATTTTGATTGGCTAAAGCTTCTGCCCAATACATGGCTAAATAAAAATGACTTCCTCTATTATCTAACTCACCTGCTTTTCTAGATGGAGATTTGTTGGTATTTAAATACTCGGTAGTAGCCTTATCTAAAGCTTCTCCCAAAATACTTGCTTGTGAATTATTGTATTTTTCTCCAAGATGATCTAATGAAACAGCCAAGGCTAAAAATTCACCTAAGGAGTCCCATCTTAAATGGTTTTCTTTTTGAAATTGGTCAACATGTTTTGGCGCTGAGCCTCCTGCTCCTGTTTCAAACAATCCTCCACCATTCATTAAAGGAACAATGGATAACATTTTCGCGCTGGTTCCCAATTCTAAAATTGGGAAAAGATCTGTATTGTAATCTCGTAAAACATTTCCAGTTGCAGAAATAGTATCTTTACCATCTTTTATTCTCTCTAATGAGAATTGAGTAGCATCGTGTACAGACATGATATGAACCTCTAATCCTTCCGTATTGTGATTTGGTAAATATGCATTAACTTTTTTAATCAACTCAGCATCATGCGCTCTGTTTTTATCTAGCCAAAACACTACAGGAGTTTGAGAAGCTCTTGCTCTGGTTACTGCTAATTTTACCCAATCTTGAATTGGTAAATCTTTTACTTGGCACATTCTCCAAATGTCACCTTCTTCAACATCATGACTAATTATAGCATTTCCTTGGCTGTCCACAACTTGTACTTTTCCTCCGGTGCTTATTTCGAAAGTTTTATCATGAGATCCATATTCCTCCGCCTTTTGTGCCATCAACCCTACATTAGGAACTGAACCCATAGTAACTGGATCAAAAGCACCATGCTTTTTACAAAAAGCAATAGTTGCTTCGTATAAATCTGCATAACTACTATCTGGTATTACGGCCTTGGTATCTCGTGTTTTACCATCTTTATCCCAAACCTGTCCTCCATTTCTAATCATTGCTGGCATTGATGCGTCAATAATTACGTCTGAAGGAACATGGAGATTAGTAATGCCATTATCGGAGTTCACCATAGAGAGGTCTGGTCCATTTTCATAAACTAATTGGATATCTGCTTTTATTGCCTCTTGGGTTTCTTTTGGAAGTTCATTCAGTTTTGATTCCAAATCTCCGAATCCATTATTAGGATCAAAACCAATTTCCGTCAATTCACTGCTATATTTTGAGAGTAAATCTTTATAATAAACTTTTACTGCATGTCCAAAAATAATAGGATCAGAAACCTTCATCATGGTTGCTTTCATATGTAATGAAAGTAACAAATTGTTCGCTTTAGCATCCGCAAACTCTTTTTCAAAAAATTCTACTAATGCCTTTTTTCTCAATACCGTTCCATCTATTATTTCACCTGCTAAAAGATTTAATCCTTCTTTTAAAATAGTTTGTTTGCCATCATGGTCAAGATGTAAAATTTTTACTTGAGTTGCTGCCTCTAGGGTAACCGATTGTTCATTGCTTTTAAAGTCATTGACACCCATGGTTGCAACATGCGTTTTAGATGTTGCTGACCAAGTACCCATACTGTGTGGATGTTTTCTTGCATATGCTTTCACAGGCTTTGGCGCTCTTCTATCTGAATTTCCTTCTCTTAAAACTGGATTTACCGCACTACCTTTAATTTTATTGTACCTTTTTAAAATTTCTTTTTCATCCGCTGTCGCTGGATCTTCAGGATAGTCCGGTAAGGCATATCCTGCCGCTTGTAATTCTTTAATAGCTTCTACTAATTGCGGTACCGATGCACTTATATTCGGTAGTTTTATAATGTTCGCATCTGGAGATTTAGCTAATGCGCCCAATTCGGCCAAATCGTCATTTAATTTTTGCTTATCCTGTAAAAAATCTGGAAAAGCTGCAATTATCCGTGCTGCTAAAGAAATATCTCTAGTCTCGACGTCCACCCCTGAAACTTTAGCAAAAGATTTAACGATTGGTAGAAAGGAATGTGTAGCTAAATATGGTGCCTCATCTGTCTTTGTATATATTATTTTTGCCATTCTTTTAATGGATTTTATATGCTTTTATAAATAGTACGCGAAAGTACGGATTAATGAAGAATTTTTGAAAGAAAGTATATTATTAAACTTGGATTGATCAATGGAAAAAATTAGGGTTTATCCCCCTTTTATAAACAATCGTTCAAAAAAAATAAATTTTTATTTTTGAATTCAATTATTAATTATATCTTGGTGGCAGCTTTAAATTACATATCATTTTAATCTCTACTATAACTAACTATTCCCCCTATTACTACAAAACTTGACGCTTTAAATCTGCAAAGATTTATATTAAAATGTCATGTTACCCCTTTGAACGTGAATTGACGTGTTGTACAATTTCGAACACCTACCCCATTCTGTTCGAGCTTTTTTAACTTAATAAATTTTATTCAATGAGATTATTGAAAACATTTACCATTATATTCATTTTACCAATTTGCACTTTCGCTCAACATCAAATTAGCAATGAGATTAAAAGTTTAAAACTTAATCAAAAAAGCTTCACAAAAATTAATTTATTCGAACATAATAATAACCGTTCTTTTGATAATGTAATAGATAAAGAAGTATTATCTGTTGGATCATTATTTAACTTAAATCAACAATCCGTTGCTGATCTGAAAAAACAAGCGAATCCGACGATGGAATTAACGATTCCTCAAGCTGGTCGCTCTGCGTTAAAAGTGGAATTAATGCTCCATTCTATTTTCACACCCGACTTCAAACTTTTTAGTGCAACCTCTCCAAAGGTGCCTGTAGATTATGAAGGTGGACTCCATTATCGTGGAATCATTAAAGGCGACAGCAAATCAATGGTTGCAATCTCGATTTTTGATGACGAAGTAATGGGACTCATTAGTTCTTCTGACGGCAGTAAAGTCTTGGGCAAATTAGAAGGGAGTCGCGATAACACCCATATATTATATAATGAAAACGACTTAAAAGTTCAAAACAATTTTAGCTGTGGAACAGCCGATGATGATTTTTTCCAATACAAAGAAAAAGACCTTATCGCTCCTAATAATGCTGCAAGAGCAGCAGGAGATTGTGTGCGAATATATGTTGAAATAGATAATGATATCGTTAATGATAAAGGAGGTGTTACGGCTGCAACAAATTATATAACTGGTCTATTTAACCAATCTTTTATAATTTATGCTAATGACGGATATGAAATGTCGCTGTCTGAAATTTTAGCTTGGGATACAACAAGTCCTTACAGCAGCAATTCATCTTCTGGTATGTTAAATGATTTCCAAGCAGCAACTGGTAGCTTCAATGGTAACCTAGCACATTTAGTTTCTTATCAAGCAAGCGGTGGTATTGCAGCTGGTTTCTCTGGAATTTGTAATTCAAATCCTGATAACAGTAAATGTTTTTCAAGTATAATTTCAGACTATTCAAATGTACCTACTTATTCTTGGTCTGTGATGGTAGTAACGCATGAAATGGGACACTTATGTGGATCAAGACACACTCATGCTTGTGTCTGGAATAATAATAACACAGCTATTGATGGTTGCTCTGGTTCGACGGAAGGAGGTTGTTCATTACCTGGTAATCCTACAGAAGGAGGAACCATTATGAGCTATTGTCACATCACTGGTGTTGGAATAAATTTAAGTTTAGGTTTTGGCCCTCAACCTCAGGCTGTAATTTTAAATGTTTTAGCTAATGCTTCATGTACTTCTTCTTGTGGACCACCAACTTGCACTGACGGATTCCAAAATGGAGATGAGGCAGGTGTTGATTGTGGAGGACCGGATTGTCCTGCATGCCCAACATGTGATGATGGAATTCTGAATGGAGATGAAGCTGAAATTGATTGCGGTGGCCCTGATTGTCCCGTCTGCCCATGTGATGATAATGCAGCTCAACTGGTAATTAATTTAGATAATTATCCAGAGGAGACGAGTTGGGAAATTACTGATGATGGTGGATCTGTTGTTGCTTTCGGCGGAACGTATGGTTCAGAACCTGATGGCTCACAATTAATTATAGACCTCTGCTTATTGGATGGGTGCTATGACTTTACAATCGATGATGCCTATGGTGATGGAATTTGTTGTGCATATGGCGTTGGTGATTACACGCTAACAGATGTAGATGGAAATATTTTAGCTTATGGAGCTGAATTTGGTTCTAGCGAAACCACATACTTTTGCTTAAGCGGAGGTGAGCCTAAACCGACTTGTGATGATGACATTCTAAATGGTGACGAAACGGATATTGATTGCGGTGGTCCTGATTGCCCAGCTTGTCCAACCTGTAATGACGGAATCCAAAATGGTGATGAAACTGATGTAGATTGTGGTGGTCCCGATTGCCCAAATTGTCCAACTTGTAAAGATGGAATTCAAAACGGTAATGAAACGGGTGTTGATTGCGGCGGACCCGATTGCCCTGATTGTCCATCTTGCAAAGATGGAATTCAAAACGGTGATGAAACGGGTGTTGATTGCGGCGGACCCGATTGCCCTGATTGCCCTACCGAAGGATGCAGATATGAAACAATTAACTTTAATAACTTCGATAGTGGATTTGGAATTTGGAACGATGGTGGTTCAGATTGCAGAAGAAACTGGAAAGATCAAGCATATGCTAATTCAGGCATCCATTGCATAAGATTAAGAGATAACACAAATTCTAGTACATTAACAACTGATGCGTTAAATTTGAATGAATACAATGAACTTACCGTCACATTCAGTTACATTACAAAAAGTATGGATAATGCTAATGAAGATTTTTGGTTACAAGTATCTACCAATAATGGTGCAAGCTTCACTACTGTTGAGGAATGGAACCTTGGAGATGAATTCGTCAACAATGTCCGCGAGGATGGAAGCGCTGTAATCAGTGGACCTTTCTCAAGCAATACTATGTTGAGATTCAGATGTGATGCTTCAGGAAATTTTGATTGGGTTTATATAGATGATGTCGAAATTATAGGATGTGTAAATAAGGCAAGCCTACCGGAAAAAGCAAGTCCTGAAATAAGTAAAACAGAAAAAGCAAATACTTTGAATAATTCAATAGAAGTAAAACTATATCCAAACCCCGCAAATGATTTCATAAAACTAGAATTTAATGCTGTTGTCAAAGCAATTCAAATCATAAATAGCAATGGACAAATGGTCAAACAACTGCATACCGTTGTTAATGGCCAAAATCTTCAAATTGATGAATTAAATGCTGGTTTATACTTTATGGTTATTACCGATGGTGAAACACAGGTTGTGAAAAGATTTGTGAAGTTATAAATCAAGAAATTAATAATTAATAAGAGGCTGCTTTACGAAGGTCGCCTCTTTTTTTGTGCGAACCGTTATTATAAACTCTCAAATGAATATCAATACAAAATTTTATGTAGATTTAAGTTAATGAAAATTCCAAAATTCACACTAGTTTTTATGATCTTAGTACCACTTATAGACATAATAGATATAATAGGAGTTTGGTGCGCCTGTAATATTATGATAAGAGACCAGGGGTAATTTGCACAACTTTTCATACCTGCTCTTTTGTTAATTACTCAGCTAATTATGCGATTAGTCTTATTTGTTTTAGTTTTTTTCAATGACTCAAAATTAATTGATAATAGGACAAAAATAGTCACAAGCTTAATAATAGTAATCCCTTTAATCATAGAGATTATTCTAATTCAATACTAGGATATTTCCTAAGTGGGCCGAAATGAATTTAAGAGGTATAAGGAGGTGTCCATCCCCTATGTTTCAAAATTCAATAATTCTCCTTCTAAAATTCCCCATACTTGATCTCCCATTTCTGGTAATATTCTTGCAGTACCCGTGAATGCCCCAAAAGCTGGTAATATCCCCTGAGCTTTTCCAAAATAAAAGCAAGGCATTTTTATGCTTTGTCTTCCCCTCCCTCTTAATTGGATGGCAGGATGTATGTGACCACAGATATTATACCACTCTTCAGGTAAATCATCTATGGGGTGATGAGAAAATAAAATAGGAGGCTCCTCCAAATAGGGATCGTGCAATACTATTGATGCCTCAGCATATCGAGTGGGGTCAAAAATATCATGATTCCCAATTACTAGTTCAAATCTTATGGCGGGATGATCCTTGATAAAGGCTTTAAAAGACAGCCATTCACTATTTAGATCACTATGAAATAAATCACCTAAAAATACAATCCTTAAAGGATTATATTTTTGAATTAGAAGATCCATTTTCTCAAAATTAATCTGCCCTGCTTTGGATGGAACGGGTAATCCGTGCTTTCTGAAATGCGCCACTTTTCCCAAATGTAAATCTGAAATCAGAAGCATTGATTTCTTTGCCCAATAAACCACTTTAGATGAATCTAAAGTCAAAATTTCTCCATTAATATCTATTTCAACTTTTTCCATTATCGAATCAACGTTAAGTCTCCAGCGTATTTTTCAACTGACCCTTCCTCAGAAATTAATTCCAAGTAATAAACATAAACTCCTGTCGGCGCTTTTCGGTTTTGCACATTACCATTCCAAAATTTTGATATATCGTCAATAAAAAAATTATTCTCATTGTATAATTGATTTCCCCAACGATCGTATATGCTGAATTGTTGAATTTGTACGGCCTGATTATTTTGGCTATAAACTTCAAATCGGTCATTGATGTTATCTCCATTCGGACTAAAGACATTGGGAATAAAAATTTGACAATTTTCTTGAAGAATGTTAACCAGCGTATCCTTTATACATCCATTACCATCTTCAATCCTAATCCTGTAATTCCCTGGGCTAAGGTTGGCAAATGTCTCTTGACTTTGAATTGGTCCTCCGTCAAGTGAAAACGTCACCGGCTCTTCTACATTAAGAATATTTATTTCAATACTTCCATTGGCATCTTCACATCTAGCTGGGGAAGTACGAAGATCATTAATTTCAAATGCACTCACGTTCAATTCTCGATTAATGGTACATTCGTTTTGATCACGAATAAAAATTGAATTTGTGCCGAAACTGATATTATCTATTACATTGGACATTTGATAATTGACCCCGTCTAGTGAATATTCTAAATCTCCTAAACCTCCTTCTGCAATAACTTCCGCACTCCCATCATTCATGCTACAAGATGTTGGTTCCTCAACATTAACCGATAATAGATCAATTGGGTCAGATCCAAAAAACTCAAAGGTGCTTGCGCCCCCAAAAATAGAAATATCTAAATCACAAATCTTAGTTAGCCTAGCGTTGTCAAAATCAATTCTATAAATGGCATTTGGCGCATTAGTTACAGCAAATGTTTCAACTTGATCGCAATTCTCTGCATAAGACACTACCCCAAATATATCTCCATCCACATTTTCATCAATTACAATTCGACTATTTCTTACCGTATTTAAATTTACTTGAACAATGTTGTCTCCCTCTGTTGCAACATATAAATTACCTTCGTAAAAGGTCAAGTCACCAGATGCTTCTCTCCCTAAATTTCCTAAATTATTTACTTGTCCATTAAGCACATTAAAAGACCACAAATCACCGCTTGTTCCAGTAATATAAGCTACGCCAGCCGCTGATATTGTTAAAGAGTTGGCACCCTCTCCAAAACCTCCAGCTCTGAATGTGGAAAGACCTGAGGTTAAACTAATCTCGTATAATTCCCCAAAAAGGTCTACGCCAAAAAATCGGCCATCGGGAGCAAATGAAATATCCGAAAAAGGTCTATCGAGAACCACAATTAAATCTAAATTACAATTTTCTATATTTAAAGCATATATTCTGCTGTCGCCACTTAGTAAAGTTATTTCTTGACTATAACCAACCCATGAATAAAATAAAATAACTATAAATATCAGCACTCTTCGCATGTCTTCTTTTTGTAGATCAAAAGTAAAAGAAACTTTAATCTTTTTGCAATTGTAATTTCATTTTGTTAATTCGATCAGCCAACTTTTCAGAGGTTAATTTCTCCCTCAATCTATCAACAACTATGGGGAATGCAAAAGGGCTAAATTTTCCTGGCTCTACTATTTTTATATTTTGTTTTTGAATTCTTTCTAAGGTTTGTCGAAGCCTATTTTCCTCCAATTGGAAATAGAGTAATTCATCATAGGTTTGTTGAAATAATAAATTATCTGGATCGTATTCTTTAAATACATCAAATAACAAACTTGAGGAAGATTGTAGATGTCTTTCTCTTTTTTCTCTTCCTGGATAACCTGTAAATAAAAGTCCTGATATTTTAGCAATATCTCTAAATCTTCGCTTTGCCATTTCCACTGAATTTAAACTTGCTTGAATATCCTCCGCGAGACTTCTAGTAGAAAATAAATTTTCATCTAATGCCTCCTTTAATGGAATATGTTGATCTGAAAGTAATTCAAATCCATAATCATTCATGGCGATAGAAAAACTAATTGGATATATTCTGCTGATACGTTTAGCAATTAAAGTTGACATTCCTTCATGAACATTCCGACCTTCGAATGGGTAAAAAATTAAATGATGTCCCTCATTACTTTTATAAGATTCGATTAAAAACTCCTTCTCGGTTGGCAGAATGGATCTTTCTTTTTGTATTTCTAATAAAGGTTGCAACTCTTTCATTTCTAAATCCGTAAACCTATTTTCTTCATATTCATAGATTTTGGATCTCAACATTTGACTCATGGTAGAAGACAAGGGCATTCTTCCGCCCATCCATGTAGGTGTCCTGCCTTTTTTCTTTTTACTCTTTTTCACAAAGGCTGTCATTCCTTTTATCCGAACAAACTCCAAACTTCTCCCTGCAAACCAAAAGGTATCTCCTGGATTGAGTTGAGCAATGTAAAACTCCTCCATGGTACCCAATTTTTTGCCTCTGACAAATTGGATAGCAATACTCGCTTCGCTAACTATTGTTCCAATGGATAACCTATGTCTAGTAGCCATCCTTCTATTAATTATCCTATATCGCCCCTGCTCATCTTTGTAAACTTTTTGATATTCATCATAAGCGTATAGCGCCTCCCCTCCATGCACAATAAATTGTAATACCCAATCCCATTCCTGATCGCTTAAGCTTTGGTAAGAAAAACTTGACCTTAATTCTTTAAGCGTCTGATTTGCCAAGAAGCCATCACCCACTGATAAGGTAACCAAATATTGTATTAAGACATCAAAGGACCTTATATATGGATCTCGTGTTTCCAAAACTTTTTCTTTCATTGCCTCCCGCAATGCTGCCGACTCCATTAATTCTAATGCGTGAGTTGGGACAAAAAATATTTTACTCGTGGCTCCCGGTTGATGACCACTTCTTCCTGCTCTTTGAACAAACCTAGCCACGCCTTTAGGGGATCCAATCTGAACTATTGTTTCTACAGGTCTAAAATCAACACCTAGGTCAAGACTAGATGTACAAACTACAGCCTTAATTTTCCCTTGGTGTAATTGTTCTTCCACCCATGCTCTTAATTCTTTACTCATTGAACCGTGGTGCATTGCAATTTGACCAGCAAAATCTGGATACACTTCTAATAATTTTTGATACCATAATTCACAAAGTCCCCGAGTGTTGGTAAATATTAAAGACGTTTGGCTTTTTTGAATCAATTGAATGACTTTATCAATCAGACCTAAGCCGACATGTCCTCCCCAAGAATACTTATTGATGTCATCTGGAATTAAGGCCTCTATATAAATATCTTTTTCAATGTTGGCCTTGACTAATTTTGTTTTCTTTGATTTAAAGTCGGATCCCATCAAAACTTCCATTGCTTGCTTTAAGTTTCCTATAGTCGCTGAAATTCCCCATATTTTTAATTTTGGTAAAAATCCTTTTAGTCTACATAATGCAAGTTCAACTTGTACTCCTCTTTTTGAACCCATTAATTCATGCCACTCATCAAGAATAATAGCATTCAAATTTTCAAAGTATCGTTCATGTCCTTTACCTGCTATAAGGATATGTAAGCTCTCCGGAGTAGTAATTAAAATATCTGGAGGATTTTTCTTCTGTCTAGTTCTTTCAGCACTTGTTGTATCTCCTGTTCTTACGCCAATTTTCCAATCTAAACCTAAACCGTCGATTGCTCTTTGACCAGCTAAGCTTATTTCTTTTGATAATGCTCTGATTGGTGTAATCCAGATTAAACGGATCCCTTTCTTCTTCTTTTTTTCATTAAGCCCTTCCATTAAAGCTGGTAATAGCAAGGCATAAGTTTTGCCACTACCAGTTGGAGCATTGAGTAATCCGCTGTAACCTTTCGCATAAGATTTCCAGCACTCCTCCTGAAAAGGAAAAGCTGTCCAATTCATTTCATCGAACCATGTATGCGCTGCTGTCAGAATTTTTAGTTTTATTAGTTATTAAAGCATAAAATAACCATTTTAGTTCATCATTTTAATTCTACGCTGCTCAACGTACGGAGCTAAATCATCTTGAAACGTCAAAAAGTTTGCATTTGAATAAAAAACAACTAATGGCAAGTCTTTATAAACGAAGCAGTTCGCATAGATTTGTAATAATTACGGATGTGCTTCCTGATTCCACTTCTTTTGTTATTGTAACTGACGGTGGAAGCGAATCTTCAGGAGTGGTGACTTGGCCGGCATTTGATCTTTTAAATGAAGACGCTACTGTTTTTGAATTGACTGTTCAAATAGATCCTGCTATAAGTCCATACGTTGAAAATTTTAATGAAATAGTAATGGATATATTTCAATTACAGTAGATCTTTCCCCTTATACTTTACAAGCGTCTTAATAAACATGATAAAGATCTGCGATCAATCTGTTGGAGATATGGTTGGTTCATTGACGACGTTGAATTGCTTAATTTAGCTAAGCTGAATCCTAATGAAGCTGAGGTGAGTATCGCAAGCATAACAAGTAGTGGAAGTTTGGAAACTCCGACCAACGTAAGTCCTTCTATTAGTGTTGACTTATCTTCGACCAACGCAAGTTGTGGTCAAGCAATGGTACTGCATCGGTTGTGGCGTCTGGTGGTCTGGGTGAATACAGATACCAATGGTCAAATGGTGGAGAAACCGCAACTATAAATAATTTAAGTGGGGTATTTATACTGACATTGTTTCAAAATGTTCCATTGTTATTATAGATTCGATCGAAGGTTTTGAGAATGGAGCCCAATTTGTCACTAATAGTCCAGATAATCAATTGGGGTCATTAAGGTCTGATATTGATGCTGCTTGCAGCGGAGACACCATTTATTTTGATCCAAGTCTAATGAATCAAATAGTAATGTCAGACCAAGGAGAAATTTTAATTGATAAAGCATTATCCATAATTGCTTTAGGGATGGACAATCTTTATATTGATGCTAGTAGCAATAATAGAATTTTCCACCTTTAAAATGGCGTCGATGGTTAAATTGTAAATCTAACTTTTCAAAATGCTAATGAGGATCCTAATGGAGGAGCCATTTAAATGAAGGCATATTTAAATTAAAAAACATTAAGTTTCAAAACAACTTAAGTGGCAGTTGTCCTAGGTCTATCACCAATAAAGGTACAGGTACAATGAATATTTTAGAAAATGTAATCCTAGAGGAATAAAGGGATTTCTTTTGCATTTATCTTTCGCATTAAACTATCTTAGCCGTGATTAATGCGAAAGAAGAATTTTAAATATTATAGCAATACTCTTTTGTTAAAAGCTAATGCTTTAAAGCATAGATTGCTCTATACGTTAAAGGCTGGAGAGAGAAAAAATCAAGCTCTTAAATATCAAGATGCCTTTGAGAAACATACCTTTAATTTTGATATCAGAACAAATGATATAAAATATTTTCAAACCTATGGGTATTTTAAAAAAGTAGCAGATTTAGAAAAAGCCGTTTTGATAAATGAAAAAGGGATTTGTTATTCCTCCGTTGGCTCACCTTATAAAAAACATTTTAATCCTTTGTTTCCCTCCTATTATGGATTAGTCGTTTATAATGAATATCTAAGTACTAAGTCTACTGAAACTTTGGATATTTTTTGGAAACAAGTAAATGCGCTCAAAGAGTATGGTCATTTTAAAGACCAACTTTTTTATCTTCCCATTCCTTTTGATTATCCTGACTTTGGTTTAAAAGCGCCGTGGATGGCAGGAATAACGCAAGCGCTTGCTGCATCAATGTTCTTCCGTGCGCGTTTATTAATGCCGGATGGTGATTTTCAAAAATATCACAAGGGCTGTATAGATAGTTTATATTTAAATACTGTTGACAATGGTATTTTTTGTAAAAGTCCTGAAGGCAAAGATTGGATAGAAGAATATCCATCACATCAACCCTCCTATGTATTGAATGGTTTTATTTTTTGCATTATTGCAGTCATTGAATATTTTATAATCAGTCAAGAGCAAACGTATAAAACTAAGGCGATTCGATTGATCGAAACTTTAATGGCCTCCCTGCACGAATATAAAATTGGAAAGTTTTGGCGGTATGACCGCAAACACTGGAAGTTTTCCAATTTGGAGTATCAAGCTTTACACGTTTTCCAATTTTTACATCTCTATAAATTAACCAATTTAGATTTATTTAAAGAGATAAGTAAAGATTCAAATAAACATATGAATTGGAATAATTTCTTTTATTTTTATCAAATGCCAAAACGCAATATTAAAATCAGCGATTAATTTGATATATGAAAATATATATTGAACCAAATAAAAATTTCTCTTCCCCGCTTAATTATGTAATTCAACTAATTAAGCATCACAAGCATTTAGATCTAGCATTAATTTCTGATAATCATTCCGCTGATATAATAATTTCAAAAAATGGGGATGCTAATCTTCCCATTGCTTTCCAATTTTATGATGATTTAGACGAGGGTGTTTACAGTTTTGAAAATCATTTTAAAAAAGATTGTTTTATAAGAACTCAAAAGAACGAGATAGATTATTTATCTACTATCTTTTATATGTTGAACAGTATACAAGAATATGAATCAACAGACGTAGACAAATTTGAACGATTTCCTTTTGATAAAAGTTATCAATCTAAATTTAATAACATTGAAGAAAATTTAGTGGAAATCTATATTGCAGCATTTTGTAATCAAATTGGTATTTCTCAAAGCGAAAATAAGCAAAGTAAAATTTTTATCTCCCATGATATTGATGCCGTATATGGTTCTTTAAAACACGATTCATTATGGGCATTGAAAAAAGGAAGAATAGATTTAATGTTTAAAATCATCTTAGAAAATGTAATTCAAAAACCTCATTGGCTGAATATTGATAAAATTATAAAGATCAATTCCGAATATGATTTTAAATCAACCTTCTTTTGGATTGCTACTCAAGGTAAAGACCATTTAAATATTAATAATTCAGATTATGATATCAATGATTCAAAAATTACCTCGGCTATCAAGTTAGCTGAAGAAAAAGGTTTTGATAATGGTATTCATAAAAGCACTTTAGATTATAACTTTAAAAAAGAAGTGGGAATGATGCCAATTGACGTTAAAGCCAATCGTTACCATTTTCTAAAGTTTAAATTACCTCAAGCTTGGCATGCGATTGAAGAAGCCGGTTTATCTATTGATGCGAGTCTAGGCTTTGCGGCTCGAATGGGTTTCAGAAATAGCTATGGATTGCCCTATCAACCTTACAATTTTAAAACTAAAAAGGCTTTTAATTTTGTTGAATTGCCTTTACAAATAATGGACGGTTCTTTATCTATTTACATGAAACTTCCAAAGGAAAAAATCGCCGGTCGCATAATTGACTTCATTGATAATAATAAAAATAATTGCGTCTTGTCTTTGCTCTGGCACAATACAGAATTTACAGATTACCAATTTAATGGTTACCTAGACATTTATAAAAAGATCTTGCTTTATTTCCATGAAAATAATTTTAAAAGCATTTCATTGGCAGAGGTCCTTAAATCCTACAAAAATGATTGACTTAGAAATTCGCTTATTGCTTGAGTCGGATATTGAAGAGGTAATTGCTTTCTATAATTCGGTGTATAAGACCAAAAGGACAACGGGCTATTTTAAGTGGCTATTTTTAAATGGGCCCTTTGGATCTGCCATTTATGTAATAGCGAAAGACAAAAAGACCAATAAAATTATTGGCAGTCAAGCGGCTATTCCTTATCAATTTGCAAATCATGCACAGCACATAATTAAGACTGCAAAATCTGAAGATACCTTAATCCATCCAGATTATAGAGGCCAAAAAGTCAGTACAAAAATGTATGATTTACTTTTTCAAGAATGCAAGAAAAAAGGCATACAGTTAATTTGGGGCTTCAGTACTTTAGATCGACCTTTTCTCCGAGCTGGATTTGAAATTCCATTACACATTCAACAAGCTTATTTTTCATTATCTGCGAAAGATACTAAGGCTTACTTTAAAAAGAAAAAAGCACCAGAAACATTTGTAGATAAAGTCTTCCTAAATGCCTTAAGTCAAATGACGATTTTAAAATCTCGAATTGCCATTGCTAAAAAAAGAACATTAAAAGAATTTGAAATAGTCCTTGAAACATCTAGTCATTCCGAAAATATCCAACAAGCCTTCAATTTATTGAATGAGGCAGATTATTCTATTCAGCAAAATATGGCTTTCCAAGTATGGCGGTTTCACCAACACCCAAATTTAAAGTCAAGCCTTTCTTTTTTCTTAAAAAAGGCCGGACAAGTTTATAGTAAAATTCAGATTGACATTAAAGGAAAAGAGGCGTCAATGAGCCAATTCTATTATTCGGAATCTTTAAAAGATAAAATTATTATGGCTTTTCTTTTTGAAATCATTGCTATCTTACAAGAAAAAAAATTGGTTGTTATGTCTAGTTGGTGTTTTGATAAAAATTTAAGCAACCAAAAACAATTATCTTTTTTAAATAAAGCAGGGTTTCTGATATTAAATCGCGGTATGAATATGGTCTGGAAGCAATTAGATCCGATGTTAGAATTAAGTCCTGATCAAATTTTACTTTCTAAAGATTTTGGGCTTTAAATCATTTGGAAAAGATATTTCAAATCAATACTTAATAAATTTTCATCTTATTCTATTTTCTCCTTAAGTTTTGTAATCTCCTTTTGCATGGACCGAATCATTTTTGTTGTTCTTTAACTGCATTAATTAAACATAAGTCAATGCGCTCCGATCATACATTGATAACTCTGGTTTTAAACTATCGGTCTATTTTAATTTCTTATTAATAGTATCTACAAGATATGGTGTCACACTTTTTGCTTCTTGTGCAATGACACCGATGTATTCTTTCCCATTATCAGGATAGCCTGCCAGTCCATTATATTTGAGTTTCTTTGGTTTGATTTGATTAATTACATTTAGTCCATCTGAATAATCAGAAATATCTTTCTTCAAACGAGCATCAGAAAATGACATCCAAATTCCTCCTCCTACTTTAGAAGCCTCTCCATTAACTGAAAGCCTATGGTCTGGCAGATCGGTACCAATTCCAACTTTTGCACTTATTGCATCTATGCTTAAAAGCGGACCAGTTTCTGTAGATACAAAAATTTCAAAAACAAAATCTGTAGTTGGATCAACATTTAATATCCCACCTGGATAAATATCATTAACGCTAGCAGTTCTTGCACCAGAAGCATTACTAAATGGCATAAAATTATAATCGCGGTTTTTATTATTAGTGTCTTCATTTTTATCTTTGGTTTGTTGTAGTATAAATAAATGCTAGCAATTCAGTAACATTTGAAACTTGAACAGCAAACAAAATTATACAGAGAAAGTGAGATAAAAAAGAGTCAAGCCTTATTTAAGCACTTTGGTTGATTATTTAAAAGGTTCTATTAATTATCCTAATTTAATGGTAGTCTAAAGTGCTATTTTATTTAGGTGTTCGTTAATACATCCACCAGCGTCTTCAAAGCAACAAACATTGGTTCACGCCCAACTTTAGTTAGCACTTCATCTTCTTCATAAAAAAGTGCGTCTTCAATCAATGACAACAAGTCTTCTTGATCGGTATTTTCGAAAAATGGATCTAAGCGTTCTTTGAAAGAACCCGTTTTAATTTTAGACCAAAGGTCCCAGTTTAGCTCTTCTGCTTTTTCAATTTTGCTTAAAATTATTTTTTGATCTGGGAAATAAATTTTTGCAGATTTATAGATGACTAAACTAAGAAATAAAAGATAGTCTCTTTCTGGTTTAGTTAAAATTTCGAAGGATTCTGAAAACAGGAATTCACTTATATCATGCTCCTCTTCTGCAAAAGCATTCCATTGTGCTTGAATGTCCGCGCCGTTTTGAATGGCATCCATTGTTTCTTCTATCGTCTGTTCCGTCACAAATGCCATGACTAATAACTTTGATTTTCTTTTATTAAGAAAAATCCATCATCCCCTTGTTTTTGATAAAGGGGCATCAATATTAAGGCATCATCTGGTGCTACAATTTCTCCATTTTTATCTTTGGCAATAACTTCTCCTTTTGATACTTTTTGGAAATTTTTATAATCGGGATACATCTCAAAATTATCACCATCTTTGATGGGATGAGTAAGCACCAATTGAGAAACTTTAGGTAAACCAGAAGAGTGTTCTTTCAACAAATTATCATGCAGGTTTTCCACATGCTCCGCATTAACACAGCCTATCGTTCGTAAGCAATTCGTAATGGCGGCAATGGCTCTATTAATCGACAAGTTTTCATTATGTTGACCAGATTCAAAACATACTGCCACAGTATCTGGAGCAAAGTTTTCATTATTAAAGTAATGCAGGCTGGTACCAGAAATTCCATCCAAGAGTCCTAATATAACTGGCGCATGCAGTTCGATTGCAATGCGGAGGCTTTCCTTCTCATTCGTAGCTATTGAAAAAATTCCACCAAAGGCTGTTGTAGTATGTAAATCTAAAAAAACAACTTTTTCTGGTTGGTAATCTGCTATTTCTTTTTCAACAACTTCAATAATTGTCTTAAGCTCCTTCTCCTCAGAACCTAAATCTTTAAAATCATTTTGCTTAACATAAGCAACGTTTTCCTTGGTCCATTGTCTGTTTAGGTCCTTTTCAATAAATCTTTTGTTCTCTTTAATGGCTTGAATATTACCTCGTATTGCAAGTAGTCGGCCTTTACATTGAAATGCTGGGTTGGTAATAGGTTCAACTTCTAGCATTTTAATCATTAATTTTAATGCTTCAACTCCTGCTGGTTCGTTACCGTGCATTGCTCCAAAACAGATCAATAGTGGTCCTTTTTCAAGGCCATCGTGCCTTCCGATTATTCTCTTTAATTCCATATCTAAATGTGGATACAAAGATAATCTTTTTAGGGAAACCTGATGTCTCTATTATCGCTTGACTTCTTTTTGTTTATGCAGCCACGCCCAAAGATATAAGCAAGCGATTGCTTGATAAGGCGCCCATTTTTTTGATCTCGTCTCCATTGCTAATTTTAAGGCTTTACCCTCTTCTTTTATCCCATAAATTTTCTGCATCGCCACTTGTATTCCATAATCTCCAACTGGAAATATATCGTATCGATGCATAGTAAACATCATTAGTATTTTTACAGTCCAAGGACCTACTCCTTTTATTTGAGTTAAAAATTTCAAGATATCTTCATTTGATTCATTTGACCAATCTTTATTTTTTAATTTATGCATAATCCAAAAATCAGCTACATTTTTGACATAGTTTGCTTTTTGATTAGACAGTCCTACTGCTCTCAATTTTTCTATTGGCGCTCTGGAAAGACTTAATGGAGATGGGACTTTATTTCTAAATGCCTTTTTCAACCTGCCAAATATGGCATCTGCTGCAGCTCCTGCTAATTGTTGATATATAATGGCAGTAACCAACCTTTCATAGATATTATGCCCATTGTCGGGTAATTGTATTTTTAAATCAGGAATTATTTTCTTTAATTTCCTATCTTTATTCAAACAATTGAGCATTTCCTTATTCATAATTCACATTTCCCCCAAGATCACCATAACATTTTAAAAATTAATCATGAGATTTATTTTATTTTCTTGCTGTATATTTTTCCTAAATTTCGGTCAAGCGCAAGACTCATTGAACATGACAAAAACTGATCAATGGGATTTGCCTGGTTTGAGGTATAGTGATTGTTGGGGATATACCGCACCCGATGGGAAAGAATATGCGGTTATTGGTTCGCTTGATAGCATCCATATTTTTGACATCAGTGATCCTTACGATATCGAACAAGTAGCTTCAGTACTAGGAGGGCCTGCTCCTAGCCTTTGGAGAGATTTTAAAGTATATGACAACTACTTATACTGTGTGGCGGATCAAAGTGGAACAAGTGAAGGATTAATCGTAATTGACTTAGCCGATTTGCCTAATTCCGTAAATGTGGTAACTAGAAACAATACAGATTTTTTTAGAGCACATAATATATTTATTGAAGAACTTACTAGTCGTGCTTATGTTGTTGGTGCACGGAAGGCTGGCATGGGTGTTGTGAATTTAATCGTATTTGATTTAGCTGCAGATCCTGTAGATCCTCCAGTGATATATTCTGGTACGATGCCAGGTGGTTATATTCACGATATCCATGTTAGAGATAATATCGCTTTTGCTTCACACGGTAGTCCTGGCTTGAGAATTTATGATTTAAGTGACCTTTCTAATATTATACAATTAGGCATTTATGATGGTTATCCAGAAGAAGGATACAACCATAGTAGTTGGCTTACAGACGATGGTACAAGTTTAGTTTTTTGTGATGAAAATACAGATAGAGGAGTTAAAATTATTGATGTTGTAGAATATGATAATATTGAATTACAAGATCTTTTCAGGTCTACGCTCGAGGCTCCTAATGCAACCAATAGTATTGCTCATAATCCATTTGTAAAAGGGGATTATGTTTACATTTCCTATTATCACGATGGAATTCAAGTTTTTGATATTTCAGATCCTGAGAATGCTACTCAGATAGCTTATTATGATACGGATACAACCAATACAAATTATAGCGGTAGTCTTGGTGCATGGGGCGTTTATCCTTATTTTCCTTCTGGAACAATCATTGGTTCAGATATTAGAAATGGACTATTTGTATTAAGTGTTAACATTCCAGATGATTGTCAAAAAGTGGTACAAAATGTAAACAATGTAGGAATAGGTTCATTAAACGCAGCAATTGATTGCGCAGTAAGTGGGGACACGATAACTTTTGATCCGAGTATTTCCAATGACACCATCTTTCTAGAGGACAAAGGTATCCTGATCACTAAAAATTTAACGATTATTGCTGATCCTGCAAAGAATATTTATATATCTGGAGAAGCAGTTGATCGAACTTTCGAAATAGATAATGCAAATACGGTTTTGTTGGAAGGCTTTAATATAATATCAAGTAATATTGGGGAAGGAGCTGCCATATTTAATGCTGGAACTTTGACTTTAAAAAATATAAATTGCTTTGCGTTCAATGGTCTGAATCTAATTAATAATCATATCTACAACGAAGGCGATATTATAATTCAAGGAATTTGTAATATAAATCTGTAAAAGCAAAACAAATCCATTTTATTTATAATTTTTAATTTGCTGTAAAACAATATATTGTAACGTTTTATAGAATAATTATTTTCAATTTGGCACAGTCTTTGGTTATGATTAAGTGATATAGCTTTTTATAATTAACGCTAATTTATCATGGTCCGAAATTTATTTCTACTACTCATTCTAAGTGTTTCTCTTTCATCTTTCCGATCAAGTAATGCACATAAAACCAATTACATTCACAACTTTAGTTCTATTGCAGTTCAAGAAATGTATGATAGTAAAATTCCAGCAAGCATAATTCTAGCTCAAGGGATGATTGAATCAGATTGTGGTAGATCTGTTTTAGCGAGCAAAGCAAATAATCATTTTGGTATAAAATGTAAAACTTGGTCTGGCGCTACTTTTTTTAAATTTGATGACGATAAAGACCAACATGGAAAATTAGTGAAATCCTGTTTTAGAGTTTATAATGATTCTCATCAATCCTATAAAGATCATTCAAGATTCTTAATGAAGTCTGATCGCTATCAAGGATTGTTTGTTTACAGAAGTTCTGATTATAAATCATGGGCGAATGGATTGCAGGCGTGTGGATATGCTACTGATAAAACCTATTCAAAAAAACTAATAAATACCATAGAAAAATATCAATTGTACATCTACGATATAGATTTACATTGATTTAAAAATAAAGACGCGATTAGTATTATGATTTTAAATTTTACACGAACTCTTTTGTTCATTTTATTAATGAATTCCAAAGCTGTTAGAGGGCGATAAACCAATCTCTAAGGATAATCATAGAAACCTTATATTATTCCTTTTCTTCTGATGGCTTTGGTTTTTTCTTCATTGGATCCGCGTGAGTTTCTTGATGATCATTCCTATTCCTAAAAATATCCATTGCTGCATAGACCGCATTTCTAAAAGAACTAGGATCAGCCATGTTTTGTCCAGCAATGTTATATGCGGTACCATGATCTGGAGATGTTCGAATAATCTTTAAACCTCCTGTGTAATTAACGCCGTTACCAAAAGATAATGCTTTAAAAGGTATTAATCCTTGGTCGTGATACATGGCCAATATTCCATCAAATTTTAGATATTCTCTATTGCCAAAGAATCCGTCTGCTGGGTAAGGACCCATTACCATCGCTCCATTTTTCTTTGCTTCAATAATCGCTGGTCTAATAACATCTATTTCTTCGGAGCCAATGGTGCCATTATCTCCAGCATGTGGATTTAATCCCAACACCGCAATAGTCGGTCTTTCAATACCAAAATCTTGTTTTAATGCTCTATTGAAAATTTTTAATTTTTTCACAAAGTGTTCTTTAGTAACTTTTGACGCCACTTCCGAAACTGGAATATGATTACTTAAAAGCCCAACTCGCAAATCGCCGTTTACCATCAACATGATACTTTCACTGCCACCGAATTTTTTAGTTAAATATTCTGTATGGCCAGGATAAGGAAATTCAGCCATCTTCATCGCTTCTTTATTTATTGGCGCTGTAACGAGTACATCAATTAGCCCATTCGATAAATCTCCACATGCTCTATCCAAAGCAATGTATGCATATTTTCCTCCATCTACTGTGGCTTTGCCTAAGGTAACTGAAACATTCTCTTGCCAGCAATTCACCACATTCACTCGCCCTGAATAAGGTCGCTCTGCATTATTGATGTTCTGCACTTGCATTTCATCTGCTTTTACAATATTCTTATGATATGAAAAGACTTTAGACGATCCATAAACGATCGGTGTGCAATATTCCAAAATCTTATTATTGGATAAGGTTTTAATAATTACTTCAATGCCTACACCATTAAAATCACCCATGCTTATTCCTAACCGAATTTTTTCCATTTGTCTTTTAAATTTAATGGGTCGAAGATACAATATTTTAAGATTAATATATCGTACCTTATTTCGTCTATTTTTTATGGTGTTTAGAATTATAGAAGTCCTTCGGTTCAACGCTCAATTTGCTAGAGTGCGCGCGATGAATCATTCACCTGTGGCCAATTTTTTACTTGTCTTTATTTTAATTTGCTTGATCAAAGTAAGTTTCAGCATAAGGTCAAATAAAAGGAAACCTACTTTCTGGCTGTTCGACTTTGAACTTCGAAGTCAGAACATTGAACTTTTCTGTATCTTTGCCCATATGCGCGCTAAGAAATCCTATGGACAACATTTTTTACTTCATGATGAAATAGCAAAGAGAATTGCTGATGCATTAGAAAACAATACTGCTTATTCCAATGTATTAGAAGTGGGACCAGGAAAGGGAATGTTAACCCAGTTTTTAATTAATAATGATTATAATTTTAAAGCTGTTGAAGCGGATTGGGACATGGCGGACTATCTTCGACAAACTTATGGAGAAGCATTTAATGACCAATTAATTCAAGCTGATTTTATGAAGCTGAATTTAAATGAAATTTTCGATGGCCAGCCGTTCGCTTTAATCGGGAACTACCCTTATAACATTTCAAGTCAAATTCTATTCAAAACGGTAGAGCACAGAACCTTAATTCCAGAGATGGTCGGTATGTTTCAAAAAGAAGTCGCTCAGCGAGTGGTTGCAAAGGAAGGATCCAAAACCTATGGTGTGGTTTCCGTTTTAATTCAAGCATATTATGATTGCGAATTACTTTTTAGTGTGAAAAAAGGATCTTTCAGTCCTCCCCCAAAGGTAGAATCCGCGGTAATTCGATTAACAAGAAAAAAAGACTATCAAGCTTTAGGTTGTGATTACAAACACCTTCGCCAAGTAGTGAAAATGAGTTTCGGTATGAGAAGAAAGATGTTGAGAAACTCTCTAAAAACCTTAATTCAAAATAAGGAATCATTAGCGCCTCTAGAAGTTTTTAATCGAAGACCTGAGCAACTATCATTAAAAGAATTTATAGATCTTACGAACTTAATTTTTAATTAAAATGTTCACAATAAAATATATCGTTTTTGTTTTAAAATGTAGACATAAAAATTTGAAGAAATGACATTAGAAGAAAGAATCCAACAAGATTTAAAGACGGCAATGAAAGAAAAAAATCAAGCTGCCTTAAGAGGAATTAGAGCAGTAAAAGCAGCTATTTTACTAATAAAAACAGATGGCAGTGGTGCTGAATTGGATTCGGAAAAAGAAATTAAATTATTGCAAAAACTGATCAAGCAGCGTAAAGATTCATTAGAAATTTACGAAAAACAAAATAGAGCAGACCTTGCTGCCACAGAGAAGGAAGAGATTGAAGTTATTTCAAAATACTTGCCAGCTCAAATGGATGAAGCAGAAATTGAGGTGGTGATCAAAGGAATTATTGAAAAAACAGGCGCTTCGTCTATGAAAGATATGGGAAAAGTAATGGGCATGGCTTCTGGTCAAATGGCTGGAAAAGCGGACGGTAAAACCATTGCGGCTATTGTAAAGAAATTATTGGCAGGTGCATAAATTATTTTTTCCTTGCCACGACGATACTTGATAAGCCAATCTTATTTAAGCTTAGCTTATCGAGTATTTTGAAAACTGGAACCAGTTTATTATATAATGACATTTGACCGCTTGGAATTTCTTTTTTGCCTAAAATTTTACCACTAACAAACCAACCAAAAATACCCATTAAGTTGAAGTATTGTTTGTGAATGATTTCTGTTTTTTCAGGATTGAAAATTTTTGACAAGCGGCTCAAGTTATATCTTCTATAATGCTCAAGTTCTTTGTCAAAATTATTGTAGAGCCATTGATAAGAAGGAACCAATATTATTATATGGCCTCCCTTTTTTAAAAGTTTCAATCCATTTGTAATTGCTAGTCGATCATCTTTAATATGTTCAACAACATTCAAAGCAAAAACAGTATCAAAATTTGAAAAGTTAGATTGAAATTTTTCATCAAATTTAGAATCTGTTAAATCCATTTGTTCCACTCCTTTAAAACTTTTTTCGTACTTGAATTTATCGTGTAGTGTTGAGCAATATGATGACCTAATATCAGAAAGCGTGATGTTGAAATTACTTTTCAAAAACAGTTTTGAAATATTACCAATTCCCGAGCCTATTTCTAAAATTTCACCCTTCGAGTAGGGCAAGATTGTTTCAAACATCCACTGATTAAACTTATCTGCAGAAGATATACTGTCCAGTGTACTCTCCCCTACTTTATCTAATTCCGGAAAAAGAAATTTATCTTCCATTCACAAATAATTCCTGTTTAAAAAAAGAAAATCGAAGTTAAACTATTAAATATTGAATCGTAAATTATTTTAACATAATGTCATCTTTAATGACTTAATTCCTTCTTTAAAACAGCATTCCAAAACTTTAACAATTAGCTTTTAAAGTCTGAAAATCAACTTTTTAATACTTAATATGGCGTTAAATCTCTATTAATCTCTAAAAAGCAGTGTTACAATTGCATTTTGGTTCGTCTTAATAGAGAAATGGCAAGTTGTTTGCTAGTTATATATTATAAATTTTAATAATGTTAATGAAATACGGTCGTGAAATATTGATGTTTGTTGCTCTTTTAGGAATAATCCTTCCTGTATTTGGGCAAAAAATGAGTGTCAAAGACAAATTTCGAAACACTCAATCAAACAATACCATAGTTATCATAAAAGATCACAAAGCTAGCGATGCTGATATATTGAATCAACAGTTTAATTTAGATTCATTTGGCATGGACGATGAAGTACACATAACAAGAGCTGCTGCTCCAAATACAGATGTCGCTCCTCAAGTAAAAGAGAGAAGTTTGACCACCGAAGAAAAATTTGGATATACGAAAGTGTATGGAGCCGTTCCACCACCATCGAAGAGAAGCTACAAAACTAAAAAACGTAAAGTGAAGTATAAAAAGAATAGAAAAAAATCTAGAGGGTTCTGTTATTCTTTTTAGTTAATTCTTTAAGATAATGATATTTCCGTATCGTTTTTTATCTCCAGATTCAATGCTATAAAAATAGCTGCCATTCAATAATTTATCAACAGGAATCTTTTGTATAAATCTATCTAGATTATTGGAATCAAAGGTTTTATTTAATACCTCAATGCCCATTGAATTATATAGATAAATGCTGGTACTTTCATCTGGCTGATTAATAGCAAATTCAAAAAATGATATTGCTGGGTTAGGATATAATTCAAAGTCAGGATCTGGCGGCCATTTAATTTTTTTCTCCGGCGAATAATCAAAAACAGCATTACTATAAGCTTTAATTCTATAAACATGTTCTCCCTCTACTGGAGATAAGTCATCAAAGTTGTAGTTTAGCATATTCGAATTGATAAGTTCACCTATCTTATTAAATGTACGCCCGTTATCTATACTTCTTTCTACTTCATAGAGCGTAATTTCTGCCTCATCAGAAACTTCAAAATTTAAGTTTACTTTTGTTTCTTCTCCAATTCCATCAAGCTTAAGAAAGTTAATTAGAGGAGGGCCACAATAAGGAAATATTTCTACCTCATCAACTCCTGATAATCCATCTGCATCTGTTACCTCCAGGCGGATTCGATACCAGTAAGGTTCCGTTCCGCAACCATACGTTTGTAAAACGATTTCTGCCAGTTCTGTTTCAAAATTTCTGTCTGGGTGAAAGTGTGTATTATGATGTAAAAAGGTTTCCCACTTATATTGCAATTCCTCCTTCTCATGTTCATTGTCTCGCACCCTAGCCTGCAAGCCAAGCAAGGTAACTCCTGAAGTTGGATATTGATCCCCATCGGAAACCGTGGTTATTTTTACTTCTGGTGCTGTGTTATTTAAAGAAACAATAAATTCGCTTGTTCCTATAAGTCCTTCCTCATCCTTTACACTTAATATTACTTCAAATTTTTCTGGGCCGCTTCCTGTCGCCACAAATTCCATTGAAGGCTGAGCTTCAGTGCTGGTCATCCCATTTCCAAAGTCCCATTCAAAAGCAATTTCATCATCATTAGGATCAAAGGATGCTGTAGCATCAAACTGAACTTGAAGCGGGGAAATCCCTCTATCTTTATCCGCCGAGATTTCGGCAATAGGCGGCACATTTCCACCATAACAAATCCTGTATATTCCAAAAAATATATTTGAGAAATACATACATTCATCATGTGGATTATATTCAATATTTGTTATCCCCCAAACTGAGTTATGGAAACTATCTATTCCTGTTACATTATATAATGAATCAAATTTAAATACACGAATCCATTGGCTATGGTCAGCATGGAAATAGGCACCATGATATTCTTCGGGAAAAGTTTCCCCTGAATAAAAATCACCGGCAATGCTTGAATAGCCTCCAAAGGGTCTGGTATTAAAGTTTAATCCTCCTTCCTCAATATCGACTTCCGTCGGCAACCCTTCTTGATTAAATCGGCCGACCTTTGCTCTCTCGGGAAAGTTCCAATTTTTGTTCGCCCATTGCACTTTTGGTCTAGTGTGCATTTTAGGGTGTGCGGATTCAGGTATAAATTGAAAGTCGTCACAGGGATTAATTATTTCGTCTGTTCTACTTTCTAATTCTTGAGATATTAAATCTTGATAATTAAAAAAAGCTTTGTCACAGCCTTCACCAAATAGTGGATTAGGGGTGGACTCGTTCTCTACCTGCTGTTGAAAGAATCTCCATCTTGGAGCTAAACCCTCATATATTGGCCATCCAAAATTTTCTCCTCCATCTTTGGAAATGTTTAGTTCTTCCCATGAGCCTGATCCAACATCTCCAATCATAATTACTCCGGGCTGACCTTCTGATGGATCATGTCCACCCGTACCTGGTTTAATAGTAAACCGAAATGCATTCCTTAATCCAAAAGCCCATGTTCTGGATGCTACAGAAAAAGGATCACCTTCTTCATAGAATGGATTACTCGGATAGCCTGCTCCTGTTTGTGGATTCACCCTAAGGATTTTTCCATTTATTTTTGTCAAATCTTGAGATCTATAAACACCAATGTTTCTACCTGTCACGATGCCATCCTCTACCGCTTGATCAAAATAATTATCTTCCGGATTTTCACTTTCGTTAGAAGCATCACCATTAGAAATTAATAAGCTTCCGTCCTCTGAAAAAGCAATGGAACCAACTCCGTGGAATGGTATCAAAACCGGAAATCCAGAGTCAACTGTTTCTCCAATTAATATTTTTCTGCTTTCTGGAATAATTGTTTTAAAGTTGGTATTTGGATCTGCGGTGTATCGGGTAAGTCGACCAATAGTTGCATTATTGTATTCTGAGGAATCTTGGTGATATTGATTTGTACCATAATAAAGTAGGTGATGTCTGTCTACACAATATAATAAGTAGACATAACCATTATTATAAAAATTGGGGTCTAGTGTGAAGCCTGCTAATCCATGATCCCAAAAATTTCCAACCTCTTCAGAAATATCTATAAAAGGTCTTTCTGATCTGCTGCCGTCCTCGTTCATTAAGTATATAATACCGCCCTTGGTCCAAACATAGCCTTGCCCTTTTTCATCAAAAGTTACTCCTATTGGGAGTTCGATATCATCAATGCTTATTAATTCTTCTTGTGTAAATTTCTCTGGTAAATGTTGGGCTTCCAACATTTGCATTGACAATAAAAGAATAAATACTATAAAGATTTTATTAATCACATTTTTTTATTTTCAAAAGATTCTATGTTTTCAAAAATTATATCCAATTCGTCATATGATTTCACACCGACACGCTCTTCCTCCCCTCCTCTCAAACAAATCCCATGAATTTCATGCTTCAAAAACTGTAGAATGCTTTCTTGACTAAAATTTAAGTTTATAAAAATAGGCATTTCTTTCAGCAATTTCATCCATTGCGTTTCATCTTCCTGAAATAAGGCAACAATGTGATCCCAAGATTGTCCATTACATTCGAGTATGAAACCTTTGACTTGTTGACGTAGTTTTTCAAGTTCATTTTTCAAATCTTTAAAACTTTCGAATTGATTAATATTCAAAATTAGGAATTGTCTAGCATTCGGATAATCAGTATTCCGTTCGTTAAAAATCAAAAAAGCATCTTCCCTATATAGTCTGGCAAATGCCTCTAATTCAGAAAGCATATTTGTTTTAATTTGCAATGCATATTCTGGACCTTCAATCCACTCTTGCAAAGCATGAAAATATTCTGGACTGATATATTCTTGATCACCCGGATTTATATTTAATCCAAGCATATTTACATTCCAAGCAGCGAAATATCTAGCATCCGTCAAATTATTAATATCTAATGCAATTATTTTCAAGTTATTTTTTTTACAAAAATAGTATTTATACGTTTAATTAAAAGAGTGTGCGTTAGTAAAACGTCGACTTTAGTAATAAGTTATTATTGGCTATTTTTAAGAGATGAAAAAACATTATTACGAACTAGTTTATGAACTAGTGAAGGAAATCCCCTTTGGTCGAGTTTGCACTTATGGTATAATTGCAGATTATCTTTCATTAGGATCCGCAAGAATGGTTGGATATGCCTTAAATAAATGTAGTTCATTGGGCAAGGAGGTTCCTGCTCATAGAGTTGTAAATAGACAAGGCTACTTATCCGGAAGAAATGCTTTTGATGCACCAGGAATGATGAAAGCTCTCTTAAATGCAGAAGGAATAAAAGTAAAAAAGGATACAGTGGTTGATTTTAAAAAGCTACTTTGGTATCCTGAAGAATTATAAAATATTTAAAATAAAAAATAATGAGGTTATTTTTAATTGCTTGTTTAGTTGGTTGGTTTGGGACTATAAGCGCTCAAACTGTTGAAGGCGTGTGGATTTCTGTAGATGATGAAACTAATGAAAAAAAATCAGAAATCACGATTTATGTAGAAGACGGGAAGGTTTATGGTAAGATCTCTGCCTTATTAATGAAACCAGCTGATACTCCATGTAACACTTGCCCAGGTGATTTGAAAGATACTCCGGTTCTGGGTTTGGAAATTATAAATGGTTTATCAAAAAGTGGGGAAAATTGGAAAGGAGGCAAGATTTTGGACCCAGAAAGTGGTAAATACTATAAATGTTTGATCGCATTAGAAGGTCCTAATAAGCTGAAAGTCAGAGGATATATAGGCTTTCAAGCGCTAGGAAGGACACAATATTGGCTTAGAAAAGGATAAAAATTAAAATTTTCTTAATTTTTTACAATAATCCTTGAAATAAGACTGTTTTAAATGCGAATGGAATTAAATAATCAAAAACATTTTTATGACCGAAAAGTCTACATTAAATCACTTAGTTCGTTTTATTTACAAAGAAACCAAGCTTACTGAAAACCTGGCGATAGAAGAAGATCTTGATCAAGATTGGAACCTAAGAGAGGCTTATTTTGAGCTTTTTGATGCCTTTAAAGCGCTTCCAAAAGCTGTTTTTAAGCCATCTAATGCCTCGATCAACAAGATTATGAAATATAGCCGTAATACTGCATTGGAAACCCAATGTTAATTTAAGTGGTTCTTACAATGAACAAAGAAAAACCCCTGACTCAAATGGTCAGGGGTTTTTTCATTTTAATTTGCATAAATGCAAGGCGCTATTTTAGGAATGGAGATTAAAATAATCCTTATTTTCGCCATTTAAGCATGAAGACAGCTATTCAAAATATATATAAGTCAATTAACAAAAAGAAAGGTGGCGCTAGTATCATCGTGTGGGTGTTTTTGGCATTGATCTTTTATAATGGGAATTGGCATCTCCGTAATTATGCGCCCGAAAAATTAAAAAAAGAAAATATAAGATATTGGTCAGATGCGGAAGGATATTATTTGTATTTACCCGCGATTGTTAATGGCTCATTTGAAAACCTTCCAGTAAAAACGACTGGTAAGTGGATAAAACCAGAAGGCTATACATTTACAAAATATACTTATGGTGTGGCGCTTTTAGAGGCTCCCTTTTTTATTGTTACTCATTTAATTGTAAAAATAAGTGCTCCTGAACTAGCGGATGGTTTTACTTGGCCCTATCAAGTAATGGCAAATATCATTGCTTTTTTTTACGGCTTCTTAGGTATGTTTTACCTCTTTAAATTGCTCAGGAAAAAGCACAGTATTTTTGTTTGCGCCTTGACCGTAATAGGTCTAATGTATGGGACAAATTACTTTTATTACATTTTGCGCGATCCTGGTGCAACTCATATCTATGCTTTCTTTTGTGTTGCCTTATTATTTTGGTTTATATCCTCCTACTATGAGCACAAAAAAATAAAAGATTTAATGGTCGTGTCCTTTTTAATTGCATTAACTGCATTGATGCGACCTACTAATTTAATCTTTGTCTTATTCTTTTTATTGTGGGATGTAAATAACTGGAAAGATCTTTCTGATCGGTTTTTTTATTGGCTAAAAAATATAAAATTCTTGTTCATTAGTCCACTGATCTTTTTCGCAATGTATGCTTTACAAGTTTATTTTTGGTACATGATGAGTGGCGAGACTATGATCTATTCTTACGAAGCTGGATTTGATTGGTCCAACCCTAAAATAGTGCATGTCTTATTGCATTTTGAAAATGGGTTTTTAATGTATGCCCCTATAATGGTGTTGAGTATTATTGGCCTATTCATGGGGATGCTGAAAGAGAAAAATAGTTTATTGATCCTTGTTGTGTTTGCACTAATGACCTATGTCTTTTCCTGTTGGGTAAAGTGGTCTTTTGGAGGCGCATTTGGTTACCGTCCATTTTTAGATTTTTTACCCATGTTTGCTATTCCTCTTGCCTATTTGTTTTCATACATTTTCAAAAACTGGAAATTACCATTTCAGGTTTTAACGGTGCTCTTCGTTGGTTACTTATGTAAAATCACATTGACCTTTATGAAAAAAATGCCAGGTCATTTATATGAACGTCCGCATTACAATTGGGATTCATTTTTAGATTTAATGGAAAGAGTTTGGTTCTAGGAACGAATGATAGATTAAGTGAGTAGGTGACTGAATGGATAAATCAAATAGTGTCATCCTGAGCCTAGAAAATACAAAGTATCATTTAAAATTCAGGTAATGACAAGGCGAAATTGTTTATGTAGGCTCGCGATTCATCGCGGGCACTCCCTCAAATTTACAACATGTCTTAGATAGCGAGTGTAGCGAGTCGAAGGATAAAGGCAGATCAAACCCATCCATAATACAAGTTGTCAACTTTAGCATAACCTGAGCGTGGAAGAAGCTGACAACTTTATAAGACCTCACCTCCTTTTCCACGATGCAAGGTGTCAACTTTGAGCAAAGCTTGAGCAAGGGAAAAGGTGACAATTTTCTGGGACCTCACAGCCTTTCCACAAAGACAAAATGCCGTTAAAACCCAAAACTTTCATCTTGGCTTTCAATAATATTCTTGACCCATCTATTTATAATGCTCCTTCTATTTGTCGTGAATAGAAGGCCTTAAAGGAGACTCCATCATATTTATTCCAAGCCATAAACAATATAATAAATCAACATTTAAAAATGAAGTCGGTCTTTTAGCTTTACTCCGCTGAATCCTAATTTATTGCATTCCGATCTGCCCAATTACCTCAAAATGCAACCAGATTACCTGAATATGCAACCAGATTACCATTTATTTCCTGTCTAAAACCCGAATTTTGGTAATATAAAGTACAAATCAACTTTATCGTCAAGATGGCTAGCGGATTAATAAAATAAGTTTGAAATCTTTAAGATTCAATGATTAATGCTTGTTAGCATCTTAATTGACTTTTGATGATAAGTTGAAGCAGGACTCTATCGTCCGTAATAGAAAAATTAACATTTATAGGTATAAATTTTAAAATATGATCATCAAGAAATTCATTCAATTAAGCCTTTGTCTTTTCTTTGTTTTCAGCAGCTCCGATTATCTTTCTGGACAAAATATGATAACAGAAACTTTTAGTAATAATAATATTCCTACAAGCTTCGAAAATTATGAACCGCTATGCAATACTGGAGCACAACTAAGCTTTACTTTACCCGCGGGGGAAAGTGTCAATGTAGATAGTGTAGTAGTAAGCTTTGATTTTCAATCTTCAGGATTTCCGCCTAGTGCACAACAATCACAACTCTATTGTCAAAATAGCACGGGCTTGAGCCCAGTCTTTGGGAATACAAATGGGGTACCAGGTAACTTAATATCCTACTATGAATCTGGATTAACTTTTGCTAATGGCGTTTATGCAGGAAGTACTGTTATTTCAATAGACATGCGCGCGTGGAGGAGCTTTGGTAGTGATCCTGCCTGCGGTGAATCTGAACAATTCATTGTCAATAATTCTTGGACGGTTACACTCTATCATTCTGATCCTTATGAAGCTCCTAAAGTAGGTGTAAATACTACTAGTCCAGCAGCTACACTAGATGTAAATGGAAAATTGAAAATTGGAGATGATCAAATTGATGCGGTAGAAGGAATGGTTAAATATGATGCATTAAATAAAGAATTTTTAGGCCATGATGGGACAGATTGGAAACCATTTTCTTCTTCTACAATTATTGCGGATTCGGATGACGACACCAAAATAAATGTTGAAGCCAATGCTGATGATGACGTTATTCGATTGGTCAGTCAAGATAGTATGGGATGGGAAATCCATCGGTCAAATTTAAAACCCATCAATACAAATAACTCTATTTATATAGGTGAGGGCGCGGGGGAAAATGTTGAATCAGCAGAAGCAAATGTGGCACTTGGAAATCATGCATTGCATACAAATGTAGTTGCTCCTGGAAATGTAGCCATAGGAGATTCTGCTTTATTTACAAATGGACTTGGCGTTACAAATCCAGCATTCCTAAGCGCAAGCTCAAATACTGCTATAGGGTCAAGCACACTAGTAAAAAATACAACTGGGTTTTGGAATGTTGCAATGGGAGCACAAGCCCTACATTCAAGTACAACAGCTCAAGCAAATACTGCTGTTGGCTACCAAAGTCTATACACCAATACAACAGGAGGCGGTAATCAAGCAATGGGATTACAAGCATTATTTTCTAATAAAACAGGCAGGAGCAATGTTGCTATTGGCAGCAGCGCTTTGTATAGCAATGTAAGTGGATTGGCTAATGTGGCTATAGGACTGCAGAATCTGCAAAATAATACAGCTAATTATAATACTTCTGTGGGATTCCAAGGGATGCAAAATAATACAATTGGAACAAATAATGCAGTGCTTGGTTATGGTGCGTTGAGGAGTAATACAGAAGGTAATCAAAATACGGGTCTGGGGATGCTTGCTTTAGCCCAAAATACGACGGGAAGTAATAATGCAGCAGTTGGATATCGTGCACTATATAATAATACGACAGGGAGTAATAATATCGCGATGGGTGTCGGTGCACTTTATTCTAATACGGATCGATCTGAGTTAGTGGCGATTGGGGATTCGGCTTTGTATCATAATGGGATTGGCACTGTGACTAATGGTGGAGCGGTCTACAATACAGCTGTTGGATCGAATTCGTTATATTCAAATACTGATGGATTTAATAATTCTGCATTTGGATATAAAGCACTCAATTCAAATGAAAATGCATCAGGTAACTCCGCATTTGGATCTAGATCTCTTTTTTCAAATAATGGAGGTAGCAACTCCGCATTTGGTGCAGGGGCTCTTTTTAAAAACTCCAATGGAGCTGAAAATACTGCTATTGGAAATGGTGCACTTTTTAACTCTGAACAATCTTGGAATACTGCAGTCGGACATTATGCCATGAACGCGATCACCAATGGAACGAGAAATACAGCAGTTGGGTATTATGCTGTTGGTTATGAAACAAATGTGTATGATAATTTTACTGCACTTGGGTCGGGGTGTCGAGTTACAACTAGTGACCAAGCACGAATTGGCAACTCCTCCGTCAATTCCATTGGCGGCTATGCCGCTTGGACCAATCTCAGCGACGCCCGATTCAAATCTAACATCCAAGAAAACGTTATCGGCTTAGACTTTATCAAAAAACTAAAACCTGTTACTTACAAATTCAATCAAAAAGCTTTAGAAGCATTTCAAGAAAAGCAAACTGGTCGTCTAGACACTTCTTTTTGGAAATCAAAATATGATCATTCCAAAATCACCCAATCCGGCTTTCTCGCTCAAGATGTTGAAGCCGCTGCGCAATCTTTAGGTTATGACTTCAATGGAGTTGATGCGCCGACAAATGAGGAAAGTCATTATGGACTGAGATATTCCTTATTTACGGTGCCTTTGGTAAAGGCGGTGCAGGAGTTGTCTCAGCTAGTTGACACTCTAGAAGCAGCATTAAAAACTAAAGATGATCAGTTTTCCAATTTGGAATTAGAGTTACAGAAATACATTAATACTCAATCAGCAGAGATGAAAATTATGAGAGATGAGATTAAGTCTCTAAAAGAGGAGAGAGATGAGAGGTAAATGGCAAATGAAAATCCTGGCTGCTGCAATTTTTAATAAACTTAAACAATCGATTATGGAACTAGCAGCAATGGATGAAAAGTCAAAGACGAAAGTTGCCGTCTTAGAAAAAAAGGTTTTACGTGTGGAAGAAGAAATTTTACAACGCGATAATACAATTACAGCGCTAGAAGAAAAACCTGAAGCTTTCCATCAACGAATGGAGGCATTAGAAAAATTAGTAAAGAACCAACATAATTAATAATAGTACAGGCAATGACAATTGAGGAAGTCTTGACACTTGGAGATCGGAACTCGGAACTTTTGCCTAAAAAAGTCTTAAGCGGAAAACATGTCACTAACTTGCCCTGCATAGTAAGTGAAATCGTGATGCAGTAATATCCCCTAATAACCCAAGAGTCCCCTTTTATCTCGGAAATCGCTAGCCATTATATTTGGGGGCTCTTTTTATTGTTTTATTTTAGATTCTCTACAGATTAAGCATTTTTTTATTTTTTAAATAAACGCCAATCTAAATAACCCATTTGCCTTCTAAATAAATTTTCAACCTATATTTCCGTGCAATTATTTTGCACGATTCCTGTTTAAATTTGTATCAGAAATAATTTTTTAAAGAAAACTCTGTTTTTACGGTTACCTTTTCCTTTTTCAAGGTATAATAAAGGAGAAGATATTTTGTAGCAGGGAGAATTAGTATTAACTTTATTATTTATAAGTAAAATTTAAATATATCAACATGGCAAATGAAAAGGACGCAAAATTAAAAGCATTAAAAATGACGGTAGACCGTCTAGAAAAGACCTATGGAAAAGGCTCAATTATGAAATTGGGTGATAGAAATATCGTAGACGTTGAAAGTATTTCTACAGGATCATTAAGTTTAGATATTGCTTTAGGAATAGGAGGTTTGCCAAAAGGTAGAATTGTTGAAATATATGGACCTGAATCTTCTGGTAAAACAACCTTGGCTATTCACGCCATTGCCGAATGCCAAAGAGCAGGTGGAATTGCGGCCTTCATTGATGCCGAGCATGCTTTTGATAGATCTTATGCCGACGCACTTGGAGTAGACACGGAAAATCTTTTGATTTCTCAACCAGATAACGGAGAACAAGCATTAGAAATTACAGAAAATTTAATTCGTTCAGGAGCTATTGATATAATTGTAATTGATTCTGTTGCCGCTCTTGTTCCTAGAAGCGAAATAGAAGGTGAGATGGGAGATTCAAAAATGGGTCTTCAAGCACGTTTGATGTCACAAGCGATGCGTAAATTAACTAGCACCATTGGTAAAACTGGCTGTTGCTGTGTTTTCATCAACCAGTTAAGAGAAAAAATTGGTGTAATGTTTGGAAACCCAGAAACCACAACTGGTGGAAATGCATTGAAGTTCTATGCTTCTCAACGTTTAGATATTCGTCGCTCTGGACCAGCGATAAAAGATAAGGAAGGCAACGTGGTAGGAAATCATGTTAAGGTAAAAGTGGTGAAAAACAAATTAGCTCCACCATTTAGAATCGCTACTTTCGACATTATGTATGGAGAAGGAATTTCTAAATCAGGAGAAATTATTGATTTAGGAGCAGATATGGATATTGTTACAAAGAGCGGATCTTGGTACAGCTACAATGGAGCAAAAATTGCTCAAGGTAGAGATGCTGCTAAGCAATTCTTATTAGACAATCCGGAAATGATGGATGAGCTAGAAGCAAAGATAAAAGCTAAATTTGCAAATGATGCAGCACCTGAAGAGGTTGTAGAAGAAGTGGCTGAAGCTGCTGAAGCAAAAGCTAAATAAGAATACTATTACATATTATAAAACTAGGATTAAAGGTGAGTTATGCTCACCTTTTCCATTTAAAAGTGGCAATCATATTATCCACGTCTTGCAATAAGTATTGGGTAATAGGCGCAAGTGAATCTGGATTGACTTGCGTATCAAAATATAAAGAAGCCTTTAGAAAATGTTCTATTTCATCCGTTAAATAAAAATGACAAGGAGATGCCGCTGGACCTTCAAATATCATCTTCAATCCTTTTATCCCGTTCTTAGTTTCAATCAATTCTTCTGACATGTAATCAGACCTTTTGTTAATTTGACCAGATATAGTGAATGCGTCTTTTACATACTGTTCTAGATCTTCCTTCTTGTTAATGGGAATATAACTACAGTGGATTCGCGCATTATAAGGTTTTATATTTATATCAAACCAGCAATCCATTGCCTCTTGTCCTTTTGCTGTTTTCGCTTTTTGTAATTTGCCGTAACTTGGAAAATCAAAACTAAATGGACAATTTTCAAAAGTAGTCAACTTTTCCTCTTTCTTAATAAATTCTACTTTGGGATAAGCCCTGGGTTTAGGAACGGATATATTATCATTTTTACATGCCGAAAAAAGGAGCAGGGAGGCCAGCATGAATAATCTGAATAGTAAATTTTTTAAATTAGACATATCTCTTAAACGACTATCTTTTTTGATTATTTCAAACAAATGCAATGGAGGTAAATGCTATTCTGCAATTTTAACTTGTACTTTTTCAATCCTCCGTTTACTTACTGATAATATTTTAAATTGGTACTTATTATATTCTATCAATTGATCCTTAACTGGAAGCTGGCCCGAAATTTCTAAAAGCAAGCCTGCTAAAGAATCAGATTCGCCCCTTGCCTCATCAAAGTCCTTTATCTCTAAATCCATAATTCGGCAAGCGTCATTCAAAAGAATTTTGCCTTCAAAAACAAAGGTGCTTTTATTTATCTTCTGAAAATTAAATTCATCTTTAATATCACCTGTCACTTCTTCAATAACGTCTTCCAAAGTTACTAGGCCTTGGGTTCCTCCATACTCATCTACAACAATCGCCATGTGCTGCCTTTTCTGTTGGAAGGTTTGTAAAAGGTCATCTATTTTTTTTGTTTCCGGAACGAACAAGGTGTTATTTCTTATTTTCTCTTGCCAATTGAAATCTTTTTCTTCATGGTAATGACCTACTAAATCTTTTACATAAAGAACCCCAACTATGTTATCCAAGTTTTCTTTAAATACTGGAATTCTAGAGTAAGCGGAAGATTTAATAAAATACATTAATTTCTCAAAGTCTATTTGTTCTTCAACTGCCAAAATATCTACTCTGGATTTCATGATTTGCCTGACCATTACTTCATTAAACTTAACAATACCCTTCAGCATGTCCACTTCTTGTTCAGTGGAGGCGTCTTGTCTTACGGCAAGATCAATTGCACTATCTATATCCTCCTTCGTATTCCCCCCTGCATTTGCTTTTTCTTCTAATCTTTTTTCTAGACCCGCAGACATATTTACTAAAAGACCACTAATGGGCGCAAAAATAGAAGATAAAATAGTTAGTGGTCCTGCCATAAACTTAGCCAAGAGCAAATTATTTAAATTTGCATAAATCTTTGGTGCTATTTCCCCAAATAAAACCAAGATGCAAGTAACGCCTACAATGGTAATTAGAAATGAAATGATCCCAGCCCAATCCCAAGCGGCCCAGATTGGAAATGCGCTTTTACAAAACTCTCCTAAATTAAACAAGGTGTTTAAAGGCAAAACCGCATTTAGCAATAAGCCAGAAACAATAATGATTAAAATATTAACGAAATTATTGCCTATCAGGATAGTGGCTAATAGTTTTTGAGGGTTATTTATCAATTTTAGTATTCGGTTGCTCGTCACAGAATCCTCATCCTCTAAATCCTTTTCATCGTTGGGAGACAAAGAGAAATAAGCTACTTCTGATCCTGAAATCAAAGCCGAACAAATCACCAATATTATTAAAAAAAACAAACCGCCAAGATGGCCTAAGTTTATTAATGGAAAGAATAAAAATAATCCGCTTATTGATAAGAGTTCCGAGTTCGGAGGTTCAGATTCCAAAATATTTTTGTTGATTAAAAATTATCCGTTATTTAAAAAGGTAAATCATCTTCTTCTCCTGCAAATTTGTTGCCAGAATCAGGTGCTGAGGTAGTTGGTTTTGTCGTTGTTGTTGTAGGCAGTTCATCGTTTGCCGTAGGGAAGTTGCCAGCAAAACTACCTCCACCAGCGTTTTCTCTTTTCTCCAATGGTCTGATAATTTGAGCTACCACTTCTGTGCTATATCGATCGTTTCCGTTTTGATCTTGCCATTTTCTGTGGGTTAATTTTCCTTCTATAAAAACGAGACTTCCTTTTTTCAAGCTTTTTTCTGCTCTATCTGCTAAATTTCTCCAACAGACAATATCGTGCCACTGGGTAATTGTTTGCCACTCTCCAGCTTTATCTTTGTAGTTTTCATTTGTTGCAATGGAAAATTTTGCAACAGTAGCTCCACTTTCTAAGTGTTTAACTTCAGGGTCTCTACCTAAATTTCCAATAAGAATAACCTTATTTATCATTTCGTATTATGTTTTTCTATTTATGTAACTATATTAAATATACCGAATTATCATCTAAATAGCAATTGATAATTTTAGGGAAAGCAAAGTTGACTAAGTTATTTCGATCTACCAAAATTTTTTCCTTTTTTTCTTCCAAGTTTTCAACCTTACAGGTGTAGAATCTAGCAACTATTTTCTGATGTGTCAATTGCTGTTGAAAAGCTTTAGATATAATCGGCTCAGATTTTAATTTGAAGCCAATTTTTTTAATAGTTTTATCAATTGCCTTATAGTTTAATAGTTTTGCTTCGCTCGTCTCCATAAGAGGAAATTCATAGAGGCCTTGCCATATATCTCCAGATCCTCTTTTTTCTAGCATTACTTTTTCATCCTCCTCAATGATTAAGTAGTGGAAAAAACGCGTACGTTTTTTGATCTTTTTAACCTTTATCGGTAGTACTTCAACTTTATTTTCTTTAAATGCATAGCATACTTGCTGCATCGGACATCCATTACAAAGTGGATTCTTGGGTTTACATAAAGTAGCTCCAAAATCCATGATCGCTTGATTATAGGCTGCTGGTTGTTGTTTGTGAATTAATATACTAGCTAATTGTTCAATGCGCTTTTTTCCTTTATTTGTGTCGATTGGATCCTCGATGCCAAATACCCTAGCTATTACTCTTTGTACATTGCCATCAACAACAGCACATTCCTGATTAAATGCAAAGGAAGCAATTGCTGCTGCTGTGTAAGGCCCAACTCCTTTAAGCTTTAGTATTTCATCATAACTATCGGGAAAAATCCCATTGAATTCTTGGCTGATAATTTTTGCGCTTGCATGTAGATTTCGAGCTCTTGAATAATAGCCAAGACCTTCCCAAGCACTTAAAACCTTATCTTCTGTTGCTGCTGCTAATTCATGAACCGTTGGAAATTCTCTGATAAATTTTAAATAGTATGGAGTGCCTTGTTGGACTCTAGTCTGTTGCAATATAATTTCTGATAACCATATTTTATAAGGATCCTTGGTCAGTTTCCAAGGCATCTTCCTATCAATAGATTTATGCCATTTTAATAATTGTTTCGGAAAGAATTTTGTGTTGGTCGACACTTAACTTTTATATTATATATTATAAATAAACAAAAAACGGCGATAGAAAAAATCTATCGCCGTTTAAGTTATAATTTTCGGTTCTTTTATCTTACTAAATTTTTGTAGCGTTTATTTACCATTTGTTTCAATTCTCTTCTTGCGAAGAAAATTCTACTTTTCACAGTACCCAAAGGTAATTTTAACTTATCCGCTATTTCTTGATACTTATATCCAATGTGGTGCATCTCAAATGGAACCTTAATGCTATCGTCCAATTCTTCAATCATGTAGTTTAACTCATCCATCATGATTTTAGATTCTGCAGAATTCATCACTGCATTGTTTCCACTATTGATATAGTAATCATTATCAGTAGTATCAATGATCGTTCTTTTCTTAACTTTCTTTCTATAATTATTAATGAAAATATTTTTCATTATTGTAAAAAGCCATGCTTTCAAGTTCGTTCCTGCTTGGAATTTATCTCTATTTGTAATTGCTCTATAAGCTGTTTCTTGAAATAGATCCTCAGCGTCCTCGTTATTCTTAGTTAAGTTATAAGCAAAGGTATGAAGCATTGCTGAAATCTTATCAAACTGGTTACTAAATTCTAATGCTGACATATTATTCGGTTTTAATAATTTTGAATAATTCTAATTCTTGTTATACAAATATAAGACATTGTTAAACAAAAATCAAGGTTTTGTTGAACAAAAGGCCTTCTTTAAAATGGGTGAATTTATTCATAATAGAATACCAAAGGCGTAATTAGTTGATTATTAATAAATTGTGTGTATTTATTAATGTTATAACAAAGAAATTTATTTTCAATAAAAAATGAAAATTTTACATTTTGCGCTCTTTTGTGCATCAAAAATGACAAAATAAGCTCCTGATCATCCCAGAAATTGATAATCTATCAAAATTTTAATGTGTTATTTGGTTTATTTTTGCGCTTTAAAAACTAAATATAGAGCCACAAAGGTGAAGATGATATTGGGAATCCACATACCTAATAGCGTGGACACATTTTCCCCTTGGGCAAAGGTAAATGCAAATTTTGAAAGCAAAATGTACACTGCCCCTAATACGACTCCGATGGCAATATGCAATCCTACCCCTCCCCTAACTTTACGAGAAGCAATAGCAACTCCTATAATCGTAAGTAATATAATAGTAAATGGTTCGGATGTGCGTCTATGAATTTCTGCTTCATATTTTTTAGTGGCTCCAACTCCTTTCTTTTTCTCAGATGCAATAAATTCCATAAGTTCCTTGGTGCTCATCATATCTTTTTGATTCGAATATTTAATAAAATCTTTCGGATCAATATTTAAAACAGTATCCAATGTTGTAGAACCTTTGATTATCCGTTCAGTTTTATCATCGAAAATTCGAGTTTGGTAATTTCTCAGTGTCCAAATATTGGGTGCCTCCTTGTAACTAATTGTTCTTGCTTTAAGGATTGACTTGATTTTACCATTTTCAAAATTCTCTAACCTAAAATTGCTCGCACTAGTATCTCTTCGATTATAATATCTGATGAAAACTTTACTGTCTTCTGCAATGAAGAAATGAATATTACTGGTTTGTGTTTGATCATTACCTAGATACAAATATTTATTCTCAAACTCTCTAAGTACTTTCGTCCCTTTTGGAAGAATAAAATGGTTCGCCGTTAAATGAAAAAGAAATAAAACACTAGCGGCTACCATATATGGCACTAGAATTCTTTTATAGCTAACTCCTGCATTTAAAATGGAAATAATCTCTGAATTTTTGGCCATTCTGGAGGTAAAAAATATAACTGCTATTAATGCAAATAAGGGCCAAAGAACAGAATTTATCCAAGGGATAAAGTTGAGATAGTATTCACCAAAAATCTCGCTTAAAGGTATTTTTTTAGAGATAAATTTATTTACCTTTTCACTCAAATCAATTACTAAAGCAATCAAGCTAAATATCAATGCAGTGAAGAAAAAGGTCTTCAAAAATTTACTGATAATATATTTGTCTAATATCTTTAGCATTCGATGCTTATAACGTCTGTGTGTCTTATAATGTGTTTTCGCTCAACCGATTTCACTTATTTATAACATTTATAATCTTTGACTTAAGATTTTTACCTGTTCGTCTTTCCAAGATCTAAAATTACCTTCTAATATTTTCATTCTTGCTTGCTTTACTAAATTTAAATAAAAACTTAAATTATTGACGGTTGCAATTTGTTTACCTAGCTGTTCTTTAACTGTAAATAAATGACGCAAGTATGCTTTAGAATAATTTCTAGAAGATGGGCTTGTGGACTTATCGTCAATCATACTAAAATCCCTTTGCCATTTTTTATTCTTTATATTAATTACGCCATAATTCGTATACAACAATCCATGTCGGGCATTTCGGCTTGGTAAGACACAATCAAACATGTCTATCCCTAAGCCGATACATTCTAAAATATTTTCAGGTGTACCAACTCCCATTAAATATCTTGGTTTGTCCGCGGATAAAATACCACAAACCAATTCGGTCATTTCATATAGAAGCTCGTGTGGTTCTCCTACCGATAATCCGCCAATTGCATTGGCTTTGCGATCTTGAGCCTCTATGAATTCTGCAGAATCTATTCTGAGTTCTTTATACACCGACCCTTGAACGATTGGCAGAAAAGATTGACCATGTCCATAGAGCGGTTCTTTTGAATCAAAATACTGGATACATCTTTTCAACCATCGGTGGGTTAGCTTCATTGAGTTTTTGGCATATTTAAATTCACATGGGTACGGAGTGCATTCGTCAAAAGCCATTATGAAATCAGCGCCAATTTTACGTTGTGCCTCCGTGGCTGACTCCGGACTAAAATATTGCTTAGAACCGTCAATGTGAGAAGTAAAAGTAACCCCATCTTCCTTAATTTTTCTAGTTTTACTCAATGAGTAAACTTGATAACCTCCACTGTCTGTCAACATTGGTTTATGCCAATTCATAAATTTATGGATTCCGCCAGCCTCTTCCAATACATCCAGTCCAGGCCTTAAATATAGATGGTAATTGTTAGCTAAAATTATTTGTGCTTTAACTACATCTTCCAAAATAGTTTGGTCAACCCCTTTTACGGTTGCAATTGTACCAACAGGCATGAAGATTGGTGTTTCAATTTGCCCTCGGTCTGTATTGATTAAACCTGCTCTTGCTGAAGATTCTTTATCTTTTCCATCAATGGTAAAAACCATAGTTAATTTTCACATTTATTATTAAATCTTATACGAAGCTATTTATTTTTTCCTCAATTTAATAATCTCTATTTTTTTTGTACTTATTAATACCGAGAACTATCCATTCTCATTAAAACAGCAAACATGATCGTGAAAGATAGTAGTGCCGAGCCTCCCTTGCTGATAAAAGGTAAAGGAATTCCAACTATAGGTACTAATCCCATGGTCATCCCAATATTAATAAAGAAATGGATAAACAACAATCCCGCCAAGCCGTAAGCATAATGTCTTACAAAATTATTCTTATTGCGTTCTCCTAGTTTAATTATTCGAAGTATGAACATTACAAAAATTGCTATGATTGCAAAGGATCCAATAAACCCTTGTTCTTCTCCAATGGTTGAAAAAATAAAATCGGTGGATTGCTCAGGTACATAATCTAATTTTGTCATGGTACCTTCTAGAAAACCTTTGCCTTGAAAACCACCAGAACCAATTGCCATTTTGGATTGTAATAAATTATATAGGGAACCCTGCTCATTGCATTCGCTCGGTTTTAACCATACATTGATTCTGTCTTGTTGATGAGGTTCTAAAAACTCTTCAAAAGCATATCTAGAAAATAAGGAAACTATAATACAGAATACAGTAGCGGGCCAAACTAAAGCTATAAGTCGGAATTTCTTTTGCCTCATTTTAATAGTGGTCATAATAAGCAGCACAAATCCATTAAAATAAATTAGCCATTTTTCAAATGATAAAAAGATGGCAACCGCATTTAATCCTACAAAGACGCTCATTCCTAATAGAAAATATACATCCTTTTTCTTTAAGGTAAAAAGTAAAAAGACGGAAGGAATTAGAAATAAAATAGCTAAAACCGCTTGCGTTTTAAACACTAAAGAACAGACAAATAGTAAAAACAAAACTAAAGCAATAATAAAGTATAGTCCAGATAATCCTTCTCTATAAAGAACAAGAAAAAAAGCTGTGAAAACTATAGCAGAACCAGCATCTGGTTGTAATAAAATTAAGAGCATTGGTAAAAGAAAAATACCAATAGCAATAATCTGATTTTTTCGAATTTTTAAATCCGTCTTATAATAACTGATATAACTAGATACCGCAAGGCAGGTGCCGAACTTTGCTAATTCCGCCGGCTGAAAAGAAGCATTACCAAAAACAAACCATGAACGCGCCCCTTTTATTTCTGTGCCGAACAACAAAACTAAAAGTAGCAGGAGCATACAAAATATGAATATTGGAAAGGCAAAAGTTTGCCAAAACTTCCAATCGATAATATAGGCTGCTAAAAAAACAATGACCGCAATTCCAACCCAAAGGGTCTGCATTCCCATTCCTCCTTGTAAGCTTAAAATGCTAAAACTTGCATCCTCTTTATAAGTGGAAGCATAGACCATTAACCAACCTATTACTAGTAAGCTTATATACAAAGCCATGCTTACCCAGTCCAGTCTGCTTTTATCTGCCCGATATATTTGGCTATTAGCCATACTTAATTTAGTAATTTAATGCTTCTACGATTTCTATTCTGTCTGTGGTAAGTAGTGCGGTTGGGAAATCTTTTAAGAATGCTCTATAGTATGGCCAGGCAGCTAATTTATCTAAAAATGCGCCTGCCTTTAATTTGTAATAAGGAGCCAGAAATGTCCACTTTGCTTTTTTGCCTGGATAAACGATTTCGAATTTTCTTTTCGCCTCTTCCATTTGTCTGCGATCTCTAGTTACAATCAATTGAATTCTATAACCATTAATCTCAGTAGTGGCCTTATTGATCTGAGTGAAATGATTCATAACACGACTAATGCCACTATCTTCAATTATTGTTTGGGCATTTAATGGGAAACAAAAAGCTGCAGTCACTGCTATTAGAATTATTTTTTTCATTTTACTTTACCTGATTAATAATATCAATACTTTTTGATGCCCCAAGTCTATCCGCTCCAGCCTCAATAAGCTGTTTAGCTTTTTCAAAATTTCTAATTCCTCCAGAGGCCTTGATTTTTGCTTTTTCTCCTACAATGTCTTTAATTAATTTAACAACTTCTACACTCGCTCCATCTCCATTTACACCACTTGATGTTTTAACGTAATCTGCCTCTTTTTCAATACAAATTTCACAAATCTTTTTTATTTCTTCTTCATTCATCAAACCGGTTTCTATGATAATCTTCACAATTTTGCCTTTCATGTGAGCAGCCATGGTGACGGATTCAATATCATTTGATACATAAGACCAATCTTGATTTTTAACTGCACAAATATTAATTAGCACGTCCAACTCATCCGCACCGTCTAAAATCGCTTTTTTTACTTCTTCGGCCTTTGCCACTGTAGAAGAATATCCATAAGGGTAGCCAATCACTGTACAAACTAAAATTTCGGTTTTTTTAAGAAATAACTTAGCCGTTTGAATATAATATGGCGGAATACAAACCGCTTTAAACTGATGCTCCTTAGCTTGAATGCACAAATTTTCAATTTGTGCCTTTGTGGTTTGTGGACCAAGAGCAGTGTGTTCTATAAGATTCTCAATCTGCATCTATATTTAAATTTGAATCCACATTATAGGGATTAATTAGTCAATTTGAAAATTAAGAATTAGTTATTTCGGCGTTAATTTAGGGAAAAAGCGAAAAGCTAAGTTAATTCTATTTTACTATACTTTTTATAGATTTATATAATTAAACGAAGCTAATAAAAGCCTTTATAAACTAGTAAATAAATATTTATTTTTAGTTAAATTTTGCATTCAAATCAATAATAAAATTAACTTTCGCCTTTTTCTTTAAAAAATTAAAAATGCAAGAAAGCATTGTTGTTGTTAAACCAGGTACTTTTAATAATGAAAACCATTGGTATCCAAAAGCCTTAAACGCCACGATTCACCCGATGGTAAACTTCTTTTTAAATCTAGACAAAAAGAAAATCGTATCTAGATATTGTCATTTACATCCAAGAGTAGATAAGGACAAACTTATTGAATTACTAAGTTATCGCTGTAAATACTTTCTTTGGGGAGGGGCAGATTTATTCAATGCTACCTCAGAACATGGAAAAAGACAAATGGTGGTTATTGAAAATAATTCTTGCCCATCTGGGCAGAAATCGATGCCCTTGCTGGATGACAACAAAGAAGATGGCTCCTATCGCTTATTAATAGAAAGAACCTTTAAAGAGCTTTTGCGACCGAAGCAAGGCGTTCCTAGAATAGATGGTGCTTTGGCTGTTATTTATGATAAAAACCATATGGAAACCTCTGGCTATGCCGCTGTAATCGCAGATGTATTTGATGAAGAGGTATTGCTTATTCCTTTTTACGATGGAGATAAGGATAAATATCTTAAATTAGAAAATGGAATCTACCATGCCCTAATAAATAAAAATTGGGTACCTATTCGCGCAGCATTTAGATATGTCACGCAGAAACCTTGGAATAGAATTCCATTACATTGTAAGACAAAAATATTGAATCCGATAGTTGCTTGTTTGGCTGGAGGAAGAAATAAAATGGTTGCTGCAAAAGCCTATGATCTTTTCAATTCTGAAATAGAACAGTTTGGTTTACGGGTAAATATTCCTGAAACCATATGGGATATAAGCAAAAATGAAATTCCTTTATGGATAAGAAAAATGGGTGGGCACGGAGTGGTGAAAGTTCCCTACTCAAACGCTGGTCAAGGAGTATATACGATCACCAACGAAGAAGAATTAGAGAAATTTATGGCAACTGATATTAATTATGGCCGATATATAGTTCAAAGTTTAATCGGAAATTATAATTGGAGTTCTCGCAGTAGCAAGGGGAAATATTACCATGTAGGAACGATACCAACAAATAATGGTTCAACTTATGTTGCCGATATTAGAATGATGGTGAGCAGTACTGTAGATGGTATCAGACCACTGTGTATTTATTCAAGAAGAGCTGGTGAACCTTTATCAGATCAATTGGAAAAAGATGCAGATTCTTGGGCTATGCTAGGCACTAACCTATCCATAAAGCTAGGAAATAATCAATGGAGCTCTGACACCAATCGCTTATTACTAATGGATAGGCGAGATTTTAATAAACTTGGTTTGGGTTTAGATGACTTGATTGAGGCATATATTCAAACCACCTTGTCTACAATTTCAATTGATAAAATGTGTAAAAATTTATATAATTCAAAAGGCAAGTTTCGAATGAAACTTTTTAAATCACTAAATAATGACCAGGCCCTTCTGGACGAAATATTATTATGAAAAAATATCGCGTACTTGTCCTTACCGACCATACCGGACATTCTAAGGAGAACTCTATTTATGCTATTTTGGATCAAATGCAAGATCATGATCAATGTCTAGACATTCATGTAGCATCGAGAAGTGTTGAAGCAAACAATCCCTTCTTTAAAGATAATCAATTTTCGGAACTCCATTGCGTGAAGATTAACAAAGGCTTCAGTTTTGACCAAACGGGACTTCAGTTTTCAGATAATAAAGTCTCAGTAAAATCTCATGAATTTGATATTTTTTTTCTTCGATTACCGAGACCGGTTAGTGATGAGTTTTTAAAAAAATTAGCTCTTTCGTTTTCCGATAAAGTAATTATTAATAAACCTTTAGGAATAATAGAGTGTAGCAGTAAAGCCTTCCTTGTCAATTTCCCGCAATGGTGTCCACCAATAAAACTATGTCGAAGCCGAGAGGATATTTGCCATTTTAATAATTCCTATGAAATGGTCTTAAAACCTTTACGAGAATATGGAGGTAAGGGCATTGTTAGAATTACGAAAGGTATGGTGAACGATGGCATTAATAATATTGCTTTAAATCAATATTTACCAAAGATTGAGCAGGAGCTAACCGAACACGGCTATTTAGCTATGAAATTTTTACATAATGTATCTAAAGGTGATAAGCGATTATTAGTGGTTAATGGAAAAGTTTTAGCAAGTTCATTAAGACTTCCAAGAGCAGGTTCTTGGTTGTGTAACGTGGCGCAGGGAGGGCGTTCTGTTTACTCAGAGATCAACAAAGAAGAATTTGAAATGATTGAAAATATAAGCCCTATTTTGTTAGAAAAAGGTATATTAATTTATGGCGCAGATACCTTGGAAAATGATGAGGGCAAAAGAGTTCTTTCAGAAATTAATGCTTTAAGCATTGGTGGTTTTCCACAAGCCGAAAAACAAACGGGTAAACCAATTATTAAAGAAACCATAAACGAATTTTTCAACTATGTTAACAAACAATAATGCAATTATTAAAACTGTTTCAGAATTTAGTATTGATGATTGCCCAAAGGGATCTATTAAACATTTATGGCTAGAAATCATTACTGATGGTTTTGGCAGTCCAATTTGCATTCCAATTATTATTGCTAGAGGTAATAAGCCTGGACCAACTTTGGGGATAACTGCTGCTGTTCACGGAAATGAGCTCAATGGAATTTCAGTTATTCAACGTTTATTCAATGAGATCGAAATTGATGAATTAAATGGAAATATTATTGGTGTTCCAGTCGTTAATGTTCCTGCCTTTATGAGAAAAAAACGGCGATTTAACGATGGAGTAGACATTAACCACATTATGCCGGGGAAAAAAGATGGAACCGTGAGTCAGCTTTACGCACATCGATTTGTAGAAAAGGTATTGAAACAAATGGATTATCTTTTAGATTTACACACTGCATCTACGGGTAGAGTTAATTCTTATTATGTTAGAGCAGATATGTCCCAGTCTTCTACAAAAGAATTAGCAATTTTACAAAATGCCGATATAATCGTTCATAATCCACCCTCAGATGGTACTTTGCGGGGAGCAGCAGATGAATTGGGCATCCCTGCGATTACCTTAGAAGTTGGAAACCCTAGCACCTTTCAAAAAAGATTAATTAGAAGTGGAATAGAAGGCATTCACAACGTCCTTTGTCGTTTAAATATGATCTCGGATGAAATTGTGGAGCCAGAGAAGGAAACCGTTTTATGTCAAAGTTCTTATTGGTTATATACGGATAATGGAGGTCTATTAACCCTTAGTGTAAACTTATTAGATCAATTAAAACCGCAACAGGAAATAGGTGTATTAAGAAATATTTTTGGTAAAAAGATAAAGCATTATTACGCACCCGAAACAGGAATTGTAATTGGTAAAAGTGTAAGTCCAGTGAATCAATCTGGGGGTAGAATTTTACATTTAGGTATCATGAAAAAAAGTTAATCTTTAAAATGAAAAAGACAAGAAAATTTAAAGACGAGTTCACTAGAACTGATCCGAAAAAAATTATTAAAAATAAAAGTCCTAAAGGGACAAAAAAGCTAAGCCCAGAAAAACGGGAATCAAAGCAAAGTGTATATAAATATTTGGAAGAAGAGGAATAATCTCCTCTAAACATATTTAATTAAAAAAGGTAGAGTGATTCAACACTCTACCCGAATTTATTTTTAGCTTATTTTCTCTTTGGTATTAGCTTTATTTACCGTGACAATGTTTGAATTTTTTTCCACTTCCGCAAGGACATGGTTCGTTTCTCCCTACTTTCCTTTCCTCTCGTTTTACCGTTTCTACTTTCTGTCTTTGGCTAACGCCTTCTGCGGCAGCTCTTGCGGCAGCTCCATCATCATTACGACTTGTTCTTGATTTACTAAAATCCGTTTTTTGTTCCTTTGCTTCTTTGACTTCTCCTTCATTGGCAAAGTGTAATTTACTTTTTGATAAGTAAGAACAAACTTCAAAGTTGATTTTGTAAATTAATTGTTCGAATAATTCGTAAGCTTCCATTTTATAAACCACTAATGGATCCTTTTGCTCAAAAGAGGCAGATTGTACTGATTCTTTTAATTCATCCATAGCCCGTAAATGTTCCTTCCATGAATCATCTATTAAGGAAAGCGTAACCGCTTTTTCAATGTCGGGCATTATTGTTTTTCCTTCTGATTCAACTCCTGATTTCAAATCCGCAGCAATATTCAATTGCTTCTTTCTTCCATCATGAAAGGGTACAGAAATTCTCTTATATCGATGTCCCTCTTCCTTATAAACTCTTTGTACTGCGGGCAATAAAATATGCGTAATTTGCTCGCTTTTTTTCTTGTAAAATTCGTCGATCTGATTTTGGAACTTTTCAATTAAATCATCTTCTTTGGCATTGCTAAATTCAAGCTCATCAATGATTGGATCCACTCCAAAAATTCTTAATACTTGCGTTCTGAAAGTTTCGTAGGTTCCTCCTGCCTTATGCTCTACCACTAGCGTCTCCGTTAATGCGCTAAACATGTTTGCAATATCTACTGCTAATCGATTTCCAGAAAGTGCATTGTTTCTTTTCTTATAAATCGCCTCTCTTTGGATGTTCATTACATCATCGTATTCCAACAATCGCTTTCTTATTCCAAAATTGTTTTCCTCTACTTTCTTTTGTGCTCTTTCGATAGATTTGCTCACCATAGAATGCTGAATTACCTCTCCTTCTTGGTGACCCATTTTATCCATTAGCTTTGCAATTCTCTCCGATTGGAATAAACGCATTAATTTATCTTCCAATGAAACATAAAACTGAGAAGAACCTGGATCTCCCTGTCTTCCTGCACGTCCCCTTAACTGTCTATCTACCCTTCTTGAATCATGTCTTTCTGTACCAATAATTGCTAAACCTCCAGCCATTTTCACCTCTTCATTAATTTTGATATCTGTTCCTCTACCGGCCATGTTTGTTGCAATGGTTACATTGCCTGCATGTCCTGCTTCCGCTACTACTTCTGCTTCTCTTTGGTGTTGTTTTGCGTTTAGTACATTATGTTTAATGTTTCTCAAGTTGAGCATTCTACTCAATTTTTCAGATATATCAACAGTAGTGGTACCTACTAAAATAGGTCGGCCGGCTTTACTTAAATCTACAATTTCATCAATGACCGCATTATACTTTTCTCTTTCTGTTTTGTAAACTAAATCTTGACGATCATCTCTTGCAATAGGTCTGTTAGTAGGAATTACCGTTACATCTAATTTATAAATCTCCCATAGCTCACTTGCTTCTGTTTCCGCAGTACCCGTCATTCCTGCCAGCTTGTGGAACATTCTAAAATAATTCTGTAAAGTTACGGTTGCATAAGTTTGAGTAATGTCTCCAACCTTTACATTCTCTTTAGCTTCTAATGCTTGGTGCAATCCATCCGAATATCTTCTTCCTTCCATCATTCTACCTGTCTGCTCATCTACAATTCGTACTTGCCCTTCCATTACCACATACTCATCATCTTTTTCAAATAAAGTGTATGCTTTTAATAGTTGATGTATGGAATGTAGTCTTTGAGATTTAATTCCAAAGTCAAGCGCAAGTTCATCTTTCTTCTCTTTCTTTTCCTCATCTGTCCATTCCTCATTGGAAGTAATTTCATTCATTTCTTCCGTAATGTCAGGCATTATAAAGAAATTAGCATCCGACCTTCCTTTTGATAAAAATTCTGTTCCTTTTTCTGTAAGGTCAACCTGTCTATTTTTTTCATCAATAGTAAAATACAATGGTTCGTCCGCAATATGCATATGCTTAGATTGCTCTTGCATATAGTAGTTTTCTGCTTTTTGCATTTCTACTTTTGCGCCTTCTTCACTTAAGAATTTGGTTAATGGTCTATATTTTGGTAGTGCTCGATGTGCTCTTAATAATGCTAAGCCAGCTTCTCCATCCTTTGCTCCCAAAATTCCGTCATTAAATAATTTTTTACCCTCCGCTAAGTATTCCGTAGCTAGTTTTCTTTGTTGGTTGATTAGGCGTTCCACCTCTGGTTTTAATTCAATATATTCTTGTACTTCAGATCCTTTAGGAACTGGTCCAGAAATAATTAATGGTGTTCTTGCATCATCAATTAACACAGAATCCACCTCATCTATCATTGCATAATGATGTTTTCGTTGCACCATTTCATCTTGAGAACGAACCATGTTATCTCTCAAATAATCGAAACCATATTCACTATTGGTTCCATAGGTAATGTCGCTATCGTATGCTTTCTTTCTACCTTCTGAATGAGGCTTATATTTATCTATACAATCAACTGATAAAAATAGAAATTCAAAAACAGGGCCTACCCATTCTTGATCCCTTCTTGCTAAATAATCATTTACCGTAATAATATGAACGCCTTTGCCTGCCAAACCATTTAGATATGCAGGAAGTGTTGCCACTAACGTTTTTCCCTCCCCTGTCATCATCTCCGCAATTTTCCCATCATGTAAAACCATTCCACCAATCAACTGCACATCATAATGAATCATATTCCAAGTAATCTCTCCACCTGCTGCTAACCATGTGTTAGCCCACACTGCTTCATCCCCATCAATTTGAACATATTGATTACTCGCTGCTAAGTCTCTATCCCAATCTGTAGCTGTAACACGTATTTCTGAATTTTCACTAAATCTTCTAGCTGTTTCTTTTACCGTTGCAAATGCATCTGGTTGGATTTCTAGAAGAATTTCTTCCAAGTGCTTATTTCTCTCTTCTGATAATTCATCTATTTGGTTGAAAAATTCTTCTTTCTCTTGGATATCCTCTGAAAGCTTAGCATTTTCCTCAAGAGTAGAAATATCCTCATCAATACCGCTTAGGTGATTCGCTATCTTTTCTCTTAATTCAGTAGTTCGGTTTCTTAGTTCATCATTACTTATATTCTTCAGACCTTCGTAAATTCGATTAATCTCATCAACAACTGGCGAATATTTTTTGACATCTCTGTCATACTTAGTTCCAAATAATTTTTTTACAAAATCAAACATCTCTTTATAAATTTAGACGGTAATGAATTTTAGAGAACCAAAGATAAACATCTTTGTTTCCTTAATAGAATTTTATAGTAAACACATTCTGTACCATTCAGTTTTATTTTGTTTTTTGTGCCAATTTGACACTATTTACATTCAAAATCGGTTAGAATAACATGAAAATCAATGATTTGTATTTTGCGGTCTGCTTTTTTGGGGTTTTATTAATGTTTTCAACTTGCAAAAAAGATGATCGGGTTTTATTGGCCGATTATTACTACCCGAGCTCCACATTGGATAGTGGTATGGTATATGAGTATCAAAGCTTTAGAAATGGTCAAGCCTTCGAAAAAGATTATTGGTATTATAGAAATATCCGCGATGGCGATCAATTGTTTTTGGTTGGACAGAATTACGGTTCTAATTTTTTTCCTACACAATTCGTTAGAGAAGAGATCTTACCTTCTGGTTCATTACTGAGAGAGGCTTTTTTGTTAGAAAGTCCTGATTCTACTGGAATCCAAGAAAAGGTGATGTTTGACGTTAAACAAAATAACGTTTATCCTTTTTCCGTAAAAGACACGCTCAGCGTATTTCTCTACGAAATTCAATTTTCTCAAATGGAAGATGTGCTATTGAATTATAACATCATTAGAAATCGTAGATATTTGGGACAAACAAATTATAACTTTCAAGGAAACGCCTTTGATTGTGCTGTTTTTGAAATAAAAGAATTAATAGAAATTGAAAGTGAAGGTGTACAAAGTTTAGAATTTAGAGGTAAAGAATATTATGCAAAGGATATTGGAATGGTTTATCAAATAAAAGCAATGGGGGATAATGTCCAAGAAATGAAGTTGGAAGATCGTTATGGAATGGAGAAGTTCGAGGAAATGGCTTTTAAGCAAATGCAGGAGCTTGGTTCTCGTATGAAATAAGACCAGATCGTTTTAAGTAAGAGACTAATCATACTCAACAAGCCCATGCTTAGTAAAAGTTCAAAATTTTGAGTTCAATGTATTACAGGGTGAAGGCATTCCGAACGTCCTGCCACGCTCAAATCTGATGGGCTTACATTATTTAATGGTGCTATTCGAAAAAGTAGAAGCGCTTTGTTTAGGGGCAATAAAAAAAAGCATTAACCTATCATTAATGCTTTTTTTAACTTTTACTACTACTATTTTAAAACTACTGGTGCAAAGATACGCCTAAAAACAAGTTAAATTCAAGTGTTTTTTAATCTTGTAGTGTTATTGTATATAACTAAAGAATAATGTAGGAATTTTGCCATGCCGATGTAGTGCAAAAAATAGATTTTTTTTACTAATATTTATTCGTCTGGCTATTCAATAGTCCTGTCCAATCTTAGCGATTTTTGATTTCTAAAAATCCTTCCTTAATTGATTTCTACAATTATATGATGTGATCGTTTCTTGCAAAAAAGATAAATTTTTAAAGGACATCAATAGAGCTTATACTTCTCAAACGCTTTTTAGTAATGTTTGACATTTTAACTAGGAGAGTTTTTAGTAGATATTAGAGACATACCTTCCGAAGTCCCACACCTTCCGAAAGTCCCACCAAACCCAAATTTAATGAGCTTACATTATTTAATGGTGTTATTCGAAAGAATAGAGGCGGTTTGTTTAGGGCAATAAAAAAAAGCATTAACCTATCATTAATGCTTTTTTTAACTTTTACTACTACTATTTTAAAACTACTGGTGCAAAGATACGCCCAAAAACAAGTTAAATTCAAGTGTTTTTTAATCTTGTAGTGTTATTGTATATAACTAAGGAATAAAGTAGGAGTTTTGCCGTGCCGATGTAGTGCAAAAAATAGATTTTTTTTACTAATATTGATTCGTCTGGCTATTCAATAGTCCTGTTCAATCTTAGCGATTTTTAATTTCTAAAAATCCTTCCTTAATTGATTTCTACAATTATATGATTTGATCATTTCTTGTAAAAAAAAGACATACCTTCCGGACGTCCTGCCACGCTCAAATCTGATGGGCTTACATTATTTAATGGTGTTATTCGAAAGAATAGAGGCGCCTTGTTTAAGGCAATAAAAAAAAGCATTAACCTATCATTAATGCTTTTTTTAACTTTTACTACTACTATTTTAAAACTACTGGTGCAAAGATACGCCCAAAAACAAGTTAAATTCAAGTGTTTTTTAATCTTGTAG